>APMI01040549.1_pt1 | contig 15989 bp, 16 predicted proteins | sample 667938 | NCBI WGS metagenome assembly APMI01 (sample SAMN01084076, study PRJNA167559) | wastewater metagenome | biome: Wastewater | place: Denmark: Ejby Moelle, Odense | collected 2011-11-28 | reverse complement strand
ATGCGATAGAGAGTGACACTTGATATTGGTCGCAGCCCGAGCGTCGCTTCGGTGCCCATTCCAGCCATCCAGCATCCTCCAGAGCAGTCGGTCAGCCGATCCCGGGCTATTTGAACTTGGCTGCTCCGAAGCGGCCGGTGGTGACCTCACCCAACCGGCCATCAACGGCCAGTGGCGATTCTTCTCTAAAGCTGACGTTGATTCTGGGTTGCTACCCGGAACCGGCCGTTAGGTCGAGGGCTACAAATTTCTGGGTCTTAAGGTTGCTTGCGCTGTGTCGGCTGAGCGCTGGTGCCACGCGGCACTGGTGCAAGCGTGGGCATTATTGCCGATAGTCGTCCAAGCGGCGCCTGGGCAGTGGGAGAGATGCCTGAGGGGCTCTAGATCGTGAAGCATTCTGGTGTCGGATTTCTTTACATCTAGTCTTGGTGGCATTCCATTTCCTCCCTCCATTACACTGCCTCTGTGAATTGTTTGGGCTGAAAAGTTTATATATTATTGTTATACAAAACATATATTTACGTAAAGGATTATAGCTAGTCGCCGACCGACCGACCGACCGACCGACCGACCGCCGCGATTTGTGCTTATTCATTCAAATTGGAAAAGTGACCGATGACTATTGGAGTCGGCGGTCGCTCTGGACTTTGCCTTGGGTATAGCTCCGGTGCCATAAAAGCGTGTATTCATCCCGGCACCACTGTGTTGGAGGGAAGCATGTCCAGCGGACAAACTTTGAAAAAAGAGAAAGATGAAATGCTCAAATATCTACGAATGAAGACCTGCCTCGCGCTTGCGGTGTCCTGCCTCGCCTTTGCCCCAGGCTTGGCATCGGCGATGCCCATTACAAAGACAGTCGATGTCTCCGTGTACCAGTTGTGCAATTCGACAGGCGATTGCGCCAGCAAGGGACCGGCGGGGAACGATTACTACGCCGATTCCACCAACAAGATCTGGGCGCAGGCCGGAATAAGTGTCACATTCAGTTTTGTCACCCAGATCGTCAGTGATGCGTTCTACGACATCAGCGACACGGTTGGCGACACCTTTGACGACCTCTACAACTCCGTCTTTCCGGGGTTGGCCGGCATCAACCATTCGACCGTCGATATGTTCCTGGTCAACAGCTACGCTGGTGCATTTGGTGTCGGCTTTGACGGCGCTGGCGGCTTGATCATGTCGATGGCAGATATCCTGGGCTTTGACTGCGGCGGTGCCGCGGGCTGCACGGGCCGTATCGATACCCTCGCGCATGAGCTTGGTCACAATTTCGGTTTGGTTCCCGAAGACTTCGCCGACTACGCGGGGTCTTCTGATCCTGGCCATTCGCTTGACCCGAATAGTCTGATGGCCAGCGGTACGATACGCAACGTACCGACAACGCTCGCCGATATCAATCCTGACGGTTTTGGTTTGGACCAGTTACCGCAGACCCACATCGATTTTGCTCGGAGGAGTTCACTGCTTCGTGACGTAAACACCGTGCCGGAGCCCGGCAGCTTGATGCTGGTCGGCCTGGCCTTGGCCGGTATCGCGACCGCGCGTCGCCGTCGCGCAACCTGATTTGCGCGCGTGACACCCTCCCGCCTGAGCCAGCAACGCCGACGACTCCTTCGCTCAGCTGCGCTACTCATTGCGGGGGGGTCTTTTGCGGCATGGGCCGATGCGGGGAATCCCGTGAGGGCTGACCGTATCGCGCTGCCGCCGGATAGACGGGAGTTCCGATCACCCTCAGGCAACTATATCCTCACGCTGAGCAGCGCCGACCATTGGCAGACACGGTCGGCGCTTGCGCAATTGCAACTACGTTCGGGAAACGAACTGAAACCGCTGTGGCATAGGATGCTGCCGCAGGAGCGCGGTCCGCGCCATGTGCTGGTCGTCGACAGCGGCGCGGTTGTTCTGATGGACGAGTGGATCAATATTCCGTCGCGGCATGCGCTGATGCTGCTAGCTCCGGACGGCAGCGAACTTGCTAACTACGGGATCGATGACTTGGTGCAGCGGCTAGGCGTTTCACGTCGCATGGTCGCGGACCAAGGCAGGCTCGGCCTTTGGATGAGTTCAGCGCCGGTAGTGTCAGAGGATGGCAGCTCGGTTGTCTTCCACAGTGCGCACCGCAGGCTTATCCTGCGCTTGGCCGATGGCCAGTTGACCGCCATCGATTGACGCCGATCTGGACCAACGGATCGCGCCGGAAGATCCGCCGCAGTTCATGGCTGGCTGTATTCATGGTGTTGTAAAGCGGAACGGCCTTAGACGCTGATTTCCAGCCTGCCTAACTCATAGCCTCGGTGCCATCGTGACAATGACTGCTTTCGATTTTTCGACCCTCTCGGCCATCGACCGCTTCCTATTTGATCCAAGGACAAGAATGGGCACCGACGCGACCGTCACCTCTTCGAATTCATTGCCGAAAAGCGGCCAATGAAATTCTGCTTCCCGGAAGCGGACGGTCGTCACCGAGTGCTCGGTGCCCTTTGCGGTCAGATAGTCCTTCCCAGAGCGGCCGTTCAGCCCGACCATGGTTCTGCGAACTGGAGTGCTCCATAGCTGCCGTTGGCGACCTCACCCTGCCGGCCAGAAGCGGTCCTTCCATCGCATCACCATAAAGCCGACATTCATCTTGAGCAAAATGCGATATGGATAACCGCGATGATTTATGAACTGCCACTTCTCAATGTTGGCTACATCCGCAAAGCGTGATGCAGAAGCTTGGTCGCGCATGAACGAAAAGCAAATGGATAAGGGAATTTACCTTGATCGCTCCGAGGCTGCCAGAACAACCCTTGGTGAAATTCTTCTACGCTACAAGCGAGAAGTTATCTACTATCTTGATCTTAGTCGTTTTTCAGGTCGCTTGCTTTCGAGATACCTCTCTCGCTTGCAGTAAGTGTGTCCGAAGGGTCGGATCGTAGTCTTACCTCGGTAACTTTGCCGTTTTCCCAGTGAATGTCGAAATCGCTAGCAGCTGTTAGCCAATATCGCCAAGTTTTCGCGTTTAAATTGGGTGTTTTTGTTCTTAACGGTGGGCCTAGTGAGGTCATTACTTGTTCTTTGATCATGCCGATCAGGACATTTCCATCTTTCACTGCTTTCCGTATTTCAGGCGACCATCCGGCAATCGTTTCCTTGGGGTCTTGGGCTATAACCAAGCGTTTGATCCAGTTTTCGAAGGGTTCGGTGGTTCTGCCGTAGTCTTGTCCAAAGCGATAGCGTGTGCCGGATATTTCTGCATCTACACGAAAGCTTCTAATGCCCAGTTTTGCGACCTTTACAGGGGTTCCCGCAGGAATAAAGGGGGTGCTGGTTACAAATCCATCACTAATCCACTTTTCCTTTTGGTCATAATGCAAATTACAGCAGGTATATCCTTCTATCCAAAGGTCACTTTGCTTGATGGGCAAGTTGGAGGCACAGCCACCAAGACCGCATAAAGCAATCAAGGAAATTAGCTTGATAGCTGATGCGTTCATTCTTAGCCCCTTAGCGTTAGGCTACTCAAGGTTGAAGTTGTGAGGCAAGTTGTTTTGAGAAGGCTGCTACCTGCCGCATGGTGGTGCCAAGTTCTCCTCTTGACGTGTCAGTGTGGTAACTGATGTCAAATTTGCCAAGTGAATTTCCAGTTTCTTTGTCTTCTAGGCGCATGTTCAACGCCAGAGTTCCCATTTTGTTGTGATCGCTATAGTAATGACACCTTGCCCAGACAGGCGTAAGCATGGGCGATTTATATCCCAGAGTAGTGATAGTCAGAACAATCAAAAGCCCGTTCTTTGAGTCGGAGGAAGCAATTGAGAATTTCCCGGATTTCTTGATCTCCTCGGTGAACTGAGTAAGTAGCTCTTTTGATGTCGCATCTAGCCCACAAGCGCTCTCGGTGTACTCGTCGCTGACAACAACAATTTCCGCAGATGTGTACTTTTGGATAGTTGGAGATAACGCTTCGCTAATGACAAATGCTGGTGATGGCTTCTGTTCTTCTGCTTGGGAAAGTGGGGCCAAAATAGACAAAAATAGTGCCAGGGTTGTGACTGTCGTGAGCTTTGATCGCATGACAACATCTCCGATGATTAAATGCATTATTCTACGACAACGGTATTGCTAGGCTTAAGTGGGGGAGTAACGTGTTTTTTCAAAATCTATAAAAATTTGGTCATTCCTGAGTGTCAGCATTTCCAATGCTGGCGATGGCAGCTAAGGGCACTCATGCGACAGTCCTCTCTTCGAATTCATAGCCCGAAAACGGCCAGAGAAATTCCGATTCCTGGAAGCGGACAGTCGCCATTAGGTACTCACGACACAATCCGGACATTCGTCGATTCAGGCTCCGAACGGCAAGTAACTGAGTGGAGTCGATGCACATAGCGATTTCTAGCCGATAGCACCTCGGCCGAAGCGGTCAGCCACTCTTCAGTTTGCAACAAGCTGAATTTCTGAAATATTGAAACGTAGCCTAGCAAGGCTGCATCCAATGGGTTAATGGCAGCACAAACGGAGAAGAGCCATGAACCCCAGCAGCAATCTTGCGACACAACAATATGCAGAAGATTTCGATTTGGCGCAGCGCGTCGCCTCGGGTGATCAGGATGCCTTAAAGAAGACGATGAGGCGCTACAACCAGACACTGTTTCGTACGGCACGGAGTGTCCTCCGCAATGATTTTGCTGCCGAGGATGTGGTTCAAGAGGCCTATTTGCTGGCATACCGCTCCATACAGAACTACCGAGGTGAGGCAGCGCTATCCACATGGCTGATCAGAATTGTTCTCAATCTGGCCATTCGCGGGAAACATCGCCAAAGCCGTCATGACGCGATATTTACGGATGTCGCCGAGTCATCTCGCGAGGAGGTTAATGACATGAGCGAGAGTCATTCACATACGCCGGAATCGGCCGCCTCGAATAGCGAATTGAGGCAGCTACTGGAGTCGCACATTGACCGACTGCCTGATCTGTATCGTGAAATATTTGTCCTGCGCGGGGTTGAGGAACTCAGTGTCGAAGAAACCGCCGAGGCACTTGATATTCCCGCAGCCACGGTTCGAACCCGTTTTTTCCGGGCGCGACATTTACTTAGTGCTGGTTTGGCCAAGGACATCGACATCGCTTTCGGAGATGCCTTCTCCTTTGATGGCGAACGTTGTGACCGAATCGTCGCCGGCGTTCTTTTTAGCTTACATAAACAAAATGCTTGAGCACTATCGCTCAATACCAGGAGAGAGATCATGAGCTTACTAATTACCGGGAAAGCGTTTTCAACAGCCATTCCGCGCCGTTCATTCCTCGTTCGTTCCGGCCTGATGCTTTCAGGTACGGCTGTCGCCCTGCTCTCGGGCAAGGATGTACTCGCCGCGAAATCAGGCAAGGGCGCCGAGTCGGATCTACGCATTCTCAACACTGCCCTGGGGGCAGAACTGGAGGCCATTGCGGCCTACCAGGTCGGCGCCGAGAGCGGACTGTTACAAAAGCCGGTCCTTGAGCTTGCAGTGACCTTTCAGGGGCACCATAAACAGCACGCCGAACTGCTTTCAAATACCATCGTGAAGCTCGGAGGCCGTCCCGTTTCAGCCAAAGAAAAATACATCTTTCCGGTCGCAACCCTGAAAAACCAGACTGATGTCTTGCGCTTTGCCGCATCGCTCGAAAAAGGTGCCGTCAGCGCCTATTTAGGGGCAATTCCGATATTCGGTAATCGGGATCTGGCGAAAGCGGCCGGCAGCATTCTGGGGGATGAAGCAATGCACTGGGCCATCCTGCGCAATGCGGTGGGCGATACGCCGGTTCCCGACGCATTCATGTCTTGATTCCTGTTTTTTGCCATGAATTCTCGTAGACCGTGGCATGGGGCAATGATGGCGATAGCGCTCGCGCTGTCCCATCAAGCCTTTGCAGACAACCTGGCTGTGCCATCAGATACGGAGGCCTATGCCATGGGAGCCAGGATTTACGAACGATGTGCGGCATGCCATGCACTCGATACTGATCGAACCGGCCCTCGGCATTGCGGCCTGGTTGGTCGCCGAGCCGGTAGTGTTCCGGGTTTTCCATATTCACCAGCAATGCGTCGAGCAAAAATGGTCTGGACAGAGGAGAACCTGGATCGCTTTCTCAAATCTCCCGTGACGACAATCCCGGGCACGGCGATGGGATACGACGGTATTAAGAATGACGGAGAGCGTCACGCCCTGATTCACTATTTGCGCGAAGTCGGGCGAGAACCAAAATGCCAAGCCTTGCTGACAAACGGGGAGCCACAAACCAAGTAAGGGACAGCAACATTACTGAGCGCCAGGAGCAAGAATATGAGCACCTACAATGCATGCTTCAAAAGCGGCGAAACCATCGCTGATGGCACCATGGCCTTTCACTTTGAAAGGCCTGCCGATTTTAAGTTCAAGGCTGGGCAGGCGCTTGATCTTGTCTTGCCGGCAACCGCCGCCAATAACCAGCCGCCCGCCCGCCACACCTTCTCGATCGTAAGCGGGCCCCACGAAAACCACCTGACAATTGCGACCCGCATGCGAGGCAGCGCCTATAAGCAAGCCCTGCATGCCCTTTCTGCCGGTGCCAATGTCGAACTTGATGGACCATTCGGCTCCCTGACCTTGCACAGCAATCGGAAGCGCCCGGCAATTTTTATTGCCGGGGGAATTGGAATCACCCCATTTGTCAGCATCCTGCGGCAGGCTGCAAAGGAACAGTTGGCACAAGTATTGATCCTGATCTATTCGAACCGGCGGCCCGAGGATGCTGCATTTCTGGCTGAATTACAGGCACATAGTGAGCACATGCCGAATCTTCAGTTGATACCGACCATGACCCAGATCGGTCAATCCAAACAAGCATGGGTGGGAAAAACCGGGCAGATCGATGCCAGGATGCTGAAGCAAGCTGTAGCCGGGCAGTTGGCGCCCATTTACTACCTTGCCGGACCTCCCGCCTTCGTAGATGCAATGCAAGACCTGTTGAATGCGAACGTTGTCGAAGATGTCGACATCCGCAGTGAAGGTTTTTACGGTTACTGAAAGCCAGCCGAGGGCGGTTCGAGCCGAACAGCCCCCGGTGTGCAAGGAGAAGAGCATGTTCCCCTACGACGGTAATGCGATTGCTTCGATACTGGGGACCAGCCTCGATGCGGTTTTCACCATTGACGAACGGGGTTGCATCCTGGATGTGAATGCGGCAGCAGTAAATATGTTTGGGTGGAGCAAGGACGAGTTTTACGGAACCAATATTTCGATCATTGTTCCCTCGCCGCTCAAGGAGAGGCATGACGGCTTTCTGAAAGCATTCAGCCCCGAACGAGGTGTCAAGCACGTACTCGGGAGCGGGCAGCGACTCGATGGCCAGCGCAAGGACGGATCTCGTTTTCCGGTTGAGGTAGGCATTTCAGCCTTTATGCAGCAGGAGAGGCGCTTCTTTACCGGTTTTGTCCGTGATATGAGCGAACGCCAGCGGACCGAAGATCAGATGCGATACCTAGCCCTCCACGACATGGAGAGCGGGCTTCTGAACTATAGCGGGTTTGCCGAGAAGTGTGCCCGGACAATAGACGGACAAGCGAGAATCATCGTCTTCCGGCTGGAAGAATTTCGCCGCTTTTCCATCATCTATGGTGAGTCGTGGAGCATCTCGACACTTCGGGATCTGGCAGAACGGATTGACCATTTTTTGGATGGCTCGGAAACTGCGGCCCGCGTTCGTGAAGATACTTTTGCGATCATGATGCCGAAAAACGTAGCCGGGCGGGTTGCCGCTCTGGCAGAAATTCTCAGGCCGCCATTCGCGCAGGGTCCGATGCATTTTCCTCTGACCACCACCTTTGGCGTTTCCCAAAATGTGGGCACGTTCGACCAGTTGCTACAGGCTGCGCAATGGGCATGTGATCGGGCGAGTCTCTCGGGAAAGGGGGGCGTCAATGAGTTCAGCGACGATCTGTATCGTTCTTCACGGCGCGAACTGGAGATTGAAACTCGCCTTCGCGAAGTGGTGAGCAATAATCAGCTTTCCATGGTGCTGCAACCGAAGGTCCGCCTGGCCGACCGGTGCATTGACGGTGCGGAAGCCTTGGTTCGATGGTTTGATCCGGAACTGGGAACGGTGCCGCCAAGCGAATTCATTCCCATTGCCGAAAGGCTCGGTTTGGTGGGCGGCATTACCGACTGGATACTCCATCAGGCGCTGGTGGAGGTTTCACGATGGGGCGATCTTTCTGTCCCAGTAGCGGTCAATTTTTCGGCTTTGGATTTTTATCAGGCCGATCTCGTACAGCGTATCCGTTACGCGCTGGCGCAGTCAAATGTGCATGCGTCGGCTCTGATTGTCGAACTCACGGAGTCGGTGGCAGCCCAGGATGTGCAACTGGTCAATTCCAGGCTCAGGGAAATAAAGGCGCTCGGTGTGGGCATTTCCCTGGATGACTTCGGTACCGGGTATTCTTCATTAAGTTACCTCCGTCAATTTCCTATCGACTCCCTCAAGATCGACATCGCCTTTGTCCGCGATTTGCCGGAGAACAAAAACGCACTGGCCATCGCAACAGCAATTGTCTCCATGGCAGACGCTCTGGGCTTGAACACAATCGCGGAAGGCGTTGAAAGTCAGCAGCAAGCTGAATTGTTGAATAATTTGGGCGTAGATCAATGCCAAGGCTATTTGTATGGTCGTCCCATGTCGCCGACAGATTTTCATCATTTGTTTGAATGCCAGCATGGATAAATACACCAAACCTTCGATGTGTAGATTCGTCGAAATAATTCATTCGAATAAACGATCGCTTTCCTTGGCGTGAAGAAGATAATTTGTGATTATTAGGCTAGAGCCAAATATGGTTTATTTAATTGAACTGTGTAGTGGCGAACGTCTACGGTGGAGATATCTTGGCCAAAGTTACGATGGCAAAAAAAGCTGGTGGCGAGATGAGGAGAACGGCGTCGAGTTCAACGAAGCCAACCTGATGTACGCATGGCAAATCCTCTGTAAAGATGAAGACTTGCCGTAAATGAAAGGAGGCGTTAATGGATAAATGCGAACCAGCAGATATTTTTCGTCTGATTACTGAGCAGATGGGCGATGCTTTGATCTATTCGAATAAGCAAGGGGTCATTTGCCAATGGAACACAGCTGCTGAATCGCTTTTCGGTTTTGATCGAGCCAAAGCAGTTGGGCAGAGTCTGGACATAATCATTCCGGAGCGATTGAGAGACGCTCACTGGGCTGGCTTCAACAGGGCGATGAGCAACGGAACGACTCGTCTAGGGGGACGAGCCACCCTTACAAGGGCTTTGACGGCATCGGGAAAGACAATCTACGTTGAAATGAGTTTTTCCATCATTTGGGATGAGGCTACCAACGTTATTGGTTCAGTCGCCTTGGCCCGAGACGCCACTGAGCGCCATCTTCATGAACGGGCACTTCGCGAACAAATGGCCGAAGTCCAAAGCAAAAATCACGATTTGAGTTAAATATCCGGCCTGCAAAGCAATTTCATGCATTGATTGGCTGTTTTCCAGAGCCATGAGGTCCGAATGGGAAGATGCACAATCGGTGTCAGTAACCTGCGCGACACCGGTCATTCGACTGAGTTGGTGCTATCGGCGCCTTTGGCCGCGTTGCACGCATGAGCTACCTGGCTGGTTTAAAAGTGGAACGGCCATTTAAATAGCTGCTTCGGAGGATTGGCGACCGGCTGCTTGTGGCCGGGTTGATCAATTGGCTCGGCAATTTGCTCGCCGAATAGCGGTCATTGAACGAGTCTCGACGAAACCTTCGGTATTGAAATTAGATGGCTACCTCGACCGGCCGGTTGTGGCCGGGTTGCGGCAGTGGGGCCGTCAACTTGGCCCAGTGGGAGCGAAGCTGAGATTTCGCGACATATAAGATACTACTAATAGACTCTGTCAATTATCTCCCCGGCGGGCTCCTGCATTTCTATAATTCGGCTTCCTTGATCCTTGCTAGGCCTTGCCGTGCCCCATTCATGGAACGATCCAGAAACTCAGGACTTGTGGAGCTTGTCCACCGACGAGTCCGCCTTGTTGCCAGGCATGACTGACAAAGGTCGGCTCGGTTTCGCAATCCAGCTCAAGTTCATGCAGTTGCACGGGCGGTTTCCCGAGCGACATGACGAAATCGATCCTAACGCAACGCAATGGCTGGCTGCGCAACTCGGCACAACGACAGAAGCGCTGTCTTTGTATGCGCTAAATGGCCGTCAAGGACAGCGGCACCAGCGGACTATTCGAGTATTTCTTGGCTACCGTCCGGCTACTGGGGATGACTTGAAACAGCTCAATCATTGGCTATGCAGCGAGGCACTCCCGTTCGATTCGCAAGCCCGCCACGGCCGAGACCTTGCGCTGGACTGGTGTCGTATTCATCACTTGGAGCCGCCCGCGAGCGATGAACTCAACCGCACCATCCGTTCGGCAGTACGTAGTTATGAGGCTCAGCAACAAGCGGTCATTGACTCGCGCTTGAGCACAAGCAGCAAAGCCGCGATCAACCGATTACTGGGCGAAGACGATACCGATCCCGACGAAGCTGACAACGAAAACGCCAAGAGCATCTCCTTCAGCAGCCTCAAGACCGATCCAGGCAAAGCCAGTCTGGACAGCCTGCTGGTCGCCATTGCCAAACTCAAATGTATCGACGAGATTGGTTTGGCGCCGGAGGTTTTTACTGATGTTCCCGCCAAATTCATAGACCAGTTCCGGCAACGCTGCTCGACTGAATCCATCCGAGAACTACGGCGTCACCCCGTTGCAATCCGCTACAGCATGGTGGCCATGTTTTGCTGGCGGCGCCAGCAACAGCTCACCGATTCGCTGATCGACTTGCTCTTGCAAGTGATTCACAACCTGGGCACCCGTGCAGAGAAGAAGATCGACAAGAAACAGTTCGTCGCCTTCAAGAAAATTCGCGGCAAGGCCCGTCTCCTGTTCAAGCTGGCCGAGGCCACCGTCGATCAGCCGGAGGGAATCATCAAAGAGGTCGTCTATCCGGTGGTGTCCAAGAAAACCTTGGAAGAACTGGTCGCCGAATTCAAGACTATGGGCTTTGACTTCGAACGGGAAGTACAGGAGTCCATGCGGTCCTCTTATGGCCATCACTACCGGAGCATGCTGATGCCGGTGCTGGATGCGCTGATCTTTCAGTCCAACAACACCGTCCATCGCCCGGTCATTGAAGCCCTGGCTGTCCTCAAGGCCAACCGGGATAGCCGACAGCAGTATTACAACGCCGCCGACGTGCCGCTCGAAGGCATTGTGTCGACGAAATTGCGCGATGTCGTGGTGGAACAGGACAAAAACGGCAAAGACCGGGTCAATCGCATCAACTATGAAATCTGTGTCCTGCGTGCCTTGCGGAAACGCCTGGGCACCAAGGAAATCTGGGTCGATGGTGCGGATCGCTATCGCAATCCAGAACAGGATCTGCCGGCCGATTTTGCCGATAAGCGCGACAGCTATTATGCGATGCTGGACGTGCCCAAGGACGTAGCGGTCTTCATTGAGCAGATCCAGTCCACCCTGCGGCAAGGCCTGAAAACACTGAACGACGGCCTTCCGGACAACCCGAAGGTGCGCCTGCGGCAACAAGGCAAGAACTTGATCCACCTCTCGCCGCTGGAGGCGCAGACGGAGCCTCCCAATACCGCCGCGCTCAAGCGCGAGATCGGCCAACGCTGGTCAGACGTCGAGCTGATCGACATCGTCAAGGAAGTCGACTTGCGGGTCAACTTCACCGCCGCGTTCCGTACCACCGCCAGCCGCGAAGCGCTCGACCCAGCCCTATTGCAGCGCCGCCTGCTGCTCTGCCTGTTTGGCATCGGCACCAATGTGGGCTTAAAACGGGTGGCCAGCCAACAACCGAGCGTCAACTTCGAGGAATTACGCTACGTCAAACGCCGCTTCGTGCAGAAAGAGGCGTTACGTGCCGCAATCGGCGAAGTCGTCAATGGGATCTTCCAGATCCGTAACCCGGCAATCTGGGGCAGCGCAACCACCGCCTGCGCGGCTGATTCCAAAAAGTTCGGCGCTTACGATCAGAATCTGATGACCGAATGGCACGCGCGCTATGGTGGGCGCGGTGTCATGATCTACTGGCACGTCGACACCAATTCGACCTGCATTTACTCACAATTGCGCCGTTGCTCGTCGTCGGAAGTAGCCGCCATGATGGAAGGCGTGCTGCGCCATTGCACGGACATGGAGATTGAGCGCCAGTACGTCGATAGCCACGGGCAAAGCGAAGTCGCCTTTGCCTTCAGCTACATCCTGGGCTTCGACCTGCTGCCTCGACTCAAAGCGATCGCCCGACAAAAGCTCAGTCTGGCGGCAAGTACGGATGCCGCACAATACCCCAACCTCGAACCGATCCTGACGCGGGCCATCAATTGGGAGCTGATTCGGCAGCAGTACGACGAAATCATCAAGTACACCACCGCGCTGAAGCTGGGTACGGCCGAACCGGAAGCCATCCTGCGGCGCTTTACCCGTGCGGGTGCGGCGCATCCGACCTATAAGGCACTGACGGAATTGGGCAAGGCGATCAAGACCATTTTCTTGTGCCGTTACTTGCACGAAGAGTCGCTGCGGCGCGAAATCCACGAGGGGCTCAATGTGGTCGAAAACTGGAACAGCGCCAACAACTTTATCTTCTACGGCGAGCGCGGCGAGTTCGCCACCAATCGTGTGGCCGATCAGGAGCTGGCGGTTTTGTCGCTCCATTTGCTGCAAGTCTGTCTGGTGTACGTCAATACGCTGTTCATTCAGGAAGTGCTGACGGAACCGGCGTGGCGTGATCGCATGACGGTTGATGATTGGCGCGGACTCACGCCGCTGATCTATCACCACGTGAATCCGTACGGCCGCATTGAGCTGGACATGGGGCGACGCCTTTTGCTTGCCGCCTGATGGCGCCTCAGTTTTGCTTGGCAATGACCCGGCGATGAAGGTGATCAATGCGCTGAGCCATGGGCTCAAAAATGCGATTCAGTATCCCGCAGGCTTCCTCGGGCATATTGGCCGCCAGAAAATCACCAGACAAGCCGGCCAGTTGCACCGTCCATTCCTGATGCTGACCTTCCAGTATTTCCATTTCCACCCACATGTCTTGCGGCCCGCGCGCATCGAGAACCGTTTGAAGCCCGCGCTCAAGCGCTGCACCCTTCGTGAGCAGTTGGGCGACCGGTGCTTTGAGCGACACGGGCAGCTCTGGCAAGTGACCGTAGGCGGTTGTTGCCTTCTTGCTTTCGGCTTCTGCCGCTTCCTCCATCAGCATGCCGTAGCGGTACAGGCCAGGGTACTCGCGGCAGAGAAACGCGAGCGTTTCATCGGAGGTTGTGCTCCATAGCCGTTGCAGGTCCAGGACATGCCCGACCATGTGTTCCAGCAAGGCCGCGCCACCCATGCCCTGCGCTTCCAGCTGACGCACCCGCAGATCGATCGCGGCAGCGAGGCGGTGTTCGTCGTTGATCGTCCGTCCGCCGGGAACCTTGACTTTACCGGCGGCAATACCCGACGCGAGCGTCTCCAGGATTTTGGCGAAGCGGTAGAAACCCGTAAATTCAGCACACAAAGTGTCCATCTCCGGACCCGGCGCCGTCACCATCAGATGGTGGAAATCTGGCATGTGCTCGGCCATGGCGCGGAGAATCTCGACTTCGAGCAGCCCCCGTGCTTCAAGCTGTTTGATCTTGGCGTCGATGCGGCTGGCTACGCGCCGATGTGCTTCTGTTTCGGGCATAGAGAGACGCGCTCTGCGTCTTGCTTCTCCCATGTCACTCGCCTGCAATAGCCTCGGCCAGGGCTTTGCCTGGCTTGAATTTAACGACCTTCTTGGCGGCGATTTTCAGGGCAGCGCCCGTGGCTGGGTTTCGACCTTCACGGGCCGCGCGTTCGGTGACCTCGAATGCACCGAAACCAATCAGTTGCACGGACTCGTTTTTGACCAGAGTTTCCTTGACGGTTTCAATGAAACCATCGAGCAGCGCAGCGGTGGCCGCTTTGGTTTGGCCTGTCTTGGCGGCCACGGCATCAATCAGTTCGGTTTTGTTCATGTCAATTCCTCTGGGTCTGGGTTGTTTCAACGCCGGCGTCGAAAGTGAAACGACTATTGTGCATCAAGGGATCGCCCACAGCCAGCTTGGACTAGCGGGCTAGCTTTTCTTCATTCAGGCGCTCGCGTAGATCGCACTGCGTCGGCCGGAAACACACCCTGAACCGATCAACATGAATGGCTGCTGTGCATTCGTCACCGGCCGTTCGGGCTTAGAGTGCCAATGGGAACTACCGGCCCAGACTGTGTAAAAACGTGAACGAAAATAGCCTGCTGGGATCAATGCATTAGGCATTGACGATGAGGCTATCGAGATGAAGCGGTTCATACAGGGCGAAAGCAGGACCCAGAGCACCCTGCTGCCGGAGTTGCTCGACGATTACATTGACGAAACCAATCCGGTCCGGGTTATCGACGTCTACGTCGATGATCTGGATCTTGGGAAATTGGGCTTTGCTGGTGTCGATCCTGCGGCCACTGGGCGGCCGGCCTACCATCCGGCAGTGCTACTGAAGCTCTACATCTACGGCTATCTCAACCGCATCCAGTCCAGTCGGCGCCTGGAGAAGGAAAGCCAACGCAATGTCGAACTGATGTGGCTGACCGGGCGACTGATGCCTGACTTCAAGACCATTGCCAATTTCCGCAAAGATAATGGTCCGGCGATTCGCAGTACCTGTCGCCAGTTCGTGGTGCTCTGCCAGCGCCTAGGGTTCTTCTCCGAGGCGCTGGTCGCCATCGATGGCAGCAAGTTCAAGGCCGTCAATAACCGCGACCGGAATTTCACTCAAGCCAAATTGCAGCGACGGATGGCGGAAATTGAAGCCAGCATCAGCCGCTACCTGACCGATCTGGATACCGCGGATCGGCAAGCGCCGGTCGCAGCCCAAGCCAAGAAGGAGCGGTTGCAGGACAAGATTGCAGCCCTGAAAGCACAGATGAAGGCGCTCAAGGAAATCGAGGTCAAGTTGGAAGCTACGCCCGACAAGCAGATTTCCCTGACCGATCCCGATGCCCGCTCCATGAAGACGCGTGGCACGGGCGTTGTGGGTTACAACGTCCAAACGGCGGTGGATGCGAAGCATCACCTGATCGTCGCCCACGAAGTCACCAACGTCGGCCTCGACATTGACCAACTGAGCGGGATGGCGAAACAAGCCCGGGCCGCCATGGGAGCACAAGACCTCACGGCCATTGCTGACCGGGGCTACTTCAAGAGTGAAGAAATTCTTGCCTGCCACGAGGCGGGCATTACGGCCATCGTCCCCAAAACAACCAGATCTGGCGCCAAAGCTGAAGGCCGCTTTGACCGGGCCGACTTCATTTACGACGCTCAGAAAAATGAATATCGCTGCCCAGCCGGACAAGCACTGATCTGGCGTTACTCATCACTACAAAGAGGCCTGATGCAGCACCGTTACTGGAGCTCAAATTGCCAACAGTGCGCCATCAAGGAGAAATGCACTCCCAGCGTCCAACGACGTGTCACCCGCTGGGAGCATGAAGCCGTCCTGGAAACCATGGAAGCCCGCCTGGACCAGGCTCCCCAGAGCATGCGTATCCGGCGACAGACCGTCGAACATCCTTTCGGCACCCTTAAGCTATGGATGGGGAATGCCCATTTCCTGACCAAAACCTTGGATCGGGTGAGCACGGAAATGGGACTTCATGTTCTGGCCTACAACCTGAAGCGAGTCATGAAAATATTGGGTAACGATGCCCTGATGAAGGCAATGAGGGCCTGAACAAGGCTTCCGGCGTCTCGTGCCGGCTATGCCGAGCCCCATTTCAACATTCGCTAGGTCTCTGTCGCGTTCACATCCCGACGCTTTGCGATTGCCAAATTCACGCCGCGTTTTTACACGATCTGGGCCAGGAGCGGCCTCTCAGGAATTTGCCACATAGCGGACGCTGGCCCGGTCCGTATGA
>APMI01044109.1_pt1 | contig 15994 bp, 16 predicted proteins | sample 667938 | NCBI WGS metagenome assembly APMI01 (sample SAMN01084076, study PRJNA167559) | wastewater metagenome | biome: Wastewater | place: Denmark: Ejby Moelle, Odense | collected 2011-11-28 | reverse complement strand
AAAAAGCGTTTGAAACAAGAGGGGGCCGGCTCGCGGGGGCGCCGCCGCCTAGTCAAGAAAATGAATGAGGAACGTCGGGCTGCTGAAGTGATTTTAGATGCAAGGCTCGAACACATGGAGCGCAGAATCGCCTTGTTAGAAACTGCGCTCCGTAAGTACGAACATGTCGAAACCAACCACACGTAATCAGTTTATTGAAAACTGTCTTCGCCGCCTCGGCGCGCCCGTGATTCAATTGGCGCTCGACGAGGATCAAATTGATGATCGTGTTGATGAGGCGCTGGACTTTTTCTTTGAGCATCACATGAGTGGTGTCAATAGAAACTACTATACTCATGTGCTGACACAAGAGGATTTCGATACACGATCGATCCCATCTGATGTTGGAATGTTGGCAGTGACAAGAGTGATTACGCCGCGATATGAGGGTGTCACTTTTGGCAACGAACTATCAACGGGGTTTCAGCTCATATCCAATAATATGACATCACTTACGTCAGCACTCGGATCGTATGTTCAATTCAGGCAAAGCATTGCCGACATCCAATTTCTCTTGAATATTCAGCCGACAATTGAATTCGTTAAGCATGCAAAACGAATCGATTTTCCTGGAGGATTTGGAACATCAGGAACCGTCGGCAGCAAACTAATCATTGAATGCTTCACTGCGGTCGATCCCCAGTTATATTCGAGTGTGTGGAGCGATCGAATGCTTCAATTGTACACAACAGCTCTGATCAAAAAGCAGTGGGGGGCAAACATGATGAAGTATCAGGGCGTCGCCCTCGTTGGAGGGAACTCTCTGAACGGCCAGCAACTGTATGACCAGGCAGTACAAGAGTTGGAAGAACTCGATCACAAAATCAATACAGAGTATCAAGAACCAGCCGAATTTATGGTCGGATAAATGACGACCAATCGATATTTCAACAACTACGGCTACAAACCTGAACAGGATCTGATTGAAGCTTCAATCATTGAATTGATTCAGATTAATGGCATCGACACCAACTATTTGCCGCGTAAGTTGTACGAGGGAGGGAACGAAATATTGGGCGAAGATGCCTCGTCGAAATTTGACGAGGCAATCGTCATTGAGATGTGGCTACAGAACTACAACGGATATGATGGTTCAGCGGATCTTGCGTCGAAATTTGGCGTAATGTTCTTCCAGGATGAAGCGACACTGATTCTGTCAAAGAAGCGTTGGCGTGAGGTATCGGACGAAGCATTTGGTCCGAATATTCAACCGCCGAAAGAAGGAGATCTCATCCACATTCCGATGATGAATGTTCTCCTTGAAATCAACAGTGTTCGTGACGAAGCCATATTTTTCGAGGTTGGCAAAAAATACACGTATTCTATCGTGTGTTCCTTGTTCAAGCCAAGCCACGAAACAATGTCTACAGGAATTGACACAGTTGATCGTCTAACGGATATTGACACAAACAACGACAATCTGATTGATGCGCTTGAGATAGCAGCCGACAATGCGTTTGCTGACAACACCCTGTTTCAACAGAGCAGTGAGCCGATTGTTGACCGAATCTCTGATCCTAGTCCATTTGGAGACGAATGATGTTTCAGTCACCTTTTTACCATGCAACAATTGAACGGATCTCGATTGCATTTGCTAATATGTTCAACGAGATTGCAATTGCACGCGAAGACGGCACGAAAATTGTTGTTCCCATCAGCTATGGGAACAGAGAAGCGTGGTGGATCAAATCTAAGGTCAACAAAGACGATCCTACCCGCCTTGACTCAACAGCATCGCTCCCTCGAATGGGGTTTTCTTTTTCGGGAATCCGACCCGATCAAACGCGCCAAACGTCGAGGAAGATCAGACTCAGCAGAACGACTGAATTGCTTGGCGTAAGAAAACGTGTCGAGCAGTGGAACAGAGTTCCATATACGTGCAATTTCTCTCTGTCTATTATCGCGAAAAATAAGCGCGACGCCCTACAAATCGTAGAACAGATTCTGCCATACTTTGCTCCTTCTATTTCTGTCACTATCAAAGATCGTCGAAACCAAGATGACATCCAAGACATCAAATTTACATTGCTCGGTGTCGATGAAACAGATACTGCAGTTGGAGAAACACAGACTAATCGACGATTGATCGAATATGAGTTGGCATTCGACTGTGAATTCTACCTATATGGCCCGATTTCAGAGGCAAAACTGATCAAAAAAGTATTGATCGACACTGGGTTGGTTGAAGGCAAGATATTTGAAACGTATCAGGTGACTCCTGATCCGCCGGATGCTGTTCCACCCGATCCATACACATACAACGAATTAACGATCGAGTACAATTGAAGCCAGTAAATACTGGTCGACATGGCAACAAACACGCAGGTAATCAAGCGTCCGGTTAACATCGGCAGCATTCCAAATGATCACACTGGCGACGCGCTTCGAAATGCGTTTGACAAAGTGAATCAGCAGGTTGATGCGATCACGATCAAAGTTAACACGATCGAAGACAGTGCTCAAGTCAATCCGACTGCTGCACAGATCAAAACATCGTACGAATCGAATGCTGACACGAATGCATTCACTACTGCGTATAAGACGAAGCTCGACGGAATCGCTGCAGGCGCTCAAGTCAACACTGTCAACACAGTTGCTGGACGAACTGGAACAATTATCCTCACAGCAAACGACGTTGCTGAAGTAACGAATAAACGCTGGTTTCTCGATGCTGAACGGACGAAACTGACAGGAATCGCTGCAGGCGCCCAAGTCAATCCAACCGCCGCGCAGATCAAAACCTCATACGAATCGAATGCCGATACAAATGCATTCACAAACGCATATAAGACGAAGGTCGACGGAATCGCCGCGGGCGCTCAGGTCAACACTGTCAATACGGTGTTTGGTCGCTCTGGCGCCGTCGTCGCCGCTTCAGGAGACTATTCTGCTGCCTTGATTTCGTTTGCTGCAGCAGGTGGCATTACAGCTACAGAAGTACAAACTGCTCTCGCTTGGCTTGGCAATAACAAAACGGGATTGTTCAAGTCAACAACGACAGACACGACAACCGATTACAACAATATTCTTACTCCCGGCCCACAACCAGTTCTGTACGGCAATTCTAATCCAAATGGTCCCGTCGGCGGCAACCGGTATCATGTCCTCAACATCAGGTGGGTGCACGGCGAAACAATCCAATTTGCATTCCCTTACGACGTTTTGGGTGGCAATTTACAGTTTCGTTTTAGAGCGACTGATTCATTGGGAACATGGTCCCAATGGTATACAATGTGGACTTCGAGAAAACAGGGAGCAAGCAGCGGTCTCGATGCAGATCTGATTGACGGTCTCCATCTAGCAGATCTCGACAACAGATTCGCAGCAAAAGTACATGTCCATGCTGTTGCAACAACATCTGTTAATGGCTTTCTCTCAGCTGCCGACAAAACAAAACTAGACGGAATTGCATCTGGTGCACAGGTCAATGCCGTCACGACTGTCGCCGGACGAACAGGTGCTGTTACAATTGCAAGCACGGACGTCACCGACACGACAACAATTGGCCGAACAGTGATGACAGCTGTTGATGCAACAGCTGTCAGAAATGCGCTCGGCCTCACGGCGTTCGCAACAACAGACCTTGCGAACTACACCAGACGAATTAGAGATGGACATACGATCACTGGAGGTGGCACAATTTCTGTGACTGACGCCTATGTGAAGTGGTCAGACAGGTTTGTTGCAATCAGTAACGGCGGCAATAGCAGTACATACACTTCAATTTTCTGTCCTGCTTCGGGAGTATCGATTCCATATGCTAGCGGATCAGGATCGGCGACCACAACAGCAAACGGTATTCCCTTAGCAAGGTGGGAATCGTTGTGGTACGATTCTGCAACGGGGCTGTTCAAAATATATCAACATGCTGTAACGTCACCAACGCCGGCGATTACTGAAATTCCTTTATGTCGTCGTAATGAAGACGGCGTCGTCACCACGTTTATATTTCCTAATGGCATTATACTGCTCACAAATCAAACATACGATTCGAAGAGGTACAGTTCTCTACTTGCGCCCAATTCAACATTGTTTGCTGGACAGGCAGCATCATATTATACGAACATCGTCGCTCGTCTGGGATACACTCCAGTAAAAACACTCAATGCCAACGTTGTATCTATTGGATGGACAAACCCAAATCTGACTCTTACAGTTGACGCGACCAATTTTGGAGCGACTTGGCCAATCAGCATTAATGGCAACGCAGCTACTGTAAATGGTTACAACGTCAATCAGAATCTGAGAACAACCGATAATGTTACATTCAATATTGCAAAATTTAATGGCTATTCGTACGTCTACAATGGATTTGAGATACAAGCGGTCAACCCAAGTCTTTGGCTTCACTATCCTGGTGTTAAACGCGCTAGATGGGTGATCGACAATAGTGGAAATCTGATATGGCAAGATCAGTACGGAACCGCCATGTTCACTATTGCTCCGAGTGGAGCATTATCCTCCAATCAACTAGGTGATGTATATACTTGGGTTAGGGCAGTCGCATCAAATGCCGCTGCAAATAGGTGGGTGCACGTTGGCGATCAACCTTGGAATTATTCCACAACTGGAATTGGCGAACCTTATGCTGGTGCAGCAATTACTGGTTATCAAGGTGGATGGGCGGGACCAGGAACAGTGTCTGCATTTAGATTTAGACAATTACAATATCGTGACATAGATGGCAATTATCAATCTTCATGGTATACATAAGGAACGTTTTGATGAATATAACAGATCTCGGAATTTGGGTTGCGAATAGATCCTACGGAATACCAGACGATTTCCCAGCAAACGCTGCACCACCCCCAGATAATGCTATTTGGTGGAGGCGGACAACCGATGGCAAAGATTGGAGAATGTTTACTCAGATTTATGATCCACTAGCTACTCCAAAATGGCGAACAAATAAACAAGTTCTACCAGATGGCAAATTGCTGGTCACCATGGTCGAAATCGAGGGCGGAAAGTGGCTCACACAGGGGATCTTCCGTGATTTTACTGCTGTGGGAATGCCAACTCGTACACGAATTGTGCTGGTGGACGATCCCGATCCTGCCAATCCAACACCACATAAGCAGTTTGAAAGAAGAGTGCTGAATGAAGCAACTTCTTCTTTCGATCCGTTTGCATTCGTGACAGAGATTCAACGTCATCAGGGTCTGTTGGCTTTGCTTCTTGCTACAGGAATCACAGAAAACACAATTAGAACGAAAATCCTCGAAGAAGCAGATCCAACCAAACGCGAGATAATGCGAATTCGCTTTGAGTCAGCAAGTTGGTCGAAAACGTCTGAATTTATCGTTTGGGGCAAGACTGTCTTTGGTCTGACAGATAAGCAGGTAGATGATCTGTTTGCTCTAGCGATCACACTCTGATGTCGTCTTTTACAACTCCACTCAGATACACACCAACAGGAACATCTCGTCGGTTTAGAACAGAGTATCGAATTGACGAACCATTTACGTACGTTGTCGGTTCGTTGTCTAATGGACCGCGATGGGAAATCTCTGTTCCTGCTGGTTTTGTGACTGATTTTGTTTCGGTGCCATATCCATTGAACAAGTTGTTTAGGCCAGATGGCAACTTTTCGAAAGCTGCTGTTGTTCATGACTATCTCTATAAAACAGCAGCTTTCGACGTCACGCAATTCGTCGCTGACGCAATCTTCTACGAAGCAATGCGAGTCAGCAATGCTAACAGAATTACAAGTTTTATCATATGGAGTGGTGTCCGTTTATTCGGCCGTTCCTTCTACAAACAGCGAGTAACACAATGATTATGTCACCGATTCTCCAATTGCTTCTGGCATGTTCGTTCATTGTAATCAACAGAATCCGCGGAGGCGGATTCAAAATCACGAATAATCTTCCGGGACATCCAAGATTCACTGCAATCGTGTTGTCTGCCATCGTCGCATCAATTCTTCTCCCGTGGCAGGCTGCAATCATTTGGTCCGCCACATATGCGGCATGGACATTTCTCCCGCATGGACGGTGGATGACACTATACCGACATCCACGAGAGAATACAGTTCGACAGCCATCGTGGTTTGAAATTGCGGTGGAAAAGATTGCTGGTAAGAACGACTATATTGCGCTCGGATTGAAGAATGCAATTTTTGCAATTCTTCTGATTCCGTCACTGTATTTTGTAGAACACGATTGGATTGAACCCGCTGCTCTTGTTGTGTTTGCTCCACTCTCAGTGTGGGCATATGCAACAGGGTGGAGAATCGTAGAAGAAAATAGCAGAATTAGTGACCCACTGTGCGTTGCAGAGTTGCTTCAAGGTGCAATTTTTGGAATGACGTTATTCTTCCTGCTTTGAGGGGCCAATTGGCCCCTCTATCCTTTCACGGATCCTATCAATGATGTCTGTTGTTGTTCCGATTACTTTGACATCGTTGTTGTAGATGTTGAGGTTGTCGACCTTGTCAAATTTGTTTGTTGTTGCGGCGATTGCTCTCTTCGTTCGATGAACTGATGCAAGTGCTGCTGCAGCACTGATAGTGGCACCAATTGATCGAGACAGCTCTTCGTACATCTTCGTATGTTGCGTTTCTTTTGCGAGGACCTTCAAGTCTCTCGAGAGTTCTTGGGTCAATTCCATTGTATTCAACAGCGCAGTCCTGATCTTCTCGAAGTCGTCGTCGAGGATCTCAGTGCTATCAGCGATCTTTTGCAATTCCTGTTTCGACTGTGTCAAAGCAGGTAGCGAATAGTCGACTCCCAATGTATCGGCGAGTGTTTGTGTCATACAGCATAATTAGACATTATGCTGAAATATAATGTCTCCCCTTTTGAGCTTGGTTTGTATCTTGGGTCTTCTCGGAAGATGACAAATGCAATCGATCGGAATAGTTCGTGGCTGAAGTCGATCGGTCTCGAGGGACGTGAAAAGATTCCCAAGATGTATATGGACGCCGCATCAGTATCAGATCGCCGCGCACTTTTGCTCGGATTTGCCTTTTCTGCAGGCACAGTTAGTAACGAAACAGTTACGCTAAGAATTCCGAACATTCCTAGTTTTTCGCTTGCTGATGATATCGTGGCACTGATCGCCTCCCTCGGCCACAAATCTATCTCGCGTGAATCTGACGACGATTATAAGGTGATTACATTTGCGATTCATACAGTACTATAACAACAACCGCCGCCTAAAGGCTGCCGGTGTCCCTGTTGGACTTACGGAAGAACAAGTCAACGAAATCGCTAAGTGCGCTAGCGACCCAATTTACTTTGTGTCGAAATACATCAAGATCGTGTCGCTCGACAAAGGCGTCATACAATTCGCACCGTATGAGTTCCAGAAAAAGATCATCAATACTGTAATTGACGAGCGTTTTACAATAGTGAAAGCAAGTCGCCAGCTCGGGAAGACAACAACATTTGCAGCCTTTTTTGTGTGGTATGTATTATTCAATCGAAACAAGAAAGTAGCAATTCTTGCACATAAAGAAGATACGGCTAAGGACATTCTTGCCCGTGTCAAGATGGCATACGAACACATTCCACACTGGATGCAACAGGGTGTTGTTACATGGAATAAAACATCGATTGAATTAGAGAACCAGTCGTCAATCATGGCTGCTGCAACGAGCAGCGGATCGGTGCGTGGTCAATCGTACAATTGTATTCTGCTTGATGAATTCGCCCACGTTCCAACAGGAATTGCACAGGAGTTCTTCGAATCGGTTCTACCGACAATCACATCTGGTGCAACGTCGAAGCTTGTGATCAATTCGACACCCAAAGGACTGAATATGTTCCACAAAATGTGGAAGGATGCAGTCAACAAGAAAAATGGTTTTGTGCCAATTGATGTGCACTATTCAGAAGTTCCTGGACGCGACAGGAAATGGGCCGAAACAACAAGAAAAGCAATCGGCGAAGACAAATTTAAACAAGAATTCGACACACAATTTATTGGTTCGACAGCAACTCTTGTTGTCGCCTCTAAACTAGAAACGCTGACCGACACTCCTCCTGTGTATTCCAATGAAGAAGGTCTACGAATCTTCAAACAGCCAATGAAGAACCGATCATATGTGCTGACAGCAGACGTCAGCGGAGGCAACGGAGCAGACTATCAAGCAACAAGTGTATTTGACATTTCAAAAATGCCATATGAACAGGTTGCAACATACAGAAACAATCGGCTGAGCCCACTACTGTATCCAAACATCATTGAACAGCTTGGCAAAAAATACAACGATGCACTCGTTCTTGTCGAAATGAACAACGAAGGATCGCAAGTCAGTAACATCCTTCGTCTCGACCTCGAATACGAAAACGTTGCTACGATCAACACACGCGACAACAAACAAGAAATCAGTGGCGGTTTCGGCAGCAATATTCGTCATGGTCTTTTGATGAACAAGCAAACGAAACGAATCGGTTGCTCAAATCTAAAAGCAATGGTCGAAAGTGACCAGCTATTAATCAACGACCTGTACACGATCAATGAATTGCTGACGTTCGTTGCCAAAAACGCAAGCTACGCTGCAGACACAGAAGAAGATCATGACGACATGGTCATGACGCTTGTTTCCTTTGCGTGGCTCGCCGCGCAGCCCCAATTTAAGGAGCTAACAGATCTCGATCTTCGCAAAAGGATGTTTAAGGACGAAATAGCACGAATCGAACAAGAGTTTCTGCCATTTGGATTCGTCGTGGGCGACACATACGACACACCAGATCTTGTCAGTCCAGATGCTGTTTGGTCAAAAGTCTCCTAAAACACCTGCTCCGTAAATAGCCAAGACTAATACAGAGACAAGAGCTAGGAGTCACCTAATGTCAACTCTATACGCAAACGGACCTGGCGTCGTAACACGGGAACGAGACGATTCAACGTACGTTCCCGCTATTGCTACGACGAGTGCAGTGTTCGTTGGCGCCTTCAATTGGGGGCCCGTTGATCAGATTCAACAGATCGCTTCTGAAGACGATCTCGTCAAAACATTTTACCGCCCAACGAACGAGTTGTTTGTAGACTTTTTTGTTGCGTCGACGTATCTGAATTCTTCAAGAAACCTCAAGACTGTACGAATGGTTGGTCCCGCAGCAAAGAATGCTGTCGATCAGGGCGCCGGAATCGAAATTTATAACGACGTTCATTACGACAACCAAGCAGCTAATTTCGGTTCATCTGTTTTTGCTGCAAAATATCCTGGAAGTCTTGGCAACGACCTCAAGGTTCTGCTTGCTGATAAGGGATCGTTTAATGCTTCGTCTGAGTTGTTTCTCTCTGCGGCCACCGGCACGTTTCTGCTCGATGAGACTGTAACAGCATCTAATGGTGCTACTGGTCGTGTCGTCCAGGTGAAATCTGGGTCGATTCGCGTCGTTAAAGACTCATCCGTCGCTACGCCATTTACAGCATCAACGACTGTTACAGGAACAACGTCGGTTGCGTCCGGAAATATTGCATCAATTACACCAGTTGATGCATGGACCTACAAGGATCTGTTTGATACAGAACCGGGCGTGACTGAACTACATGCTGTAATTGTCGATACAATCGGCAAATTTAGCACAGCTCCTGGAACGGTACTTGAGCGGTTTGCGTACTTGTCAAAGAATGCAACTGACACATATACAGACGGATCTGCTGCATACTACAAAACGGTGTTCAACAGAAACAGCCTCTATGTGTGGTCAACTGCTGGAATTGGCAATTCGTTGTCATTCACTCTGCAGGGCGGGGCCGACGACAATGCTCCTTCAGATGGCACAATCCAGCAAGGCTACAGAAAGTACAGCAATCCAGACAAGATTGATGCTACACTGGTCATCGGCGGAGCTGCATCCCTCTCGACGGCAAACTTCTTGATCAACAACATCGGCGAAGCAAGAAAAGATTGCGTCGTGTTTCTGTCGCCACCAAAGAGTGCTGTTGTCAATAACGTTGGCAACGAGGTGCGTGACATTATCAAGTTCCGCAATGCGCTTCCTTCGACATCATACGCCTTCCTCGACAACAACTGGATCTATGTGTACGATCAGTACAATGACGCATATCGCTGGATCCCAGCAAACGGCGCCGTCGCGGGATGTGCTGCTTATACTGATCAAGAGACAGAGTCGTGGTATTCGATTGCTGGATACAGCCGTGGTAAGATTCGCGGCGCAATCAAATTGTCGTTCAATGCCGAGAAGCCAGAAATCGGCGAAATGTACAAGAACGGCATTAACAGCATCATCTCAGAAGATGGCGAAGGAATCATTCTGTTTGGCGACAAGACGCTATACAATCGCCCATCAGCATTCGATCGAATCAATGTTCGGCGCCTATTCAACGTGTTGAAAACAGAGATCCGTCGCGCCGCCAAGTACAGCCTGTTCGAGTTTAACGATGAGATCACACGTGCTCAATTCCGTAACATGATTGATCCGTATCTCCGTGACGTCAAAGGCCGGCGCGGCATGTACGATTACAAGATCGTCTGCGATGAACGAAACAACACACCAGAGGTGATCGATCGTAACGAATTCCGCGGAACGATCTTCATCAAGCCTGCCAAGTCGATCAACGAAATCATCCTTGACTTCGTCGCAACCCGCACAGGCGCCAATTTTGAAGAACTCGTTGCATAAGGATAACATGAATGTTCAATATCAACCAGTTTCGTGCAGAGCTAAAGGGTGGCGGTGCACGTCCCAACCTATTTCGTGTGATTGCATCATTTCCCTCGTATTCTGGAACGCTCGAGACCTCTCGTAAGTTTCAATACATGGTGCGCAGTACACATTTGCCTCCCTCAATGATTGGTGTTATTCCAACACCATTTCAGGGACGTTTTCTTCCTGTTGCGGGCGACCGTCAGTTCCAACCATGGAATTTCCAGGTTGTCAACGATACGGATTTTGCTATCCGCGATGCGTTTGAAAGATGGATGAATGCAATCCAAGAGCATGAAAGCAATATGGGCCTGTCAGCTCCTGCTGATTATATGGTCGACGCTGAGGTGCATCAGCTGGATCGTTCAGGTGATGTCTTGAAGACATATTTCATGAAGGGTATCTGGCCGTCGCATGTTGGTCAAATAGAGCTCTCACAAGAGGCAAATGACACAATTGAATTGTTTGATGTTCAAATGAACATCACAATGTGGACATCAAACACAACGTCGTAACAATACGCGTCAATCGACAATTCAAAAGGGGCACTTAGTGCCCCTTTTTTGTGCAGTAAATAACATTTATGCAGATTTTCGGATTCAACATTACCCGATCGAAGCCAGAGAACGAAGAGAATCTTACGTATTCAACGATTCCTCTTCCTGATGGCACGTCGACAATTTCAGATGCATTTGCCGATGGTGCATACAGTGCAGCATATTCACAAATTGGCATCAATCGACTGAAGACAGTCAAAGACCTTGTGACAAAATATCGCGATCTGTCTGCTCAGCCAGAAATTGATTTCGCTGTTGATGAAATTTCAAACGAAGCAATTGTGTATGACGACGACAATCAAGTCGTCAATATCGACTTGAAAGACACGAAGCTCCCTGACGGAGCTGTCAGCAAGATCGCCGAGGAATTTGACAATGTTCTTTCGCTGCTGAAATTTCGTGACGATGGATGGCAGACGTTTCGTACGTGGTATGTTGAAGGCAGACTGTACTGCAACATAGTAATCGACGGCAAGAATCCACGAGCAGGAATCAATAAGCTGAATATGATCGATTCGACGACAATCGAAAAGGTCAAAAAGGTGATGACAAAGCGAGATCCAATCAGTGGAATTATGAGGCAGGTTGGCACAGAAGAGTATTATGAATACATGCAGGTCGATCAAAAGACCGGCAACGGTCAGAAAATTAGACTTGCTAAAGACGCTGTAATTTTCGTCCCTTCGGGACTTGTTGACCGAAACGAGAACATGGTTCTCTCGTATCTTCATAGTTCAATTCGCCCAATGAACATGCTTCGAACAACAGAAGATGCGATGTTGATTTATCGCCTTGTTAGAGCACCTGAACGGCGCGCCTTCTACATCGATGTTGGCACATTGCCGAAGATTAAAGCTGAGCAATATCTTACTGGGCTGATGCAAAAATTCCGCAACAATGTTGTGTACGACACGAAAACCGGCATGGTTTCCGACGGCAAAAGACAGATGTCGATGCTTGAGGATTTCTGGTTGCCACGTAGAGAAGGCAGTCGCGGTACAGAGATTAGTCCTCTTCAGGGGTCGTCGTCTATGAATCAGACGAACGATCTTGATCACTACTACGATCAGCTGATTCGTTCGACGCATGTTCCAGCTACAAGATTCAAAGATGATGGAGCGCTACTGTCGGGCCGCGCAACAGATATCACAAAAGACGAGTTGAGATTTGCACGATTTGTTACTCGTCTTAGACAGAAATTTAGTCATCTGTTTCTAGAGTTGTTGAAAACGCAATGTGTTCTCAAAGGGATATGCACAGACGAGGAATGGACAGAGTTCGCTGAAAAAATCAGGTTCCGCTTTACTGGCGACAGCTATTTCGAAGAAGCGCGTGCACATGATTTGATGACAGAGAGAATCAATCTTGTTGATCGCCTGCAACCATATATCGGCCACTACTTCAGCAATGCTTACATTCGTGACAAGGTCCTCCGGCAAACCGAAGATCAGATCAAGATCATCAACAGTGAAAACGACGAAGATCCGAGTCTGCAGCAGCCGGACGACAATCAAGAAAATGTTCCTGGAAGCACTGTAACAGTCGATGGCGACCCATACGACTCAATTCAGGCAGCAATTGACGCAACTGGACACTCGAGGCGGTATATCGAGAAACACGGAACTTTTAAGTAAGCGAGACTAAAGGACAAGACAGACATGACATTGATCGCATGTGCGCGTAATGAGGACTATCAGAGCTTTCGGCGCTCTGTTGACAGACTATTGACAGAATCAGCACGTGAGATGCTTGCAGAACTGTCTACAGAAATTCTCCGCAAATACCTCAACCATTCCCTGAGCCACGCATCAAAAGCAACGCGCGAGCGCTCTCCTGACCGCGTTCCCGATGCTACTCGTGTGATCAAGAGGAGACGTGCAGGTGTTGTGTCTGCGAACAAGCAGCTGTCGGCCCGCACAGGAATCAGAGTCGAAGACGCAGAGAATGACAATTGGGACGGATCTCTGATTTCAGAATTGTCTTCCGAGAGACTTCGCAAATATCTCAAACAGTCGCTGACTAGCTCCAGTAAAGCAAAGCGCGTTCGGTCATCTGACGATATTGCTGATGCAACCCGCACTATCAAACGGCGAAGAGCTGGAATTGCCAATGCGAATAAACACCTAGCGACCTATGGCGGTATTCGCATGGAAGAAATCGACGATGAAAACGACGATGAGATGATGTCAGAATCACGCGCGTTCCTCAATGATCTGCTTGCGAACGCAACGTCAGCTGGTGTTGAGTTTGGCACACATCCATACAACAAGTATCGGCCGCATACGCGAGCATATGCCACTAGCGTCGACGACGCCAATTTCGAAAAGTTGAAGACTCATCTTGATAAGACATACAAAAAGGGAGCAGCAACCGGCGTTCCTGGTGCAGATAGCTTTCAGAGTTATTACCACCAAGGAAAGCGATTTGTTCTCCAGGGTCGCAATAAAGAAGTTGCAGGCGGCGGTGGCAATTTGTGGGTAGCAAATGAAGACGTCACAAAGGGGGATTCCCGAATTGACGAACTGTCAACACCGACATTGGCTGGATACATCAAGGGCGCCAAACAGAAATACGGCAATGCAAAATTGGCTGACGGATTTGTTCGGCGTGAAACATATAAGATGGATGGCAACAAAAAGAAAATTGGTCCAATCCAAACTGCACGAATTAATGCTATTCGTGCACATTTCGGTCGTAAATCTGACAACGCTTCAGTCGGAATTGATCGAGCCACTGACCGCCTTGCAAAGAGGGCCGCAGAAATGCACCTAAACGCAAATAATACTCAATAAGAACACCGAGGAACAACAAAATGCCATCAAACATCAAACACAACGACATTAACGACAAGATTGCTATGATTGCAGCTATTGCTGCTGAACAGTCGCGTGCGTCCGGATATTTGTCGAAATCAATTGAGCTGACTGAAGACGAGATTGACGTGCTTGTCGAAAATTTCGATCAGCTCGATGAAGTTTCCAAACAGAAACTGTTAGACTATATTGGTCACGCGTCCATTGACAAATCAATGGCAGCACATGACCACGCCTATCATCAAGGAGTCAACTACGGCGAATTCATATCGGGTAAAAAGGGCGGATCGCACGATGTAGGTTATCTTGATAAGTTGTCGAAGCGACATGGCAGACGCAGCGGCGGGATTCAACTGGCTGGAGCGAAACTAGCTGGAAATGGCGTTGACAAGTATTCTCGCGCTCGAGTTGCAGGCACAGACACTCTGACCAAAGAAGATATTGACGTGCTTGTCGAAAATTTCGATCAGCTCGATGAGGTGTCGGCTGCGAAATTGCTTCGCTATATCGGCGCATCAACACTCGACAATGCTGTTCATTCACAGCGTGTTGGTGCAGAAAAAGAAGGTTCAGCAGATCGTTTCGCCGCAGTCGCGGCGCGCGCCCGGCGCATGAAGGGAATCAATCAGGCCGGTCTCAAACTTGCAGGGCGTGGCGCTCCGAAAGGACAACGAGCTAAAGTGTTTGCTACAAAAGAAATGCGTCCCCGCAACGAGGAACTGACTGATGAAGCCATGTACGACGCTCATTCTGCTCGTTTAAGGACTGCCCGAGCAAGAGATGCCTCTGCATCAACGATTTCGTTCCTCAAAAACAAATTGGCGCAGCACAGAAATGTCACGAAGCGATATTATGGCATGGACGAAGAATCGAATCCAATGCTGACAGAGTTGTCGAAGCGTCTCCTAACAAACTATATCGATCGCAAAGATCAGCAAGCAGAACGCGTCGATTCGCAAATTGGTCTGCAGAGCAAACAAACTGCTTCAGCAGACGCTCTCCGTCGCCTTCGCCGCCGCCAGCTTGAAAATCGGCCTGCCGACAAGATCGAAAAGGCGGTGCTAATGAAGAAGAAGGCAGACGCTGCAAGAGCGGCCGCCGAACAGCAGCAGAATTCGTACAACAACAAGTATGACAGAAATGTCAATCTCGCGTTGGCGAAAATCAAGAACAAACCAACTGCAACAGTGGCTGCTTCCGAAGAAGCAGGAACATTGACCAAGAGTCAGGTCAATGGTATCACCAGCGCCTTGCGCGATCCCCGGTTCATTAAATAAACACAAGAACCGACGAATTAATCAACGGCTCTGCTAAAAACAGAGCCGTTTTTATTAGGAGAAATTGATGGGCTTGATTCAAGAAATTTCAGCAGCACTGGCCAAGAATTACGTGAGGCAAGCTCGTCGAGATATCGACGCAATGCGCGACGCCGCCGATGATTCCCCGTCCCCCGCTTCAGCAAATTATAAAGACCCTATTCAACGGAAGATCAGGCTTCGTTCTGCTTTTGTTGCAAAAGCAGAACGAAGATCGCCATCCCCAAAATTGGACGAAAGTTCCGATAGCGAGGGTGACTGACGTTGCTCGTTTCACAGGTCGAAGAATTCTTAAAACAAATGTATGGAAACGCGGAAAGAACAAGGTTCCAGGATACGATCCAAATGCGCTGTATCAACTGTCAGTAGCTGATCGGTCGGCGACCGCATCCTCCACATCAACTAATTCTGTCCCCGTGGGAGAAGACGCAGATCCAGATTCAGACCAAGACACCAAACAGACAGCTGATAATGGAGGTGAAAAGGGAATCGCCCGCCCACGAAAGCAAAAACTTGGAATTGGCACTGACAAGACAAACGGCAGCTACGATATCTGGTCAATGCAGCACCGCCGCAAGGTACTAACTACGAAACCAACAAGGAAGATTCGAGCCCCAACATCACAGAATGCTGCTCTCGATGAT
>APMI01020042.1_pt1 | contig 16000 bp, 18 predicted proteins | sample 667938 | NCBI WGS metagenome assembly APMI01 (sample SAMN01084076, study PRJNA167559) | wastewater metagenome | biome: Wastewater | place: Denmark: Ejby Moelle, Odense | collected 2011-11-28 | reverse complement strand
GAAATCACGGACGCCGTCGTGCGCCAGATGAACGAGCTGCCCTATTACAACACCTTCTTCGGCACCACGACGCCGCCGGCCGTTCTGCTCGCGCAGAAGATCACGTCGCACGCCGGCCCGAACATCAACCGCGTGTTCTTCACCGGTTCCGGCTCGGAGGCCAACGACACCTGGTTCCGCATGGCCCGCGTCTATTGGGGCGCGATGGGCAAGCCCACCAAGAAGGCGATCATCGCCCGCAAGAACGGCTATCACGGCTCCACCGTCGCCGGCGCTTCGCTCGGCGGCATGAAGTGGATGCACGAGCAGGGCGACCTGCCGATCGCCGGCATCCACCACATCGATCAGCCCTTCTGGTACGGCGAAGGCGGCGACCTGACCTCCGACGAATTCGGCCTGAAGATGGCCCGCCAGCTGGAAGAGAAGATCGACGAACTGGGCGAGGACAACGTCGCCGCCTTCGTCGCCGAGCCGATCCAGGGCGCGGGCGGCGTCATCGTGCCGCCGGCCACCTACTGGCCGGAAATCGCCCGCATCTGCAAGGCGCGCAACATCCTGCTCGTTTGCGACGAAGTGATCTGCGGCTTCGGCCGCACCGGCCACTGGTTCGGCCACCAGCATTTCGGCGTGGAGCCGGACCTCGCCCCCATCGCCAAGGGCCTCTCCTCGGGCTACCTGCCCATCGGCGGCGTCATGGTCTCCGACCGCGTCGGCAATGTGCTGGTCGAGGAAGTCGGCGATTTCAACCACGGCTTCACCTATTCCGGCCACCCGGTCTGCGCCGCTGCAGCGCTCGAAAACCTGCGCATCATCGAGGATGAAAAGCTCGTCGAGCGCGTCCACGACGATATCGGCCCCTACCTTGCCGCCGGCCTCAAGTCGCTGGAAGATCTGCCGATCGTCGGCCAGGTCCAGCAGGTCGGTCTGATGGCCGCCGTGCAGCTCGCCGAGGACAAGGCGACCCGCAAGCGCTTCGAGGATAAGGAAAAGGCCGGCGTCACCGTGCGCAACCATTGCCTGGAAAACGGCCTGGTCCTGCGCGCCACCGGCGACCGCATGCTCTTCTCCCCGCCGCTCGTCATCACCCATGCCGAGGTCGACCAGATGATCGACATCACGCGCAAGGGGCTGGAACATGCCTGGAAAGTGATGACCGCCTGAAAACGGTCAGGGCCGGCGGCGAAGCAGATCTGTTTCGACCGCCCTGCTCTGTGGCGCATGACCCGGGCATTGGCTCCGGTCATCGGCCGCTCCGGGATGCACCATCATGAGGTCGGCCGATGCGGCAAGGAGTACCGGCATCCAGCGGGCGACCTCCTCGGGCTGGTCCAGCTTGAGGAAACCGGAAAAATCGCGGTTCACAGGCCAGCCGGCCTTCCGGAATGGCCGGCGCGCCAGAAGTGCGAGGCCGGCAATCAGGCCGACCTTCGGCCCGCCGGAACGAATGTTGAGGGCAAGTCCGGCAAGCGTCGCCGGCAGCGGCAGGCGCATCCAGCCCGTCTTCGACCGCGGCAGTGCCGCGGCGAGCGCTGCCAGACCGGGAAAACAATGGCAGTGCTGATGCCCGTCGTAGTAGTCCGGCAGAAAACCGAAAGCCGCATGGAAGGCGTCGGCCTGACGGGCGAATTCATGTTTCGCCTGCTCCGGCAGCCGTCCCGTAAGGCATAGGCGCAGCAGCGCGCCGACCGGCATGTGGAACATGCCGCGGGCGAAATCATGCGTGAGATTGAGATGCAGCCCGACCAGAGTGCCTTTTTCACGCAGAAGGCACAGGCGCTCCCGGTCCTGCGGGTCGATCTCTCCGTCGATCATCACCGACGTCCCGTCGATCCGCCGCTCTTCGAGAAGATCGAGGATGACCTTGTCGTGCTTGCGGCCGAGGCCGAAATCGTCCGCGATAAGCATTCTGGCCACGCCGCCTCCGTTCACTTGGGCCAAACATAGACCACGGCGAGATCGAAGGGCATATCGAGCGGGAAGTGCAGCCCCGAGCGCTTGACCGTCAGGACCGCGTCTTCCGACTGCATGCCATTGGCCGTCGCCCAGTCGCGAATGCTCTTCTGGCAGGAGCCGTCATTGCTTCCGGCGGGCGCCAGCGAGCAGAGAACCATGCCGGCTTCCGTCTTCCAGCGCTCGCGCGGCGGATAGTAGGACGGCAGGCTGTCGGGCAGGGACGGCAGGGCCTCCACCGCGCCGGGTGCGAAGAAGGAGATATGCGCCGCGCCCTTGCCGCTCGAAACCCAGGAAAGGGGCATGTCGTGCCCGGCCTGCCAATGGTCCACGGCGACGATGGCGGCCTCTTCGTCCGGCGTATAATAATCCACTTCGGCCATCTGCCCGCGAATGGCCGCCATGACGATGGCGCCGACGATGAGCGCGGGCCAGAAGACGCGGAAGGCACCCATGAGCTTCGGGCCGTTCTCTTCGAGAAGGCGCGGCTCGGCATTGGCGACGATGTAGAGCATGAAGGCAAAGCCGATCGGAATGGCCCAGGGCGTCGATAGTTCGGCAATTCCGGCAACCGCGAAGATGAACGTCGTCAGCCAGGGGCCGAGCGCGGTCACGCCCAGCAGCGGCGTTTCCTTCGGCCAGCGCAGGAGCCTGCCGCAACGTGCAAGGATCGGACCGCTGGCGAAGAGCAGCACGGCGAGCAGCAGCGACAGCGGCCAGTAGAACAGCGGCGCCAGCGCGAACTTCACGATGTAGTAGATCTCGCGGCCAAGGTCGTCGCCGGCACCCTGTTCGCTCGCATAGGCGATGGCTTCCTGATGCTGGGAAAGCCAGTAGAGATGCGGCGCCAGAGCCGCCAGGAAGACGACGATGGCGAGCCACGGCGCGCCGGTGCGCCAGAGCCAAAACTGGCGCGGCATCAGCGTGAAGCCGAACAGCGGGATGAGCAGCACCACGGAATAATATTTGCCGAGCATCGCCAAGGCGGCCAGGAGACCGAACAGGGCGGCATAGGGCAGCCGGGACCTTGCAGGCCCCGAGACGGCCTTCACGAAAGCCCACGCCGTCCAGGGCCATGTGGCAAGGCAGATGGCGTTCATGTTCAGCTTGCCCGGCAGGGTGAGGTAGGGCAGGGCCAGCGCACCGAGGGCAAGTGCGACGAGAACCTGCATTTCGCTGAGTTTCAGTGCGCGCCCGAGGGCCAGAATCCCGAACATCGCGACCGCGAGATTGACGGCCGACAGCATGTAGAAGGAGGCAAAGCTTTTTGGCGCGACGAGGAACCAGAGCTTGGAGAGCCAGGGCAGGAACTGCGGATGCTTGTCCGAGCCCATCAGCCAGTGTTGCGACCAGGCATAGACCTCGATCATGTCCCCGTAGCTGTCGAGGATCGGCTTGGCGATCACCATCATCGCCCACCAGACGAGGCAGTGGACGAGGATGAACGGAACCGGCTTGGACGTCAGGGACTTGAGCATGTCAGGAGGAGGCCTCGTGCGAGGTGGTCGGGCTTTCCGCATCCGCGGGGGGCGGAAGCACGCGGTTTTCGGCCAGGATGTAAGTGGGGCGGCGTTTGGCTTCCAGCACGGTCTTGCCGATATATTCCCCGAGAAGGCCGAGGAAGATCATCTGGATGCCGCCGAAAAAGGCGATCAGCGTCAGGATGGAGGCCATGCCGATCGCGCTCGAACCGAAGAAGAGACGTTCGAGAATGATGTAGAGGCCGTAGAGCGTGCTGACGCCGGCAATGGCAAGCCCGGCAAGCGCCATCAGGCGCAGCGGCGCGGTGGTGAAGCTGGTCATCGCGTCAAAGGACATTGCGAAAAGCCGGGTCGCGTTGAAGCTGGACGTGCCGTGCTCGCGCGGCGGCGGCGTCAGGGGAAGGCCGCGCTGCGGAAAGCCGACCCAGCCATAGAGGCCCTTCATGAAGCGCTGGCTTTCCGGCAACTGGCGCAGGGCATTGGCGTAGCGGCGGCTGATCAGCCGGAAATCGCCGGCATTCTCGGTGATCGAAAAACGAGCGCCCCTGTTCATGACCCAGTAGAAGCCGCGTGAAAGGCCAGCCTTGAGCATGCCTTCCGAGGCGCGGCGGTGTTCCTTGTAGGTGAAGACGCTGTCGACCCCTTCTTCCTTCCAGACCCGGACGAGGTCGAGAAGCAGCTCCGGGGGATGCTGCAGGTCGGCATCCATCATGATGATCGCGTCGGCATCGGTCGCCGCGTCGATGCCGGCGGAAAGCGCCGCTTCCTTGCCGAAATTGCGGGAGAACTGGAGGAGTTTCGCCGTCTGCGCGCCGTAGTCCATCCGGCAGAGCATGTCGAAGCTCCTGTCCGCGCTTCCGTCGTCGATGAAGACGTAGTGGACGTCGAGCCCGTATTCGGCGCGAATGCGGCCGGCCACCTTGTTCAGTCTTTCGACCAGATGGACGAGGTTCTCCGCCTCGTTGAAGATCGGGACGACGATGGAAAGGGTCTGACCGGCGGTCATTTGCTTCCTTTCAGAAAGACGAGCATCGACGAAGCCGCAAAGTTGGCGACGGAAACGATGAGGATCGCCGCGGCGACGGCAAGAGGGACGGGGAAGCCCGACCGAAGGAAAAGCTCCAGCACGACGACGCGCAGCAGGAGCACGAGCACCGCCAGCGCCATGAACTTGGCGTAGCGCTGCGGCCATCCCGCGCCCGCGGTGCGGAAGGTGATCCTGTCGTGATAGAAGAACACCGCCGATCCGCTGACGATCATCGCCACTGCAAGCGCCAGCGATGGAGACGTGCCGAGGAAGCCGTGCGCGGCAAGCGTCGCGACATAGTCGATGACGGCGCCGATCAGCGATCCCCCGCCGAAGACCAGGAAGCGTTTCAGAACGGGTAGATGTCGTGACGGGCTGAACATGACGGAAAGCGATGGACTATGGCTGATATCTGCCGCTGCCCATCGCTTTTATCGGCGGCTGGCTCGGTTGCACGGCATTCGAATGATGCAAGGTGCAGTAAACTTTCCGGGCCGCCCTGTCCAGTCCGCCCTATTGGAACGCCGTTTCGAAGAAGCTTCTCAGCTTGCGTGAATGCAGCTTCTCCGGCGGCATGCCGGCGAGCTTTTCCAGCGCCCTTATGCCGATGCGCAGGTGCTGGTTGACCTGCGTGCGGTAGAAGGCCGTCGCCATGCCCGGCAGCTTCAGTTCGCCGTGCAGCGGCTTGTCGGAAACGCACAGCAGCGTGCCGTAGGGCACGCGGAAGCGGAAGCCGTTGGCCGCGATGGTGGCCGATTCCATGTCGAGCGCGATGGCGCGGGACTGGGAGAGGCGTTTTACCGGCCCGCGCTGATCGCGCAGTTCCCAGTTGCGGTTGTCGATGGTGGCGACGGTGCCGGTGCGCATGATGCGCTTGAGGTCGTAGCCTTCCAGGCCCGTTACTTCCTCGACGGCGCTTTCCAGCGCCACCTGCACCTCGGCAAGCGCCGGGATCGGCACCCAGACCGGCAGGTCGTCGTCGAGCACGTGGTCCTCGCGCACATAGGCATGGGCGAGCACATAGTCGCCGAGCGTCTGGCTGTTGCGCAGGCCGGCGCAATGGCCGAGCATCAGCCAGGCATGCGGGCGCAACACGGCGATATGGTCGGTGATCGTCTTGGCATTGGAGGGGCCGACGCCGATATTGACGAGCGTGATGCCGCCATGGCCCTTCTTCTTGATGTGGTAGGCCGGCATCTGTGGCAGGCGGCCGGGCGTGATGTTCGGCTCGGGCCGGTCGGAGCCGGCGGGCGTGATGATGTTGCCGGGCTCCACGAAGGCCGTATAGCCGTTGCCGCCCTCGGCCATCTGCTGGCGCGCCCATTCGCAGAATTCGTCGACATAGAACTGGTAGTTCGTAAAGAGCACGAAGTTCTGGAAGTGGTTGGCGCTGGTCGCCGTGTAGTGGCTGAGCCGCGCCAGCGAATAGTCGATGCGCTGGGCGGTGAAGGGAGCGAGCGGCGAAGGCTCGCCCGGGCCGGGCTCATAGGCGCCGTTGGCGATCTCGTCGTCGGTATTGGTCAGGTCCGGTGCGTCGAAGAGGTCGCGCAGCGGCAGTTCGATGCCCTCGGCGACCTGCGCCTCGACATGCGCGCCTTCCCCGAAGGCGAAATGCAGCGGGATGGGGGTTGCCGATTCCGAGACGAAGACGCGCACGCCGTGATTGCGCATCAGGAGGCCGAGCTGTTCCTTGAGATAGTGCCGGAAGAGCTTGGGGCGGGTGATCGTGGTCGTATAGATGCCGGGCGAGGCGACATAACCATAGGAGAGGCGGGAATCGACATGGCCGAAGCTGGTCGTTTCGATGCTGACCTGCGGATAGCAGGCGCGGAAGCGCTTGTCGGGCGTGCCGGCCCTGCCGAGCGACGTGAACGCGTCTGTCAGGAAGGTCGTGTTGCGGTCGTAGAGTTCCTGAAGGGCATCGACGGCGGCGACCGGATCATCGAAGGACCGGGGCTCGTAGGGTTCCGGCGTGGCGAAGGAAAGGGGCTTTGGAGAGAAGATTCGTTTGCTCATGAATCACTATAGTTGTTGTTATTTGACAAGCAAACGACAAGTCGGGCGCGCCCGCAAGCCTTATCGCGGAGCCGCCAGAATGATGCCCGCGCCGACCAGCGCAAGCGCGGCGCCCGCGACGTCGAAGCGGTCGGGGCGCATGCCTTCGGCAAGCCAGAGCCAGAGCAGCGAGGCGGCGATGTAGACCCCGCCATAGGCCGCATAGGCGCGGCCGGCAAAGGCGCTGTCGACCTGCGTCAGCAGCCAGCCGAACAGCGCGAGCGAAGTCATGCCGGGCAAAAGCCAGAGAATGGATTTATCGAGCCGCCACCAGGCCCAGAAGGCGAAGCAGCCGGCGATTTCGGCAAGGGCGGCGGCGGAAAAGACAAAAAGGGATTTCATCCGGTGCTCCGGGCATTGGCAAAGGGCCAGCCCGGTTTAACACGGATCATAGGCAGCGATAGAGCGATCAGCTCATCGACTGGCGCTGGAGGGTGACGAAAAGCACCAGGCCGGCGCCTTTCTTCTCGATGCCGAGGCCGCCCGCATTGCTCCAGGCGAGAGCGCCCACCGGGGCGATCATCATGGCCGAAAGCGCGAGGATGCGCAGGGCGATGGCTGCGGTGTGGAACAGGGCGGCGGTCATCGTCGGGCTCCGGGCGTCGGGGTCAGAGCGAGGCGCGGCACATGTCGGGCGTGGAGCAGGCGACCAGCTTGCCGGCATTGCTGTGCGGCGTGCGGCGATAGTCGGTCTCGACGGCGGCGGCCAGCATCATGGCGAAAACGGCCATGAGGAGCGTGATGATCGTGAGGCGGCGTGCGAGGATGTCCATGGTGTTGTCCCTCATCCAGATGTTTCGGTGTACCCGTTGTCGCACTTCGGGACTGAACGATCCCTGAGAGGTCGGTTCATCTCCCGTTCAGGAAAGGTGTGATTCGGATTTTGGATGTGGCGAGGATTTTGCGGAAGTAAGAAATCGAATAAAAACAGTTATTTAAATTGTTTTAAAGGCAGGCCATCGATACGGGGCCGAAAAGTCCGCCGAAACAAAAAAAGCCGGCGCATCGCGCCGGCTTCAAAATGAGCCTTTTCCGGGCAGCGGTTCGCGAAATCTTCGATCAGAGACGCGTCCAGGTCTGCGACTTGCAGAGCACCGCCAGCACGCAGCCCTTCATGCGCAGCGAGCTGCCGTTGACTGCGCCTGAGCCGCTATAGGTCTTGTCCGTCTCGGGGTCGGTGATCGAGCCGCTGTAGTCGTTGCCCGAGCCTTCCAGCTTGCCGATGCGCTTGCCGGCATGCTTGCCCGTCTTCAGCGTGATGCAGAAGCTGCCGCCGCACTTGGCGATGGCGGCGGTCGCACCGCTTGCGGTCTTCCAGTTGCCTTCGATCGGCTCGGCGGCGAGCGCGGCGCCCGGCACGGCCAGAAGGGCGGCAACGATCCATGTCCTCAGTTTCATTCCTCTACCTCCTCCAGAATGAGAGCCGAAATATATCTTACGCACACGTAAAGGTAAATATGCCGGATGGCCGCTTTTCCGGCGAAAATTGAAGCGCCTGAAAACCGCGCTCGTTTGCCGTGGTTAGCGAAAGGTTGAAATCGGCGGTTGAACAATCCGTAAATTTTTAAGCGAATGCGGCGGTTTCCAAGGGGTGCGATGTTTAACGAAAATCCAATTTTACCAAGCGTTTGGATTTTGTTCGTTTCAAATTAAGCATGCATTTTAAGCGCATTTTGAAAGGCCGGCGGCATAGTGGAGCCATAAGACGAGCACGGAAAACCGCGCCGCAAAACTCTGAAGGAAGACCAAGGCCGCACAAGACGGCAGGCGCCCGAGGAGGCCCGAAAGGGCAGGTAAAACAGGACACTAAAGCAGTAAACCAAGTCAGACAGGGACAATCGAAATGGCACGCTTTGATTTTCAGACTACCGAAACGGCCGCCATGATGGGCGGCGAGAACCGCGCCGAAATCTTCTGCGACATGGGCCTGATGTATGCCACGGGCCGCGGCTGCGACGTGGATGTCGTCCAGGCGCACAAGTGGCTCAACATCGCCGCCATCAAGGGTTGTGAACGCGCCGCAGAACTGCGCGCCGACCTTGCCGCGACGATGACGAAGACCGACCTCGCTCTGGCGCTGCGCGCCGCCCGCGAGTGGATGACGGTGCATTGAGGGGATGAGGAATTAGGCAATAGGCAGTAGCCAATAGGGGCGAATGGGTATTTCCCTACTGCCTACTGCCTACTGCCTACTGCCTACTGCCCGCAAAACCTGCGGCAAAGCTGCCTCCAGCAATGCCATATCCTGTTCCGGCCCGACGCTGATGCGGATGCATCGGTTGAGGGGGGCTATGCCCGGCATGCGGATGAACACGCCATGCTCCATCAATCCGTCGACAATGGCCTTGGCGTGGGTGCCGTCCCGGCCGCAATCGACGGTGACGAAATTGGTGGCGGAGGCGAGCGGCAGCAGGCCGTTGGATCGCGCGATCCCCGAGATGCGTTCGCGGGATGCGTTTATGCGGGCGATGACGTCCGCAAGATAGGCCTGGTCCTTCAGCGCGGCGAGCGCCGCCTGAACCGAAACCCGGGCCATGCCGAAATGATTTCGGATCTTGTCGAAAGCCTCAGCATTGCCGAGCGTGCCGATCGCATAGCCGACCCGCGCGCCGGCAAGGCCGTAGGCCTTCGAGAACGTGCGCATGCGCAGCACGTTCGGCTGGCCGATGAGCGCGCTGATCGCCGGAATGGTGCCGGCCGGCGCGGTCTCGCCATAGGCTTCGTCGAGAATGAGCAGCGTCGTTTCCGGCAGCGCCCGCGCGAAGGAGACGACGCTGTCGGCGTCCCACCAGCTTCCCATCGGATTGTCCGGATTGGCGAAGTAGACGAGCGGCGCATTTTCCCGGCGCACGGCGTCGAGAAGGCCGTTCAGGTCCTCCCTGTCGCCGATATAGGGCACGGTGACGAGCCGCCCGCCAAAACCGTTCACATGATAGTTGAAGGTCGGATAGCCGCCGAGCGAGGTGACGACCGGCGTGCCCGGTTCGATGACGAGCCGGGCGATCTCGCCGAGCAGCCCGTCGATGCCGCCGCCGATGGCGATATTGTCGCGCGAGATGCCATGGGCCAGCGCAAGCGCCTCGCGCAGCTCGAAATTCTCCGGGTCGCTGTACATCCATGTCGTTTCCGCCGCCGCGCGCATCGCCTCCAGCACGGAGGGCGCGGGGCCGAAGCCGCTTTCATTGGCGCCGATGCGCGCCTTCACGGCAAGGCCGCGGGTGCGCTCGATGGCCTCCGGTCCGACGAAGGGCACGGTGGAGGGCAGGGTCTGGGTGAGGGCGGTGAAGCGGGAGAATGCGGACATGAAAGCGCCTGGGAAACTGTGGAACGGACGGGAAGCGTTCGCCGGACAGCAAGATGCCCGCGGAATCGATCTTCCGCGGGCACCCTAGCCAATAAAACGCGGCGGTGGAACGGTCAGGTGGTGGCGGAGCCGAGCCGCCCTTTCTCCACGCCGACCATGTAGCGCCGGTCGTCCTTTTTCGGCGCGTTGTTGACGCCGCCGGTGAAGTAGTCGGAGCGCACGATCGTGTGCAGCAGTTCCTCATCGATTTCCTTGATGAACTGCACGCCGATGCGGCTGTCGTTGCGGTAGACCTCCGCACAGCCGATGCGCGAGGCGACCCCGACGATGGAAAGATAATAGTGGAGCGGCAGGCCGATGGTCGTGCCGACCGTGAAGCTTGCACCGCCCCTCGATATGTCGATGAGCTTGCAGCTCCGCATCTTCGGCGCGGCGAGATCGAAGCCCACCGTCATCAGCATGCCTTGCCGATTGACGGCAAAGCGTTCCCATTTACGCTCGTAAAGTCCTGCGGCGGACCGCGGGTCGGCACCGATGCTCATTGCCACACTCCCGTTTGGGACATCATGTCCGACAGATGGGCAGAGTGTCGCAGGCGAGTATTTTGTTTCGTTGAAGCAAATACTTAAAAATTTAACGGGCCGCATTTTCCTGCGGCCTGTCATGCATCCTGCGTTTCGACCTGGCGGCCGAGCACCACGTTCAGGAAATCCGGATCGAGGAACATGTTGAAGCGCACGACCATCTCCTCGCCGTCGCGCTTGAATTCCGTGCAGGGGATTTCGTCGCGCACGCCATGAATCTCCAGGTAGAAATTCTCCGGCAGTGTCAGCGTCTTGTTGATCGACAGCACCGCGCCCGCGCTCGAAATGCTGCGGATGAGGCAGGTATAGCGCTGCGCCGTGCTGAGGTGATGGCCGATCGGGGTGACGAAGCCGGGCTTGTCTATGCGATACTGGACGAAGCTGCGCTTGGGGTGGCGCAGGTGAAGCTGCTCGTGGACGCTCTCGAGGGGCATGGTTCCCTCCCGCTTCTGTTGCCGGGTTTCAACTGTATCGAAACGGGATTGATAAGACATGAAAACGGCCGCTCGCATTTTAGCGAGCGGCCGTCGGAAGCCGGGAAGGTTGGAACGGCTTACTGGAAGGCCTGCAGGCCCGTCTGCGCGCGACCGAGGATCAGCGCATGGATGTCGTGCGTGCCCTCGTAGGTGTTGACGGCTTCCAGGTTCATGACGTGGCGGATGACGCCGTATTCGTCGGAAACGCCGTTGCCGCCGTGCATGTCGCGGGAAACGCGGGCGATATCGAGCGCCTTGCCGCAATTGTTGCGCTTCATCAGCGAGATAAGCTCGGCCGGGGCGCGGTGCTCGTCGAACAGGCGACCGAGGCGCAGCGCGCCCTGCAGGCCGAGCGCGATCTCGGTCTCCATGTCGGCCAGCTTTTTCTGGATGAGCTGGGTGGCGGCGAGCGGCTTGCCGAACTGCTTGCGGTCGAGCGTGTACTGGCGGGCGGCGTGCCAGCAGAACTCGGCGGCGCCCATCGCGCCCCAGGCGATGCCGTAGCGGGCGCGGTTGAGGCAGCCGAACGGGCCGGCAAGGCCGGCGACTTCCGGCAGCAGGTTTTCTTCGGGAACGAAGACGTCCTGCATCATGATCATGCCGGTGACGGAGGCGCGCAGCGAGAACTTGCCCTCGATCTTCGGCGTCTCAAAACCCTTCATGCCGCGTTCCAGCACGAAGCCCTTGATCTTGCCGTCATGCGCGTCGGACTTGGCCCAGACGACGGCGACATCGGCGATCGGCGAATTGGTGATCCAGTTCTTGGCGCCCGAGATCAGGTAGCCGCCGTCGACCTTCTTGGCGCGGGTGATCATGGAGGAGGGGTCCGAGCCATGGTCCGGCTCGGTCAGGCCGAAGCAGCCGACCCATTCGCCGGAGGCGAGCTTGGGCAGGTACTTCTTGCGGGTCTCTTCCGTTCCGTAGGCGAAGATCGGGTGCATGACCAGCGAGGACTGCACGGACATGGCCGAGCGGTAGCCGGAATCGACGCGCTCGACTTCGCGGGCGACGAGGCCGTAGGAGACGTAATTGGCGCCGACGCCGCCGTATTCTTCCGGCACGGTCGGGCCGAGCAGGCCGAGTTCGCCCATCTCGCTCATGATCTCGCGGTGGAAGACTTCATGGCGGTTGGCTTCGGTGACGCGCGAGGCCAGCTTGTCCTGGCAATAGGCGCGGGCCGTATCGCGGATCATGCGCTCTTCGTCGGTAAGCTGATCCTCCAGGAGGAAGGGGTCGGCCCAGTCGAAGGGCGCCATCTTGGCGCGGGCCTGCTGGGGAGTGGCGCTGTGGTGCTCGCTCATTGTTTCCGTCCTGTCGCGGGTTTGTCGTTGCAGAAGTGCTACATCAGCTTCCTGTTCTCCGAAAGGGCGGGAACGAAAGCGAGGCGCGAACACTTTGGCTATTTATGAATGCCCTCATGAGCCGGCAGAATGAGCGGCCATCGTGGGAATTCGCCCTTTTGCCTTGTTCCTGCCCTTCGCAACGCGCATGTAGCCTGACAATGAGCAATTCTAAGAAAGAGAGGCCAAGCATGCGCGACCGCTTCAAGAGATCGGTCGAGCGGCTGGCGCCGACCGAAATACGGCTAAGCGACCTGCTTTGGCCCTTCCACCGCCCGCCCGAGCGCAAGGCTCCCGCCGCCCGTCGCCGCCCCGCCGGGGCGTCTCCCCTTGTCGAGGTCACGGATTTCGGCAGCAATCCCGGCGGCCTGCGCATGTTCGAACATGTTCCGCTGGGCCTTCCCGCCGGCCGTCCGCTGGTTTTGGTGCTGCACGGCTGCCGGCAGGACGCTGAAAGCTACGACCGCGCCGCCGGCTGGGCGTCGCTTGCCGAGGAGCGCGGCTTTGCCGTCGTCTATGCCCAGCAGCGCGAGACGAACAATCCGCGCCTCTGCTTCACTTGGTTCCGCCCGAGCGAGGTGACGCGCGACCGCGGCGAGTTGATGTCGATCCGCCAGATGGTGGCGCATACCGCCGGGCAGGCCGGCAGCGACCCGCAGCGCATCTTCATCACCGGCCTTTCCGCCGGCGGAGCCATGACCGCCGCCATGCTGGCGAACTACCCGGACCTTTTCGCCGGCGGCGCGATCATCGCGGGCCTTCCCTTCGGCGCGGCCCGCGACGCCACCCGCGCCTTCGACGCCATGGGAGAGGCCCCGGAGCGCACCGCCCGCGAATGGTGCCCCGGAGCGCACCGCCCGCGAATGGTCCGATCTCGTCCGCACGGTTTCCCCCCGCATCACCCGCAAGCCGGCCATCTCGATCTGGCACGGTACGGCCGACGACACCGTTTCCCTCTCCAACGGCATCGCCCTCGTCGAGCAATGGCGCGACCTCCACCGCCTGCCGAAGGACGCCTTCGTCGAAAAACGCATGAAGGGCCGCCGCACCCGCATCTGGCCGGACAAGGACGGCAAACCGCTCGTCACCTTCCACGAAATCGACGGCATGGGGCATGGCACGCCGGTGCTGGCGGGCGAGGGGGGGGGGTCGTTCATGCTGGAGACCGGGTTTTCCTCGACGCTGGAGATTGCGAAGGCTTGGGGGCTGGTGCGGAAGTGGAAGCGGTAGGGTCGCTTACCCCAAAAGCCACTCATGCTCCTTGGCATTGTGGAATTTCCACACCCGCTTCGGCCCCGCCATCACATTGAGATAGTAGAGGTCGTAGCCATGGATGGTGGCGCAGGGATGATACCCCTTCGGCACCAGCGTCACGTCGCCGTCCTCCACCGCCATCGCCTCGTCGAGCGAGCGGTCGTCCGTATAGACGCGCTGGAAGGCGAAACCCTGCGGCGGGTTGAGGCGGTGGTAATAGGTCTCTTCCAGCAGGCTTTCGTTTGGCAGGTCGTCCCGGTCGTGCTTGTGCGAGGGATAGGATGAGGTGTTGCCGCTCGGGGTGATCACCTCCACGACCAGAAGCGAATGGGCCGAATTGTCGTCCTCCGGCATGATGTTATGCACATGGCGGACATTCGAGCCCTTGCCGCGTGACAGTTTGGGATGCGTGCCCGGCGCAATGGCCTTCGCCCGGTAATCGCCGCCGCCGGGGGCCGAGCAGACGGCAAGTTCCAGTTCCGTTTCCGCCGTCACCGACCAGTTGGCATTGGCCGGAACATAAAGCGCGTGCGGCGCGCCCTCGAAGGGCGTCATGCGCTCGCCGAGAACGCCGAAATCCTCGCCACCCGCCGTCGCCTTGCCCTTGCCGGAAATCCACACGAGGCAGACTTCGCGGCTCCCCGTTTCCGCCGCGACGATTTCGCCGGGCTTCATGCGGTGCAGATCGAAGCCGACATAGGTCCAGCCGGCGCTTTCCGGCGTCACATGGCTGACGCGGCCGTGCCTGCCTTCGGGTTTGACGAGGAGTTTCGGCATGGGGACCTCCTATCCTTTCGGAAAGCCTTGCGTTTCGACAGTATAACCCGCCGCCGTCATCACGCGCATCAATTCCGCATGGCCGACCTCGGCCATCTTCTGCGGCGGGGCCTTGCGCGGATCCTGCTCGGCCTCCACGACGAACCAGCCCTCGTAGCCGTAATCCGCGAAGCGCTGCACGATGGCGCCGAAATCCAGCGAGCCGTCGCCCGGCACGGTGAAGGCGCCGAGCGCCACCGCGTCGAGGAAGGATTGCCGGCTGCGGTCGAGGCCGTCGACCACGGCGCGGCGGATGTCCTTCACATGCACGTGGTTGATGCGGGCATGGTGGTTGTCGATGGCGCGCAGCACGTCGCCGCCGGCAAAGGCGAGGTGCCCGGCATCGAGCAGCAACGGAATGCCTTCGCCCGAGGCCTTCATGAAGGCGTCGAGTTCCGGTTCGGTCTCCACCACGGCGGCCATATGGTGGTGATAGGAGAGGGGCATGCCCTGTTCGGCGCACCATTCGCCGAATTCCGTCAGCGTCCGCCCATAGGCCTTCATCTCGTCGTCGGAAAGGCGCGGCTTGGTGGCGAGCGGCTTTGCGCGGTCGCCCTGAATGGACCGCCCGACCTCGCCATAGACGATGCAGGGCGCATCGACGGCCTTGAAGAGTTCGATCATCGGCGCGATGCGGTCCTTGTTGGCCGCAAGCTCCTCGTTCACCAGCGTGCCGGAGAACCACCCGCCGCATAGCGTCACGTCGGCCGCGCGCAGGATCGGCAGCATTTCCTCAGGGGTGCCCGGGAAGCGGCGGCCCTGTTCCATGCCGGTAAAGCCCGCGCTGCGCGACTGGCGAAGGCACTCCTCAAGGGAGACGTCGTCGCTGAGTTCGGGAAGGTCGTCGTTCCACCAGGCGATGGGCGACATGCCGAGTTTGGCTTTCATGGGTGTCTCCTTGGGGAAGGCGGGGGCCTTCCGATATGTTTGTCGTCTAGCCGAGGTTCTGCGCCGCGCGCGCCTTCACATAGGCCTCGCGCGCCTTGTTGACCTCCGCGCGCGGGCTGACCTCCGGCACGGCGACGTCCCACCAGTGGCCGCCCTCCTGCGTCGTCACCAGCGGGTCGGTGTCGATGACGATGACCGAGGTGCGGTCGTTGTCCTTGCTTTGCTGGATCGCCGTTTCGAGATCCGCGATGGAGGAGACCTTGACGGCGACGGCCCCCATGCTTTCGGCATGCGCCCGGAAATCGATATCCGGCATGGCCTCGATCATCGCGTCCTTGAGCAGGTTGTTGAAGTTCGCGCCGCCGGTGCCCATCTGCAGGCGGTTGATGCAGCCATAGCCGCGATTGTCGAGCACGACGACGGTGAGCTTCCTGCCCAGCATGATCGAGGTCGAAAGCTCGGAATTCATCATCATGTAGGAGCCGTCGCCGACCATGACGACCACATCCGCCTCCGGCCGCGCCAGCTTGACGCCGAGCGCCCCGGCGATCTCGTAGCCCATGCAGGAAAAGCCGTATTCCATGTGGTAGCCGCCCGGCTTGCGGGCCTGCCAGAGCTTGTGCAACTCGCCCGGAAGCCCGCCGGCCGCGCAGACCAGCACGGAGTTCTCGCCCCCAATGGTGCGCTGAACCGCGCCGATAACCTGCGCATCGGAGGGAAGGGCGGCATTTGTGGGCGCGGTCGCCTTGTTGGCCGCCGCCATCCACGCCGCCTTGCGGGCCTTGGCCGCAGCCTCCACCGAGGCGGGAGCCTTCCAGCCGCCGA
>APMI01006124.1_pt1 | contig 16000 bp, 14 predicted proteins | sample 667938 | NCBI WGS metagenome assembly APMI01 (sample SAMN01084076, study PRJNA167559) | wastewater metagenome | biome: Wastewater | place: Denmark: Ejby Moelle, Odense | collected 2011-11-28 | reverse complement strand
ACCGGGTGATCTTCATGGACAAGGGCCTGATCGTCGAGGACGACAGCAAGGACGCCTTCTTCGGAGCCCCCCGCTCGGAACGCGCCCGCCAGTTCCTCGCCAAGATCCTGCAGCACTGATTCACCACAATGAGAACGACTGGAGACAAACCATGACCCCCCCTTCACTGCCGTCCTTCCTCGACCCTGCCCACATCGGCCCGTGGGGCATGTTCCTCGAACAGCTCGAGCGCGTCGAACCGCACCTCGGTCCGCTGGCCGCATGGATCGACACCCTGCGCCACCCCAAGCGCTGCCTCATCGTGGACGTGCCGGTGCGCATGGACGACGGGCGCATCCGCCACTTCGAGGGCTTCCGCGTCCAGCACAACCTGTCGCGCGGCCCCGGCAAGGGCGGCGTGCGCTTTCACCCTGACGTAACCCTGTCCGAAGTCATGGCCCTGTCGGCATGGATGACGGTGAAGAACGCCGCCGTGAACCTGCCCTACGGCGGCGCCAAAGGCGGCGTGCGGGTCAATCCGGCCGAACTGTCGATGCCCGAACTCGAACGCCTGACCCGCCGCTACACCAGCGAGATCGGCAGCATCATCGGGCCGGACCGCGACATCCCCGCGCCCGACGTGAACACCAACGAGCAGATCATGGCCTGGATGATGGACACCTATTCCATCAACCAGGGCAGCACGCAAACCGGCGTGGTCACCGGCAAGCCGATCTCCATGGGCGGCAGCCTCGGCCGCAAGGACGCCACCGGGCGCGGCTGCTACGTGGTGGCGCGGGAAGCCATGCAGCGCCTCGGCATGCCGATGGAAGGCGCGCGCATCGCCATCCAGGGCTTTGGCAACGTGGGCAATGCGGCGGCACGGATCTTCCACGACGCCGGCGCCAGAATCGTTGCCATCCAGGACGCGGCCGGCACCATCGCCAACAAGAACGGCATCAACCCCCACGCGCTGCTCGCCTTCCTCAACGGCAACCCGCGCGCCCTGCTCGACTACTCCGAAGCCGAAGTCATCGCCAACGCCGATTTCTGGGGCGTCGATTGCGATCTGCTGCTGCCCGCCGCGCTGGAGAACCAGATCACCGCCGCCAACGCCGGGCAGATTCGCGCCCGGCTGGTCGTCGAAGGCGCCAACGGCCCCACCACGCCGCAGGCCGAGGACATCCTCAACGCCAAGGGCTGTACCGTGCTGCCCGACGTGCTGGCCAACGCTGGCGGGGTGACGGTGAGCTACTTTGAATGGGTGCAGAACGCCTCGAGCTTCTTCTGGACCGAAAAGGACATCAACGACCGCCTCGACCGGGTACTCACCGAAGCCTTCCAGGGCATCTGGGATATGGCTGCCGCCCGCAAGGTGAACCTGCGCACCGCCACCTACATCATGGCCTGCTCGCGCGTCCTCGAAGCCCGTGCCATGCGTGGCATCTACCCCTGAGGCGAAGTGAGCTTCATACAAAGCGAAACAGGCTTTGCCCGGAATGGAGTTAGCGGCCCCCGCGGCGGCACGAACTCCCCTCCGGGGCAGACCGGCCCTATCATGTCAGCAGCCTGACCCCGGTCATCCACACCCCCGATATGTCCGAGCCTTCCTCCGTCCCGCAGACCCCCCCCTCGCGACAGCTCTCGCCGAACCCCTTCATCGTCATCGCCTTCCTGCTGGTGATCGGGTTGATCGGCTTTGGCGGCTACCGGGCCAGCGAGTACCAGGGCATGCAGACCCTGCGCACCGACGCCGGCCACCGGCTCGACCTGTTTGCCGCCGCGGTGGACGGCATCGTCAACCGTTACGCCCACATACCGGCCACCATCCAGCTCAATGAGGAAGTGCTCAACGTGATGCACAAGCCGCGCAGCCCGGCTCACGTGGTGGCGGCCAACCGCTTCCTGCAGCGCCTCAACGGGCACATCGGCAGCATTGCCATCTTCGTGATCGACGAGCGCGGCATCGTGCTGGCCTCGAGCAACTGGGATCACCCGGACGACAGCTTCATCGGTGAAGACCTGTCCTTCCGCAGCTACTATCTTGACGGCCTCGCCGGACGCGTCGGCCGCCACTTCGCCATCGGCATCACCCGTGGCGAGCCCGGCTACTTCGTGTCGCATCCGATCCGCGACGGCGAACACGTCGTCGGCGTGGCGGTCATCAAGATCAGTCTCGGCCAGCTCGACAAGGCCTGGGACCTGCTCGGTGCACCGGCCCTGATCGCCGACGGCAACGGCGTGGTCATCCTCTCCTCGGTGCCGGAGTGGCGGTACACCGCCCTCAACCCGCTGCCCCTCGACACGCTCGTCGACATCAAGATGAGCCGCCTCTACAACGACGGTCCGATCGGCGACTTTCCGGTGCGTATCGATCAGACCATGGGCACCGAAGGGCAGATCGTGCACATGAACCTGCACCGCAACCAGCCGCGCCAGCGCCCGGACATCGCCGGCAGCTACCTGGTGCACGGCCGGCAACTCAGCGAACTGGGCTGGAGCCTGCAGATCTTCTCCGACCTGCGCCCGGTGCGCGCCCAAGCCTTCGGCCACGCCGCTCTGGCGGCCGTCGCCACCGGCTTCGTGCTGCTCCTGCTGCTCGTCGTCGCCCAGCGCCGGCGCATCGTCGGGCAGAAGCTGGAAGCCAAGACATTGCTCGAGCAGGCCAACGCCCAGCTCGAAAGCAAGGTCGCCCGGCGTACCAAAGCCCTCACCGACACCAACGCCCGCCTGCGAAAGGAAGTCGCCGAGCGCCAGCAGGCCGAGCAGACCCTGCGCGCCGCCCAGGACGAGCTGGTGCAGGCCGCCAAGCTCGCCGTGCTCGGCCAGCTGGCCGCCGGCATCACCCATGAACTGGCTCAGCCGCTGGGCGCCATGCGCACCCTGTCGGGCAACGCCATCGAATTCATGAAACGCGGCAACCTCGCCACCGTCGAACAGAACCTCGGCATCATTGCCCGCCTGGCCGACCAGATGGGCCGCATCATCACCCCGCTCAAGACATTCGCCCGCAAGTCGCCGGCCATCCCCGCCCCGGCCGATCTGGCCCACGCCGTCGGGGCCGCCCTGTTCCTGCTCGACCAGCGCCTCTCCAAGGCCGACATCACCGTCACCAACCATTGCGAGCCGGGCCGCGACATTGCCTGGTGCGACCAGAACCGCCTTGAGCAGGTACTCATCAACCTGATCCGCAACGCCGCCGACGCCATGGCCGATGCGCCCCGACGCGAGCTGTTGATCGAAGCCACACCCGACGACGCCGGCCACATCGAACTGTCGATTGCCGACAGCGGCAGCGGTCTGCCTGAAAACGGCCAGCTCTTCGAGCCCTTCTTCACCACCAAACCGGCCGGCGAAGGCCTCGGCCTCGGGCTGGCCATCTCGCGCGACATCGTGCGCGAGTTTGGCGGCGATCTGCGCGCCGAAAACCGCCCTGAGGGCGGAGCCCGCTTCATCCTGCAACTCCCTGCCGCCCCGAAAGAACAAAAATGACTCCGGAACTTCGCGCCCTCATCATCGAAGACGACCCCGACGTACGCCTCGGCTGCGAGCAGGCCATGATGCTCGCCGACATTCCGGTCGAAGGCGTCGGCTCGGCCGAAGAAGGTTTGCAGCGCCTCATGCCCGGCTTCCCGGGCGTGGTGGTCACCGACATGCGCCTGCCCAGGGCCGACGGCATGGAAGTGCTGCGCCGCGCCCAGGCCATGGACGCCGACCTGCCGGTGATCATCATCACCGGCCACGGCGACGTGACGCTGGCCGTCGAAGCCATGCGCGGCGGTGCCTACGACTTCATCCAGAAGCCCTTCTCCCCGGAACTGCTGGTGGACGTGGTGCGCCGGGCCCTCGAAAAACGCGCCCTGACCCTTGAAGTGCTCGACCTACGGCGCCGCCTCGAACAACGCGACGGCGCCGAAAGCAAGCTGATCGGCCGCTCGCCGCAGATGGCCCGCGTACGCCAGCTGGTGATGGACGTGGCCAGCACCAGCGTGGATGTGCTGGTACGCGGCGAAACCGGCACAGGCAAGGAGCTCATCGCCCAGTGCCTGCACGAACTATCGCCGCGCAAGAGCGGCCCGCTGGTGGCCCTCAACTGCGGCGGACAGCGAACTCTTCGGCCATGAGGCCGGCGCCTTTACCGGCGCGCAAAAACGCCGCATCGGCAAGATCGAATACGCCAACAAGGGCACGCTGTTCCTCGACGAACTGGAAAGCATGCCGATGGGCGTGCAGATCAAGCTGCTGCGGGTACTGCAGGAACGGGTGGTCGAGCGCCTCGGCTCCAACCAGCAACAGCCGGTGGATTGCCGCGTGGTGGCGGCCACCAAGGACGACCTGAAGGAGCGTGCCGAACGCCAGACCTTCCGTGCCGACCTGTATTACCGCCTCAATGTGGTGACCATCGACCTGCCGCCCCTGCGCGAACGGCGCGAGGATATTCCGCTGCTCCTCGAACACTTCCTGCTGCTCGCGGCCGCCCGCCACGAGCGCCCGCTGCCGGTGGTGCCGCCCGAGCAGATGCGCAAGCTGATGGCCCACACCTGGCCCGGCAATGTGCGCGAACTGCGCAACGTGGCCGACTGCCTCGTGCTGGGCGTCGGCAAGGACATCCTCGGCAGCGCCGCGGGCGACGCCCCGCCGGCCTCGCTGGCCGAGTCGGTGGACAGCTTCGAGCGCAGCCTCATCGCCGCCGAGCTACGTCGCAACGGCGGCAGCCTGGCCCGCAGCGCCGAAGCCCTGCGCATCGCCAAGACCACCCTGCACGACAAGATAAAAAAATACGGACTGCAGGGCGGCGAGGGCTGAATGCCTGCGAATTAGCGCACATTGCAAAGCAGCATCAGGTCACAGGCCGCTCGCCCGCGACGCCCCATACTTTCACCATCAAAATTGGTGATGAGGGTATTGGCAATGGGCAAGAAAACCAGGTGCCTTGTGGGCAGCCTGCTGACCGCAGGCCTCATGCAATGGGGCATCGCGCAAGCCGACACCGTCGTCATCGGCCAGTGCGCTCCCTTGTCCGGCAGTCTGGCCAGCACCGGCAAGGCCATGGCGCTGGGGGTGAAGATCGCCATCGAGGCAGCCAACGCGGCGGGTGGTGTCGGCGCGCACAAACTCAAACACCTTGTGAAGGACGATGGCTACCAGACCGGGGAAACCCTGCGCCTGACCCAGGAGCTGATCCGCAAGGACAAGGCCGCGGCGCTGATCGGTTACGCCGGCACCGGCAACATTTCAGCGCTCCTCAAGCAGGGCACGCTGGCCGAGGGCAACATTGCACTGGTCGCCCCCTACACTGGCGGCGAACCCTTGCGCACCCCCTACAACCCGTGGATCTTCCACATCCGTGCCAGTTACGGCGACGAAACCGAGGCGATGGTGAGCCAGTTCGTCACCACCGGCATGCAACGCATCGCCGTGTTCTACCAGAACGACGCTTTTGGTCAGGCCGGCCTGGCCGGGGTGGAAAAGGCCTTGGCGCGTCACAAGCTGAAGATCGTCAGCGCGGGCAGCTACGAAAAGAACTCCGAGGACGTGACCGCTGCGGTCAACAAGATCGCCCCCGGCACCCCCCAGGCAGTGATCATGATCGGCGTGGTCCGCCCCGCGGCGGCCTTCGTCAAGGCCTACCAGGCCGTCAGCCCGGGCACCCAGATCTTCAGCATCTCGGTGATCAACGGGCGCGAGCTGCACCGCCTGGCCGGCACCGATGTGGCACGCGGCATTGGCATCACCCAGGTCATGCCCTCGCCGTTCAACGGCGTGACGCGGATCAGCCGCGACTACAACGAGGCCCTGAAACGCTTTGCCCCCGGCGAAGAACCGTCCTACACCAGCTTCGAGGAATATGTCGGCGCCCGGGTGCTGATCGAGGCAATCAAACGCACCAAGGGCACCCCTACCCCTCCGGCGGTCATGCAATCGCTTGAAAACCTGGACATCGACCTCGGCGGTTTCCAGGCGCACTTCGCCCCCGGCAACCGCATCGGCTCACGCCGCGTGGAAGTCACCCTGATCGGGCGCGACGGCACGCATCTGCAATAAGCGCGGTCGCGCAGCCGCCACAGGCACTCATTCTTCGGCGGCAGCCTTCAGCGCCAGGGCGCGCTCGTATAGATCGTTCTTCGACGCACCGGTGATTGCCGCGGCCAGCTTGGCGGCCTGCTTTACCGGCAACTCGGCCAGCAGCAGACCGAGCACCCGCTCCGTTTCCGGCGACAGACCTTCGGTCGGCGGGGCCGCCGAGACCAGCAGCACGAATTCACCACGACTGCGGTTCGGGTCGGCAGCCAGCCAGGCCGGTGCATCGGCGACGGGCATGCGCACGATCTGCTCGAACATCTTGGTGATTTCCCGCGCCACGACAATCTCGCGCACCGGCTCAAGGGTGGCGGCCAGATCGTCGAGGGTTTCGCCGATACGGTGCGGCGCTTCGTAGAACACCAGTGTGCCGGGCACGCTGCGCAGAGTTTCGAGCATGGCCTTGCGGGCCGCTGACTTGACCGGCAGGAAGCCATGAAAATGGAAATGCCCGTCGGCCAGCCCCGACGCCGACAGCGCCGCAATGGCCGCGCAGGCACCGGGCACCGGCACCACTGGAAAGCCGGCGTCCTGCACCCGTGCCACCGCCCGGGCGCCCGGGTCGGACACCGCCGGCGTGCCGGCATCGGTAATCAGCGCCACGTGCTGGCCGGCCTCCAGCATCTTGATCACCTGCCCGACAGCCACCTGTTCGTTGTGCTCATGCAGCGCCACCAGCCTGGTCTTGATGCCGAATGCCTCGAGCAGGCGCTGGCTGTGCCGCGTATCCTCGCAGGCCACCGCCGCCACCGACTTGAGCACCGCCAGCCCGCGCAGGCTGATGTCCTGCAGGTTTCCCATCGGCGTGGCGACCACATACAATGACGATGTCTTGGACAGTGGCGATGCGGACGAAACGTCGGGGGGTGCGGAATGCATGGCAGGCTTGATGGCAATAGGCGGGGGAGGCAGATTGTGGGCGCGGGGGCACAGCGATGCAAGCCGAACACCTGAAACGGGGCGAAGCGGCCGAGGCACTGGCCGCTGCCCACCTTGAACGCCACGGGCTGGTGATCATCGCCCGCAACGTGCGCTGCCGCGGCGGCGAGGTCGATCTGATCGCCACCGACGGCAGCGCCATCGTCTTCATCGAGGTGCGCCTGCGCAGCAATGCCCGCTATGGCGGTGCGGCGGCCAGCATCACTTTCAGCAAACAGCGCCGCATCATCATGGCCGCCCAGTTCTGGCTGATCAGTGCCGGACGCCGCTACGCCAACCGGGCCTGCCGCTTCGACGCGGTACTCCTCGACGGGCTCGACAGCGAACGCGTCGAATGGATCCGGGGCGCCTTCGATGCCTCGTAAGGCCCTCCTTGCCGCCCTGCTGGCAAGCTGCCTGACCCTGCCGGCCGTCGCCCAGCAGGTGCGCATCCTCGTCCAGAGCTCGCCACTGGCCGGCTTCCAGTATTACGGCGGCAAGATCCTGTGGGATGAAATGCGCGCAGGCGACCGCCTGGCCTTGATTCGCGAACCCGACAACCGGCACGACCCTTTCGCCGTGCGCGTCGAATGGCGTGGCGAGAAGCTCGGCTACCTGCCGCGTGGCGACAACCGGGAGATCGCCGAAGAAATGGACAAAGGCACGCCGGTCGGCGGCCGCATCGGAAAAATGATCGCCGATCCCGACCCCTGGAAGCGCCTGCGGGTCGACGTCTACATCGGTTTGTAAGCGGATTTCTCCCGTCCGGCCACCGCGGGAGTGCGGATGCTAGAATCGCCGGCACTTTTCCCGGAGTCCGTGATGGATCTTGTCGCCCGTATCGCCCAGCAATTCAACGACAGCGCCCAGACCAAAATGGCCGCACTGGAGTTCATGGCCGAACCCATTGCTGCCGCCATTGAAGCAATGACCGACAGCCTGATGGCCAGCGGCAAGATTCTCGCGTGCGGCAACGGCGGCTCGGCTGCCGATGCCCAGCACTTCGCTGCCGAACTGATCAACCGCTTCGAGATGGAACGCCCGCCACTGGCTGCCATTGCGCTGACCACCGACAGCTCGATCCTCACCTCCATCGCCAACGACTACGACTTCACCCAGGTTTTTTCCAAGCAGGTGAGCGCCCTCGGCCAGCCTGGCGACGTGCTGCTGGCCATTTCCACCAGCGGCAACTCGACCAACGTCATCGCCGCCATCCACGCCGCCCATGAGCGCGAAATGCGCGTTGTCGCCCTGACCGGCAAGGACGGTGGCCAGATCACCGCTCTGCTCGGGCCTGACGACATCAACCTGTGCGTACCCGCCGATCGCACTGCACGCATCCAGGAAGTTCACCTCCTGACCCTGCACTGCCTGTGCGACGGCATCGACTGCCTTTTTCTGGGAATTGAAGAATGAAGACCCTCCGCACCTCGCTCGTTCGCGCCGCCCTCGCGCTAGCCATCCTATCCGCAGCCCAGGGCTGCATTCCGGTGATCGTTGGCGGAACCGGCATGGCCGTCGCCATGGTTTCCGACCGGCGCAGCTCCGGCACCTACGTGGAGGACGAGGGGATCGAATGGAAGGCCAGCAAGTGGATCTCCGACCGGCTCGGCGACAAGGTGCATCTGAACACCACCTCCTTCAACCGCAAGCTGCTGCTGACCGGCGAAGCCTTCAACGAAGCCAGCCGTGACGAAGCCGGCCGGATCGCCGCCACGGTTGAAAACGTCCGCGAAGTCGTCAATGAATTGCGGGTCGCCCCCACCAGCACCTTCTCGGCGCGCAGCAACGACAGCTACATCAGCTCCAAGGTCAAGGCTCGCTTCGTTGACCAGAAGGATTTCCGCGTCCAGCACGTCAAGGTCGTCACTGAAGCCAGCGTGGTATACCTGCTCGGTCTGGTCAGCCAGCGCGAAGGCGACGCCGCCACCGAAATCGCCCGCACGACCAGCGGCGTGCTGAAAGTGGTGCGCGTCTTCGAATACGTCAGCGACGAAGAGGCCCGGCGCCTCGACAGCGCCACCAGTACCGAATCCACCAAGTAACCAGGAGCCCTGCACATGAACCGTCGTGAAGCCCTTTTTGCCACCGGCGCCCTGCTCGCAGCCAGCGCAGCCAGCGCGGCCGACGACCACAGCCACCATCATCACATGGGCGCCCATCCCTACCAGGCGGTCCTCGACACCGCCGGCATCTGCATCGAGAAGGGCGAGATCTGCCTGACCCACTGCATCATGCTGCTTGGTGAAGGCGACAAGTCGATGGCCCCCTGTGCCACCACCGTGCGCGACATGCTCGCCTCGTGCCGGGCGCTGATCACCCTCGCCAGCGCCGAATCGAAGTTCGCCCCCAGGCTCGCCGCCCTGTGCGTCGATGTGTGCAAAACCTGTGAAGCAGAGTGCAAGAAGCACGCCGACAAGCACAAACCCTGCAAGGAATGCATGGAAAGCTGCGCCGAGTGTGCCAAGGCCTGCAAGGCCGTGGCAGTCTGAGACCGAGCGCTCCAGCCAGCAAAAAGCCCCGCCGGGTGTGGCGGGGCTTTTGTTTGTGCTGCGCGCGCAGCCCTCAGCGCTTGACGAGCAGCAGCCCGCACTCCAGGTGGTGGGTGTAGGGGAACTGGTCGAACACTGCCGCTTCGGCAATGCGGTGGGTGGCCTGCAGCGCAGCGACGTTGGCCTGCAAGGTCTGCGGATTGCAGGAGATGTACAAGATATTGTCAAAGCCGCTGGCCAGCTCGAGCGTGCCGGCATCGAGGCCGCTGCGCGGCGGGTCGAGAAACAGCGTGGTGAAGTTGTAGCTGGCCAGGTCCACCCCGTCCATGCGCCGATATTCGCGGCCGCCGGTGTAGGCGTCGCTGATCTCGTCGCTGGACATGCGCACCATCGTCACGTTGTCGATGGCATTCGCTTCGAGGCTGTAATTGGCCGCTTCGACCGAGGGCTTGCTGACTTCCGTGGCGAGCACCCGCCCGAACTGCGGCGCCAGCGCCACCGTGAAGTTGCCGTTGCCGCAATACAACTCCAGCAGGTCACCTCCGATGCCCTCGGCACGGGCACAGGCCCAGCCGAGCATCTTGCGGTTTACCTCGCCGTTGGGCTGGCTGAAGCTGCCTTCGATCTGCTTGTAGCGCAGGCGCCGTCCGTTGAGCTCGATCTCCTCCTGCAGCCAGTCGCGGCCAACCACGATCTTCTGCTTGCGGCTGCGTCCGATGATCTGCGCACCCAGCGTGTCGGCCAGTTCGGTAGCAGCGGCCTCCCACGTTTCCTCGAGGGGGCGGTGGTAGATCAGGGTGATCATCAGCTCGCCGCTGAGCGTGGCGAGAAAATCGACCTGAAAGAGCTTGCGCTTGAGCACCTCGCAGGCCATCAGGGCATCGCGCAGGCGCGGCATGGCGGCGCTGATGGGGCCAGCTGCAGGCGGGAAATCATCGATGGCGATCGGCTGCTTCGGTTCGGCGGGGTCGAACATGGCGTAATCGACCCGGGCGCCTTCGTGCCACATGCGGAATTCGGCGCGCAGGCGGTAATGCAGCGGCGCAGAGCGGAAGACGGCGGGCTCCGGAACGGCGAAGGGCGCGAAGTCTTCCTTGAAGCGGGCGACTTTCCCGGCGAGAAGGGCTTCGTACTCGTCGGGGTTGTAGCTGGGTAATGGCATGGTGTTCGCGGGAAAAACAGGACGGATCGAACGGGTCAGGCCCGTCGGCGGAGGACGGAATATACGCCGGTCGACGCCGTGGGGGGAACCGCCGACGCCCTCAGAACCCGGCGTCGCCCATGAAGCGCTGCCGGTCGGTGTCCTTGTCGATGTGGCTGGCCAGGGCCCGGCACAGGGTTTCGAGCCCGTTGGCAGTGCGCGATTCGCGACGCACCAGCACCTTCGCCATCGGCCCGATGTAGCGCGCAAAGACCTTTTCGATCCGCGCCAGCTCTTCGTCGGGAATCACGCCGGCAGAGGCCGACGCACCACCCGCCGTTCTGCTTGGGCCACCAGCCGGAACAGCGCCCGTGCGTATCGGCGACATCGACGAAAGCGGCCCCGAGCTGGCCACCACGCTGGTCAGGAAGGCTCCCCGCGGGGCCGGGTCGGGAATCAGATCGGCCAGCAGCTGGTATAGCTCGGCACGGCTGCCGGCTCGCGGCACGGTCTTGCGCACCAGGATCTTCGCCATCGGCCCGATGTGCAGGGCCAGGATGCGCTCGGCGGCATCGATGGCCTCCGGCGTGATGTCGGCCCCGGTGGCGGCCTGACGGATCGACAGATCCACCATCCGCGCACTGGCCGCCAGGCTTTCGCCGCTATAGGCGTAGATGTCGTGGTCCCGGGCCTGCGGATCGCGGCGTACGCCGAGGTGCTGGAAGCACTCGGAAGCGTTGCGCTTGAGGTGCTGGATCACGTCGTAATACGCCCGGGCCACCAGCACCTGGCCCGGGTCGGAAAAACGCATGACCCGAAAGGCGGTGGTGATGCCGTCACCCAGAATGCGCGAACGGCCGTTGGGATCGGGAGCGATGCGGACCGGGCCGAGATTGATGCCCAGATGCACGCCAAGGCCCTCGCCCGCCGCTGCGTCGCCCAATTGGACCGCCGTGCGCAGCGCGTCCTCCGGGTCGCCCACGTAGCACACCGCACAGCCTTCCTTGGTATTCACCGCCAGACGGGTCGAGGCCGGCACCGGTGCGATGGCGTCGGAAAGCATCTTGACGAGTCGTGTGCGCCCCTGCAGGAAGGCGTTTTCGTCGCCGTCGGGACGAACCACGTCGGCAAACAGCACGGCGCCGATGAAGGTGCGCGCCTCGGATGCCGACAAGCCCAGCGGCAGCGGCGCCTCGACCGGATTTTCGGCGGCCCCTTCGCCCCCCGTCGGGGGCGCCATGCAGGCCCGGCGAAAGTCCGCCACCTGGCGCGGGCGCTTGTTCTCGTCCGGGTTGAGGGCCCAGTCGATGGCATTGAGCAGACCGATGCCGAACACGTCCCGGTTGCCGAGGGAGGCCGCCGACGGCATGCCGTCTTCACGCAGGCGGGCGAAGGCCTCCAGCGGAAGCTTGCCGGTAACCATCCAGTACATGACACCGGCCAGCGCATAGAGATCGGTCCATGGCCCCTGCTTGCCGTGCCGGTGATATTGCTCGGCAGGCGCAAAGCCGGGTGTCACGACGGCAGTCATGGTCTGCTCCAGGCCATCCACTTCGAGACGCCGGGCGGAGCCGAAATCCAGCAGCACCGGCAAACCATCGGCGTGCATGTAGATGTTGCCGGGCTTGATGTCGCGGTGCAAAAAACCGGCGGCATGAACCACTTCCAGCCCGTCGAGCAACGGACTCACGATGCGCAGCAGGGTCGCCCGATCAAGGGGCAGACGCCCGACCAGCCAGTTCTGCAGCGGCTGGCCGGTTTCGTACTCCATCACCATGTAGGCGGTTTCGTTGGCGCGGAAGTAGCGCAGCACCCGCACGATGCCCGCATGGTGAAAGCTCGCCAGCGCCCGGGATTCAAGCAGGAAACGCTGCAGGCCCCAGGCGAACCCCTTGGCGGCCTCGCCCGAACGCGGCTGCACGGACATGTCGGGCGCCCGCACGGAAACGTCCCGCGGCAGGTATTCCTTGATCGCCACCCGGCAATCAAGGTGGGTGTCATGGGCCAGATAGGTGATGCCGAAACCGCCCCCGCCGAGAATCCGCTCGATGCGGTACTCGTTGATCATGTACCCCGACGGCAGGGCCAGCAGGTCCCCGCGGGGTGGGAACAGGCGGGTTTCGTCGTCGCTCACGGGGTCAGGAATCGATCATCTGCATGGCCTTCTCGAGACTGCGGCGCATGCGGTTGAAGGAACTGGCGAGCACGGCGACTTCGTCGCTGCCCTTCTCGGGAAACTCGGGCTGATCAAAGTCGCCGGTACTGACCTTGTCGGCCGCAGCCGACATGCGCGACACCGGGCCGATGATCAGCCACGACAACATCACGTTGAGGACCACGAAAACCGCCACGAAGACCGCCGCCAGCGAGGCCATGAAAGTGCGGAAAGCCTGGTCGGCGTTGTCGAGGGGTACCGACATGGGCACCGACACGACCTGGGCGCCAACCACCTCATTGAGCTTCCAGCCGAAGCCGTTGGCCGGGCCGTAGATCTTGATCATGCTCGCCGGCGCCACCTCCGGCGTGCTGTGACAGGGCAGACAGGCAGCCGACTCAATGCGGATCGGATGCGCGATATAGAGGGACGGTCCGGTCGGCGTATCGCGCTGGCCGGTGATCTCCTTGCTGTCGCCGCGGTTGCGGAATTCATTGACCAGGTCGGCCTCCCAGTCCGCTGCCCGGTCACGCGGGTTGGTCGGGTTGAGGGTGGCTTCCTTGTAGTGGTAATTGGGGTATTTCTTGTGCAGCTCGCCGAGGGTTTCGGTGGCCGCGTAGGCTGGCACGGTCTGGGGCAGGAACTGCTTGTCCATCAGCGGAGCAAGGTGCGGCTTGACCTGGGCCACGGTGTAGCCGCGGACGGCCAGGGCGGCCTCCATGACCAGACGCGCCTCGCCAAGCACCTGTTCGCGCGCATGGCGATGCAGCAGTTCGTGGGAAATATAGCCAGCCACAGCGAAGCCGGCGAGAAACACCGCCAGCAGCACCAGATTGAATTTAAGTCGCAGACCCATGAGGCTCATCCTTCAGACCGGCGCGGCCGGCAACAAGAACGTCATTCTTGCACACAGGAAGCGCATATCGCATTCTCATCGCCGGCTTGTGAAAAAAAGTAAAACCCTCTGGCACCCGGCATCCGTAACGCAGATACCACTCCGTTTTCGCTGATCGGTAAGGCGAACTTCACAGGGCAGCAACTTGGGGCAGCGATGCTTGCACATCGACCTCCCGCCCCTGGTGCCCCATGACTGCTTCCCGCCATGACCTGACCACCGCCTGCCTGATCGGCAGCCTGCTTCTTGCCGGCTGCGGCAGCGACAACAGCTCAAGCAACAAGGTGCCCACCGGCACCACCGCCACCCTCGCCCTGCTGGAGACAACCGACCTCCACACCAACGTACTCAGCTACGATTACTTCAAGCTCGCGGAAGACAAGTCTCTCGGTTTCGAGCGCACTGCCACGCTCATCGCCCAGGCGCGCCAGGAATTCCCCAACACCCTGCTCCTCGACAACGGCGACACCATCCAGGGCACTGCCCTGTCCGACTATCAGGCCACGGTCAATCCGCTCTCGTGCAGCCAGACCCTGGCCATGTACAAGGTCATGAACGCCACCGGCTATGAAGGTGGCGGCGTCGGCAACCATGAGTTCAACTACGGCCTGCCCTTCCTGAGCCAGGTCACCGGCAAGCGCTTCAACGTGAGCGGCATGGCCGAACCCTCCGCCCAACCGGCCTGCAAGGGCCCTGACTTTCCGCTGGTACTTGCCAACGTGCACAGCGTGAAGTCTGCGCAGCCGCTGTTCCAGCCCTACACCATCATTTCCAAAACCGTCACCGGCACCGGCCCGGACGGCAAGCCGGTGACCGGCACCGTCAAGGTCGGGATCATCGGCTTTACCCCGCCGACCATCATGAGCTGGGACAAGCGCTGGCTGGACGGCAAGGTCTACACCGTCGGCGTCAAGGAAGCCGCCGAGAAGTACATCCCGGAAATGCGCGCCAAGGGCGCCGACCTGGTGGTGGTGATCTCCCACGGCGGCCTCGACGACAGCACCTACTCGCCGACCATGGAAAATGGCAGCTACCACTTGTCGAAGGTGGCCGGCGTCGATGCCATGCTGATCGGCCACTCCCATCAGATCTTCCCCAACCCCACCAGCACCGTCGCCCAGTTCAACCTGCCCGGCGTCGATAAGGCGGCCGGCACGGTAAATGGCGTGCCCACCGTGATGGCCAACTACTGGGGCAAGCACTTGGGCGTGATCAAGTTCGACCTCACCTACAACGGCAGCACCTGGGCCATCGACAAAAGCAGGACAGTCGTCCAGGCACGCTCGACGCAGAACGCCGACAAGAGCTACGTAGCGGTCACACCGGCCATCGCAGCCGCCATCGCCAGCGAACACCAGGCCACCATCGACTACGTCAGGACACCGGTCGGCAGCACCGATTTCGAAATGTCCAGCTTCTTCGCCGACGTGGGTGACCCTGGTGCCATCGAACCGGTGAACCAGGCCCAGGCCGACTACGCAGCGAAGTACGTGGCCGCCAACCTGCCCCAGTACGCCAGCCTGCCGGTGCTGTCGGTCAGCGCGCCCTTCAAGAGCGGCTTCGCCGGCGGCACCGACTACACCGACGTCGCCCAGGGCAACATGGCCATCAACAATGCCGCCGATCTCTACCTCTACCCCAACACGGTGTACGCCGTGAAGGTAACGGGCGCCGACATCAAGAACTGGCTGGAAACCGCCGCCAGGCGCTTCAACCGGATCAACCCGGCGCTGACCACCCAGCAGGAATTGATCAGCAGCTTCCCGGGCTACAACTTCGACATGTTCACCAGTCCCGACATCCGCTACGAGATCGACGTCACCCAGCCCACTGGCAGCCGCATCGTCAATCTGCAGTACAAAGGCATCGCCATCGACCCGGCGAAGGCGTTCATCGTCGCCACCAACAACTACCGGGCCAGCGGCGGCGGCAGCTTCCCCGGCCTGGATGGCAGCAAGACCATCTACGCCTCCCCGGACGCCAACCGGGACGTGCTGATCCAGTACATCAAGACGCTCAAGACCGTCACGCGCGCGGCCAATGGCGCGGATCGCAGCTGGCACTTCACCCAGGTGACGACCGCCGGGCCGGTGGTCTTCCATTCCGCCCCGGGCAAGCTGGCCCTCGCCCAGGCCGCCGGACTTGCCGGCATCACCCAGCTGCAGGCCGATGACGGCAGTGGAAAGAGCCTTGCCCTGTATGCCATCGATCTGTCGAAGTAACAACCCGCGGCGCCTCGGTGCCGCCCTGCTGGCCGGCGCGCTGGCGCTGGCCGGTATCGCCTGGGCCAGCAGAGCGGCGCCCGACAGCCTGCCGGCCGACCCGCTGCAGCTCCAGGT
>APMI01024818.1_pt1 | contig 16001 bp, 13 predicted proteins | sample 667938 | NCBI WGS metagenome assembly APMI01 (sample SAMN01084076, study PRJNA167559) | wastewater metagenome | biome: Wastewater | place: Denmark: Ejby Moelle, Odense | collected 2011-11-28 | reverse complement strand
GGGCGGTCAAGCGGGCGGCTCGAAAGCGCGGCGATTTGCGGAGGATTGCGGGTGGCACTTGCACGCTCGGGAGATTGCGGTAAGGCGCATTTATTGTCGCAAAGCTGCGGGCAACGAGGCGGCGGACGGGCTTGACGAGGGAAATCTCTGCCTCTGGTCCATGGCGGGCCAATCCAGCGCATTTTTCGTGTGACCTGCGCACCGATGGCGCATCCAGCGAATGGGGTTGATGCCCGCCATTTGAATGAGAGCGTAGTGACACACACGCAGCCCCGCCGGGGGAAGACGCTTTTAAGTGTCAGCGAAATGTCCGTGCATCGCCGGTTCGCTGATAGCGGGCCGGGCCCGATGCCGAAATCGGCCTCTTTGAGTGGGGATTTCGTGTGGCGGGATCAGATCGCCCTGTCGATGCTGATCGACCTCAACCCTACCTCGGAGCCATGTTATGGAATTGATCGTCAGAGCGGTGGATGTCGGATCCGGCAACACCAAATTTGTCACGGCCGCGGCCGGTACCGACATCCGCTGTGCCAGTTTCCCGTCCGTTGCCTATCCGTCGAGCGACGACTCACCGTCGTGGCCGGCCAGTGAACGCAAGAAAACCGTGTGCATCCCCATCGGCCCACTGTTCTACGAGGTCGGGCCGGACGTGAGTCTCGCCGCCGATACCTTCCGCGCCAAACAACTGCACGACGAATACACCGAGACGCCCGAGTACATGGCGCTACTCAGGGGGGCGCTCTCCATGATGAAGGTGAGCCACATCGACCTCCTCGTGGTGGGGCTGCCGGTGGCGCTCTTCGCGGTCAAGAAGGCGGCGCTGGAGAAGGCGATGACCGGCCGGCACGATATCGGGGGCAGTAAGGTCGTGACCGTGGACAAGGCCCTTGCCGTGCCCCAGCCGCAGGGGGCGCTGGCGCACTACGCTTCCGAGCACCAGAAGATGGCGATCATCGGCAACGAGCAGAGCCTGATTATCGATCCGGGCTCGCGCACCTTCGACTGGCTGGTCGCGCGGGGTATGCGTTTCGTGCAGAAACAAAGTTACTCCTTCAATCGCGGCATGTCGGACGTACTGCGCCTGCTGGCGGCCGAGATCACCAAGGACATCGGCTCGCCATACCGCGACTACGACGCCATCGACCTGGCGCTGCGCACGGGCAAGCAGCCGATGATCTTCCAGAAGCCGTACGACATGAAGCGTCTGCTGCCTCTGGCCGAGACCGTCGCCGAGCAAGCCGTGTCGACGATGAAGGAGTGGATCGAGGCACCGCACAGCCTGCAGAACATCATCCTGGTCGGCGGCGGGGCGTTCCTGTTCCGCAAGGCGGTGAAGGCGGCGTTCCCGAAGCACCGCATCCATGAGGTGAAGGAACCGATGTTCGCCAATGTGCGGGGTTTTCAGCTGGCCGGACAGAACTACGCCCGCAGCAAGATGACCGCCACCGATAGGGGGCAAGTTCAGGGGCCATCGGGAGAACTCGAATGAGCACCAATACCGTGAAGGACACCGCGCCCATTCGCCTGGTCTTCGTATTGGCGCGTGCCGACCATCCCCGTCTGTACGACGATCTGATCCAGTTTCAGAAAGGCGTTAAACGCATCAATCGCCTGCGGCTGCTAGCCTACGATGGGTTGCTGGCGCAGAGCGGTGTTTTCGCCGGGATGGGACGTGGCTCGCCTCATCTGGCTTCCGCAAGTAGCGCGCAGGAGGGCAATGGCGACATCACCAACGACCTCTTCGCGCCAGCGATCGACGGGTGAGGCGGCCATGGGAAAACACTCCCGCCGGTCAGCGGATGACCGGATGGTCAGTGCCTCGGACCTGGCGCAGATGGGTCGGTGCGAGAGATTGGCGGTGTTCGAGCATCGGCATGGAAGCCGGCGCACAGCCCAGCAGCAGCAAGCCCGAGCACGCGGGCTGGTCGAGCATGCGCAGTTCTATCGGGAAGGCCGGGCGGCTGTCGCGCAGGCCGACCGGAAGGGACGCTGTTTCATCGCTACGTGCGTGTTCGGGGAGGCACGGCAGACGGAGGTGTTGCGCCAATTCAGGGACGTGGCGCTGCGACCCGCCGCTTGGAGACGCAGGGTGATCTGCCTCTACTACCGAGTGGCACCCAGCATCTGCGAAGTCCTGCGCCGATGGCCGACATTGCAGGTTCCCTTACGCATGGTCTTGGGGGCGATAGCGATGGTACTTCGGTGGTGGTCAGGCTCGCGTGGGGGCGGCAAGTGTCGGCGTTAGCGTGGGGCGTAAGTAGCGCCATTGCCACCGTGTGCCTCATGGCGTGGCGGCGATCACTTGAAACCAATGCCGCACGAACTGAGCGGGCCTCACGACCGGCAGCGTTGCGGGATGCCGAGTTGGTTTACAGGGAAAGACTGTTCCGAATTTCCACGCCCGTCGGACTGGTGGCGAAACTTGATCGGGCATACCGGATGCCCTCTGGTCTGCTCGTGTTGGTGGAGTTCAAAACTCGCTGGAGCAACCAGCCCTTCCTGTCGGACGTGATCCAGTTGTCGGCGCAAAGGATGGCGGTGATGGTGCAAACGGGGCAGTCGGTGGCGTCCTACGGGTATGTGATGGTGAAGTCGCCAATCCGTCGAGCCTTACCGATCGCGCATCGCGTCCAATTGATGACTGACGAGCAAGTGGTCACCTTGGTGAAGCGGCGGGAAGACATTCTCGCAGGCCGCGTTCTGCCGCGCCGGACCTTGTCTCGGAACACGTGCCTTACGTGCGCGTTCCGAGTGCAATGCGACTAACCCCAACTTTGAGGAAGCTCGGAGCATCGCCTAATCAGGCGTCCGCCAAATTGATATCGTGAGGCCATAAGCAACGCGACGACAGGTATGTGTCGGTTGTGCTTCACCGGCTCGGCGAGGTGATCAGCGCACCGCGCGATGACCTGCCGCACGACTTCCTGGATCTGTCTCCGATCCACAGCGACACATTTGCGTTAGTTTTGTTGCTACTAACCGTTCTTTTCAGGCTCTCAAGGCACTCCTCTTAAGTGATTGATTTTAAATGAACGTATCAGAGTGCCTTTCGGGCGATTTGCGGCCTCGGCCCGATTACTTCGCTAACCCGTCAACGCTGCAAAGACCATGTTGATCTGCTCTCGAGCGTTTCTTCCGTACGACGATCTCAAGAGCTCATAGTCTTCGATGAGTATGTCGAGCCGCTCTAGCAAGCCACCGGTTTCGCTTTTGAAAAGGAATGACCTCATGTCTTCCAAGATTCGATCCTCTTCCTCGTCCCACAGCCAATCGATATGCACAACCCTTCGATCGACCCATGCTTTGACAACATCGCGGACCGTCTTGTCGGTCGACACCGTGCTGCTGAGGAACTCGTCAACCTTGCTTGCTTTCTCCTCCATTCGTCTGGCTCGATAGACGTTCTGGAGCGTTGAGTTTCTAGGGAATTGTTCGTTCTCCAGGAACAGGGCCCGGCAATCCACCAAGATCGAATCCACAAGGAAATTTCCCATGAACTCCTCGCCGGCACTTATCGCTCTGAGCAGGCGGATCTTCTCCTTCAGAGCATCAAGTCGGCGCCCAAAGATGTTTTCCATCTTGCTTTCGATACAGGCCACACCTCCGGCATCTATGAAATCCCTGCATTCTTCCGCCGTCGTGAGCAATGGCATGAATGGATTATTCGGGTCCCACTTCACGTTCTTCAGGTTCAGTTTTGTGACCATAGTTTTCGGAATCGTAGCTTCGCCAAAGTAGAAAACAGCATTTTGCCGCTCTGTTGCCAGAGCCACGTAGTACCCGCGCCCTTGGCAGACAGGCTTCATGCACCCATGTCAGAGCTGCGGCGTCCGGTGACAATGTTTCATGCGCCGAAATATAGCCGTTTCGAGTGACTGTTCTTTGCTGATTCTTGTCCGATGGCGCTCACAGGTCAAAGCATGATTTATTGCGGTGCGGTCAGGTCTAGAAAAATTGGGTGTTCACGTCGGTAGCGATTCCGCTTCGCAACGAAAGAACAAGTCTTCCTATGCTTGTACGGTACCTGCCCAAGTAGCCATGATGGTTTGCTCCAGTAGCTCGACTTCAGTTTGGACACGAGCGTGATCAAATTTGCTGGCGTTGGCTACGTTGGAAAGCATGCGATCGAATCGACGCGAATCCCGCGCTCTCAAAAGTTCATTGAGGCGTTCCCGTTTATCGACGTAGAACGGGAAGTCGTAGCTCAGGACGGATGCTGACAAAAAAGGCTCGCCAGCATTGAGAAACATCGCACGGGGCAGGCACTGGCCGGCAACGAAGGCCGCTGCGGCATCGTCGGTAACAAAGATAGAATGTTGCAGCAGCCCGTCCACTGGCAGCGTCGGAAAGTAGTTCTGCACCATCCAGCAATGCCAGATGTCCCAGGCCGCCCCCCAAGCTGCATCGAGTGGTGTCTTGCCATCTCTCAGACTCAGCAGTTTGTCGGCCTCTTTGGCCCCGCCGAACAAAGCAAATGCGGCCTGTGAAATCAGGCCGACATGGCACTCCATGCTTTCGCACCAATCGAAGAATTCGATGAAATGCTTGACTGCGCGATCTTTCAAAAAGCCCCGCGAGCGAATCTCAAAAATCTTCAGAAAGCAGCAGTAGGCATAGCGCAGCATTGGAAATGCCTCCGATAAAGACTTGTCGGTCATCTCCAGATCGTCAGCGATTCGGGCAGATACCTGACCTCGCGCCAGGGACTCCTCACTTTGCGCCAGTGCGCGTGCGACATTTGATGCAATGCTTGAGAGTTTGGCTGTGTCGAGCTGATCGCTGCCGCGAGTTGACGCCAGCTCCAGGCAGCCAAAGTACGGAACGACATCCACTTTGACCAACTCGACCGCCAGCAGGAACTGGCGGAACATCGATTCCTTGACTGAGTCCTTTTGCCCCCGTGCGTAATTAGACAGGTTAAGGCAGATGTTCGCATCCAGGACCAAGGCTGTCACGATGCCTTGCCGCGCATTGGAATGGATGAGATCCGGGCTGGGGAAGTTGCATTCGCCCTTAAGATCAAAATACGAGAATGGCTTTGCGATGAAAAGACGGGTATCGGAATTGGTCATGGTTTTCAGGTGCATTTTCGTTGCGGAGAAAAGGCATAACAAGCGATCATGACGGATGATTGCTTGATTGGTGTTGAATCATTATGACAATCGTTATCCATCACGCCAAGAAAGTAGTAACCATCCCCCGGCAGAGCCGGGGGCTTTCGGGATTGCGGCCCCCTCAAAGGGGGCTGATCGCAATCCAAAGTCAAAAGCCCTCTCGATACAACCGGAAGCGCGTGAAATGGAAACCGCTGGTTCCAAACCAATAAACTCCCGTAAACGTCAAACTGCTACTGCCACCCCGGCATAGCCGGGGGAACTCTCAACTTAATAGCAGGCTACGACGTTGAGGATAACGACAGGGCTGTACTGATCAAGCCTGACGTTATGCGCGAATGAGTGCAGAGGGCAAGTTTCGCCTTGCCAGATTGGTATGGAGGCAGGCGCAGACGTGGTGCCTCCGGGCGCCACTGTCAAGCTCATCGCCGCGTCTTTGTTGCCAGCCCACCACGGAGCGGCAAGCGCTGCAGGAACGCCGCGGCCATTCGTCGGTCCGGCGCGAAGCCGCGTGTCGGCGGTCAATGGACCCAACGGTGGCACACCAGATTTGCCCGGAAGGGAATTCGCTGCACAGCGAATATGGCACTTATGCCGAATATTCGGTATAGTGCCATTATTCGCTGAACAGGAAATAACGACAGCCATGACTGAGTCGTCCCTCGTGGAACGCGCCCTGATCGAACAATTCTTGGATTCACTCCGGGCGTTGCCGGAAGTGCATGCCGAATTGGCTCTGTCGGAATCGGCCATGCAGGCCGCAGGTCGCTTCGACGCGAAGATTGATCTGCACGTCGCTGGCAAATCGATAGTCTTGCTGGTTGAGGCAAAGAAGTCCGTCTATCCCCGAGACGTCCGCCAAGCGTTGTGGCAGCTGAAGTCGCTGCAGCATCACTACGCTGATGTGCAGCATCTGCTGATCGCCGAGTCGCTCTCGCCGGGAGCGAAAGAACTGCTTAGAGCCGAGCACATCGGCTACTTCGACAGCGGCGGAAGCCTGTTCCTGCCGGCCTCTGGTGCCTACATATACATCGACAAACCAGCTCCGAAGACTTTGGAAAAGTCGGTGCGGTCGCTCTTCTCCGGGCGGCGTGCCCAGGTCCTGTACGCGCTCCTGGTCAATCACGAGGAATGGTTTGGTGTTACCGAAGTGGCCGAACGGGCGCAGGTGGCTCCATCCACAGCCTCAGACGTGCTGGGCGAATTGGAGCGGTTCGACTGGTTGGTGTCGCGGGGGCAGGGACCGAGCAAGGAGCGGCATCTGCGCGAACCAGGTGCGTTGCTCGATGCTTGGGCGAAACTGCTCACCACGCAGCGCGCGCCAGTGCTGCGCCGGTATTACGTGCCTGGGTTGAAATCTGATGCGCTGATTGAACGGCTCAGCAAGATATTCGATGCGCATCAGGCCCCTTATGCGGTGAGCTCCGAAGCCGCTGCGCAGCGGTACGCTCCCTTCTTGTCCGCCATCTCACAGGTACGCGTTCGACTGCTACCCAGCACCAGTGCCGAGGCGGCGATGGCTGAGCTGGATGCACGAGTCGTTAATGAAGGGGCGAACCTCGCGGTCATCGAGACAAAATCGGCGGGAGAACTGCTGTTTCGGCAAAACGTCGGTGGTGTTTGGCTGGCCAATCCGGTCCAGGTCTATCTCGACCTCTTGCGCGGAGAAGGCCGCTCGAAGGAAATGGCAGAGCACTTGCGCAAAGAAAGGATCGGCTTCTGATGGCCAAACCCGCAACGCTCGATGGCTACAGCGACCAGTACACGCTCGACTGTGAACGCGTCCTCGTGACGCTGCTGCGCGGACTGGGGCCATGGAAGGACTCAGTCTATCTGGTCGGCGGTCTCACCCCGAGGTACTTGGTCGCTGCTCGGCCGCCGGTGGTTCCAGCGCACGCTGGCACGTTGGATGTCGACATCGTGATCGACCTACAAATCCTGGCCGACACAGAGGCGTACCACACGTTGGAGGACAACCTCAAGAAAATGGGCTTCGAACGGGCCGAGAACGAGGTCGGGAAAAAGCTCTCCTGGCGTTGGCAAACCCGCACCGAACACGGTGCGCTGATGGTGCTGGAACTGCTCGCGGACGCGCCGGACATCGCAGGCGGAAAGGTGCAGCCACTGCCGACTGAAGGCACGATCTCGGCACTGAACATCCCGCATTCGTCCATCGTCTTCGACCTTCACCAAGTCACCGAGATCCAAGCCGAACTGCTTGGCGGCAACGGCATCGCGGCAGAGAAGATCAAGCATGCCAATCTGGTCAGCTTCACCTGCCTGAAGTCGTTCGCGTTCGACCAGCGCTTCGAGCGTAAGGATGCGCACGACCTGATCTATTGCATTGAGCATGCACCCGAGGGGGTGGATGCTGTCGCCGAGGCCTTCCGTAAAGAGCTGGCAGGCAAGCACGGCGATGTGGTCAAGGCTTCTCTAGCAATTCTACGCAATCGTTTCGCCCAAAATGAAAAGACCGAGGGCTACCGCAAGGATGGTCCGGTATCGGTCGCCAAGTTCGAACTCGGTGTGGGCGACGAACCCGAACAGCGGGAGGCGAGGGCGTTGCGACAGCGCGAGGCAAGCGACGTGATCGAGCAACTTCTTGGACGGATCGGATAAATCCATGGGTGACTATTTCAGTGATCGAGAGAACGGTCCACGCGCGAGAATCCATCAGGTGATTTCACCAACGGTCTGGGCCGGGGTAGTCGCCATGGTTCAAGGATTTGTCAATAGCGGTTCCTTCGGATTCCGGTTTCCCGAGCGCTGCCCCGATGGGCATGTGGTTTGTGGATGTGATTCTGATTCCTTGGCAGCAGCAGTGCTTGCCGAGATGCCGGGGCTTATGTGGCCGCTCGAAACCACGCAGATGGAGGAGGACAACTACTTTTCTCAACGCCAGCCGTTCGCGCCAGAGACGCTATTAATCTTGGACTTCATTGAGTTTGTCTACGACTCGATAGCGAAACCGATTCCCGGCAAGTATCACGACTTCTTCAATCACCATCATCTGAGTTTTGACCAGCAGGTTGGGCAGGATGAGTTTCGAGCGAGTGTCAACAGCCTCTTTGCGCGCAACGGCGTCGCGTACGAGATGTTGCCAGCAGGCCGAATAGCACGCGTGCTACCGCCTGTGCTGGGCGAAGAGCTGAGACGCACGACGTTCAACACGGGTGATCGTACGCTGGACAACATGCTCGATGAATGTCGGGCTAAGTTTTCCGACCGCAATCCGCTGGTACGCCGTGAGGCGTTGGAGCGACTATGGGATGCCTGGGAGCGGCTCAAGTCACTCGCTGACACTGACAAGAAGCGGTCGGTCAAGATCATCCTTGACGCGGTTGCCACGGAACCGTCCCTCAGGGCAAGGCTGGAGGAGGAGGCAACAGAGTTGAACTCAATCGGAAATAGTCACCTTATTCGGCACTCCGAGATTAGCCAGGTGCCGGTGATAGACGTGGATCACGTCGACTACCTGTTCCACCGTTTGTTCGCGATGATTCAGTTGATGCTGAAAAAGAAGGGGGGAGTGTGAACGCTCGTACGCCACATCGGGATGCAATCCGAATACTCTTTATTCTGAGCGCGGGCAGTGTGAAATGGGTCGATCCGAGCGATGCCACCGTCGCCAAGATTTTCAAAGGCGAAGCACGATTGCACGCTTTCGATTTTTGGATGCGCAATCCCGACTATCTGGCGAGTGAGCTCCTTGATTCATTCGAGGCCACTGGCAATGTACAACACCGTGAAGCTGCGGAAGCAATTTTGGAGAGCGAGGAGCCCGATCTACGACGTGTTCCAATGATTCGCTACTTATTTGGCGCCTTCGAGCGGCTTGACGATGCCTTGTCTCTGCTCAGGTCGCGCGATTTGGTACGCATCACGGGAATCAAAACTAAGACCAAGGTCCACGAAACTGACTTCCTCCTGACGGTCAAGGGGGTGGGGGTGTGCAAGGATGCTGTCACGCGAGAACCTATTCTGGGATGGTACGCGGATCGTGCCGCCCTGATCGCCGAAATCGCCGGCGTTCGCGGAGGCGGTGCGCTTAAAGAAAAGCAATACAAGCAGGCCTCCTACGCAGAGACTCAACTTGGCGGAATCATCCCGCCGATTGGGGCTGATATGCGGCAGAGGCTCGCACGCCTGAAACAAGCCGCCTAAGGGGAGGGTGTATGGCAAAAGAGAGCATGGAATGGCTAGATGCCATTGCGGACAAAGCCAAGGTTGATCTGGCGCGGGTTGAGCAGGTTCTCGCGACACGACACATCGTGCCGACTCCCGTATTGCCGGCCCCGCGGAGGATGAAGCTCTTGAGCATTACCTTCGGAGGCGAGAAGCACGAAGTCGAAGATAAAGGCCAATACACTTTTGAATGGAAGGACCTCGGCGAAGGGTTATGGGGAATGATGACCGACCGAAACCTTCGAGGTAAATCGTCAATCATCGAGGTCGTCCGTTGGTTGCTGCGCGGTAGGCCATCGCCGAATCTACAGGACGATGTGAGAGCGTGGATACATTGTGCGGCCCTACGTTTCGACTTGGATGGTATCGAGCATAAGGTTGAGATTGATTGTCTAGAAGGGACGCGCGGATCGCTGAGTCGGCGAACGTCGGCGGCTGTCGATGCCACGGTGATCGCATCCTTCAACAGCGAGAAGCAGTTCGAGACGGTTATGTCCGATTTCTTTCTGCGTGCGTTTTCGATGGAAAGCCTAGCGACGTGGCGAGACAGTGAGTCCGAGGATAAGAGTGGACAAACAGTTGTGCATGGCTGGCCCGCCTTGTCCGGTGCCATGTTCATTGGCACCAACTATGATGTTGTTCTCGGTGACCTGCCGGCAATAACGGGAACGCAGGCACGACTCATGCAGATGTACCTTGGGGTGCCCTGGGTTTCAACGCTCGCGTCTGCGATTGCGGCGCAGAAGTTGGTCGCCTCCGGCAACGAGTTGGAAAGCCGGCGTCGGAGTCAGGCAGCACGCGCCAAGCAAACACGGGCAGCCGAGATTGAAGCGCAGCTAAACAAGAAGCGCGAGAGCTTGAGCGCGCTGCCTTCCGACGAGGCCATTCAGGCTGAGTTATCACAGCTCAGTGGAAAGTATGCAGAGACGAAGCGCCGTGAAAAAGCGATGCAAGAGCGTCTGGATCGCGAAACGACTGCTGAGGAACAAGCAAATGCAGCTTACCTGCAGGACCGTAGAGACCTGCAGGCACACAAGGACTCCACAGCTGCCGGCTCGATCTTCCGCATGCTTGACCCGACGTGCTGCCCACGTTGCGATCATGAGATTGACAAGGAGAAGAAGAAAAAGGAGGCGGTCAGCCATTCGTGTTCAGTGTGCGGTGAAAGCATCTCTAACGGAGAAGACGCCAACCACATAAAAGAACGGTTGGAGGCCAGCGTTAAAGCATCGAAGGCAGCGCTCGACAAGGTCCAAAAGACCAAAAAGCAAGCTGATGATAGCTTGGTTGAGTTGCATGCTGAACTGGAACGCATCCAAGCCAGAGGCGAAGTGTTGACGAAGCTGCTTGGCACATTTGATACGCGGAAGCTGCTGGTGAACGAGATCGCGATGCTCGAAGGCCGTCTCGAAGAGGCTCGGTTCGACCCAGGTATCGGCGATATTGCCGATGATGAATCGACTGTGCTTAAAGCAATCGTCACTGAGACGGAACTGCGATCCAAAGCCGTGCGCGACGAATTCCTTGAGGAGGTCTCAACTAGCTTGCTTCGCTATGCTAAAAGCTTTGGGATGCACAGCCTGTCAAAAGCCCAACTTAGAGGAAATGCAAGCCTGTTGCTTGTGAAGGGCGGCGCAGATACCTCGTTTAGCAAAGTGACCAAGGGTGAGCGTCTACGTCTAAAGGTTGCCACCGTTCTCGCCATGATCCAGGTTGGCGAACGGCGTGGTATTGGCAGACATCCGGGCTTGATCATGATTGATTCTCCCGCCGCACAAGAAGTTGCACCGGAAGACCTTCGCGGGTTGCTTTCAGGTCTGCAAGTCGTCAGAAAAGAGCTTCCGCATCTGCAGATATTTGTTGCGGGAATCACGTCACCGGCGATGCATGAATTCATTGCCGTAGACCACCGTAAGGAAGCGTCGAACGGGGGATACCTGTGGTAGCCGCTGCTGCAGGCGGTTCGCTTCATCCATTGGAGCAAACGCTGCACGCGTTGTTGGCCCAAGGAAAGGTACCGAGCGTCAACGATCTTGGCGGCATGGAGGCGATTGCGCAAAGCGTTTCATCCGTTGCAGCGTCACCGATTGCGGCAGAAATTCTGGCGACGATTCTGCGCAGTCTGAGCGAAGCCGGTGGCGATGATGCTCTTGTATGGAAAGAGCCAATTGGCACTCTCGTTCAAGGGGCGATGGTCGACACCGTATTAATCGAAATGATCGATGCGACGGATGCTTGCGAACATCTCCCACAATTAGTTATTGAAGATGTATTCATGGCTTTTCTACAGAAAGCTACGAATACATCAGGAGCGATTTCTGCCTATGCACGTGCGATCGCTCTTGAGGGGGCCTTTCGCCTGGCACTGACCAGTAGAAGGAGACAACTGCGCCTTCTTGACATGCTGTTGAGTATTACGGCCGCTGATGAACCTCAATATCTTCAGTACGCGGCAAAGATTCTCGGCATTGCGCATTCACACTGGCGGGAAGGCGAGATTGTTAATGTTCTAAAAGGCCTTGTTGACTGCGATGAGGCTGCATACGAGGCGACGTTCGAACTGGGAATGGCGGGGTTGGCCTCCGCTCTTGATGAGCCTCAAAGGGACGTTGCCGCTTCTTTCTTCAACGAAGCTTTACTCTGGTTCAATAAGGCCAAGGCACTTAGAGAGACTGCACCGGAAGCATCGCTTTACAGCGAGAGCCTCACACTTCTGACCGACTTTGAGGCACAAAGAACGAAGCAGGAATTGGCGGAGCGGAGCCAAACGATTCATAAAGCCGCCTTCGAGTTGCTTGCATGGCATACGGACGCTTCCGTACCCGCTTGGCTGGGAGCCCGTCATGTTCAAGCGGCGTGCTGGAACAGCTTAGCCAGCACATTGGTCTCCCTGACGGAGAGCCTTGAGGAGGTCAGTTGGTGGGAGCCGGCAGTCGTCATCGAAAGCCAGGTATTGGCCGCATACAGCGCGGGACGAACGGTCCTGAAACGCAATCGTGAGGGATACCTTGAGACCTTGCTGCGTCCAAGGATCGAAACTTCGATAGGGCGCCGCGAAGGGCAGGCTTATCTTTTGAAGCGTTGGGTACTTCAGAACCGCCAACACGCATTGGTACCCGAAGCTGATGCCATATTGAGCGGCATCGAACATGCGATTTCTCATGGTGCGGAGGCCTCCCGCCCTTTTGAGGCAGGAACCGTTTGGGCGCCGGTTGCTACCGTACTTTCCCAAGTCCATTGCAGTGAAGAGACGGAGCAAAGAGTTAAGGAATTAATTGCAAATGCATTTATTTCCAGCCTTGAGAACCTGAGCGGCGCTGAGATCGATATCTTTGACCATTGCCGATCCGCGGTCGAGAACCATCCAGATCATCGCGACAATATTCGTGGCGCGAAGTTGTTTGATACCGTGCTGCTATGGACGGTACGGTTTCTTAAGAACCGGCTTGAAATGACTCGGAAGGACGATGCTTCCGTCGCATATCTTTTCGAGAATGCTGGCGGAACGCTTCCTCTCGAAAGTGCATTGCAGGATGACTATTTTCGTTGGCTCTCTACCCAGACCGCGGCGGGGGAAATCGAGGCCACGAATCTGGGTGGCGGTCGCGCGGACGTTGCTCTTAAAACTTCCGGTGAGCGGATCGTCATTGAGGTTAAACGGGAGATGCAGAATGCATCGTTTGATACCCTGGCGAAGAGTTATGCCGGCCAGACCAGTGAATATCAGAACGTCAGTATTCGATTGGGGTTTTTGTTGGTCCTTGACCTGACCGAAGCAAAGCGTGCGGGTGCACCGCATATCCGTTCTCTTGTTGAGTGTCGGCCTGTAATGAGAGCGGGCGAGGGCGAGCCGCGGTATGTCGTCATAGTGAAGGTGCCTGGCAGGAGATATTCTCCCAGCGCAGTTCGTGCGGATGGATCGGGATCAAAGGAATATCTCAAGACTGCGCCGAACAGAGCAGCAGGAAAGTAATCATGGCAAGAATAAGAAAACTTGAAATTGCGAATTTTCGGGGAATAGAAAATCTTGTCTGGCATCCTGCGCCTGGACTGAACTGCCTCATCGGCCCAGGGGACAGTGGGAAATCAACCATTCTTGATGCGATCGACCTTTGCATTGGCGCGAGGCGAAACGTGCAGTTCGCCGATACAGACTTCTACGGACTGGACGTTGCTAGTTCCATCAGTATCACTTTGACATTAGGCGATCTGGATGATGCTTTAAAGTCCCTCGATAGCTATGGTGCCCATTTGCGTGGTTATAGGGCAGACACTGGGGCAGTCGAAGACGAGCCAGCGCATGGTGCAGAGGTCGTGTTAAGTTTGAATCTCACAGTGAGCAGTGACTTGGAGCCTTCTTGGACCTTGCTCTCTGAGCGCTCCGCCCAGCAGGGTATCGTCAAGTCATTGGCTTGGAAGGACCGTCTGCTGTTGGCGCCAACGCGCATTGGTGCGGTAGCCGACTACAACTTGGCGTGGCAGCGCGGTTCAGTGTTGAACCGGATATCCGAGGAACGCGCCGATGCATCTACTGCTTTGGTCAGGGCAGCACGTGAAGCCAGAAACGCATTTGGCGACCAAGCCGAGCAGCAGTTGGGCGAAGCTCTGGGAATCGTTCATTCCACCGCTCAGGAGTTGGGCGTTTATGTGGGCGCGCGTGCGAAGGCTATGTTGGATTCTCATTCGGTGTCTTTTGGCGCAGGAACCATCGCTTTGCACAGCGAATCTGGTATCCCATTGCGGGGACTCGGCGTCGGTTCGACACGTCTGTTGATCGCAGGATTGCAGCGTCGAGCAGCGCAAGGTGCGACCATTGTTCTGGCTGATGAGCTGGAGTATGGACTTGAGCCACACCGGATTACACGTTTTCTCGGATCCCTGGGGGCAAAGGAAACACAGCCTCCGTTGCAGGCCTTCCTGACTACTCATTCGCCAGTGGCGTTGCGTGAGCTTTCGGGAGCGCAGTTGTTCGTGGTGCGGCGCACGCCGCAGGGACATGTCGTACAGCCGGTTGGTACGGATAACGATATTCAAAGCACGATCCGTTTGTATCCGGAAGCCTTCTTGGCTTCTTCCGTCATTGTCTGCGAAGGCGCGAGCGAAGTCGGTTTCTTACGTGGACTGGACTTGCACCGGGTGTCGCTTGGGCTGCCATCGCTTGCCGCGCTGGGCGTGGCATTGGTCGATTGCGGCGGTGGAACCCCAGAGCGACCCTACGAGCGTGGCAATGTGTTCCTACGGCTCGGTTACCGGGTAATGGTCGTGCGCGATGCCGATACCGCACCTATGCCGGCGGTTGAACAGGCGTTCGTGGCATCAGGAGGGCGATTCACTACCTGGCGAGATGGTTTCGCTCTGGAGGATGAGTTTTTCCACAGCTTGCCGGTGAATGCCTGCTTGGGGTTGATCACGTACGCATGGGATTTGCACGAGACGCTGGTTAACTCGCACTTGGGCACCATTTCCAACAACACCGTCAATACCGAAAGCATTTGGGCAGAGGCGGGTGCAGGCGTGCCGGCGTTGTCCGCCGCGACGCGTAGCGTTCTGGGGCGCGCCTCACGAATCCGAAAGGCGGGCTGGTTCAAGTCGATTTCTTGGATGGAGGAAGCTGCTCGCAACCACGTTGCTCCATCTCTATTCAACGCTCAGCCCCAGGTTGATGCAACGTTCGCGGCTCGCATTAACGGTATCTTCGTTTGGGCCGGCGATGCCCCACGCTGAAATTGACTTGCTGACGATCGCACGCGGGACCGTCACTGCCCCAGCAGGCTGCGGCAAGACCCAACTGATCGCGGAGGCCTTGGTAGCCTATCAAGGGACCAAGCCGATCCTCATCCTTACGCACACCAATGCGGGCGTTGCCTCCTTGCGTGGTCGGTTGGAACGCGCAGGGGTGCCGGCGCAACGCTATCGGCTCTATACCATTGATGGCTGGTCCATGCGGATCATCTCGACCTTTCCCGCCAGGAGTGGTCATAACCCGGCCATCCTGCGACTTGAAAACGCTCGTAGCGACTACCCAGCGATACGCGACGCGGCGTGGCGGTTACTGCAGGCGGAGCACGTGAACGAGGTCATTCGAGCAAGCTACGTCCAGTTGATTGTTGACGAATACCAAGACTGTTCGGTTCCGCAACATCAGATCGTTTGTTGGCTGTCTGCTGTGCTTCCGACTTGCGTGCTTGGTGATCCTTTACAGGCGATCTTCGGATTCCAGGGCATCGCGTTGGCGGACTGGACCAATGCGGTGTGCACACATTTTCCGGTTGCAGGTGAGCTGCAGACGCCCTGGCGCTGGCGCAACGCAAACGCAGAAGCACTCGGGCAATGGTTGCTCCATGCCCGCAAGGAATTGATCGCTGGTCGTTCCGTTGACGTGCGCAGCGGGCCAGATGAAGTGACGTGGGTACAGCTCACTGGACCCGAAGACCACGTTCAACGGTTAGCGGCTGCCAGGACCGCTGCGCCGACGGCTGAGGGGCGTGTCTTGATCATCGGTGACAGCATCAACCCAAGTGGTCAGCAAAACGTGGCCAGCCAAACACCTGGGGCTGTTACGGTGGAGGCGGTTGATCTTAGGGACTTGGTAGCGTTTGGCAGAAGTTTCGATCTTGCCTCGGTCAACGTGGTCCGGGATCTTCTAGTGTAGTGCTTTCGAATTGTTCGAACTATTTGACACGGCGGTCGTCATATTCGTGT
>APMI01029752.1_pt1 | contig 16026 bp, 15 predicted proteins | sample 667938 | NCBI WGS metagenome assembly APMI01 (sample SAMN01084076, study PRJNA167559) | wastewater metagenome | biome: Wastewater | place: Denmark: Ejby Moelle, Odense | collected 2011-11-28 | reverse complement strand
TTTTCTACGACAGACTCTTCGATCTCTGTTTTCGAGTTGAGCAGCGCAAAAACCTGCTCGTCGATCGTTCCAGGAATAACCGGAATGATCACGAAAACATCGCGCGTCTGTCCGTTGCGATAAGCACGGTCCTCGCGCTGGCGCTGCATGGCGGGCGTCCACGGCTGCGAGGCTAGTATCACATAGTTGGCGGCCGTCAGCGTGATGCCGACGGCTGCTGCAGAGGTTCCTAGAAACACCCTTACTGCGGGATTCTGTTGGAACGCATCCACTGCACGCTGTCGTGAGCTACCGTTGTCACTGCCCACCAGCGTAACGCAGTCTATGCCGGCATTTTTAAATGCTTCCTTCATAAAGTCAACGGTCGGCATGTACTCGCAGAAGATGATCACCTTGTCCTCTTGCTGCAGGGATTGCACGGTCTCGATCAGAAAATCAGTTTTGATGATTTCGAGATGCTGACGCAGCTTGACGATTTTCGGCATGACCGTCAGCGTCATGTCGGCCAGGATCCGGTGATACTCGTCGAGGCCTTCGGCCGGCATCACATAGCGCACCTGGCGCGTCTTCGCTCCCAGCCCCTTGAGAACCTTCTTCGAGCGCCGCAACATCCAGTCAGCCACCGCCTCGGCCAGCGCTTCGCGCTGCGCCTGGCCACCGCTGTAATGCTTGCGGAACTCACGCAGCTCCAGCATCCCGATCGGATGACCAGTCAGCCGCAGCAAGGTGTGCATTTCGATTTCCCGACTAAGGATCGGCGTCCCGGTCAGCAAGAACTTACGCGGTATTCTTTCCGCCAGGATAAATGCATTTCGGGTTCGCCCGGCATTGTGCTCTTTCAGGTTGTGCGCTTCATCGACGGTCAGCACTTCGAAATCGAGACTCTCGCGCACCAGGCCGCCCAGGCGCTCGAAATTGGCGATAACCCATCGGCAACCATGCAAGGTGCTCATGCGATCTTCGCCGACCATCCCGACGATATCGTTCGGGAAGACCATATGAATTTCGCGCTCCCAGTTGATGCGCAACGAAGCAGGACATGTCACCAGAATTCGCCGCTCGCCGGCGGCCAGGCGGGAAGCCACCACGGCCTGCCTGGTTTTCCCAAGGCCCATGTCGTCGGCCAGCAAGGCGCCGGTACGGGCCAAAAAGTGGCGAACGCCGGCCGGCTGATGATCCATCAATCCACATTCAATCGCTGCCTTGGCGAGCATGGCCTCATCGACCGGCAAATGCTCCAGCGGCCGTGCGCAACTCGACAGGAATCCACTCCCCTCCTCTTCGCCATCCCCTGCCCCATCACCAAACGAGGGCGCTGCACCAGGTACGCTGATCGGCATCTCAGCCTTGGGCTTCGATGCCAGGTCCTCCAGGTGCATCACGTGCTCGTGAATGAACACATACACCGGATCGACACCGGCAACACGCTGCAGGACGTCCAGGATCTGCGTCGTTGAACCAGGCACTTCCCAGGCATTGGCGAACTTGTGAAAACGCCCACCCAAGGCCCGCATTGCATCAATGAAATAGCTGTCGTATGCACCGGACACGGCGAAGCGCCCGGGGCGATCCAAGGGGATCACCTGCAGGTCGAGCAGCTCGGTGAAGTAGTCAGATTGCGGCGCCTGCTGGGCGCCATCGATCACCGCCGGCAACGCATCGACATCGAGGTACGCCGTCGGGAAAGCGCTGGCCAGCCTATTGGAAAAATTGCGGCCGTCCAGCGGGCTCCGGAAAATCCACTGGCGCCGTGGCGCAAACCAGTGAGCACCGAGCGCACGGAGTGCCGGCGCCGGTGAGTCGAGCGATGCTATCGCTAGGCCGATCCGCCGACCGTCGCAAACCGCGCGCAACACCGCCTCGCGCCGCTTCGGCGCAACGGGCTGTGGAACATACGCCACGGCGTTACGTGCGTTGGGGTTCGTGCTCGACGCTCAGGCCAAGCCTATCCAGCGACGCGAACATGTCTTTCAGGAGATCGAGTGCAGCAGCCTTGAGCTTCAGGTAATTGATCAGCCTGTCACAAGTGCCTTGCTGCAAAGTCCACCAGCGCGATACGTTGACTTCGCTGGTCAGTTGGCCATCAAGGCATTCACGCAAATGGCCGAGCAACTGATGGGCCATGCTGACCACGGACGCCGATTCCGGATTTTGCTCCAGATAGCTGGCCAGATGGTTGTAATGCTCCAGAATCACCGCCGTCAATGCCTGACGCAGGCGATTATCCTGGTCATCAACTGCATAGCGCGGGTCTTTCGGATCGTTCATTGTCGAAATGTAGTTCATGCTTCTCACTCCCGGTGTCGATTTAGTTGCGTGCGGGTGACTGGAACAGCACGTTGCCCGGGGGTTGAGGAAATTCTATGTGGCAGGATGAATCAAGCGGTGGCGCCTTCGGTTGCTTCGCGCTTCGGTTTCACCGTAATCGATTCGAGGCGGTTGAGGCACAACGTCACTTCATCGCCAATGATCTGGAAGCCCGGAACCTTGATCTCTGTTCCATCAACCTTGTATTCGAACTCGCGCAAGCGACCTTCCACCTTGATCCGCATGCCTTGACGCAGCAGACGTGCCGCTTCTTCGCCGCGTTTGTCCCAGAGCGAAACCTGCATCCAGAAACCACCGCTTTGGGTGTACTCCTGCGATGCTTCGTCGTACTGATACTCATCGAAAAAAACGCGCATTTCTGCAACCTTGCGGTCTTCGTTGCCAACACGAATCGTCTTAAGCGTCGGGGAAGTACCCAGATTACCTTTACCAACAAACGAATTAGGCATTGTGATTCTCCATAGCGCCGATTTATAAGCCCGGATCAGTGTTGGCGCAGCACACTGGCGGGAAAAAAACTGCTCAGGCAGGATCGTCACCGAACTGGCTGGCCTGCGCCTGATACCGCTCAGCCGCTCGCAGTGCTCCGCGTGTCGCTGATTCCTCCGCGTTCAAACGGATGGCATGCTCGGTAGCCTGCCGATACCACTGTTCCAAGGTTGGCAACTGCTCAGCAAAACGTGCCGGCATTTCATCCCAGGACATATGCCGTTGCGTCGCAACTTCGCGCCACCGGATGGAGTGTTGCTTGTATTTCTGATCCACGTCCGGGCGGCGATGTGTTCCAAGATAGAACGCGTAGCCCGGCACCTTCCGCGATGCGTCGGTCAGCTCAGCCATCTCGGCGTGGATCTGGTCAAGCTCAGCGGCCAGCGTTACGACATCGATGCGAGCATTGGCACGCCTTGCGCGTCCCTTACCCGTAAAGGCCTTTACGTCAGCACTGTGTTGACACGGCTTCATGAGTGCCGCGCCGTAACCACCCTTTGCCTCAAGATTCCGCTTTTCCATCACCCCTCCTTGCGCCATGTTCAGCATCCCATGTCACAGCAGGGCATCGGTTGCCGCATCAGTTGCCGCAGCATCCGTCTCGGCCATGGCCAGCTCCTGACCAATCCGAGCCAGCAGCGCCCGTTCTGCTTCAGTCAATTGCGTGTGGCGGCGTGTGTGCGGCGGCAGCACCTTTCCGGCAAAGATGTCCGGCGGCACCGCACCAAAAATTGCAGCAACCGCCTGCGCCCGCTTCTTCCCATCTTCATCCGCTGTCGGCAGGAAATCGGCCCGGCACAACTTGGCCAGTTCCGGACGCCACAGGAAACGGTTGAAACGCGCAATCTCTTCCGTCCAGCCACGAATGCGTCGCGTCATGTTGCGGATAATGTCGTACCCCTCAACATCGGTCAGACGGCCTTTGCGCACTGCAGTCTTGATCACACGGACGGTGTAGTCATAGTCCACTACCAGCTCAGCCAACATGAAGCCATACGGGCTGGTGAATTGCAGCGAGACGCTCTTTGGATCGGCCGACTTCAACACCGTGAAGGTCAGCCCTTTGGCTTCCATTTGGCGCAGCTTACCGAGATGTGTATCAGTCAGTTGCTGCAGTTCCCGGCCATATTGCTGCATCCCCTGGGTCGCCCGCAGCAGTGCCCAGTCGGCATAGGGATTGTCATGCGCGGTTTGCACCCAGAAGCTACGCAGTGCGGCAGCACAAAACTTGGCGCCAATGATTGGCTGGAATTTGCCGTCAGGATCCTTGCGTCGCCCCATGAACAAGCGAAAGGCTTCCTTGGTGTGCAGCAACATCTGGTCTTCGCCCTCATTGACCAGGCGCCCAAGATTGCGAACCTTGTTTGCATCGATGTACTGCACTTCCGACTCAGCACCTTGCTCCAGGCGATAGGTCAAGCGCGATTTCTCAAGACGCTCCTTGCGATCCTGTAAGGCTGCGTAGCGTGGCCACCGAGGATCCTTATCCGGTTCGTCCATCGCATCCAGTTCCGCCAACAGTACCTGCTCTTTGGTGATCGAGTAGCCATCACCAAAGGGCGAATCTGGTTCAGTTAAAAACTCAACACGACCCCAGATCGTATCGACTTCGCCGATCGGCGGTGGATCAACCTTCTTCTTACGTTGGCCCGTCCCCGGCGCCGTGCGGCGGGGAGCGCGTACCGATGTTTCTTCAGTGCTCATGGACAACTCCTTCTTGATTCAGCGGATAAACCTCATCGAAGATTCTCGACAAGGCAGGAAGCGGCGTAATGCCAGGAATGACGTCAGCTGGGGCTGGCGGCTGCGCCAGTAATTGACGCAGCGCATCGACGTTGATGTGATAGCGCGTCGTTGTGTTCGGGTGTTCCTTCAGTTCGACCAAACCGAGGCTTTCGAGCTTCTTGATGGAACGCAGCACTGTGCGATGCGCAACCCGGCCACCTAATTTCGCGGCCAGATCCCTATGGCTGATCGCAATGAAAATTTGATCAGCTTGCTGGCTCAATAAAACGGTCAACACAGAAACGGTGCTGTAATCACCAGATAAACGGTCCATCAAGTTGCTGAAGAATGCGCTAGCGGGAAACATTCGTTCTCCTTAGAGTTCGCGCGCCAAATTGGCGCAATGTTTCAAATATAGACATTGCGCCGAATTGGCGCAATAGATCACAGGGCACATTTTTCAACCCCCGCGAGCACATTCATTCCAAACGTTTTCAGTTGCTCACGGAAGAAGGCTGGAACGCCAGTCCGTGGCTTTGCCTTGGGTGATGCTGGCGATCCCGACATGCCAGTTGGCAACTCATTACGCGCCTGTGCAAGTGCGGCTTCATTCTGTTTTTGTCGCGCACGCCTAAGCGCTTCATCAATGCCAGCGGCCGGGACAAACTCTCCTTGCCGTGCCCGATTGACCAGGCTGGCCAGATAATTGAGCGGCACTCTGACCTTGCCTTGCCGCAGTTGGCCAGCCCATTCGTCGGCGACATGTTGTGCCGCTGCCAGATCCGGCAAGGTCGCCAACATGGCATAAGCGGAAGCCTTCATGTCACGGTGCAGGTTGTCTGGCAACACCAGCGCACTGACATCCAGTAGAGCGGGGTTTCCTTTGGGCACCAAAGAACCACTACTACCTGCAGCTTCTATCGCTGTTACTCCAGTTGAGTTAAGGACAGGTGGTTGTAGGTGTACACCTATCTGTGTACTAACTTCGTTAACAGAAGTGCCGAAACCCGCAAGCTTGTTTGCTGGTTTCGGAATATCCAGTTTGCTGGTTTCGGCAGGTCTGGAATGTACGTTTCCGCCATTCCAGTTTGCTGGTTTTGGAATGTCTGGAATGTACGATTCCGCCATTCCCGAAAAATCAAAGGCTTGTTGGCGCCTTGCTGCATTGATTGCACCTGGCACCGAACGAATTACCTCCGTCGAGGTGTGCGCGGCGCGAGGTGCTTCTGTGTCGGCACCAGGTACGACTCGACGTTGTCTTGCCGCCAGAGCTTTGGCCAGTTGCGCCATGTTGATGCGTGACAAGGTACTTGGTTGGACGCCGCCACTGGTTGTTTCATCCAGAATACCCAGCGTCTTGATGATGTTCCTGGCGGTGCGCAGACGCTTTTCGGTAATGCCCAGGTGCTCGGCGCTCTGGACAAGTGGTAAATCGAGCCAGCCGTCGCCGGCATCCAGTTCGCGTTGGCTACCGTTGAGGGTGCAATGCCCCTTGATCGCATCACGCTCAGCCGTACGTTGTTTCTGACAAAGGTCAGATAGATAGAGTGCCGCAGTAACCGAACCGGTCAGATCAGCAAAACCGCGTAGAAATGCTACAGGTCGGCCGAGTAATGCCAGCGTCGTGCGGTCGCTCCAGTGCCAGGTTGAGAAAGTACGATGCGCATATTGCGCGATCGCCTTACCTAAGGCGTCGAGATCGACCCGATAGTGCATGCGTGCCGGGGCGCCCATGAGGCGCTCTTCGACACAAGCGCATTGCCGCAGATAGGATCGAGCGGCATCCTGTTCATAACGGGATAGCCCCGTGCTTTTGCGCCAATCCCTTCCCGTATGCCAGAACCAACCATCACGCTCTGGCCGTTCGCCAATGTATTTGCGGGTCCAGTACAGCATTTGGCTCAGCATGAGCGCGGCCTTGGCCGAGCCAGTGACTTGCTGCAGCACTGGATAATAGAGAATGTAGCGTTGAGAAATTGGCGCAAGCAGTGTCTCGATGTGCGTGCGGGTCGCATCACCGGCAGCGCCAGCATCCCGATTAGAAATCTCAGAGGGCATGGTGCCAGGGCACCCGCTAGGCGGGGCTTGCCGACGGGCTACCATGTCGACTGAGAGTCTCATCGTGTTAGCGGGATTCCAGCGGCGGCACGCCGCACTTGGCGCTCGGCATGCAAGCGTTGTGCGTGAGCTTCCATCGCAAAGCGTAGTTGCGGGAAGACGATGCGATAAGCGAGAGGTGTATTCGGTGCCCGTCGTTCTTCGAGCAGGCCCAGTGCGCGTAACCGCGCACGCGCTGTTTCTTGTTCCCGTCGCGATAGACCCGTGTCAAGCAGCCATTCCGCCTGGCTCTTGATAAACCAGCCCTCGCGGTCTCCACCTTCTTCGGAGACATGATAGATCGCATAGGCAAGCCACAATGCAGCGCTGACGCTGCCCGTGACATCAATGTAGATCCGGTTAAAGACAATGGGCGTCTGACCGAATAGCTCCAAGAGCAAGGTCGGATTGACGCTCTGCTCCCGCGCCAAAAAATCGTCTTCAACGCTCGGAATGTCATCCAAGGCCGCGTGAGGCCTGCGGCACGATGGGCTATTTAGTTCCGCCATTGCTAGCTGCTGTTACGTGCGGAAGCTGACCGGCCAGTGGCCGGAGGCTTCATGTCGCCGAACTCATTGACGACGGACCAGAGTTGATTGAGCGGGTGCTCGAGAAAAAGTTGGTGCAGTTCAAAAAACTGCTGTCGTTCGGGATGGGTCTTACGAATCCTGTCCCATGCAACATGAATGCGTTCGCGGACTTCAATATCCGGCATCGATGGCCGCCCAACTGATTCGTGTTCCGGGCCGCACAGCGATGCACGCATTTCTCGCAGTTCGCTGCTGTTGCGCTTGAACATGCGAGCCAATAAGCCGGAGGGCAATTGGTGTGTGACGTAGTATTCCAGCAATTTCTGATCGCGCACAATGTCGTCAAGGCGAAGAAATGCGGTGGTGAGTTGGCGTGGATTGATTTTGATCTCTATCGTGATCGACGAGTCTTTCGCGATCCGCGCGATTTCACTCATGCTACGGGTGCGTAATGCCTCGAGCAATTCATTGGTCATTCCACTCTGCAGCAGTGGCTGAAACTCGCCGAGGTCAATCAACCCGACGAAGTATCTTAAGACCGTCCAGCGAACCTCTGCATCATCTACGGGTATCGTATTCATGACTTTGCTCAACACTTTTCAAACGATTTTGCTGATCTGGGCGCGCCAGGCGACCGCTGTGATTATTCGAGTCCTTGGAGATCGATCAATTCTTCGGTAATGCCTTTCTCGACTCGATATTGATGGAGGCATTTACCCCACTTGTCATAGGACTGGCAGAACGACATCCAGGACGACACAAGCGTGGGGTTGCGCAGTACAACCAGCAAATCATCCTGGGCCAGACTCATATCCATGGTGCGGGCAGTGACACCGCCGAGATTGCCGTCCCAGATGTTGTAGAGCACGTCCATCGAATCGAACGGGATCAGCGCAGCTTGACGCCAGGTCGATTCTTCGGGAAGTCGAAGTGCGAAGGGAAGATAGGAGGTCGGCTTACCTACTTTGGTGACGATGACGCCACCCAACTGCCCTGAAAGCAAGGCGATCATCCGATAGCCGATCGCGCGAATTTCAAGTTGTTCCGCCGTCAGTACACCGAGTTCTGGATCCGGCAGATTCCACAGGCCAAAATCTCGCGAAGTGAGAATTTCTGGAGGCAATTCAAGCCAGAAGAGATACGGAATTTGACTGTCTTCCGAAAAGCGCAGCCATTGGCCAATGTGAGTCAGGTTGCACCAGTGCTCAAGCTTGTCTGCAAATTCTTTCGACACGCTTTGCATCAGCTCATCGCTTATTGCTTCAGCCGAAGTCGAGGTTGAAGCAGGATTTACAACGTCCTGGCCAGCGTCGTTATGTTCGGCGCCCACGGGCGATGGAAAAACGGCACTGGCGTTCTTTGCGACAGTGGATTTTTGAACAGGCGCCTTCGGTGTAGGCGCTTTGGAAGGCGGTAATACATTGGTGCTTGGTACTGGCTGTTGCGCCTGTGGCGGCACTGCATCGGAGTCGCTATTGTGACCGTGGATCAACGCATTCAAGGCATCTGCGGACAGGCTTTCCTTGCCAGAAAATGCAGTAAATATCCGCTTTGCTGCGACAGGATTGAGTTTGAGAATATCGGCAGCCAGTTCATCGAGCCTTTGAAGCAGTTCATCCAGGACGGGGCCGCGCAAGGGAATAATGCTGCTAACATCGTTGAGAGTCTGGGCGCGTGCTTTGAGGTCTTCAGCGAATGCCGCCATGAGAGCTGGCGCTGCCTTTGAGAGGCGTAATTGATATTCGCCGGAAAGATTCAGTGTCTTGGCCAGGTTTTCATATTGCGCATATCGGCGCTTGATCGTATTTACGTTGTCCTGTGTCAGCCAAGGGCCCAATACATCAAGGTTTTTCTCTGCGAAAGCGAATAGCAGAACGATCGTATGCTGTACCAACATCCCCATCTTGGCTGTTATTGAGGAAATTTCTCGTGAGGTAAGTGAACGTCCTTCGGACGTTTCAATTTCCTTGGTCAGCATCATTAAGCCCCGCGCCTTCTCGATGAAGAGCGTGTCACCGCGCGCTTCGTTTTCGATGAGGTGGCTGGCCATGATGTCGGCCTCGCTCTTCCAGCCTTGGTAGATGCAATTGATTTGGTAGAACCGCTTGTTACCAGTCTCTGCATACAGTTCATGCAAAATCTGCAGACGGGTGTTTCCACCCATATAAAGCATGTACTCCGTTGTTCCGGGGCGCTTCGTAACCGTCAAATTCCCCTGTAGACCACCCCGATCGCGAATCGAAGCCTTGATTTCGTTATATTTCGGGTTGGTCGAGGTGCGCGGATTCCTGTCATACGGCAGAATTTTGTCGATCGGCAGAACCATGAAGCTGCCGTCGTGCTCATCACCTGGTCGCAGATCCTTGGAGGTGCTTTCCGGGCCGCGTTGAGAGATATTGGCTGCAAGCTCTTCTTCGCTCTGGCCCTTGATGCGTAGCGATAATTTTGTTCGAGAAGTCACGTTTTTAATGGCCTCACCAATGGGAATTGAATGTGGGACGTACATCGGCTTAATAATAATTTTGGTGCTCATGGCAGTCGTCCATCGGCATCTTCAGGTTCGTTCGCGAACTGCGTCACATCGATGAGCCCGTGGCAATTCGGTGCGACGCTGCCTGCCAGTGATGGAATCAACTCCCAGACCAACTGATGCATGGTGGCGCCAGCTCGAGTGGGATCGGACCAATGAACCGGCAGTTGCGCTGTTGCCGCTTGCTTGTAAGCAACGGCGTGGGGGACCGTTGCGTCGAGTACATCGACGCGGGCTCGCAGGTTGACGTATTCGCTACGGATGGATTTCGCAATATCGCGACTATCCTTGGTCCGTTCCATTCGGTAGATCACGGCCTTCATGGGAGGAACCGTGATGCCCATGTCAGCACTGGGTTCAAGGCGGTTCAATAACTCCAGCGTGCCGCTGGTGAATTCTCTGGCCGTCAGAATATCGGGGGAGACGGGGGACAGCAGCACGTCGGCGGCCAAGACGGCAGCATCCTGCAGGTGGCCAACTGCACCCTGCGTGTCGATCAAGACGACATCGTATGCTTCGTCAATGTAAGGGCTGCGCACGGCTTTGCGGATCCGGATGGCACGGTCAATACGTTGTGCCAGCCAGTCCTGCAAAGTGCCCTCTGGTGCGTTGGCCACAATAATGTCCAGGCAACCGTCAGGATTAAGCGCTAAGCCGTCAGGGCCATGGAGCTCGATATGCGATATGCAGTCCGGGGTAATCGCGCCTCGTTTGATGATTTCGGACAGGCCGAACTCGGCGCGCTTAACAATTTTGTAGTATCGGGTGAGAGATGGCTGAACGTCGGCGTCAATGAGCAAGACGCGAACTCCGAGGTCAGCCAATAGAGCGCCAAGATTGGCGCTGAGTGTGGTTTTTCCGACCCCACCCTTTGTGGAAACTACAGTAATTCCGATCATGACGTCCTCTATAAGTTAGTACATGAGGACGAATGGATAATACTTTTTTGCCAACCGAAAGGGCGCCATTTTATGCCTATTGGCATATTGCAAAACGTGCGCTTTCCTTATGGGTAACGAATTACCCATTAGCATGTCCAGTCCTCGATTCGAAGGTTGCACCAAACAATTAGCGGGTGTCAACGAAAATATCTTAAATACATATTTCGTCACTGGCAGCCAACCTTAAACGCGCCGTAGCTCTGATCGGTGCCCCTCCTGTCGCATGACAGTGACTGGACGGTCATGTTGACGCCTCGGCCGACATTTCGAACGGCACAATGCAGCCGTTAACAGGCGGTACCGGATTGACCCAGCGCTCTGGATGTTCAAACACAACGGCGCTTAGCTTGCCAGCCCGAACGCCGTCGCGCTTGACCACCGCGAAGTGCAGAATGTTGCTGTTGCCAGCCGCTTTTACGTTCCAGCCAGCCGCGATTACCTGTTGTTGCACGGTATTGCTACTCTCTCCGACGGCCTCGGCGTAATCCCGAAAGATCCGTGGCGAAACAAGTGCCATGCCTGAGGGCAGAAAATGGATTGGCGAACCAGGTTCGTTGTAGGTCATGCCGCCGCCAGCCAGGCCGTGTTGAACCCACTCAATGAAGGCGATGGCCAGCGCCGAAGGCTCGGCGACATTCGATGCCAGTTTCGGTGCAACAGCATACGGAGCGACCGGTGCCGGTGCGGCCGGCACGTTGGCCGGCTTGCGACGACCCGAGACAACAGCATCCTCGTCATCGAGCAGCTGATCATCCTTAGTCAATGTGCTTGGTCGCTCGCCTGCGGGTGTAGCAGGCTTCTTGGCAAGGACCTGAGTTGGCCTAGATTTCGGCGGCTTCACATCGATCTTTGCCAACTTCTTGCTCTCAGCAGGCCGAGGTGGGCGCGGCGCCTGGATTTCCTTCCCTGGCGCACGGCCTTCCGGCACCGATCTCCCGATCGAAATTCTTTGCCCTACGGAAGGTGGCGGCACCAGCGCCGGCGCGCTCGGCAGAGCTGGGCCAGAATCTACCGGCTCGAACAGATCATCGTCGGGATCTAGATCGCGGGCATAGTCTTTTGGAGAGCGGGATGCCGGCGCCGCCGTTTCTGTTGGCAAAACCAGTGACAACTGTGCATCGGTCGCCGTTGGCGCATCCAATTCCGCTGCTTGTTGCAGATCAGCCCCTATCGCCTGGCTGCCCTTTTTGCTGCCCTTCCCCCCTTTGTCGACCAGGACGATGCGCCCCGTCATCGTCGCTGGGTAGCGGGCTGGGTCGTCATACAGCCGATGCAGCGGGAACCGCAGCACCGACAAGCCATGACTGTAACCCTCCCCTTCCACCGTAACGTGCCAGATTGCCTGGCCAGTTACCGGGTTAAGGTCGATTGCGCCATAGTCCTGCCAGGTATCGAACAATCGATCATTCTTGTTCGGCCCCGGCACGCCGGCCGCGTCCTCAGGTTCTTCTTTCTGTATCTGGTCGCGCACGGCATCAGCCAAGCGCTTGGCCACAAAATAGATTGCGCCATCAAAAACCCAACCCGCTGCGCCATCCCGATTCAGAGGCAATGCGGTCCCTTGTGCCAGCATGCTGCGGATTGTGCTCATTAGCCGCTCGATGAGCGGCACCGATGTTGCAGTGGCGAACCTTTCGCGCGGCCCGTGTTGCAAATTATGGGCAACCGACATCTGGTCGGCTTTCTTGATGATTGCAGCAAGGGTCTTGGCACCCTCGAATGCCGCCGTCCCGGGCTTGCTGTCGCCGCCCAGAAAGGCGCTTAGGGATTCCAAGACCGTATTTTCACGGCCGAGGAACGCCAGGGTATTGGAGGGTGCGATGGCTTGCAGCAAAATCAATGAGAGCTTTTTGTGGGCCAGGTAATCGCGCTCGGAGGTTGGCGCAAAACCGATCTGGTACTCCTTTGCATACGATTGGGTCAGTGCCCCAGACAGCGGCAGCCAGCGCCGCACGGGCGACTCGGGCGTGTCGCGGGCAAGTAGGCGCAGGTCGGTCATAATCTTGCCGATATCGTGCAGCAGCGCCGACAGGAAAACCGTATAGGTCCAATGATCCCTCTGTTGGTCGATCAGTTCCGTCGGCGCACCGAGTGGCAACAGGTAGCCGTTGCGCAATGTCGTCGCGGCTAGAACAACTTCCAGCGTGTGGCCAAGCAGCCCGCCCGGGTGGGCGTGGTGATGGGACTCGGAAGCCGGTGCGAGTTGCACGAACTCGGCATAGGCGACCAGTGCGCTGCGCAGATCGCGGGCAAACACGTCCGGCGCCAGGCGCGTTTGGCGCAAAATCTCATCAAGGGTCAGTTGTGCATGGCAATGCTGCAGCAACACTTCGCCGGGTAGAACTTTGCACCAGTTGTCGGCACTTCCGGACAGGCGTAGCGCGGCCTCTGGTTCAACTGCGGGCTGATTGTTGGTGGTCTCAGGGCGCTGACGCAAATATCGCCAGCCAATCCAGCCGGCGGCGGCAAATGACCCCGCGGCCAGACTGGCCGCAAGTAGGGACATCGCGTGTTACGCGGTGGGTGTGCGGGCCTTGGTGAACTTGACCAGCAACCTGGTCTGAGTCATGTCCCGGAGCGAACCAGGTTCCAAAGCTTCCCACACGTTGACGAGCTTGCCTTGGGTCCACGTGTCGAAACTCTCGGTCAGTGGATCCCAGCGACTGCCTTCATCGTCGTGACGTGCCGCCAGCCCGACAAACGATAGCGCCGCAAGATCGCGGGCAAAGTCTTCAGGCAGCAAAGTGCGTTCGTGCTCGGCATAATTCTGTAACACACCCAGAACCAGCATGATGGGATCGTTCTCCGGCCAGACATAGAGTTCCAGTCCGTCGAAATGATGCAGCCATTCCACAATGACACCATGCCACGCAGGTTCTCCGAGCGTGTCTAGGTGGCAACCGATACGATCCAGTGCCGCAAGTCGCTCGCGCTGGCGTTCGGGTTTGAGGGGAGGTAAGCCGACCATAATACGATTCTATCACGTAAGTTATAGATTATGTGTATAAAAAACCCGTTAGGAATAACGCAATGACACAACGACGATTGAGGCGTGACGGCCGTCTCGGGGGTTTTCTGTTGCCTTTCAGTGAGACAGAAAACGGACCCGTGAACAGCGGCTCGGATTGTGTCTGGGGGGGTCATTTCGTGTCCAGTGAAAAGGTGTAATCAACGATTACGGCTTTTCGCTGGACACGTCCCTTTGTTCCTGATATGCGCCACGCATATCAGGAAATACCCGTTGATTTTCCCGTAAATCGCTCTTTCCCCTTCCCCTTAGAATCCTTTGCGCCAGCCCCGGATTTATGGGGGCTGGCGCGGCCTTTCAGATAGGGCCTGTACCCCTGTAGAGGGCAAGCCGCCACCGGCTTGACCAAGCCCTTTCCTTTGCCGCACAGTCGTTTCGCATTTTTCGGCAAGATTGGCCCAAGATTGCCTGGTGCGGCGCCGCAACACGACCAGCGCCGCAATATCGACATTACCGCAGGCTATGCCCACCGACTACCTGGCTTGGGCTGATTCAGCAAACATTACATCGGCATACCACAACGGGATATTTTCGTCCAGCGAAAAGGGTGAAAAAGGTTTTTCACCCTTTTCGCTGGAATCGTTCGTCCTGATTTTTTACCGTGGCGGCCGTGACTGGGACAGACGTTGTCCCGCTTTGGCCCCGGACCCGTTCCGGGGGCTTTTTTATGACAGTACGAGGTCCACATGCATCCTACGTGTCGCCACTGCTCGCTTGCCGCACTCGCCATGCTGGCTGCGCTTCCTCTGGCCGTGATCGCCGCCGACAGCGGCGATGCCATTACGGTTGGTCGCTACACCACTATCGATTCGATCAGCGAAGCCGAAGTTGACCCGCTGGCCGTTGTCGCTCAACTGCGGTTTCCCCGTGACGTCGTCGGCACGGTCGGCGAAGCGCTTGGGTACTTGTTGCAGCGCACCGGTTTCGCAATCCGAGCAACCGATGAGTACAGCAGCCGACTCTTTGAATTGCCGCTGCCTGATTCACAGCGCCAGCTGGGCCCTGCTCGCGTCACCTCTCTGGCGCAGGCGATCGCCGGCAACAGCTACCGGCTGTGTGTCGATCGTTTTGCCCGCCAGATCATTGTCCAGGCTGTGAACAGTGGTCCGAGCTGCCCGGTCGTGGCGCCGCCGTCCGCATTATCTGTGGAGAAAGCCCAATGAATCCCCCGCAATTTGCCGCGCCCGTCAAACGCCGGGTGCCCGCGCTCGCCATTGTTCTCGTTGTCTTGTTTGTCCTGTGCGGCATCATTGCCTTCGGCTGGCACCTGTTGAGCACGACATTTGTCGGCGCAATCGGTGAAGGCCCTGCAGTTACTGCTCCGCAGGCGGTTGCCGTGCCTGACGCGGTCACCGGACGCCTCGACCATATCGAGAAAATGGTCCGCGAACTGACTGAGAAGGTCGGCGCATCGGTCGAGGCGCAGACCGCGATGCAAAGCGACGTATCGGCACTACGCGAGCATATGGACCAGCAAGCAGCCGAGCGCGTTGCTGCCGCCAGAGTCGCCGTTGCCCAGCACGCCGCATTGCAGCGGCGCCGAGTCGTAAAGCCGACACCGCCGCCAGCCCCTCCCGCGCCTACCTCCTCTGTTTTGTCCGTCGATATGTGGGGTGGAAAACCCTCTGTTGCGCTACGCGGCCCCGATGGTCGCGTGCAGTTCGCCAACACCGGCGACCGAATCCCAGGCGGTGGCGTGATTGGCTCAGCTCAAGCAAGTGGCCAGACCGTGACGATACGTCAGGCCGATGGCTCAATCTCCACGATGACAGGCAAGGAAAAGCCGTAATGCGTTCGCATTCCTTTTCCCTACTCGTCTTGCTGCTTGCCATAAGCATGTCGGCCAGTGCGGTTGAGACGTCATCGACGCAGATTGGTCGGACGCAAAGCGGTGGCGCAGCAGTCACGCCCGATGTGCAAATGGCCATGGACCAGGCTCAGGCGCAGATATGGGGCCTGTCGATTGCCGAGGTGCAGCGGGCGCGCTTCTTGACCCAGCCCGGCAGTCCTCGCAGTGCCTTTTCCGTGCCCAACATTTCGCCGATCGAAGTCCTCGGCATTCATGCCCAGTCAGCCGCCGAGCGCGAGCGTTACGCCATCTTGTTTGCCAAGGCCTTGCGTGCAGATACGGAACGCGTGCTGGCCTGGACCGTGAGTTATGGCCAGGTCGCAAAGCGTCTCTATCCCAACGAAAAAATCTTCGACTTCGGGAACATCAAGATCCCGAAGAAAGAGGAAGTCTACCTGCGCTGACCATGACGCCCAGCCAATCGCCCTCCTCCATCAACCCCCGTCGCCGGGCTTTCCTCGCGGCCGCCGGGTGCGGCCTGGCTGTTCTGGCCAGCCCGGCCAGCGCTC
>APMI01001909.1_pt1 | contig 16026 bp, 11 predicted proteins | sample 667938 | NCBI WGS metagenome assembly APMI01 (sample SAMN01084076, study PRJNA167559) | wastewater metagenome | biome: Wastewater | place: Denmark: Ejby Moelle, Odense | collected 2011-11-28 | reverse complement strand
GGCTGCCGCTGCGGCGCGCCCCAGGCCGGCGGCGCGGCGGATGAACCGCTCGCAGAACATCCAGAACCGGGTTCCCCTGAGCGGTCCGACCACCGGCCCCATAAAGGTCTTGTAGTAGAAGCCCGCGGAGATCACTTTTCCGGCGAGCTGGTTGGCCGCGCCGATGTCCCAGGCGAGCGAGGGAAAGCGCTGCTGCGAGACGGCGATCAGCCCGTCATGGATTTCCAGCGTCGTCGCCTGTGCATTCGGCTCGCGAATGTCGCCCTTCAATACCGTCACCAGCGCGTTGGGTTCGTCGACGCCGGCCGCCAGAACGCCGCGCGGCCGGTGATATTTGAACGAACGGCCGAACAGGGCGACGCCGTTGGCGAGCAGGGCCGAGGCCAGCGTATCGCCGGCGAAGCCCGAATAGGCGACGCCGTCGAAGGTGAAGCGGACCGGCCGCAGCCGGTCGATGCGGCTGCCGCCGTCGCTGCGCCTCGCGCTCATTTGCGCACTCCCTTGCGGCGGCCGGCGGGCGCGGCGCGCCGCGTGCGTCGACGATCGACTTGATGGCGTGGGTGGTGGTGGAGCGGACGATTTTCAGATGCATGCGGCAGCCGCTGGAATGCTGCCAGAATTCGGCATGATCGCCCGCCGTGTTGACGCGGTCGTAGACATAGGCGTTCCACGCCGCCTGATCGGAGGACGCGGGGTCGGGGTGGGTGCGGTTGGCGTCGCCCTGATAGGTGAACTCGATCAGGTCGCGCGGACCGCAATAGGGACAGGCGATCAGCATTTGCGAGCCTTGGCAGCGTTCATGTCCAGTCTCTTCATCAATGCAGCCTCGGCGTCGAACCCTGGCCCTTTTCGTCGATGACGTAGCCGCGGTTGAAACGGTCCAGGGTGAAATGGGCGGTCAGCGGATGCGGTGCGTCGCGGGCGATGGTGTGGGCGAAGCACAGGCCGGACGCCGGCGTCGCCTTGAAGCCGCCGTAGCACCAGCCGCAGTTGAGATACATGCCGGGCAGCGGGCCGGCGGCGATGATCGGCGAGCCGTCCATCGACATGTCCATGACGCCGCCCCACGAGCGCAGCAGCCGCACCCGCGCCAGGCCGGGGAACATCGCGCACAATTCGCTCATCACGTCTTCGACGATCGGCAGATTGCCGCGCTGGGCATAGGTGTTGTAGCCGTCGATGTCGCCGCCGAACACCATGCCGCCCTTGTCGGACTGGGTGACGTAAAGATGGCCGGCGCCGAAGGTGACGACGGTGTCCATGAACGGCTTGATGCCCTCGGACACAAACGCCTGCAGCACATGGCTTTCGATCGGCAGCCGGTCGATCCCGGCCAGTTTCATCACCGCGCCGGTGTTGCCGGCGACGACGACCGCGACCTTCTTGGCCCGGATGTCGCCGCGCGAGGTGCTGACGCCGGTGATCCGATCGCCGTCGCGGTGGAAGCCGGTGACCTCGCAGTTCTCGATCAGGTCGACGCCGCGGCGGTCGGCGGCGCGCGCATAACCCCAGGCCACCGCGTCGTGGCGGGCGGTGCCGGCGCGGCGCTGGATCATGCCGCCATAGACCGGAAATCGGCCGCCGAAATCGATGTCGAGCGCCGGGATGAACGCCTTCACCTGTTCGCGGGTCATCAGTTCGGCGTCGATGCCGACATGACGCATGGCGTTGCCGCGGCGGGCGAAATCGTCGAGCTGGGAGGGCGAGTTGGCGAGATTCAGACAGCCGCGCTGCGAGAACATGACGTTGTAGTTCAGCTCGTGGGCGAGGTCTTCCCACATCTTCATCGAGTGTTCGTAAAAGTGCTGGTTCTGCGGCAGCAGGTAGTTCGAGCGGATCATGGTGGTGTTGCGGCCGATATTGCCCTGACCGAGCCAGCCGCGCTCGAGCACCGCGACATTGGTGACGCCGTGCTCCTTGGCGAGATAATAGGCGGTCGACAGGCCGTGCCCGCCGCCGCCGACAATGACGACGTCATATTCGGGCTTCGGCTCGGGCTTGCGCCAGGCCGGCTTCCAGTCGGCATTGCCGGACATCGCATTGCGCAACAGGGAGAGGAGGGAATATTCCGCCATCGGTCAGCCGTTTCAGATTTCGTCACGACATTATAGAGCGCCTTTGAGCGCAATTGCGACGATTGCGCCATCGCTTTTCGATTGCTCGACGCGCCGCGACGGCTTGTCGGTGCGGTTGCGGCTCACTATTGATGCGACTGATGTCGATCCGTTCGTTTCCCTGCGTCGCCCGCCGGCTGCTTGCCGCTTTTGCAGCGGTTGTCCTGCTTGCGGCGATCATCGCGCCGGCGGTCGCCCAGACCGGCGATCCGGGCCTCGTCGCCACCCAGCAGAAACTGATCGGAGATTTGTCGACGAGGGCCGGCGAACTCGACAAACGGGTGCGCGCCAACGCTGAAAACGACGCGGCGCTGCTCGAACTCAGGCTCGAACTCGAGGATCTCGCGAAACAGTTGCTGCAGGCCGGCGTCGCCTTCCGTCCGAGGCTGAACGAGATCAGCGCGCGGCAGGAATCGCTTGGAGCTCCGCCTGCCGACGGCCAGCCCGCCGAGGCCGAGATCGTCGCCACGGAGCGGCAGTCGCTGATCAACGAGAAGAACCAGATCAATGTGCTGATCGGAGACGCCGAATCCGCGTCGATCCGGGTCAACCGGCTGATCGACGAAATCGGCGAGATGCGGCGCGACCTTTTCGCCAGCACGCTGTCGAAGCGCTACGAGATCAATTTCACGCTGCTCGGCGAGGTGGCGGCCGAATTCAGCAACGAGATGTCCGATCTCTACATGTCGGTGTCGTCATGGCTGACATTCGCGTTGAAAAACCGCCTGCCGTCGGTTGTCGCCGCCGCCTTCTTCGCGGTCGCCGCGGCGCTGCTGATCCTGATGGGCGGCCGGCGGCTGATCGGCGGGCTGATCTACAAGGATCCGCTCGACAGCGAGCCGTCCTATCTGACCCGTCTGTCGGTGGCGTTCTGGACGACGCTGCTGCGTTCGGTGTCGGTCGGCGTGTTCCTGCTGGTGACCTGGTTCTTCTTTGACTATTTCTCGGTTCTGCGCGGCGATATCGGCCAGATGCTGACCGCTTTGTTCTACGTCATCGCGCTGGTCTATTTCGTCCACCGGCTGACCCGCTCGGTGCTGTCGCCCAAGCTTCCCAACTGGCGGCTGATCGCGGTCGAACCTGGTCCGGCGCGCCTGCTCGTGTGGCTGGCCACCGCCACCGCGCTGGCGACGGGTATGGATTTCCTGCTCAGCGAGATTTTCGCAATCCAGGGCGCGCCAGTGACCCTGAGCGTCGGCGAAAGCCTGGTGGCGACTGTCGTCGTCGGCCTGCTGGTGCTGCTGATCGCGCATGTCAAACCGTTCACCGACGAACACGGCAAGCCGCTCGCCTGGCCGTTGTGGATGCGGCTTGCCCTCTATGTTCTGGGCGGCGCGACCATCGTCGCCTCGATGCTGGGCTATATCGGCCTGGCGAAATTCCTGGCGCAGCAGATCGTGGTCACCGGCGCGATCCTGGCGACGATGTATATCGGGGTCCTGTCGGCGCGGGCTATCGCGGAGGTTGGCGCATTCGGCGGCACGTCGCTGGGGCGATGGCTCGGCAACCGCTTCCATGTCGACGACGCCGGCTTCGACCAGCTCGGGCTGGGGCTGGGCATCCTGATCAATGTCCTGATCGTTTTCGTCGGCCTGCCGCTGATCCTGCTGCAATGGGGCTTCCAGTGGAGCGAGATCCGCGCCGCGGCGCTGACCGCCGCCACCGAGATCAAGATCGGAACCGTCTCGTTTTCGCTGATCGGCATCCTCACCGGCGTGGCGGTGTTTGCGCTCGGCTTCCTCGCCACCCGCTGGTTCCAGCGGTGGCTGGACGGTTCGGTGATGGCGCGCGGCCGCGTCGATGCAGGCGTCAGGAACTCGATCCGAACAGCGGTCGGATACGCGGGAGTGGCCCTGGCCGGCCTGATCGGCATATCGGCGGCGGGCATCAACCTGTCGAGCCTGGCCCTGGTCGCCGGCGCCCTGTCGCTGGGCATCGGTTTTGGCCTGCAGAATATCGTCTCGAACTTCGTGTCGGGGCTGATCCTGCTGGCGGAGCGACCGTTCAAGGTCGGCGACTGGGTCGTTGCGGGAGCGGTTTCGGGCACCGTCAAGCGCATCAGCGTGCGCGCCACAGAGATTGAGACGTTCCAGCGCCAGACGGTGATCATGCCGAATTCGGAACTGATCAACGCCGCCGTCGGCAACTGGACCCACCGCAACAAGCTCGGCCGCATCGAGATTCCGATTGGCGTCGCCTATGGTTCGGACGTCAGGAAGGTCCACCAAATCCTGCTCGACATTGCGCGCGCCCACCCGCTGGCGTTGAAGAATCCGGAACCGTTCGTGCTGTTTGCGGCGTTCGGCGAGTCTTCGCTGGATTTCGAGATCAGGCTGTTCCTGTCGGATGTGCTGAACGGGTCGATCGTGCAGAACGACATCCGCTTCGCCATTGTCGAGGCATTCGAGCGCGAGAGCGTCGACATACCCTATCCGCACCGCAAGCTGCTGATGGATTTTGCGGAACCGGTGGTGATGACCCAGGTCGAAACGACCGACAAGCTGCCCGAGGTCACCAAGCCGGCGCCGACCAAACGGCGGCGCAAGCGAGATCCGGAATGAACGCCGATTGTCGATGGCGTTCAGTTGCGGTTCAGCTTGCTTGCCCTATAGATTGATGTGAAAGCGAAAAGAACTTTCGCCAAGAGGGACGGCGGAAACGCCGGTCGAGTGATGAAGAAGTTGATGTTTCTGATTGCCAGCGTCGTTGCGGTCGCCGCGCTGCCGTCGGCTGGAATCGCCGCAAGCATTGTCAACAATGACGCCGAAACTCGCACTGTGATCGTCACTGATGGCGGCAACCAGCAGGAACTGTCGCTGGGCGCCGGCGAAAGCGCCGATTTCTGCCAGCATGGCTGCTTCGTGACGCTGCAGGGCGATCGCCAGACGCTTCTGGGCACCGAAACGGTCGAGATCAAGGGCGGCCGGATGCTGGTGCGCTAGGACGCAGCCGCACTGCACAAGCGCAAGGCCGGGCAGACGCCCGGCCTTTTATTTTGTGCGGCAATCGGGCGTTAACTCTGATGCGAGTTTGCCGCAGGTTGTGCGCCGACTGTCCGGTTGTATTCAGCAAATGTCAGCAGCTCCATGGCACTTCTTGCCCCAAGCGCCACTCAACGGCGCGACCAGACAGGCGATGAGGGCATGGACGCACGAACGGAACAGGCGGCGATTGCGTTGGCGGTCGATCTCGACGGCACGCTGATTGCGACCGATCTGCTGTGGGAAGGCCTGTTCCTGCTTTTGCGCAAGAACCCGCTTTTCCTGTTCATGGTTCCGGTCTGGCTGGTTCAGGGTGGTCCGGCTCGGCTGAAGTGCGAAATCGCGGATCGTGTCGACATCGATCCGGCATCGCTGCCCTATCGCGAAGAGATGCTGGAGCGGCTGCGCGCCGACAAGGCGGCGGGCCGGCCAATCGTGCTGGCGACGGGCACGCCGCGCAAGTTCGCCGAGGCGGTCGCGGCGCATCTGGGCATTTTCGACCAGGTGCTGGCGACCGACCTGAACGGCAATCTCACCTCCGGCCGCAAGAGCAAGGCGCTGACCGAAGCCTATGGCGACGGAGGCTTCGACTATGCCGGCAACAGCCGCCATGACATCGCCTGTTTCGACGCGGCGCGCGAAGCCTGGATCGTGGCGCCCGACCGGGCCGCCGCGAACTGGCACAGGCGCAATGGCGGCCGGTTCATCGAAACCCCGAAGCCGACGCTCAAGAGCTACCTCAAGATGCTGCGCGTGCATCAGTGGCTGAAGAACTCGCTGATCGCCGTGCCGATGATCCTCAGCCACGAGTTCATGAACGTGTCGATGCTGGTCGCCTGCGCCATCGCCATCGTGTCGTTCAGCGCGGCAGCGTCGGCCATCTACATCATCAACGACTTTTTCGATCTGGCGCTCGACCGCCGCCACGCCACCAAACGCAACCGCCCATTCGCCAGCGGCGTGCTGTCGATGCCGTTCGGCGTCGCCATGGTCGTCGCACTGCTGACGATCAGCGTCGTCTGCGCGATGTTCCTGCCGTGGCAGTACGGCGCCGTGCTGGCCGGATATCTGGTCGTCACCACAGCCTATTCGCTGTCGCTCAAGCGCATGCTGCTGATCGACGTGATGACGCTGGCCGGCCTCTACACCATGCGTATCACCGCCGGAGCGGCGGCGACCGGCACCGACGTGTCGTTCTGGCTGCTGGCGTTCTCGATCTTCTTCTTCCTGTCGCTGGCGCTGGTGAAGCGTTATGTCGAGCTGCGGACCACCGACGTCAAGGTCGGCGAGCGGATCGCCGGCCGCGGCTATCGCGCCGAGGACCAGGATATCGTCGCCCAGGCCGGCATGGCGTCGGCGTTTTCGTCGGCGCTGGTGCTGGCGCTCTATATCCAGAGCGGCGCGGTGATCGCGCAATACCGCTATCCGGAGCTGATCTGGCCGCTGGCCCCGATCGTTCTCTACATGACGATGCGCATCTGGATCCTGGCGCGGCGCGACGAGATGCATGACGATCCGATCGTCTTCCTCATCAGCGACTGGCGCAGCCAGGTTGTTGCGATATTCGGAGGGCTGCTGCTGGTCGCGGCCGCGTTCGTGCCATGAGCGGGGCGCGCCAGCCATTTGGACGCACCTTCGGCGCGCAGGGCGTCGCGCTCGACGCCGGCGATGCGGTGAGGGCCCTGTTGGAGCGCAAGGTGAACCCCGGGGGCCTGCTCGCCATCGGCAACATGCGCTCATACGGCGACACCTGCATGAACAGCGGCGGCTCTGTCGCCGACATGCGGCAGATGAACCGCATCATCTCGTTCGATCCTGACACCGGGCTGATGACGGCGGAAGCGGGCGTGCTGCTCAGCGACATCATCGCCGAGGCGCTGCCGCACGGCTATTTTCCGGCGGTCGTGCCCGGCACCCAGTTCGTTACGCTCGGCGGGGCGATCGCCAACGATGTGCATGGCAAGAACCACCACCGGCGCGGAACTTTTGGCCGGCATGTCACCGGGTTCGACCTGCTGCGCTCGGACGGCGCGGTGACGAGCTGCGACGCCGGCGCCAATGCCGATCTGTTTCGGGCCACCATCGGCGGCATGGGGCTGACCGGCATGATCCTGCGCGCGACCATCCAGCTGATGCGCGTCGGTTCCGCCGACATCGACGAAACGGTCACGCCGTTCCCGTCGCTCGACGCCTTTTTCGACATGGCCGAGGCGGCAGACGCCGAGAACGAATACGCGGTCGCCTGGGTCGACCAGCTCGCCGGCGGGCGCAATACCGGGCGCGGCGTGCTGCTGACCGGCAACCACGCCGAGGTCGGCGAAGTCGGTCAGGCGGCGTCCGGCCCGGCGTTCGGCGTGCCGGTCCAGCCGCCGGTCAACGTGCTCAACAGGCCGTTCCTCAAGGCGTTCAATTTCGCCTACCGGTCGGCCAAGTCGATCCGACGGCGCAAACGCAGCAGCTATAGTTCGTTCTTCTTCCCGCTCGACGGGGTGCGCGACTGGAACCGGCTCTACGGCCCGCGCGGCCTGCACCAGCACCAGAGCGTCATTCCAGGCGATGCGGCGCGGCGCGCCATTCCCGACATGTTTTCGGCGGCGCGGCGGGCCGGGCAGGGCTCGTTCCTCACCGTGCTCAAGCGGTTCGGCGACATCGCGTCACCGGGGCTGCTGTCGTTTCCCCGCGCCGGCTACACGCTGACGCTGGATTTCCCCAATCACGGCGCCGAAACGGTGCGGCTGCTGGACGAACTCGACCGCATCGCGGTCGACGCCGGCGGCGCGGTCAATCCCTACAAGGACGCCCGCATGTCGGCGCCCACATTCGCCGCGTCGTTTCCCGGCTGGCGCGATCTCGAAGCGCAGCGCGACCCGGCCTTCATGTCGGATTTCTGGCAGCGCACGGCGATCGAACTCGACCGCGAGCCGATGCGCCAGGCGGCGGAATAGAGATGCGTGACGGGGTTAAGAAAAGTCTAAGAGGTTGATTCAAAAGCCGCGTCTAACTTCATCAAATATTGCGGTTTTTGCTTTATCAGGTTCGACAGGGATTTGGGGTCGATGAAGTATATCTGGTTCATATTGTTCACTGTCGCGACCAATGCGGCGGCGCAGCTGATGCTGAAATACGGCATGATGCAGTTGGGGCCGCTGTCGTTTGCCGGCGTCAATCCGATCGTCAAGATCCTGCAGATCGTGTTCAGCCCGTGGGTGTTCCTGGGCCTGGCCACCTTCGTGATCTCGATGGCGTCGCACCTGTTCGTGCTGTCCAAGGTCGAACTCTCCTTCGCCTATCCGTTCCTGAGCCTCGCCTACGTGATGGTCGCCGTGTTCGCCTATTTCGTCTTCCACGAGGATCTCAACGCGCTGCGCATCGCCGGCATCGGCCTGATCTGCGTCGGCACCATCCTGATCGCGCAAAGCGGCAAATCAACAGCGGCCGACCACGCCCCGGTGGCGGACGGCGCGCGCCAGACCATTCAAACCAGCGAGGTTTCCCGATGAGACACATCATTTTCGGCGGCGATGGTTTCGTCGGCCGGCATCTGGCGCCCAAGCTGCTGGCGGACGGTTGCGAGGTGGTGGTGGCTGACGTCGTCAAGAGCGACCTGCCGCACTACCGCAACGTGCAGTTCGTCAATTGCGACGTCACCGATCCCGACCATGTGGCGCGCGTTGGCGTCAAGGCCGACGACATGGTCTACAACCTGTCGGCCAAGATGCTGTCGCCGATCCAGGTGCGGGCCAAGCGACACGAGTTCTTCTGGCCGGTGAACTATCACGGCGCCGAAAACATCATTCACGCGATGGCTCGCGTCGATGCGCCCAGGCTGGTGCATTTCACCACCGACATGATCTACGGCCACACGGTGAAGTTCCCGATGACCGAGGACCACCCGGTGGCGCCGCTGGGCGAATATGGCCTGTCGAAGCTGAAGACCGAGGAACTGGCCGAGGAATGGCGCACGCGCGGCATGAACATTTCGCTGTTCCGCCCGCGCCTGATCATCGGGCCCGGCCGTCTCGGCATCCTGGAAAAACTGTTCAAGCTGATCGACATGAACCTGCCGGTTCCGATGATCGGGTCGGGCCGCAACCCCTATCAGTTCATTTCGGTGTTCGATTGCGCGGAAGCCGCCCGGCTGGCCTGGAAGGCGGGCGTGCCCAACGAGGCCTACAATCTCGGCTCGCTCAATCCGCCGCCGGTGCGCAAGCTGCTGGGCGACCTGGTCAAGCACGCCGGCTCGAAGTCGATCCTGCTGCCGACGCCCGGCTGGGCGGTGAAACGCACGCTCGATCTGCTCGACTGGATGAACATGCCGATCATGGACCCCGAGCAATACCTCATCGCCGATGAGGACTGCCTGCTCGACGTGTCGAAAGGCAAGCGCGATCTCGGCTGGGTTCCGCAATATCGCGACGAGGACATGCTGATCGCGGCCTATCGCGAATATCGCGCCAAGAAGGACGGCGCCGCCGTCAAGGCCGGCCATTCGGTTCCGGCGGAATAATCGGGCAAGGGGACGAAGATGACGACCATGACCAAGACCAGCCACGCCGCCACGCGCGCGGTGATCGACGCGCCGGCGCTGACGCCCAACGCCACCCGCAAACCGAAGCTGATGTCGGTTGACGACGCCAAGGCGCTCGACGTGCCGCGCATGACCGAGCTGTTCAAGGCGCACATCAATCCCGGCCAGCTGCATTTCATGAAGCTGCTCGGCTTCCACAAGGTGAAGGTCGAGCGCGCTGAGGGCATGTATTACATCGACCAGAACGGCCGGAAAATCCTCGATTTCTTCGGCGGTTTCGGTTCGCTGGCGTTCGGCCACAACCATCCGCGGCTGCTCGACGCGCGCAAGAAATTCCAGGACGAAAAGCGCCACGAGATCGCCATCGCCTTCATGTCGCAATACGCCTCGGCCTTCGCCTACAATCTGGCGCAGTGCTCGCCCGGCGACCTCGACATGGTGTTTCTGGGCTCGACCGGGTCGGAAGCGATGGAGGCCGCGATCAAGGTGGCCGAGCGCGCCGCCGGCCCGAAGCGTCCAAAGATCGTCTATGCCGAGAACTCGTTCCACGGCAAGACCAAGGGCGTGCTGTCGATCACCGACGGGCCGCTCTATCGCGGCGAGTTCAAGCTTGTCGGCAACAATGTGAAGGTGCCGTTCGGCGACATCGAAGCGATCGAGAACGCCTTCAGGTCCGATCCCGAAATCGGCGTCATCGTGCTGGAAACGGTTCAGGGCGGCGGCGGCATCATCCAGGCGCCGAAGGAATTCTGGCAGAAGCTGCGGGCGCTGTGCGACCAGTACGGCGTGCTTTGGGTGGCCGACGAGGTGCAGTGCGGATATGGCCGCACCGGCCGTTTCTATGCGTTCGAGCACTATGACGTGGTTCCCGACGTCACCGCGCTGGCCAAGTCGCTGGGCGGCGGCAAGACGGCGATGGGGGCGATGATCGCGACCCGCGACGTCTACATGAAGGCCTACGGCACGCCCAAGACCGCGATGATCCACGCCGCGGCGACGTTTGGCGGCATCGGCGAGGCGTGCGTCACCTCGATCGAGGCGCTGAACGTGCTGTATGACGAGGGGCTGATCGACAATTCGGCCGATGTCGGCGAATACCTGCTCGACCGCCTCAAGGCGCTGAAGGCGAAATATCCCAAGATCGTCAAGGACGTGCGTGGCAACGGGCTGATGGTCGGCCTCGAGTTCCAGGACTTTTCGCAGACGCTGCCGATGGTGCTGCGTCCGGTGGTCTCGGTGCTCGACGACAAGCTGAAAGGCTCGCTGTCGGGCTTCGTCGGGGCGCTGATGCTGCGCGACTACGATTGCCTGGTGGCGTTCACCGAATACAACCGCAACGTCATCCGGCTCGAGCCGCCGCTGATCTGCCAGCGCGAACATGTCGACACGTTTGTCAACGCGCTGGACGATCTGCTCGGCCGTGGCGTCATCTCGATCGTCAAGGACTTCGTCAAGAGCCAGGTGAGCTGAAGCCTGCCGGCGGGCGGACAATAAAGAAGGGGGTCGATCAATGGCGCAGGCACAACAGGAAACATTGATCGGCTGGGCGATGCGCAGCGACGCCGGCGGGGCGGTAGTCAAAAACCTGACCGGCCGCCGCACCCTCGACACGCTCGGGGCGCTGTTCATGCTGGTCTCGATTTTCGCGACCGCCGTCTATGCAACGCTGAAACCCGACTACAACTGGGACATGGTCGCCTATGTCGCGACGGCGCTGGAAAACCGGGTCGACAACGCCCAGGACCTGCACCGCGAAACCTGGCAACGGATCGACGCCGGCTCGACGCCGACGCAGCAATTCAAGCTGAAACAGTCCAATCCCTACAACCTGCACCAGTGGGAAAATCCGGACGACTTTCAGTCGCAGCTGTCGATGTATCGGGTCAAGTTCGCCTACACATGGCTGTTGCGGGCGCTGGAGCCGCTGACCGGGCTGGTCGGCGCGAGCATTCTGGTCAGCGTGGCGTCGAGCGTCGCGTTCGGGCTGATCGCGTTCTGGTGGCTGTGGCGCGCCGAGGCGCTGCAGGCCGGCTTCGTGGTGGCGCCGCTGCTGTTCATCGCCGACTATGCGCGGATGACCACCGCGGTGACGCCGGACATCCTGCTGACCGCGGTGTCGTTCGCCGCGCTCTATCTGCTGTGGCGTGGCCGCGACGTCGTCGCCGGCCTGCTGTTGTTCGCCTCGGTCTTCATCCGGCCCGACAACCTGATCCTGATCTTCGCGCTGCTGATCGCCGCCGTCCTGTTCAGGTGGCGCTGGATGCCGATGGCGATCACATTCGTCGCCTCGTTCATCGCCTGCATCGTGATTGCGAAGCTTGGCCATCATCCCGGCTGGTGGGCGCACTTCTATTTCTCCTGCGTCCACATCCAGAACTCGATGATCGGTTTCGATCCGGCGTTTTCGGTCGGGGCGATGGCCGTCGGCTATGTGCGCGGCGTCGTCGTGTCGATGCTCGACAATGACTGGCCGGCGATCCTGGCGCTGCTGACCGCCGGCTGGGCGCTGCTCGCCAAATACGGCAGGCTGGCCGAGGGCCGGACCAACGCCATGATCTTTGCGATGGCGATCGGCACGCTTGGCAAGTTCGCCAGCTTTCCGCTGCCCGACGACCGCTTCTATTTCGTCTTCATCGCCGCGATGACGGTGCTGCTCGCCATCGGCTGGAAGCCGCGCTTCGACAGGAGCTGATGCTGGCCTGTCCAGGCGTCGCCGACGGCGGCGTCGCTCGCCCGTCGCGCGGCACTTTTTCGATGTCGCAAACAGGCTGAATTCGCGGCGCGTCGCCCTATAGTGTCCCCCGAAACACTTATTCGGGGATCGGTTCCATGGCAGCTTTTCCGACGCGCGCTCAGGTGGTCATCATCGGGCTTGGCGGCATCGTCGGCGCGTCGATCGCCCACCATCTGATCGAACGCGGCTGGGACGACGTCGTCGGCATCGACAAATCCGGCATTCCCACCGACATCGGCTCCACCGCGCACGCGTCGGATTTCTGCTACATGACCAGCCACGATTTTCTGTCGTGCTGGACCTCGCTCTACTCGATCGATTTCTACGACAGGCTTGGCCATTACGACCGCGTCGGCGGGCTTGAAGTGGCGCGCGTCGGCGACGATGCGCGCATGGACGAGATCCGCCGAAAAGTCTCGTCCGGCAAGGCGTTCGGCACCCGCGCGCGGCTGATCGAACCGGCCGAGATCAAGCAGAAATTCCCCCTTATCGAGGAAACCGTCGTGCAGGGCGGATTGTGGGACCCCGACGCCGGCCTGGTCATCCCGCGCTCGCAGACGGTGGCCCACAAACTGGTCGAAATGGGCGAGAAATCGGGCAAGCTGAAAGCCTTCGCCAACACGCCGGCGAAATCGCTGGTCATCGAAAACGGGCGCATCAAGGGCGTCGTCACAGACCGCGGCACGATCGAGGCCGACTATGTCATCGTCTGCGCCGGCCTTTGGGGCCGGCTGATCGCGGAAATGGCCGGCGAAGACCTGCCGGTGATGCCGATCGACCATCCGCTGACCTTTTTCGGCCCGTTCACCGAGTTTGCCGGCACCGGCAAGGAGATCGGCTACCCGCTGCTGCGCGACCAGGGCAATTCCGCCTATATGCGCGACACCGGCGACCCGGTCACCGCCGAAGGCGGCATGATCGAATGGGGCTACTACGAGGAACACCATCCGCGCCTGGTGCATCCGCGCGAACTGCTGGAGAAAGACCAGGCGCGGCTGTCGCCGTCGCAGCGCGACCTCGACATGGAGCAGATCATCGAGCCGCTGGAGCGCGCCATCGAGCTGACGCCGATCCTGGGCGAGTTGGGCTACGACGAACGCCGCTCGTTCAACGGCCTGCTGCAGGTGACCACCGACGGCGGACCGTCGATGGGAGAAAGCCAGAAGGTGAGGGGGCTGTGGTATGCGGTCGCCATCTGGGTCAAGGACGCGCCCGGCATGGCCAAGCTGCTGGTCGACTGGATGACCGACGGGCGCACCGAAATCGACCACAACCGGCTCGACTATTCGCGCTTCTATCCGCACCAGCTCCAGGAAGACTTTATCACCGGGCGCTGCGGCGAGGCGGCGCAAAAAGTCTACAACCCCGCCGTCCATCCGCGCGAGCCCTATGCGACGGGCCGCAACATCAAGCGTTCGCCGTTCTACGAGCGCGAAAAGGAGCTCGGCGGCTATTTCATGGAGCTCGGCGGCTGGGAGCGCGCGCATGGCTACGCGGCCAATGAGCACCTGCTGGAAAAATACGGCAACCGGGTTCCGGTGCGCGAAAACGAATGGGACAACCGTCACTTCTGGCGCGTGTCGAACGCCGAGCACCTGGCGATGAGCGAGGATGTCGGCATCGTCAACCTGTCGCATTTCCACATGGTCGACATCGAAGGCCCCGACCATGTCGAACTGATGGAGTGGCTGGCGGCGGCGAAGGTCGGCGGCGACGGCAATATCGGCAAGGGCATCTACACCCACTTCCTCGACGACGAAGGCATGGTGCGGGCCGACTTCACCATGTTCCGCATGCCTGACTGCATCCGGCTGGTGAACGGCGCCGACGCCGGCCCGCGCGACTTCCACTATATGCGCCGCATCGCCGCCGACCGCGGGCTCGACGTGACGATCACCGACGTTTCGGAAAAGATCGTCACCATCGGCATCTGGGGTCCCAATGCGCGGGCGACGCTGAAGAAGGTCGTCGCCGATCCGGCCGGGCTCGATCCGGAGAATTTTGCGTTCGCCGCAATCAAGCAGATCGAGATCGGCGGCAAGCCGGTGACCGCCTTCCGCATTTCCTATGTCGGCGAGCAGGGCTGGGAACTGCACATGCGCTACGAGGACGGGCTGGCGGTGTGGGACGCGCTGCGCTCGACCGGGGCGATGGCGTTCGGCGTCGAGACCTATGCGAACTCGCGCCGGATGGAAAAGAGCCTGCGGCTGCAGAACGCCGACCTCTTGACCGAATACAATCTGATCGAAGCCGACCTGCAGAGGCCGAAAGTCAAGGAGGCGGATTTCCGCGGCAAGGCGGCGAACATCGCCCACCGGGCGCTGCCGCACCAGGCGGCGATGCTGTGCACGCTGGTGATGACCGACAATCGCGACAGGAACGGCGTGGCGCGCTACCCCGTCGGCAGCATGCCGGTGCTCGACCCCGACACCGGCGAAACGCTGGTCGACGAACACGGCCGCCGCTCGTTCACCACCTCGGTGGCGTTCGGCCCGACGATCGGCAAGAACATCGCGCTCGCCTATCTGCCGTGGTCCTACTGCCAGGCCGGGCGAAAACTGCTGGTCGAGTATTTTGGCGAGACCTATCCGGTCGAGGTCGCCGGCGTCGGCTACCAGCCGCTCTATGACCCTGAAAACACAAAGCCGAGAAGCTGATTTCAGCTTCCCGGCCTTTGGATAGCCGACAATCGGGTCGGATCAGGCGACGGTCAGCCCGACATTGACGTTGTTGCGGGTGGCGTTGGAATAGGGGCAGACCTGATGGGCGGCCTCGACCAGCTTTGTGGCGGTGTCGGCGTCCATGCCCGGGATCGTGACCTTCAGGTCGGCGGTGATGCCGTAGCCGCCCTCGGTGCGCTGGCCAAAACCGATGGTCGCCTGCACGGTGGCGTCTTCGGGCACCGAAATCTTCTGCATCCGGGCGACCGCCTTCAGCGCGCCGAGAAAACAGGCCGAGTAGCCCATCGCGAACAGTTGTTCGGGATTGGCGCCCGCGCCGCCCGGTCCACCCATTTCCTTCGGCGTGGTCAGCGTGAGCTCCATCGTGCCGTCGTCGAGCCGGGAGCGGCCGTTGCGGCCGCCAGTGGAGGTTGCCGATGTTTTGTAGATGACTTTCTCGACGGGCATGATCCGGTTCCTCTTTGAATGGCGTTCGCGAAAATCGTTATCGCGATAATCATCCTATAACCGGGTCGGCGATCCCCGTCCAGTGAAATTCGCTATCGCGATAATGAATTTTGTGGTACCGATCCCGCCATGACTGGACCGATGCCCCGCCGAGACCCAAGACTGTCGCTGGAAAACCAGCTCTGTTTCTCGCTCTATTCGACCTCGATGGCGGTGACGCGCGCCTATAAGCCGGTGCTCGACGAGCTTGGCCTGACCTATCCGCAATATCTGGTGTTGCTGGTGCTGTGGGACGCAGACGGCCGCACGGTCGGGCAGATTGCAGAGCGGCTGGCGCTGGAATCGAGCACGGTGACGCCGCTGGTCAAGCGCCTCGAGCTTTCGGGCCTGGTGGCGCGGCGGCGCGACGCCGGCGACGAGCGCCGGGTGTTCGTGCATCTGACCGACAAGGGCAGGGCGATCGAGGCCGACTGCGGCCGGCTCGCCGCCACGCTGATCGAAAGGTCCGGCATGCCGCTGTCTCAGCTTGCCGAGGTCAACC
>APMI01025166.1_pt1 | contig 16029 bp, 13 predicted proteins | sample 667938 | NCBI WGS metagenome assembly APMI01 (sample SAMN01084076, study PRJNA167559) | wastewater metagenome | biome: Wastewater | place: Denmark: Ejby Moelle, Odense | collected 2011-11-28 | reverse complement strand
AAACATGTCCCAGCCGTCCATCCATTTTTGCGAATCCAGCAGCTCGCGATCGCCGTTGACAAGCTGATTGACGCTGTTGATTGTCACAGCCGAACCGTTGATCATCAAAAGAAGCGCAAATGTCTTCAAAAACTCACGACCGCGTTCGTGCTCCAGCGCTGAGTCGTCTTCATCGATCCACTCAAGCCGCTTCATCAATCGGATAGCCGCCCGACCAATCCGTCCGGGCGTTTTTGACGATGGACCGCCCTCAAACCCGTGCCGTGGTTGATCTTCAGCATGCCGTATCATATGGATGATTATAGAGTGACAGGCGCGATAGCCAAACCATAAGCCACACCGCACGTAGCCTATTCGCGTAAAAGTCTTGTGATATATGCGAGCGCAGTACATAATATAAGCACTATGACAACAGAACATCACCCAATACCCGCCCCAGCTCCTCATCCAGTTACATCACCACCCGCCACCCTGCCAACCTCGTATACCGACGGTTTTGGGATTGCCAGCGTCATCTGTGCATTGCTATTCTTCAACCTTGTTGGATTTATTCTTGGCCTGGTTGGTGCAAGCAAGGCAAAAAAGGCTGGCGTATCAGTCATGTTATCGCGTATCGGCTGGATACTTAACCTAATTGGTATGGTTATTGGCCTCATTGTCTGCATCGGGTTTACCGTGTATTTCATTACTCATCCCGAAAGCCTCAAGAGCCCCACAACTCCAGCTAGTTCATTAAACCTCGATGAAACGCCAACGCGCAACGAGCGCAGCGTATCATCAAACGGCATCACACTCTCTGTGCCAAACGATTACATCGATGTTAGCGATGAATACCCTAAAGCAAGCTTCGCGCAAGGCGACCCCAACGGGTCACCCTCCATCGTTGTTTACTTCCAGGATGCCCTTGATGTATCAACTAGCACATCCATCGAATCGTATGCCGAGCAGTCCTTTAAGTCATTTCAGCAAGATGCGCGTTTCACCAACACATCCCGAGTATCGCTCCCGGCTACTACTATTCGCAACCCCGCTGGGCTCATCAAGACAGACTACAAAATAACTGCCACTTATGCATTACAGAACTACGTATACTACGAGCGCTATATCAAAACAACACGTGGCTATTACATTATTAGCGCCTGGGCATCACCAAGTGAACTCACACGCAAAGAAAGCACTGTCATTCGTATGATAGAGTCTTTCCGAGAATCATAGATAGTTCCTAAATTCGTTTGTCCTAACCGAGCATAAGCGCTATACTGTTGCGAGATGGAACACTTCTTTCATGTTATGGGCGCGCTCTTTGGTTCGCTTCGAGCTTTTTACCGACAGGTCTACAACCGTTATTTTGGTACCATCGAACGATTCGATGGCAATGCAGTACAAATATGTCGACAAGTCCTCGATAAATTATGGGAAGGGAACTTCTACCGCACCAGCCTCGGTCATTTTGACTTTTTTTGGATGCGTGACTTTGGTACAGTAGCCGGTTCACTCACCCATCTTGGCCATCGCGATAAGGTGCATCACACACTGCGCTGGGCACTGCGCTACTATCGCCGTTCGGGCGCTGTAACACTATGTATTGATGCGGCCGGTAACACCTTCAATGCGCCGGCAACGCGCAGCATCGACGCGCTTCCCTGGCTACTACATAGTATTGTCGTGAGTAAGTACCCACTTAACCACGCCGAGCATCTATTCCTGGAGCGCCAGCTTCGACGCTATACCAAAATGTTTCTCGACAAGCGATCAGGGTTTATCCGTGACGTCCACTTTGCCGAAATGAGAGACGCTGTGATATATGACCGAAGCGCCTATGCAATTGCCCTAGCGGGTCGCATGGCCGCCTGCGTACAGTTACTCAAGCTCGATGGATTCCCATTTCCGCCTGAGCGCTATCGCGACGAGCTACTCGGGCAGTACTGGAATGGTGACTACTTCAACGCCGACACTTGGAATGGGGCCTATAGCTCCGAGTGCGCATTGATGCCATTTTTCCTTGGAGTCGTCGATGATGCCGAGAAGGCCGCTCGCACGTTTGACTATATTAATCAACAAAAGCTCAATCACCCCGCGCCGCTACGCTATACCAACCAGCCAAATGTCTGGAAATTCCGCTTTGGCATGGGAAACCATGCCATGCCCAACTATACCGGTACCACCATCTGGACATGGCATGCAACATTCTATTTACATCTACTCAAGCGCTATGATCGACCCGAATATCAACAGCAATACGATAGCTTTGCCGCTCTCATCGAACGTCATGGCAACTACCCAGAGCTCGTCAATAGTGATGGCTCCTGGTACTATGCGCCGTTTTATCGAAGTGATCCGGGCATGGTCTGGGCGGCGCTGTTTCTCGAGCTATAATCAGCGAATGCCACGATAGGTATCGTTTGGTTCAAATCGCCGCATGACAATTTGCCACAGCTGCATATCACGCGTTCGAAAACCGGCAGCACACATGCATAGATAGAAATTCCACATGCGACGGAATCGCTCATCATAGCGGCCTGATAATTTTGAGAAATTGCGATTGAAATTGCGATGCCATGCCATCAATGTCTTATCATAGTCCGGACCAAAATTGTGCACATCTTCTATGACAAAAAGACCTTCCAAGCCGTAGACGATTTGAGCAAGGCTCGGGATTGTTCCGCCCGGAAAAATGTACTTACGGATCCATGGATCGGTCGTTTTTGCATCATAATTACTGCCAATTGTATGGTGAAGCATCATGCCGCCCGGTTTGAGTAAACGGTTGCAGACCTCAAAGAACGATCGATAGTTTTTGTGACCGATGTGCTCAAACATACCGATCGAAACAATGCGATCATACTCTCCCGCAACTGTTCGATAGTCCTTCTGCAGGATTGTCACCGGCAGTCCTTTGGTACGTGCCTTCGTGTAGCGAACTTGTTCAATAGCGGGCGTGATACCTGTCACTTTTACGCCGTAATTTCGGGCGGCATGCTCAGCGAATGAGCCCCAGCCGCAACCGATATCTAGCACTGTCATCCCCTTTTTGAGACCAAGTTTACGGCAGATGAGATCCAGTTTTTGTGTCTGAGCCTCGTCAAGATTACGTGCACCCTGCCAATAACCACAGCTGTACGCCATCGTCTTCCCGAGCATTTGCTCGTAGAGATCGTTTCCTATGTTGTAGTGGTGCTCGGCATTACGCCGTGCGCGTTTGATCGTTTGCTGGTTGCGTATTGTCGCATCAAGTCCAGCGATAACGAGGCCTGGGCGGAGTTTCAAGATGTCGCGTAAGTTTGCCTGTATGACAGTCGTAAGCATCACGTCCAGCTCTTTCGCGTCCCACCACCCTTCCATGTATGACTCGCCCAGCCCCAACACTTGGTCACGGACAGCTCGCGCATAAAAACGCTCGTCGTGAACTGAAATGTCTTGAGGCCGACTACCATCAAGTTGAATATTGGCGGTATTCATCAGCTTGTGAACTAGTTGCTTTGAACGGGTCATACATACCTCTCTCTGTCTCTAATAGTGATTAGAATTATCCGGATCTAAATAGTACGCATTTGGCTCATATCGCTGCGTTGAATGCATCGTGGATAGCTGACTGTCCGAGGTAATTTGGGTGGAATGGTGCAAAGTCGGCAAGTGTCTGGATCTGACCCGCAGTGAGGTCGATTGGTACAAAGCTGACGTTTTTCTTGGCATACTCTGTTGCTACTTGTTGCATAGCAGTGTTGAGGTCGGCACGCAAACCGCGTAGCCATGTAATCTCATCCACGGTCAAATTCACACCATAGCTCGCGTATACCGCCTGCAGTACAGCTGCATCGACGCCACCAAATGGATCATAAACACCACCAACTAGTACCTGACTTTTATGACCACGAGCAGTGATCTCATCAAGCGCCGCACGAAGGTCGGTCTGCATCGCTACGAGTGATGCGTCAAAGAGTGCCTGCTCTTGTGGTGATCCACAGTCTAGCGCAGCACCAAGGCAATAGCCCAGTGTCTCAGCCCAGTGCACGTCATTGGCACCAGTCTGAATGGTCACTACTGACCCTCGAGTCGTCAGGAGCCGGACTGGTAGTTGATCAATCTGTGCAGGCACAGTTGTGAAGCCGCCCAATCCATCTGATACCGTCTGTGCTGACAGTATATCTTTTGTGGTAGCACCAGAGCACGCCACGTTGTATGCGGGCACCGTATAGGTGGTTGCCAAAATACTAGTTGCTGTCCATGACGATCGCCAACAGAGACTATCTGTTACGCTTGGCACCGTGAATGGCATGAGTCCAGTGCCAGCCGCACGCGAATCTCCAAACCCTATGATTGCAGTGGGTGCGATAGCGCTGACGCCACTACCTGACACTACCGCCATTACACACGATAGTCCTGCGATGATACCCGTTATGGTTGTTCTCTTCATACTAGCTCTCCCTTACGTCTTATAGCAGTAGTATACCATCTTGCTGCTATATTCGGGCACCAGAAGTGCATCAAAGCAGCTGAGGCTGATCGTTGGCCGCAGGTGCTCCCCCCTGGGGTGCACCTGGGAAAAAATCGGCATAGGTGTGACGATACGTATAGTCGTCATATTCATCGATCGAGATTGGCAAGCCATTCTTGGGGCCCCACGGCGCACCCTGTAGGCTGTAGTCCCCGACAGCACCACCTTGGCGTCCCGAGTCCCATCCGAAATCCTCCTCCTTTTGCATGACAAATTTCACGTAGTCAGCCTGCGGGATCGCCATAGTATCGCCCGCCGCCGCCATCACCCGAGCGGCCGCGTCCATATAGCGGATAGCCCTGAGTCGGGGATGTTCAATTTCTGGATGCCGAAAGTCTTCAAGCGAGCGCACAAGATGAGTTGCTACGGGGCTCACCACGCCTGCGTCAAAGCGAATCCATCCACCCGGTTTATCAAGCACATCGAGTAGTGCATAATCACCACCTACTTCATCAAGAGCGGCCCGTAGTGTCGCTATGTGTTGCTGCTTGCCCATCTCCTGATCATCAAGCCATTGCTGTGGAATCGGCTCAGCCCAAAACTGCGCGATATATTTTTTGGCAAGTCGAACCTTTTCAGCAAACACATCTCGATGCCACGGATACTTATCGCCATATACCGTTCGATGAGTCTCCGCTTCGTGAAAAAGTAGCATCATCTCCTCGTCGGTCATGCACCATTCACCAGGGAACTGCTCATAGACCACCGCTCGCTCACCCGTCTTCACTAGTCTCTCTTTAGCCATAGTACTGTCATCCATTTAATTATTGTACTTTCTACACTAACATATCACCCCTCCAAAGTCAACGTGTCGCTACATAAATAAAAGCGCCGCTCTCGCGGCACTTTTATTTATGTACTATTAGCCTACTTTTCGTCGACAACTTCGCCCTCTACGGCTGCGTCATCTTTTTTCGACTTCTTTTTGTCGCCATCAGCTTCACCGTCTTCAGCTTTTTCCTCTTCGGCAGCCTGCTGATACATTTTGGCACCGATTGGCATAATCGCATCGTTCAGTGCTTTTATGGCCGCTTCAAGCTCGTCTTTATCATCTGAGTCTTTCTTTTCCTCGGCAGCCTTGACCGCATCCTCGATAACTTTTTTGTCATCATCACTGATCTTATCTTTGTACTCATCAGGCATTTTCTTTGCTTGATAGATAGCGTTTTCGAGCTGGTTCTTAGTGTCGATTGTTTCGCGCTTTTTCTTGTCTTCGTCGGCATGCATTTCAGCCTCTTTTTGCGCCTTCTCGATATCATCCTTGCTCATGTTGCCAGAGTTTTGGATGGTAATTGACTGCTCTTTGCCCGTGCCCTTGTCTTTGGCGGTTACATTCAAGATACCGTTAGCATCGAGATTAAACGTCACTTCGATCTGTGGCACGCCGCGTGGTGCAGGTGCGATACCATCAAGCACAAAACGCCCAAGCGATTTGTTATCGGTCGCAAATTCGCGCTCGCCCTGCAAGACGTGGATCTCAACCTGTGGCTGGTTGTCGCTCGCGGTACTAAATGTTTCACTCTTGCTGGTTGGGATGGTTGTGTTGCGTTCGATTAGCTTCGTCGTCACACCACCCATAGTTTCAATACCGAGACTGAGTGGAGTTACGTCAAGAAGTAGCACATCCTTCACGTCACCAGTGAGCACGCCGCCCTGAATCGCTGCACCAATAGCTACAACTTCGTCTGGGTTAACACCCTGCATTGGATCTTTACCGAACAGCTTTTTGACACGCTCAACAACAGCCGGCATACGGGTCATACCGCCCACCATGACAATTTCGTTGATGTCGCTCTTTGAAAGTTTGGCGTCTTTGAGCGCCTTTTCGACTGGGCCATCGAGTCGACCCAGTAGGTCGGCAACGAGTGACTCCAGCTTAGCCCGCGTCAGCTTCACCTCGAAATGCTTCGGCCCATCAGCATCAGCCGTGATAAACGGAATGTTGACTTCATATTCGGTGACGGTCGAAAGCTCCTTCTTTGCCTTTTCCGCTTCGTCCTTCAGGCGCTGCATTGCTGCGTTGTCTTTACGAAGATCGATACCATCAGTTTTCTTGAACTCATCAATAAAGTAGTTGACGATCGTGTTGTCAAAGTCCTCACCACCAAGATGGGTGTCTCCGTTAGTACTCTTTACTTCGAACACACCGTCGCCAAGCTCTAGGATTGATACGTCAAATGTACCACCACCAAGGTCGAATACGACAATCTTCTCTTCTTTGCCCTTTTCGAGGCCATAGGCGAGGGCAGCTGCGGTTGGTTCATTGATGATACGCTTGACTTCCAGTCCGGCAATCTTGCCTGCGTCCTTGGTCGCCTGGCGCTGGGAATCATCAAAATACGCAGGTACCGTAATGACCGCCTCAGTAACCTTTTCGCCCAGAAACGCTTCTGCATCAGCCTTGATCTTACTGAGAATCATTGCCGACACTTCTTCTGGTGTGTATTCTTTGCCAGCCATTTTCACGCCGACACCGCTTTGATGTTTGACGATTTCAAACGGCATAATATCTATGTCTTTTTGGACTTCTTTGTCGCTAAACTTACGCCCAATCAAACGCTTAATACCGTAGATGGTATTCTTTGCATTCGTGACGCGCTGACGCTGCGCAACCTGCCCAACCAAACGTTCGCCAGCCTTGTTGACCGCGACAACACTCGGTGTTGTTCGGTTACCTTCGGCGTTAGTAATTACCTCTGGCTTACCAGCAACCAAATACGCAAATGCGCTGTTTGTGGTTCCCAGATCAATTCCGATAATCTTACCCATATCATTTCCTCCTGTTATATTCATACTTTCTGTAGTGCTTACTCGGCACCGATTAGCACTCCTCGCAGGATAGTGCCAATTCTGTATCTATCATAGCGAGTTAGCACTCTCATGTCAAGAGTGCTAACAAGGATTTTTACAGAGGTCAAAATAAAAAACCGGACAAATCGCCCGGCTTTCATTACCAAAAATGCTATTTCCGTGTGACTTTTACCATGGCGTCACGCAGAGTCGAGCCCTTGTAGATGTAGCCCGCCTGTAGTTCTTCGGCGATTATTTCATGCTCACCCACCGCATCCTCATCAAACTGAATCGCTTGGTGTTGTGATGGGTCAAATGGCGTACCGCTCGCAGCGTTGATGCGTCGCAGCCCAATATCATCAAGTGCTTTTTCGAGCTGCTTTGCAAGTCCCGCTACGCCTTGTGCCCATGCATTATCTGCTAGTTCAGCTGGCATATGAGCAGCTGCGCGCTCGATCGTGTCGACAACCGGCAGCAACCTTTTGATAGCCCTGGCTTCACCCAGTTCACCCGCTTGCTGCTTCTCTAGCTCAACACGTTTATGATAGTTCTCAAAATCAGCACGTACCCGCTGAAGATCCGCAGTCAATTCCTGCACTTTTTCATCTTGTTTACTTTTCTTTTGCGTCATTAGAGTCCTCCACTACTCCGGCCTTCATCGCTTCGATGTGAGCAACCTGGTCACTGTCGAGTGTATGAAAGTCATGCTGCTTTATGCGACTTTTGATATAAACACCGTAGGGTGCGGTGATACTAAAAACTAAAAATCCGACCAGTAGTATAGGCCAAACCGTCGTATTTCCACCAGTGATCTCCCATAAACTATATAAAATCATGCCAGCACCGATCGTACCGACCACGAGAGATATCCTCCACTGGCGAGTAAGTTGTTGCATCATAGCATTTGCTCCAACATTTTTCCCGTCCGACTGACAAGTGTCATCGTACGGGCATAGTTTTGGCGCGTTGGACCAATCACACCAATATAACTTTTGTCGCTGTAGGGTGAGCGGAATTTACTAATGATTAGGGTTGCTCCACTACTCTTGCCGATCGGATTCTCCCCGCCAATAAACACGTTGAGTGGTTGGTTTGGCGCTGCTTCGCGGAGCCATGGCTCAATATTATCAAGCAGCCGCGCAACGGCTTGGACATGCTGGCCCCCAGCAAACTCAGGCTGACTAAAGAGGTTACCAATCCCATTCATATAAAGTTGCGTGCCAATGGTTGCGAACCCGAGGTTACCCGTCAGCTCGACAAGGCTATCGACTGCGCTACGGATTGCTCGATCAGCATGAGATGCTTGTGCGCTAACATGTGCCTCAATCGCTCTCGCACCACGATCAGTACCGCTTGGCAATTCTGACATCTGTGCGTCTGTAATGCCATTAACATACAGCCGGTAGCCCTTATCTGTTGGGATACGTCCGGCACTTGTATGTGGAGCCATGATCAAGCCCTTGTCCTCAAGACGAGCCATTTCACTACGAATTGTTGCGCTACTGACACCAAATAGCTTCGCCAGAGTCACGCTGCCAACAGGAACCGCTATCTCAGCATACTGCTCGACAATGGCACCCAGGATAGCAAGTTGTCTCTCGGTTAACATGGATCCAGTATACCAAATTGCTAGCACTCATGCAAGTAGAGTGCTAGTTCTCTGCTAGCTGCGGATAGTGAGCGATCGTTTCATGATATAGGCGCAGGGTGACCGCCTTGGCAGATGCATCATGGAGATCATGTCGCTCACCTGAGATGTAATCGTCGACCGTTTTTACTACCTCATCTAGATCATCGTTCACAACGAAAACAAATCGATCATTAGCAAGCACCGTCCGCAGCATGCGAACAGCCGTAGTGAGACGATTTACTAACTCTTCATCACTCATGTCTTCACGCGTTTTTAGCCGTCGCATCCATTCCGCATAGCTTGGTGGCACAATGAAAAGAAACAAAGTGTCTGGCTTGATGCTCGCAATCGCATCAGTACCGCCAATATCCACCTCATTGATCGGCACTTTGCCGCTATCGTGCGCTTTTTGCAGTTCGCGCACGCTCGTGCCGCTGACTTGCTGATCATGAATTAGCTCGGCCTCAAGGTAATGACCACGCCTCAGGTCTACAAGCACGTCCTCTTCCCTGCGAAAATGGTACACCACTCCGTCCTGCTCCAAAGCACCATTGCGCACCTTTGGCGGTCGTGTCGTGTCAGACACGATGTAGTGATAACGTCCGGTTTTGGTAAGTTCATTGATGATTGTGTTGCGTCCACCACCTGTCACACTCAGCAAGATCACGAGCGGCATAGTCGCCAGCGTATCCCGCGCCTCCTGAGAGGGCTGGTAATCTGCAAGTAGGGTTTTGAACTCTTGTTTGTGTTGTAGCTGGACTTCCATATACCCAGTATATACTAATCGCGTTTTAGCATGACGGTAAAGGCCTCTGAAGGTATGTCAACTTTCCCGAATCGTGCAGCATTCAGGAGGGCCCAGCCCTCCACTAACTATATGAAGTAAATTCATATAGCTACCTCCTCCCGCACCAGATCACATCTGGTGATGAAACGATGCAAACGCGAACGCCCTAGTCACGCTTCAGCATGACAGTAAATGCTTCGCTTGGTATGTCGACTTTTCCGAATCGTTTCATACGCTTTTTCCCCTTCGCCTGCTTGGCGAGGAGTTTCTTTTTGCGACTAACATCACCACCATACAGGTAGCCTGTCACGTCTTTGCGATATGCGCCGATGGTTTCACGAGCAATAAACTTACCACCAATCGCTGCCTGCAGAGCAACTTCAAAGCTTTGGCGGGGCACAACTTCCTTCAGTTTGGCGGTCACTTCGCGCCCCAGGTTGGCTGATTCGCTACGATGGCACATGATCGAAAGTGCGTCGACCATCTCACCGCCAACATAGAAATCTAAACGCACGAGATCTTCAGCTCGGTAATCATCAAGTTCGTAGTTAAAGCTTCCATAGCCACTCGTCACACTCTTGAGCTGGTCATAAAAGTCCGTCAGCAGGTTGGCGAGTGGGGCTTCAAAACTGACCAGCGCTCGCTCATCAATGTAGCTAAGATTTTTCTGCCTGCCGCGCTTGCCCGCAATCAGCTGAATGACCGCACCCACGAAATCTTGTGGCACCACGATCTCACCGCGAATCCAGGGTTCACGAATTTCTGTAATCTGAGCACGATCTGGTAGGTCTGCGGCACTCTTTATGTCTAGTTCGTCACCATTAGTAAGCGTCACTTGGTAGTCAGTACTGGGGTTGGTGACGACCAAATCGAGACCATACTCACGCTCGAGGCGCTCGCGAATAATATCCATGTGGAGTAGGCCTAAAAATCCGATACGCACACCAAAGCCCAGCACAGGTGAGTTCTCTGGTTCAAATTGCAGAGCACTGTCACTCAAGGCCAGCTTTTCGATTGCCTCTTTGAGCTCGTTGTAGTCTTCGTTGCTAACAGGGAAAAACCCAGCATAGACAAACGGCTGAACGTGCTTGTAGCCTGGCAGTGGCACAATAGAATCATGGAAATCGGCGACTGATTTTACCGTGACCGTATCACCAACACGCGCATCACGCGTGGTCTTTAGGTTAGTCACAATGTAGCCAATCTCACCTGTGGTGATTGCCGGGTCGGCCTGCATGCTTGGGCTCAAATGCCCAACCTCAAGTGCGAGTCCATGCGCACCCGTTGCCAACATATCAATCCGTTGACCCTTTTTGATTTCACCATCAGCCACACGCACATATAGTATCACCCCGCGATAGTCATCGTAGTAACTATCAAATATTAGTGCCCGTGTCGATGCAGTCGTACTGCCAAGTGGCGGCGTTATTCGCTCAATAATGGCTGAAAGTACCTCCTCGACCCCTTCACCGGTTTTTGCAGAAATCTTAATGATTTCATCTTCGCTACAGCCAAGGAGATTGATGACTTCTTTGCTCACCCGCTCTACATCGGCAGCCGGCAAATCGACTTTATTTAGTACAGGGATAATCACAAGATCTTGCTCAAGTGCCAAGTAAACGTTCGCGAGCGTTTGGGCCTGGATACCCTGGCTGGCATCAACCACCAGCACTGCGCCCTCACATGCTTGTAGGCTACGACTTACTTCATAGCTAAAGTCAACATGGCCCGGTGTATCAATAAGGTTCAGGTCGTACCCCTGATAGCGCATGCGCACGGGCGCAAGCTTAATGGTAATGCCCTTTTCGCGCTCGAGCTCCATACTATCAAGCAGCTGGCTTTTCATGTCGCGTTTTTCCACCGTACCAGTAATCTCCATCATCCGGTCGGCAAGGGTACTCTTGCCATGATCAATATGTGCAATGATACAAAAATTACGAATATGCAGCGTGTTCATAGCAAGCTATTTCTTCCCAAACAGTACTGCTTTTGCCCGGCTAATCACAGGGTCGGCTTCAGAAATCTTTAGTAACTTTGAAATTCCTACATAGGCCGTAAAGCTTACTGCACAAATCACCCCAAACTTAGGGAACGTCGAGAAAAAGCTCATATCACTGCTTTGCAGCTGGAACAGTAGCACACTGCCGTATGTAATCAGCGACATCAGTGCGCTCGCCACCACCATACGCATCAGGGCCTGCCAAAAACTCAGATGGAACAGCCCTGGCATGCGAATAGCCAAGATACTGCAAAGTATGACGACCTCTACAAATGCGACAAGAGACTGCGCCCACGCAAGTCCGTTCACGCCCCATCCAAAGGTATTGATAAAGGTTACCGCCAGGCCAATATTGAGTGCGATCGAAAAGAGCGATACATAAAGCGGTGTCCGCGTATCTTGCTGTGCATAGAAAGCCCGTGCTGCGATATGGTAGATCGTACGAAATAGGATGGAAATGACGAGTGCTCCCAGCAGGCCGGCAATGAGAGCATTACCACCATTTTTAATAAACGTCACGATAAAGCCACGGGCGAAGAAGGTAATTGTGACGACAGGCAGTGTCAGCCAGATAATCCAGCGCAGCACCGATAACAACTCTTTGCGAAATAGGTCAGGACGACCCTGGCCTAGCCGCTCAGTCATGCGCGGAAATGCAGCGTTGCTAATTGCGACACCAATCAGACTAACCGGCATAAGGCTCAGTGATAGAGCCTGTTGATAGACCCGAATTGTCCCGTCGGCCATATGTGAGGCCAGGTTCGTCTCAACTAGCCCATTAAAATAGTCCACTCCTTGGTCAAGTGATCGCGCAGGCAGAAGTCGGAGCACCTGGCGGAAGCCTTGATTCTTCCACTTTATCCGCATCTGATAATCAAACCCGAGGCCCATCAGCCCAATCGAGCTCACCACCAGCTGCATCATCGAACCAAGCACCACACCCAGTGCGACACCCATAATTCCACCATCAAATACCTGCCAGCCAAAAATGTTGATACCGTCCGTAAAAAACTGCGCGCCAATAATGATGCCGATATTGTAAATCGTTGGAGCGAGCGCATAGAACGTGAAGCGACCAACCGCCTGCTGCATGCTTGCAATCACCGTAGCAACCGCAAATAGGAATGGGTTGACGGCGATAATGCGCATCATACTCACCGCCAGTCCGCGACCGCTCTCATCGAGTCCGGGCCCTACGATATAGCGGACTAGAGGCTCGGCAAAAATAATGATCAACACGCTTGCGACCAGTGTCACAAGTGCCATAAAGTTGATCATGCTCGAGCTCAGCTCCCAGGCAGATTTTCGATTTCCTGACGCGAGCCGTTGGTTAAAGACGGGAATAAATGTGACACTCAGGGCTCCTGATACCAATAGAAAAAACATGAAATCAGGAATGGTAAATGCCACCGTGTACGCATCGATCCCCACCGGATAACTATCCAGGTAGAGTCCATTCAGAAGACGATCACGGTAAATCCCAAGCAGGGAAGAAACAAGTGTACTTGCCGATAGCAGCAGGGCCGCCCACTGAAGAGACAGTTTCTGGTTCGCCCTAGCTACAACGGAGCGTACACGACTTTCTGCCATGAGCTATGCCTATGCAGCCGTCCCGTGGAGCTTAGCGCCACTTGGTAGAACCGCGTCTTCCATTAGTTGACGGGCTTCATCCTCCTCGAGCGTTTCGGCCTCGAGTAGCGCATCTTTCAATCGATCGAGTACTTTTCGGTTGCGCGTCAATACCAGCTCGGCCCGCTGCGCGGCCTCTTTGATTAATGCCTCAACCTCACTATCAATCTCTTGAGCAGTTGCGTCACTGTAGGGACGGTCGTGAGTAATCTTATCAAATACCATGCCACCGGCATCCTCATGGAACACCTGGTCGCGCAGCTTAGTACCCATACCCTGTTCGATGATCATATCTCGGGCAATTTCAGTAGCTTTACGTAGATCACTTCCCGCCCCAGTTGTAATACCGTCGTGACCATAGACGATTTTTTCAGCGATGCGACCACCCATAGCACGAGCGAGGATATCCTTAAACTCGTAAACGTTGGTGTAGCTCTTGTCTTCGGGTGGCAGGAACCATGTCACACCACCAGTAGCGCCGCGTGGAATAATCGTTACCTTGTGTACTGGGTCGCTGTCTGGCAGCACATGACCAACAATTGCATGACCAGCTTCGTGATAGGCGGTCATTTCTTTTTCTTTGTCGTTCATCACCTTAGCCTTACGCTCTGGACCAATTGCTACTTTTTCAAATGCCTCAGTTAAATCTTTGCCGGTAACATGCTTTGAGTTACGGCGCGCTGCAATAATCGCTGCCTCATTGGCAATATTTGCAAGATCAGCACCACTACTACCCGCAGTCTTTGCTGCCAGTTTATCCAAATCTACCGTCGCATCAATGGGCTTGTTCTTAAAGTGCACTTTCAAAATGGCTTCCCTGTCTTTGCGCTCAGGTAGCGTAATGGTGACATGTCGGTCAAAGCGGCCTGGTCGTAGTAGGGCAGGGTCTAGCACGTCGGCTCGGTTTGTGGCTGCAAGCACGATAACATTCGTACCAGTTTCAAACCCATCCATCTCAACCAGTATCTGGTTGAGCGTCTGCTCCCGTTCATCATGTCCACCGCCCATGCCGCTACCACGCTTACGACCAACTGCATCAATCTCATCAATAAAGATGATTGCTGGGGCATTTTTCTTGGCTTTTGTGAACAAATCGCGCACGCGGCTTGCGCCGACACCGACGAACATTTCAACAAACTCACTACCAGAGATACTAAAGAAGGGGACGTTGGCCTCACCAGCGACAGCGCGTGCCAACATCGTTTTACCAGTACCTGGATTACCGACTAGTAGCGCACCTTTTGGAATTTTTGCTCCGAGTGATTCATATTTTTTCGGATGCTTCAGAAAGTCCACTACCTCTTCCAGATCTTGCTTGGCATTATCATTACCAGCTATATCCGCAAAGGTGACACGTTCTTTGTCGAGCCCATACAGCTTTGCTTTGCTCTTGCCAAAGCTCATAGCTTGGTTATTTTGGCCCTGGGCCTGGCGCATCATAAACATGAAGAATGCTGCAATTAGCACAACTGGAATGATGATCGATGCCAAGTTCCAGATAGTGTTGCCCGTATCAGATGGCGCTGCGTCGCTATAGGTGAACTTACTCTTGTCCACCAAGTTGTCCTTGAGCATAGCGGTGACACCACCCTTGATGTAAGACTTTTCGGTAGGCTTGCTTTCACCCTTTTTGGTGATAGTCAGTTCGTCACCAGTGCCTTGAATCTTATCGACCTTACCAGTATTTACGTCTTGGATTACCTGCGATACGGGGACGTCCTTGAGAGTCTGATGTGGCATTGCAATGGCCCACACCCCAAGAGTCGATAGCACTAATATCGCCCAAAACAATGTCAGCCGCAACGTGTTGTTTACTTTTCCCGAAGGTCGTTTAACCATGAATCAATTTACCTTTCTGGTGTCAAATCTCTAATACAAATTTATCTCTATAATTATACTACCTTCACTCTGTATTTTCGAGAGGTGAATTTAAGCTCGATATGCCCCCCCACCTGGTAGGTCGTGCCGGGTGCTGCTATTTTGATAGCATGAAGTGCTCGAGCAAGCTGTGGACGGGTCGGACGCCTGCCCACCTGGTCTTCAATGTCACTGCCGAGTAGCTCAATTGCTACAGCGGAATCAATCTGCGTCAAGAAGTGTCGTGAGCCCGCATGCTGCTGTAGTAAACCAGTGGTCTCGTGACGAATTGCCCTGCGCAGCTGAAGCTGACTCGCCCGCAGCTTGCCGATCGCCGTCGAAGCATCAGCGCTCAGGTGAGCACGCGCGGCATGTCGTATTCGATTACGCTGGTAGCGCTCACTAGCATTCGTTTCGTCCTCGACCCACTCTAACCGATGCTTCATGGCATAGTCGTAGAGCGCTGCTTTGGGCAAGGGGAGTAGGGGACGCTGAATTCCCTGCCTATCAAGCACCGTCAGTCCACGCCAACCAGTACCACGCACCAAATTAATCGCAACCGTTTCAGCCATATCGTCCTGATGATGAGCGGTAAGTATTATCGCCCCATGCACCGCCGCCTGCTGCATAAGAAATTTGTAGCGTGCTTCCCTAGCCTTTTCCTCACTCGCGCGCGCACCAAGCTCAACGCGCGTACCCACATAGGGAACGTGGTACCGCCGCGCCAACTGCTCAACAAACCGTGCATCGGCCGCACTGTCTCCTCGAATACCGTGATCAACATGCGCCACAATCAGCTGATGCTTCTGCTTTGTCAGCATATCAAGCAGCACCACACTGTC
>APMI01002938.1_pt1 | contig 16037 bp, 12 predicted proteins | sample 667938 | NCBI WGS metagenome assembly APMI01 (sample SAMN01084076, study PRJNA167559) | wastewater metagenome | biome: Wastewater | place: Denmark: Ejby Moelle, Odense | collected 2011-11-28 | reverse complement strand
CTGAGCCAATGGTTGGAATGGACGAGCACGCCATCGCGCGGTTCTACCACGAAAGTCTCGTCCGGCGCGCACTCCAGATCATGCACGATACCCGTGCCCGCGTGGCTGAGCGCGAGGTTGTTCGATGCCGATTTTTTAGTCGCATAGATCGCCGCGAACGCCTTTGCCGGGCTTTCCTGCTGCAACGCCTTCCGGCGGATGAGCGCAAGGGGTGCGCCCATCTCACGATAGTCGCGTTCGCATTCCAGGTAGTTGCCGGTCACGGCCAGTCCTACGCTGTTGAAGCCGAACCTTGCGAGGCCGCCGGCTTCCGTAAACGTCAGCATGTCCGGGCCATCGTCGTTGCGGATGCGCAGCACAACGCAATCGTCGGCACAACTCGCCTTCCAATCCCAATTGTGCGCGTGGATCAACACGCCATCGGGAGTCCGTTCCGGTTGTACGATGATCGTGGTGCATCCATCCGCCCCGCGCTCGGCCAGCAATCCGGCGCGCAACGCTGGCCGTCCAGCGAGCTTCAGCAATTCGGTGCGCGCGTTCATCAGCACGATGTTCGATATTGGAAGGTTCGCGCCCTCGGCGATCCCTTCCATCTCCTCGACATGCCCGGCATCGAAGTCGGCTATTATCGGCAGATAGAGATCGACCAGTTCCTTAAGCGCGACCTGGCTGAGCCCCGCAGCTTCCATCTGGGCGATATAATGTGCCGTGCCACGGCGGATTTCGGTCGCGGCGCCCTGCCCATAGCGGACGCCGCGCTCACGCGGCTTACCCCAGATTTCCAGAAGACGGCATGCGTCTGTCACCCGGCCCAATCCCCTTTATAATATCGCCCTGATCGGTAACACTGTTTTACTCAATTTAAAAAGACAAAAATGCACTATGAATTTTTTTTGTGCATTCTCCACTCGTATCGACGCACACTATTGTCTTTTTGAAATCACTAGGACATTTTGTAACCGCACATTGGGGAGGGTCCGGTGACAAAATTTGGGTTCGCGAAAGCATCGTTACCAGCCGTTCTCACACTCATGTTCGCCACTCCCGCGTACAGCGCGCCTTCGGATTGCACCGCACTCAAGCAACTAAAACTGCCCCATGTGGAGATCGTGGTCGCCACCCCCGTCGACGGGACATTCGTCGAAGATGCGGTCGTCGAGCGCGAGCCGCGCACGTACAAGGGTTTGAAGCCATTTTGCCGCGTTCGCGGGTTCAGCCGCCCCGTGCCGGGTTCGAAGATCGGGTTCGAGGTCTGGCTGCCCCCTGCTACGGTCTGGACCGGTCGGCTGCACATGATCGGCAACGGCGCCTATGTGTCGAACTTCCAGTACCGGCAGATGGTGCAGCGCCTGAACGACAACGACGTCGCGGTCGGCACCGACACCGGACACAGCGGCACCAACCTGATCTTCGGGTGGAAACATCCTGAGCGGATCGAGGATTTCGGACACCGCGCCGTGCATGAATCGGTGGTCGCGGCAAAAGCGATCACGCGCGCATATTACACACGACCGGCGCGCTATTCCTATTTCAGCGGATGTTCGACGGGCGGGTATCAGGGGCTGAGTTCGGCACAGCGCTATCCGAACGATTTCGACGGCATCATCGCGGGTGCGCCGGGGAACAACCGGACCAGCCTGACGCTCGCCTTCCTCTGGAACTTCCTCGCGAACCACCGGCCTGGCGACAATGCGACGCCGATCCTGTCGGTCGAGAATTTGCTGACCATCAACCGGGCGGTCGTCGCGCAATGCGACGCCAGAGACGGAGTGGCGGACGGCGTGGTGTTCAATCCGCTGCAGTGCAATTTCAAGGTTACGACATTGCAATGCCGTCCGGGTAGCGCTCCCAAATCCTGCCTCACGGGCGAACAGGTTGCGGCTGCGGAAAAAATCTATGGCGGCCCGAAGGACGCGCGGACCGGCAAGGCGATCTACCCCGGTTATCCGTTCGGCACCGAGGGCGTGATGAGCGGACCCGACGACGATCATCCCGGCTGGTCGGGCTATTGGGCCGAAACGGACCGGCAGCAGGAACCGTCGCGTGCCGACATTTTCCGCTATTGGGTTTTCAACGATCCGTCGTGGAACTGGTGGAAGTTCAACTGGGGCAGCGACGTCGACACGATGGAAAAGCGCCTCGGGCCGATCTTCAATGCGAACAGTTCGAACCTCACGCCGTTTTCGAAAGCGGGAGGCAAGCTGATCATGTTCATGGGCTGGCAGGATCCTGTCGGATCCCCGCTCGAAGCGATAAACTATTACAATGCCGTCCAGGCCCGGGCACGCGGTTCTGCCCTCCAGAAGGAAGCGGCGACGCAGGCGTTTCTCCGGCTCCTCATGGTGCCCGGCATGGGGCATTGTGCAGGCGGCCCTGGCGCCAGTAATTTTTCGACCGCAACGCGTGACTCCGAGCCCCCGGTAAGCGATGCGGCTCATGACATGACACGTGCGCTGGAAGCCTGGGTCGAGCGAGGGCGGGCACCGCAAAGCCTGATCGCGACGCGCTATGCAGAGGGCGGCGACAAGCTGCCTGCCGCAAAACGGCCGATCGAATATCAGCGCCCGCTGTGCGTCTGGCCCAAGGCACCGGTCTACAAGGGTGGCGACAAACGGCAGGCCGGCAGCTTCGTGTGCGAACGTCCCAGAGGTTGACCACGCGCATGATACCGACCCGCGACCTCGGCAGCAGTGGCGCGCACTATACGATCGTCGACCTCGGGGCACTCGGACTCGAGGCCCTGCCCGTCGTCCATCGCATCCTGATCGAGAATTTGCTGCGTAACGGCGGCGGAAACGAGGAAACGCCCGCGCTGGTCGACCGCTGGATCGCGAGCCGCGGAAGCGATGCCGAAATCGCATTCTCGCCGGGTCGCGTGCTGATGCACGACACCACGTGCGGTCCGGCGCTCGTCGACATTGCCGCCGCACGGTCCGCTCTTGCCGAGGCCGGCGGCGATCCGTCGCTGCTCAATCCCGTATTGCCCGTGGACGTATCGACCGACCACAGTCTTGCGGTCGACGTTTTCGGCAGCCCCGATGCGCGCGCGCGCAACATGGCGCGCGAAATGGAGCGCAATGCCGAGCGCTACAGCTTCATGAAATGGGCGTCGAACACACTCGACAGCTTTACCGTGCACCCGCCCGGCACAGGGATCATGCACACGATAAACCTCGAACGGCTGGCGACGGTCGTCACCGACCGGGAACAGGACGGTGTGCACTGGGCAATGCCCGATACGCTGATCGGTACCGACAGCCATACGCCCATGATCAACGGAATCGGCGTGCTCGGCTGGGGCGTCGGCGGGCTGGAGGCCGAGAGCGTCATGTTCGGCATGCCTGTCATGATGCGCGTTCCGGAAGTCATCGGCGTTCGCCTGACCGGCCGACTGCGCGAGGGCGTCACCGCGACCGACCTTGCCTTGGTCGTGACTCACCGCCTGCGCCAGATCGAGCTGGCCGGACGCTTCGTGGAGTATTTCGGTCCGGGGGTTACGACATTGTCGGCCGGCGACCGGTCGGTTGTCGCGAACATGGCGCCCGAATATGGATCGTCGACAGGCTATTTCCCGATCGACGCGGCGACGTTGCGCTATCTGCGGGAAACCGGGCGGGACGCAGCGGCTGTCCAGCTGGTCGAAGATTATGCGCGCGCGACCGGCCTGTGGTTCGATCCAGAGGCCGCGCCCCACTATACCGACGTTATCGAAATCGATCTGGGTGCGGTCGGCCTTTCGCTCGCCGGTCCGCGCAGGCCGCAGGACCTCGTCACTTCGGCGCAAGTTCCGGACCTGCTGGGCGGCCGGTCGCGAGGAGCAATGCCCGATCGGCCGGTCGGCATCGCCGCAATCACGAGTTGCACTAATACCTCCGATCCGCGCCAGTTGATCGCTGCCGGTCTGTTGGCCCGCAAAGCACGTGCATACGGTCTCGCACCGCCGCCGTGGGTTAAGACCTCGCTAGGGCCAGGTTCTCCGACCGCGGAACGCCTGCTTGGCCGCTCGGGATTGCTGGACGACCTCGACGCGGTCGGCTTTGCGATCGTGGGGTACGGCTGCACCGTCTGCATCGGAAATTCGGGGCCGCTGGCCGACCCCATGCTGCAAGCGATGCAAGTGGATGGCGCAAGGCCCGTCGGCATCCTATCGGGCAACCGTAACTTTCCCGGCCGCGTCCACCCACAGATAGAGGACGCGTTTCTGGCCTCGCCGGCGCTCGTCGTCGCTTATGCACTGGCAGGCGACGCCGCGATCGACATTGCGTCCGACCCTCTCGGCAAGAGCCCCGATGGCCGGGATATCTTCCTGGCGGACCTGTGGCCGACCGGAGCGGAAATCGATGCGGTTGCCGCGGCGGGCATGTCTTCGGACGATTATGCGGCCGCCTATGATCTGGCGGAGGCGAGTTCCGCCTGGGCCGCCCTGCCCGCATCCGACAGTCCGCTCTACCCGTGGGACGTGCGCTCGACCTACCTCCGGCGACCTCCCTTCGCCCGGATGGAACGGACCGACCGCCTCGGCCGCTACAGCGCCGCGCCGTTGATCGTCCTGGGGGACGACATCACGACCGATCATATCTCTCCGGCCGGCGCGATCGCCCGGGATGGCGATGCGGCACATTGGTTGATCGAACAGGGCGCGGACCCGGCGGACCTCAACGTTTTCTCGTCGCTACGCGGAAATTGGGAAGTCATGCTGCGCGGACTGTTTACGAACCGGACGGTGCGCAACCTGCTCGCGGATGACATTCCGCCCGGCAGCACGATCCTTGAGACAGGCGGGGCTCCCCTGCCCTTATGGCGGGCCGCTGCGCATTATGCCGAGCGTGATCAATCCGTCGTGATCGTGGCCGGCGAACGTTATGGCATGGGTTCCTCACGCGACTGGGCAGCCAAGGGCGCAAGCCTGCTCAGTGCGCGCGCCGTCCTCGCCAGCAGTTTCGAACGCATCCATCGTTCCAATCTCGTCAATATGGGCATCCTGCCGTTGCGCCTGCCCGCGGACCGGCATCCCGGCTTGATGGCACTGCATCCGGAAGACCGGATCGAGGTGAATGCGCCCCCAGATCACCTGAGACCGCGTGCAGCAGTGCCTGTTGCAATCCATCGTCGCGACGGATCGACCGAACAATTCGAAGCCCGCGCAGAAGTCGAAACCGCGCTCGAACTTTCCGTGCTGCGCGCAGGGGGCATCATTCCGATGATCCTGCAGGGGAAGATCGCAGGCTAGCGCCGCGTAATCCGATCGAAAAAGGCGAAGGTCCGATCGAGGGCAAGCAGGCTGAATCGGCGCGTGTCCTCAAGGGATTTGCCGATAAAGCCATGATTTGCGCCGGGAATGAACAAGGTATCGACCGGCACCGACACGCGTTTCAAGGCTGCGGCCATGAGTTCGCTCTGTCCATATTCCACCTCGTCGTCCGCGGTGCCGTGCACCAGCAACATCGGAGGCGTGGCCGCATCGACGTAACCGATCGGGCTGGCACGCTTGGCCGGTTCGATGCACGCATCATCCCGGCACCCGAGCAACGCAGAGACATTGTCGCCCAATGCGGGCGAACGCTGAACCCGATGCCGGTCGAGATCGAACGGGCCGTACCAGATCGCAGCGCCCTGAACGCAATCCGACTGCGACAGCGCCTGCGCGCTTGCCGCGGCGGTGCGGCTCAAGCGGCCGGTCGAGGGCGGCGGGGCGAACGCCGCGACATGGCATGTCGTTGCGGCAAGCGCCGCAAGATGTCCGCCGGCCGATCCGCCCCACAGGATGACCCGTGAGGGATCGACGCCAAAATCTGCGGCCCGCTCGCGGAGGTAACGGATTGCGGCTTTCACATCCTGCACGGGTGCCGGGAACGCCGCTTCGCCGCTCATCCGGTAATCGACCGAAGCGACCACGTAACCGCGCGCCGCAAGCGAAGCGAGCACACCGGGAAAGTCGGTGAATGCACCCGACTGACGGCCGTCGCCCCGGCTCCATCCGCCACCGTGAATCCAGATGACCAGCGGCCGCGCCTTTGCCTTGGCGCGGTCTGCATGCAGGTAGAGGTCGAGTTGCAAAGGGCGATAGCCGACGTAGTTCGCGAACTCGACATGCGGCCTGGCAACGATCCCGCCGGGATAGCGCGCCTCGACCTGGGGGAAGGCATCGCCCCTGACCGATTTGGCGGAAATAGCGGGAGTTGCGGCCAACGCGGGCCAGGCGCAGGCAGCGAGCAACAGCGGCATCGGAACAAGGCAGAGTTTCATCGACCGCTCACCCATAATTGTATTTTTGACTTCATAAGAACTATGCCGATAAAGAGCGGCAACGCAAGCCCGTATCGGAGACCGATTCCATGACCCTTATCGACCGCATCATGGAAGCTGACAGCGGCCTGCGTCCGCAAATTCCGGAAACGCCGCTGGAACGCAGCGAACGACTCTCGGCCGATCTGGGCTGCGATGTGTGGCTGAAGCTCGATCACCTGCAGCCGACAGGATCGTTCAAGGCCCGCGGCTCCGCCAACAAGATCCGCGTCCTCGGCGACGCCGCCCGCAAGACCGGCGTCATCACCTCGTCGACGGGCAATCATGGTCAGGGCGTCGCCCGTGCCGGCAAGCTCGCCGGGGTCAAGGTAACGATCTACCTTTGCCCACAGGCGCCCGCCGCGAAGGTCGCTGCGATGAGAGCCCTTGGCGCGGAGATCGTCATGGTCGACGGCCTGCCCCTCGACGCGGAACTCGAAGCCCGGCGACAATCGGAATTGCAGGGCAAGCCCTATGTCGCGCCGTACAACGACCTCGACGTGATTGCTGGTCAGGGCACGCTGGGCGCGGAACTCGCGCGGCAGGCGGACGATCTGGACGCGGTCTTCGTCAACGTCGGCGGTGGCGGCCTAATCAGCGGTGTCGGTACCGCGATGAAAGCGCTCAGTCCCCGGACGCAGGTGGTCGCCGTATGGCCAAAGGCCTCCACCTGCATGCTCGATTCGCTCAACGCAGGCGAAATTATCCAGACGCCGGAATATGAAACCTTCTCGGAAGCATCGACCGGCGCCATCGAGCCGGGTTCGGTCACCTTCCCGATCTGCCAGCAGGTAATCGACGAAAAGCTGACCGTCGAGGAAGTCGAGATCGCCCGCGCGATGCGCCGTGTCGCCGAAGCGGAACGCTGGATGATCGAAGGCGCTGCCGGCGTTCCCCTCGCCGGCCTGATCCAGGTCGCTCCGCAGTATCGCGGCAAGAAGGTCGCGGTCGTGATCTGCGGCCGCAATATCGCGCTCGACCTGTGGCAGCGCGCAATGACACTTGCCCAATAAGGCGTCCCGGCACATCTGTTGTTTTCGAGCAGTGAATCGGGGCAGAGACAGGTGACATCGGCGCATAGGCCAATTGGGCCCGACCGCGGCATCAAGCGGCTGAGCATTCCGGAAGCCGTCGCCGAATCGCTGCAACAGCGCATCCTGAGCGGCGAATTCAAGGAAGGCGACGCGCTCATCCAGGAAACGCTGGCCAATGAATACCAGGTCAGCCGCATGCCGATCCGCGAGGCATTGCGGCAACTGGAAGCCACGGGCCTGGTTGCGATGCAGATGCACAAGGGTGCCGTCGTCACGTCGGTACCGATCGGACAGATCGCAGAACTGTTCGAACTCCGCGCCCTCCTCGAAGGAGACATTCTCGGCCATTCCATTCCACGAATGACCGACGAAAACCTGAATGCCGCACGCGACCTTCTGGCGCAGCTGGAACAGGCTTATGAAGACGGTGAAGTCAGCCGCTGGGGCGACCTCAACTGGCAGTTCCATCGCAGTCTCTACATCGCCGGGGGTCGTGTACAGACGCTGGCGCTGATCCAGACGGTCAATATCCAGACCGATCGCTACATCCGCCTGCAGTTGCTGATGACCGGAGCGATCAAGGGCGCCGAAGCAGAGCATCGTGAACTCCTGCGGCTGTGCACGGCGCGTGAAACCAAGTCCGCCGTCGCATATCTGCGCAAGCATATTCGAGAGGCCGGCACCAACCTGGTGCGTGCCATTTCCGACAGCCGCACCGCCAACGCCGCATAACTCATCGCACTAGCTGTTTCCGTATCAAGCAGAGTCTTGACATTGTCGATTGGATACGATCTACAATTTCTCAGTTTTTGAGGAGTTGAGCAATGTCGGTTTGGACAGGCGTTTTTCCCGCGGTGACCACAAAGATGACGCAGGATGGCAAGATCGATGGGCAGGCGATGGCTGCCAGCATCGACCGGCTGGTCGACAATGGCGTGTCGGGCGTGATCGTCCTGCCGATGCTCGGTGAAAATTCCTCGCTATCGCTCGCCGAGCGCGAGTCGGTGATCCGGCTCGCCAAGGAAACGGTCGGCGGCCGCGTTCCCGTTCTCTCGGGCCTCGCCGAAATCACGCTCGAAAATGCCAAGGCAAATGCCGCGGCATACCGTTCCTATGGAGCGGAAGGGCTGATGGTGTTCCCCAGCCTCGGCTACATGACCGACCCCCGCGAAACCGCGCACTGGTATCGCGAGATCGCGGGCGCCGGGCAGTTGCCGATCATGATCTACAACAACCCGATCGCCTATAAGGTCGACGTGACCGCCGAAATCCTGAACGATCTGGTGGACGTGCCGGAGATCGTCTGCATCAAGGAAGAAACCGGCGACATCCGCCGGGTCACCGACACCTACATCGAATTCGGCGACCGTTTCAGCGTCTTCTGCGGTGTCGACGATTTGATCGTGGAAAGCAGCGCGTTGGGCGTCACGGGCTGGGTTTCGGGCATGACCAACGCCTGGCCGGCCGAATGCGTGAAGCTGTTCAACCTGTGCGCCGCGCAACGTTACGACGAGGCGCGCAAGCTCTACCATGTGCTGACGCCGTCGTTCCACCTCGATACGCACGTAAAGCTTGTCCAGTACATCAAGCTGGCGGAGCACCTCGTCTATGGCGCGCCCGAGTGGACCCGCGCCCCGCGCCTGCCGCTGGTCGATGAAGAGCGCGCGCATGTCGTCGACACGGTCCAGCGGGCGATCGACGAACTCAAACGCCTTTCATAGCGCAGCCCGTTCACCAACCTTGATTGTATTTTCGAATCTGTTAGTACCATCAACTAACAGGGAGCGGAACCGTGCGAGGCGGACTGCGCTCGTTCCTGCAATCGAGGGAGTGTCGACGAAATGCGCTATGTCCGGATGCCGATCGAGGTCGAGTCGCCCGAGGAAATCGGTTACGGGACCATCCGCTACAATCTGTCGGAAAGCAGCGTCGCGGACCGGACGATTTCCGATCTCGGCCTGACCATTCCCGACCTGAAACTGCTTTATAACGAGCACCGCGGCAGCGAGCGCCTGCGCTCGCTGATCGTGCAGAACGACGAAGGCGTGACGGCGGACGACGTGCTGATCGCTGGGGGCGCTGCGGGCGCGCTTTTCATCGTTTCGACGGCGATCCTGGGGCATGACGACCACCTCGTCGTGGTGCGTCCCAACTACGCGACCAACCTCGAGACCCCGCGCGCGATCGGGTGCAGGCAGACCGAAATCGACCTGTCCTTCGACGATGCTTTCTCGCTCGACCCGGAACGCATCGCCGCCGCGATCACGCCCTCGACCCGCCTGGTCAGCGTTACCTGCCCGCACAACCCGACCGGCACGACCTATGACCTGGCGACGCTCGACCGGCTGGTCGAGATCACGCGCAACGCGGGATGCTGCCTGCTGGTCGACGAGACCTATCGCGACCTGTCGTTCGAACCGCCCCTTCCCCTCGCCGCCACGCGCGCACCGCACGTGATCAGCGTCGCATCGCTGTCCAAGGCATATGGCGTGCCTGGCATCCGCATCGGCTGGATCATCGCGCGCGACCCGGGTCTCAAGGAACAGTTCCTTGCCGCCAAGGAACAGATTTCGATCAGCGGCAGCGTGATCGACGAATGGATCGCCGAGGAAATCCTGTCGCGCCGCAGCGCGTTCCTCGACCCGGTCATGACCGAAATGCACCGCCGCCGCGACCGCATCACGGAATGGATGGCGAGCGAGGAATTGCTCGACTGGGTCAAGCCCAGCGGCGGTGTCGTCTGTTTCCCGCATATGCGCGACGAGCCTCCGGGCGGCACCGACGCATTCTATCGCCGTCTTCTTGAACAATATGGCTGCTACGTCGGGCCGGGCCACTGGTTCGAACGGCCCGACCGCTTCTTCCGCCTGGGATTTGGCTGGCCGACCGCCGATGAGCTAGAGGGCGGCCTGGACGCGATTTCAAAGGCACTGCGCGGTTGAACAACATTCCGAAGATCGGTTTCGTCGGCGTCGGTACCATTGCCGAGGCGCTGATCATCGGAATGTGTGCCGGGGGCGAGCATCGCGCCGACATTTTGTTGTCCCCCCGCAGCGCGGAGATCGCCGAACGGTTGAGCCGGCAATACGACTTCATCCGGATGGCGGCGGACAACCAGTCAGTGGTCGACGGCAGCGACATCGTCTTCCTCGCCGTCCGCCCGCAGGTCGCCGACGAAGTCTTGTCGCCGCTCGTGTTCCGCGCGGACCAGCGGATCGTCAGCCTGATCGCGACTTATGATGTCGCGCGACTACAGCCGCTGGTGGCGCCGGCGATCACCATTGCCCGCGCCATTCCCCTCCCCCCGGTCGCCCAGCGCAAGGCGGCGATGACGCTTTACCCGCCGCTACCGGAAATCGCCGCACTGCTCGACGGCTTGGGACAGCTGGTGCAACTCGACCGGGAAGACGACATCGACGCGTGCGTTGCCGTTACTGCCCTGATGGGAAGCTATTTCGGGATGCTCGACGGCATCACGCGCTGGCTGTCGCAACGCGGGATCGCCAGCGAACAGGCGCAGTCCTACGTCGGTGCGATCTACCACGCCCTTGGCATTGCGGCGGAAGCGCAGGCTGCCGACGGGTTCGACCGCCTGTCGGTCGAATATTCGACCCGTGGCGGACTCAACGAACAAGCATGGCGCGAACTGCGCGCAGCCGGTCTGAACGACATGTTTTCAGAGGCGCTCGACCTGATCCACGACCGCGTCCGCGGGCGCGCGACATTGGAAGACCGGCTGCCTCGTAACCGCTGACAGGTTCAGCAGGACAACCAGGTATCGTTGAGGCGATAGCCGTTCGGAAATGGATCCTCGGGATCGCTGCCATAGTGCGAGACACCGGTCAGCCAGGCACGTCCGCTGACCGACGTAAGTACGGCTCCTGTATCGCCCACCCTGGTTTCGCCTTCGATCGCGCAGGCGAATTCGGTGTCGAGAATGGACAGATGGTTGAACCGTTCGCCGACCGCGAGATCGCCGCGCGCATGCATCAGCGCCATGCGCGCCGAACTGCCGGTGCCACAGGGGCTGCGATCGATCCGGCCCGGTGAGACGACGACGGCATTCTTCGCAGTCTTTACCCCGTCGCGTTCCATCAAGGGGCCGGCGAACAGCGTCTGATTGATCGTATGAATGCCGGGATTGGTGGGATGCACCGAGGGCAGCTGTTCGGCCGCGGCAAGCTTGATGCGTTCGCCGACCTCGACGAGCGTCCGCGCCTCGCCCTGTGCCAGTGTGAAGCCCAGATCCTCCGCGGACACGATCACGTAGATCATGCCGCCATAGGACACGTCGACCGTCACCTGGCCGAGCCCGGGCACGTCGACCGGCTTTTGCAAATGCATGACGAAACTCGGCACATTGCGGAACGACACCCGCCGGCACTTGCCGTCGCCGCATTCCGCCTCGACTCCCACCAACCCTGCCGGCGTATCGACCGTCAGCCGCGTGACCGGCTCGATCATGGGCACCATGCCCGTTTCCAGTGCCACGGTGACCGTGCAGATCAGGTTCGACCCCGACATCGGCGGGTAATAATCGGATTCGATGACGATCATCCCGAGATCCGCCTCGGGCACGATCGGGGGTGTGATGAGATTGACCGCCGCATTCACACTGCCGCGCGGATCTGAGAGCAGCATCAGGCGCAACCAGTCCTGGTCGCGCTCGAGCAATTGCTGGCGCTCGAACATCGACGACGCGCGGGGCGCGATGACGCCGCCGGTGATGACGCGGCCGACTTCCCCCTCGGCATGGGCTCCGACGACTGTGACGACTTGCTGTGTGCGCATGACCGTTCGAGTATCGCATCCGGGCGCCACATTCCAGAAAAATTGTATATTGGATCCGAAACTACGTCTTTACATTAAATGAACACTGCATATTTAAATAATAGACACTGCTCATTTTCTGCGGTAAGCCCCTTTGGAGACACAGGAGTAGACGCGAGTGGAAATCGGCTTTCAGGTCGCTGGTGCCGGAATCGCCCTGCCCGACCGGGTTGTTCCCTCCGAAGAAGTCGATGAACTGATTGACCGCCCATCCGGCTGGACGGAGACGCATCTGGGCATCCGTCAACGATATTGGGCAAACGACGGCGAGACGTCGTCGAGCCTTGGGGCGGCGGCGGCAACCGCCGCGCTGAACGACGCGGGATGGGCCATTGGTGACATCGATGTGATTGTCGGCGCGTGTGCTGTGATGGAGCAACCGATCCCCGGAACTGCCGTGTTCGTGCAACGCCGCCTGGGCTTGGGGCAATCCGGCATTCCTGCGTTCGATGTGAACGCGACCTGCCTGTCCTTTCTCGTCGCCTTCGAGACAGTGCTTGCCGGCTTTGCGCTCGGCAAATGGCGGCGCGCGCTGATCGTCGGTGCCGACATCGCTTCGGCCGCGCTCGACTTCTCCGATCCCGAAGCTTCGGCGATCTTCGGCGACGGTGCTGCTGCTGTCGCGCTAAGCGCCGACGGACCGCATCGCCTGCTCGCCGCACGGCTTTCGACCTTCGGCGACGGCGCGGACCTCTGTCGGCTGGAAGCGGGAGGAACCCGGCTGCGCCCGCACGACGACCTGGACGATTTTCTCGCGCGCAGCCGGTTTCTGATGGACGGCCCCGGCGTTTTCCGCGCGACGGCCAAGCGCTTTCCCGCCTTCATCGAACAGCTCCTGTCGGAAGCAGGAACCGGGCTCGACCAGATCGACACGGTCATCCCGCATCAGGCGAGCGCCGCAGCCCTCGAACACCTCAAACGCGCGGTGCCCGACGGGCATGCCCGCACGGTCGACATCTTCGCAGATCACGGCAACCAGATCGCGGTCGGCATGCCGCACGCCCTGTATCACGCACGCGCAGCGGGACGGCTCACACCCGGCAGCCACTCCCTGCTGATCGGGACTTCGGCGGGCGTGTCACTCGGGGGCGCCGTAATCCGGTGGTGAGACGCCATGCTCTGGTGACGGGTGCGACGGGCGGCCTGGGACGGACGCTGGTGCGTCAGCTGCTCGCGGCGGACTATCGCGTAATGGCTACCGGTCGAAATATTAGGATCGGGACGGAACTTGCCGCCAAGGGTGCGCAGTTCATGGGCGCAGACCTGATTGCCGATTCGCTCGAAAGCCTCGTCGATAAAGTCGATACTGTTTTCCATCTCGCCGCCCTGTCTTCGCCCTGGGGGCGATATGCCGACTTCGAAGCAATCAATATTACGGCGACAGGCCGGCTGCTCGAAGCGGCGCGGCAGGCCGGGGCAAAGCGCTTCATCTACGTATCGACCCCGTCGATCTACGCCGCAGCGCACGATCGCCTCGGCCTGACCGAAACCGATCCGCCGGCGATGCCCTTCGCAAACGCCTATGCGGCAACGAAATACGCGGCCGAGCAGCGAGTTCTGGCCGCCCATGACATGGGCATCGCGACGATCGTCCTTCGTCCACGTGCGATCGTCGGACCGCATGACGAAGTCATCCTGCCCCGCCTGCTCCGCGCCGTAAAGAATGGCCGGATCAGGCTGCCGGGTGGCGGCAATGCGCTGATCGAACTCACCGATGTGCGCGACGTGTGTGCGGCGTTGATCGCGGCGGACCGTGCGTCGGCGACGGGAAAGGCTTTCAACATTTCCGGCGGTTCGCCACGCAGTCTGCGCGCCCTGCTTACGACGATCTTCGCCGTTCTCGAACGGCCGGTCGATATGCGCTCCATCGGCGTCGGCCGAGCCATGGCATTCGCACGGCTCGCCGAAATGATCACCAAACTCATCCCCGGGCAGCCCGAGCCCGCTATTACGACTTACACCGTGAAGGCCCTCGGCTATTCACAGACCTTCGACCTGAGCGCCGCGCGTACCGGACTAGGTTGGACGCCGCGCTTCACGCCTGAAGAAGCTATCGCTCATGCCTTGGGAGAAGGCGCCATCCATGACTGAGGTTACAGTTCGTCCCCTGCGCGTGGGCCACTGCCTGCATCCCCAGATCATGTCGATCCGCGATGGAAGCTGGCGTCCGACGGTGTTCCCTGCACTGGCGATGCTGATCGTCCACCCTGTCGAAGGTCCGATCCTGTTTGATACGGGCTACGATCCGGCTTTCCTGCAGGCGACCGAGGCGTTGCCCGAGCGCTTCTATCGCTGGCTGACGCCTGTGACCCTCGGCGACCAGGAACATCTGCCCAAACAGCTGCAACGCCTGGGCATCGCAGCCGTGGACGTGCGCCACTTAGTACTGTCGCACTTCCATGCAGATCACATGGCCGGGATCCACGCATTTCCCAATGCAGCGATCCATTGCGCGCGCGCGGGCCTGGAAGCGGCATGCACAGGGGGCCGCTTTGCAGCCGTGCGTCAGGGCGTGTTGCGCAAGCTGATTCCCGCAGACATCGACGTGCGGGCGCGGTTCTACGAAGAGGATCAACGCATCGCCCTGCCCCCCTCACTGGCACCGTTCGACATGGGAGCCGACATTCTGGGCGACGGATCGGTCGTTGCCGTAGAACTTCCCGGCCATTGTCCGGGGCATTGGGGAATCGTCGTGCGTGACGGTGAACGCGGTGATCATTTCATGGTCGGCGATGCCGCCTGGTCGAGCGACGCGATCCGCCGCAACATGCCGGCCCCCGCGATTGCCAGCGGTTTCCTGGGCAACACGCGCGTGGGCCGCGAAACACTGGGCAAGCTCCACTCCCTGTGGGCACGCAATCGCGAAATGACATTCACACCGTGCCACTGTCCCGAACGCGCCGCCGAAGCGGTTCGTCCGTGAAGGCGGCACAACTCGACGGCCGGACGATCTGGTACGCGGCAAGCAACGAGGACGGCCGCAGCGAGACGCTGGCGCTCGAACCGGCTGGGCGGAGCATCCTGAGCATCACCGCAAGCGGTTCGCGGACATTCGACCTGCTACTCGCCGATCCCGCACATATCGTCTCGATCGACCAGAACCCTGCGCAGACCGCCTTTGCCGAACTGCTCGCCGCAGGTTACCGCACGCTGGATTACCGGCAATTCTCGGCATTTACCGGGCTCGATAACGACCAATCTGCACGTGAGATACTGTTCGAACGGATCGCAACGAACCTGTCACCCGCGACCCGGATATTCTGGTCGAACAACCGCCGCGCGATCGGCGCGGGCTTGATCTATTCGGGCAAATGGGAAGGTTTCCTGCGAACGATCCATTATCTCGCTGGAAGTAAGCGGCGCGGGATTGCCGCACGACTGATGACGGCTGAAACCGTCGAAGAACAATATACGCTTTGGCGATCCGAATGGACCGACCGGCAATGGCGCTGGTTCCTGAAACTTCTCTCGGCACGTTTCCTCTGGCGTTATGTGGCGCGCGAGCCGGGCATCGCGTTCGTCGCGCGCGATTTCGACATCAGCGCCTATGTCGCGGCGCGCTTCGACCATGCTGCACGCACCCAGTTGTTCCGCGAGAGCCCGTTTGCCTGGTTGATGATGACTGGCAGCTACCCCGACGACGTCCGCCCGCCCTATTTGTCGGAAGCGGGGTTTGACGCGATCAAGAACCGTATCGACCGCGTCGAATTCGTGACCGCACCCGTGCAGGATTATCTGCGCGGTACCGATGCTGGCCGTTTCGATGCGGTGTCGCTGTCCGACTATTCGTCCTATTGCGATGTCGATGTTCAACGCGGCCTGTGGCGTGACCTGGCGCGCGCGATGCCGCGAGGCGGTCGCGTGTGCGAGCGCAAGTTCTTCAATAAA
>APMI01007138.1_pt1 | contig 16040 bp, 14 predicted proteins | sample 667938 | NCBI WGS metagenome assembly APMI01 (sample SAMN01084076, study PRJNA167559) | wastewater metagenome | biome: Wastewater | place: Denmark: Ejby Moelle, Odense | collected 2011-11-28 | reverse complement strand
ACTGAACTCAGAATTCCTTGCTGAACCGTACCCCCAATGTACGCGGCTGGGCGATCACGGTATAGGGCTCGTGGCCACAGGTCAGCGCCGCGCATTGGGCGAAACGACTCATCTGCGCGCGCTCGTTGGTGGCGTTCTTCAAGAACACATCAATCGCCCAGCTGTCCTTGCGCCAACCAGCGGAGAGATCCAGCAAGCTGTAACTGTCCAGATAACCCAACAACGCGGTTTCAGCCTGCCGCATATCCACGCGCCGCTTGCCCGCATGCGACAACGACGCCTGCCAATACGCCTCGCCAGACCCCAAGTCGAAGGTGTAACGAGCATTCAAGCTGCCCTTGAAGCGCGGCGTCACCGGCAGCTGGCTGCCTGAGGGTGCCTGTGGCCCGCTGATCACATTGCCATTGGGATCCAGGGAGCCGGCCGGGCATACGGTTTCGGGCTTGCCATCGGGCTTGAGCCAGCCGCAGAAGTTGGCGGTGAGCTTGGCGTCATACCATGCGAAACCACCGGAGATTTGCAAGTTGTAGGTGGCCGCCCAAGTCAAATCCAGCTCCAGGCCGTCGATCTTGGCCTGGTTGGCATTGCGGATTTCGGTCAACCCGTTTTGGCCCAGATAAGAGAATTGGAAATCTTTCCAGTTTTCGCGGAACAGTGCACCATTGAAGATCAAGGTATCGCCGGCCCACGACGTCTTCCAACCCAGCTCGTAGTTGGTCAGGAAATCCGACACATACGGCGGCAAGGTCCCGCGCCGATTGATGCCACCAGGGCGGTAGCCCTGCGACCACGTGGCATACACCAGCTTCTTGTCATCGATCTTGTAGGTGGCATTGAGGCGGTAGATGGCATCGTTTTCTTTCACCCCCTTATCCACCACCACGCACGGCGCACCTTCAAACGGCACCCAATTCGATTTGGCACCGTACTGCGCATAACAACCGGCTTCGCCATAGCGATTGACAGGATCCAGACTGCTGCCGGACGAATAGCCATTGGCAAACCCGAAGTAACCCTTGAGGCTATTGCGGGTGGTAAACCAACGCCCGCCGGCATTCAATTCCAACTTGTCCGTCACATCAAAACTGAGCTGACCGAAGATCGCCTGGTCGCGGTCGCGGCGCTCCTGCTGGGTCAGCCAAATGGTGTCGGGCCAACCGCTGACCGACAACGAATCGGCCAGATTGTCGATCCGGTAACGCTGATGGATTTGGTGTTCCTGCTGCTGCCAAAACAGCCCGGCCACTACGCGGAAACGGTTGTCCTGCGGCGAGGCAATGCGCAACTCATGACTGGTGCGGGTGTAGCCATCGGTGGCTTGGATGTACTGGGATGGATTCACCAGCGCGCCACTGTTGTCGTAGAAATACGCGCCGTAGCCGGCCAGTGCGTCGTACCAATAACCGTAATCGCTGTAGTCCGATTCGGAATCCACGTCGCGCTTGAGATGCGAGAACACATAGGTCAGGTCGAAATTGCCGATCTTGCCCTCCACCGTCAGCGCCGCCTGCCACCAACGGTCATCGGACGATTCCGGATGGAAATGCTTGACCGCCATTCCTGCGGTGGATGCGTCATAGCCTGCGGCGGCACTGCCCACCATCGGGTCGATGCCGGCACTGCCGTAGGCCTTCTGCTTCTGCGCGATGATCTGCGGCGTAATCGTCCAACGATCATTGATATCAAAACGCGCAGCACCACGGAAACCGGCAGTGTCTGCGGTGTTGTAGTTGTTCTCGGCCAAGTTGGCGTTGTCGGCCACGATCCCGGAGGTGGGATACTTGCGCGTGCCATGCAGATTGTCCACATAGCCGGCATCGTGCTTTTGCCAGCCCACCAAACGCACCGCGCTGCCGCTGTTGATCGGCAAGTTGACAAAGCCTTCCAGCACATGCCCGATGCCGCCACCGTCGATGGCATTGGCTTCCACTGCAAAACCGGCCGCATAGCCGGAGGGATCTGGTTTTTTGGTGATGATGCGGACGGTACCAGCCTGCGAGCTGGCCCCGTACAAGGTGCCTTGCGGGCCGGCCAGTGCTTCGACGCGGTCGATGTCGTACATGTGGATATCAAGCGCGCCCTGGATGGTAGTGATCGGCTGCTCATCCAGATACATGCCCACGCTGGGCTGTGAGCCGGAGTGGTTGCCATCGCCACCGCTGGCCACACCGCGCATGTACACCTGCACGAAACCCGGCCCGGAGAACACACCACCACCGGCGGTGCCGTAACTCAAGCTGGGGATGAGTTTGGCGTAATCGTTGAAGCTCTGGACGTTTTGCTGTTCCAGCTGCTCATTGCCCAACACTTGCAGGCTGATCGGTACTTTTTGCAGGTTTTCCTCGCGTTTTTGCGCGGTTACCGTGACCGTGCCCAAGGTACGGGTGTCCTTGTCCTTGCCGGCTTCTTTGCTGGCAGGTGCCTGCTCAGTCGCACTTTGCGCCCATACCGGTGCGGCAAAGGCCAGTACCACTGCGGCCGCCAGCGGCAGTTTGCGGATATTGCGGAATGCGCCGCGGGAGCGACGAATAGACGTTCTGGTTTGCATCACGGACTCCCCTCCGAGTTGAAATTGCTGTTGTTGTTTTCAAGATGCCCCAAGCATCGCTCAAGATCGACCTTGATTGAATTACGTGTTTTTAACGCAAATCCGGCAACTCCTCTACCACCGGCACCTGCGGATAATGCGCCAACACCGGGCCCAATGCCTGCTTCAGCGGCCCTAGCCAAGGCTCAAAGCGCTTCCACTGTGCCAATCCGTCGGTGTAAATCGGCTGCCGCACCTGTTCCGAGCTGGCAGTACGCACCGCCCGGGTGTTTTCAAAAAAGCGCAGACAGCGCGGATCAAACGGCAACTCGCAGTAGTCCAGCAAGGCGCGCACCTGGGCTTCGGTATTGGCCACCATGTCCTCGTAGAGGACACGGTGGATGCGGCCCGGCAGTACCGCATCGAAATGCGCCATCAATGCCACGTAATCGGCATAGTAGTGGCCCATATCGGCAAGGTCGTAACTGAAGGCTTGGCCACGTGCAAAATGTTGTTTGAAATTGGAGAAACAGCACGCGAGTGGATGCCGACGCGCATCGATGATTTTGGCATTTGGCAAAATCGAATGAATCAACCCCACATGCGCGAAATTGTTCGGCATCTTGTCGATGAAAAACGGCCTGCCCTCGCGCCGCTGCGGCTGGCAGCGACGAAGATAGTCTTCGCCCAGCGCATGCAATTCCGAATGCCCCAGTCCTGCCAGCACATCGTGATACGCGGTGGTTTCCGGATTGCCATCCCGCTGACGCAACTCACGCGTGATGGCGATGATGGCGGGTAATTCCATCGTGCCTTCCACCTGCGGGTGGCTGGACAGGATTTGCTCGATCAAGGTGGAGCCGGCCCGTGGCATCCCGATCACAAAAATCGGATCCCGCGCTGCGCTGCCACTACCAGCGCGGGCGGCAAAGTATTCCGGGGTATAGGTGCGCATCGCACGCTGCGTGCGTACACGCATCATGCCGGCATCGTAGGGCAGTTGCCGGCGGCGCAACGCATTGCCACGTGCATAGTGGGCAAACGCGGCGGCATCGGCACCGGCATCTTCCTGCGCCTTGCCCAGTGCAAATTCAAGATGCAGGCGAGCATCGTCATCCAAATCCTGGCGCTGCAGTTGCACTTGCATCGCGGCGATATCAGCGGCATCAAAACGCATGGTTTTCAGATTGGCCAAACTCCACCACGCGCCGCCAAAGCCCGGGTTGATCGCCAGCGCACGCCGATACGCGGTGATTGCATCGCTGCTGCGGTTGGCAGTTTTCAACGCATGCCCATAACCCAGCCACACCTGCCATTGCTGCGGAAGTTTCGCCAATACGCCTTCGTAGGTGGTGATGGCGGCATCGAAGTCACCCAATTTACCCAGCACCACCGCACGCATGTTCTGCAAGCTCTGGCTGGACGGATCACGCGTCAGCAAGTAGTCGATTTCAACCAAGGCTTGCGCATGCCGATTGCCGCGATTGAGTACGGTTGCCAAGTTCTGGCGCGCCGCATCGAAACTGGGCGCACGCTGCAGTACTTGTTCCAGCAGCGTGATGGCCTCGTCATTGCGACCCAGTCGCGCCGCCAACTCGGCCAACATGCGTTGTGCGGCCACATCGGTGGGCTGCCTCTGCAAGCGCGCACGCAGGCGGGTTTCGGCCTCGGGCAAATCACCTTGCGCCAACGCATCGGCCGCTTGCATCAGTTCTGCCGTGTGCACACTCAGGCGTACGTGCTGCATGTACGCCGCATCGGCGGCGTCATCATCCCCCAACCCGAAATGCGCATCGGCAAGCGCCAGCCACGCCACCGCCGAGCCCGCTTGTGCCTGCACCAGCGGCCGCAAAATTTCGACAGCCTGCGCAAACTGCCTCTGCGCGGACGCCGCCAGACCCGACAGCAGTACGCCAGCGGGGTGGCCCGGCACACTGGCCAGAATTTCACGCGCTTGTTGCGCAGCCAGCGCTGGTGCGGTTTCCAGCAATTGCAGGCCATGTGCCAGTGCGACATTCACACTGGCCGCTTGGTCTTCCATGTATCCACTCCGCTTATCCGTGACCATCGGCATGTTGCCATGCCGGCTGGCTTCGCACACTGTAGAAGCCTTGTGCCGCCATTGACGCCCCCATGCACAGTTCCCGTCTGATCATCGCCCTGCCCGCCTTGCTTGCGCTAGCAACATTGCCTGCCTCGGCAAAAGAACCCGCATCGGCCACCCCCATCGCAACCGGTAGTTGCGCCGCGATTCCACTGGCCGGTCGTGATGCAGGGAGCGTGCTGCAATCCAGTACTGCCAATGCGTGGGGTGGCGCACGCACGGGCAAGGAAGCCAGCCTGTCCGACCGCGTTGTCCGCTATGCCATCGCGGCCGAGCTTGACCCGGTCAAACACACCCTGACCGGCAAACAGCAACTCACCTGGCGCAACCGCAGCGCGCAGCCGGTGTGCAGCATCTACCTGCATATGTACCTGAACGGGTTCGAAGGCCCGGGCAGCACCTTCATGACCGAGCAGCGCGCCAGCAGCGGCGGCTTCCGCAGCAACGTAGCCACCAAGGATGGCGAATACGGCTATATCCGCCTGGACAAGGTGGCACAAGGTGGCGCGGTGGCCAAATGGAGTTTCGTGCAGCCTGACGGTGGCCCCAAGACCGACCGCAGTGTGGTGCGCATCGACCTGCCCACCCCCGTTGCCGCCGGCGCAGCCACCACCCTGGATATCGACTTTTTCGACCAACTTCCGCGCGTGGTGGCGCGCACCGGCTACTACGGCAGCTTCCACCTGATTGGCCAGTGGTTCCCGAAGATCGGTGTACTGGAATTGCCGGGCGAACGCGGTGCCACCGCGCCGCGCTGGAACGCCCACGAATTCCATCTGCACAGCGAGTTCTATGCCGATTACGGCAGCTACGACGTGCAGCTGACCGTACCCAAGGATTACACCGTGGGTGCCACCGGCCAGTTGCAGGGCACACCGGTTGAGCGCGCCGGCAAAACCACGCATCACTATGTGCAAGACGATGTGCACGATTTTGCGTGGACTGCCGACAAGCGCTACGCCAAGCCACTGATCAAAACGTGGAATGGCCCGCAGGGGCCGGTCGAAGTCAAGGTGCTGTACCACCCGGAATACACCAGCAATGCCGAGCCGGTGGCACAGGCCACGATTGACTCGCTCGCATATTTCTCAAAAACCCTGGGTGCGTACCCGTACAAGACGGCAACCGCGGTGATTCCACCCTATGGCGCGGCTGAAGCCGGCGGCATGGAGTACCCCACGTTCTTCACCGCCGACAGCACTGATCAAGTTGCGGCGGGCAGCCCCAGCCGCTTCATGCTGGATTTCGTCACCGTGCACGAATTCGGTCACGGCTACTTCTACGGCATTTTGGGTTCCAACGAATTCGAAGAACCCATGCTTGATGAAGGCATGAACGAGTATTGGGATCAACGCATGATGACCGCGCGCAAGCAGGACATTGTGCTCACCACCGATTGGTTGAAACGGCTGGGAATTGGCTCCAGGATCACGCCATTCGACATGGAGCGCCTGGGTGCAAACCTGAATGACCCGGCCGACCCGCTTGGCTTGAATTCATGGGTACGTCTGTCCAGTGGCAGCTACAACACGGTGTACACGCGCACCGCGACCACCATGCGCCAAATCGAAGCCCAAGTAGGCACGCCGGCGATGGAACGGGCGATGCAGCTGTATTACGAACGCTGGAAGTTCCGCCACCCGTCGCTGGCAGATCTGCGTGATGCGCTGGCCGAGGGCACCGGCAAGCCGCTGATCGTGAACGCCGCGTTCGATGCTTACATCTACGGCACCGGCAAAACCGATGACCGCATCAGCAGCATGAGCAGCCAGGAGCGGCTGCCGATGCCCGGCTATCTCACCTACCAAGGCAAGCAAGTGCTGGTGGGGAGCGCACAGATCGACAAAGCCATCGAAACCGTACGTAAAGCATGGAAAGCCAAGCACCCGAAGGCAAAAGCCGGTGCCGGCCCGTTCCCATATCACACCGTCATTGTGGTGCGCCGCGATACGGTCAAGCCCGCGCAGACCTTGCGCGTCAATTTTGCTGACGGCAGCCACCGCGACTACCCGGTGACCACGCAGCAGAGCTGGCAGCGCCTTGAATTGGTCACCCGCAGCAAGGCGGTCTCCGCACAATTGGATCCCGGCAACTTGTTGCGGATGGATGCCAACAAACTCAATGACAGCTACACACTGGAGCCGCAACCGCAGGCAGCACGCCGTTGGTTTGCCGATTTCACGTCGCTGCTGCAATCCTTCTTCGCACTGCTGGCTACCGTCTGAGAATCCCACCATGAACACGACGACTCGCCCGCTGCGCGCCCGCACCGCTTTGCCCCGTGCCCTCGGCACTGCCTTGCAATGGCGCTTGCTCCTGCTCTGGATCCTGACCACCCTGGCCTGTGCACTGGTTGCCGGTCTGCCATTGTGGAGTTGGCTGGGCAGCCAACTGGACCACTCCTTGCAGTCCACTGCCATTGCCAACGGGCAGGCTCCCACCATGCTGCTGGATGCCCTGATGGCACCCGGCACCACACTCGATGTACTGGGTGCCAATGTGCGCAGCGCGGGGTTGCTGCTGTTGCTGGCCTCCCCATTGTTGACCGGGGCCACCATCGCTGCGGCACGCAGCCGCAGCCCACTGGGATTTGGCGACCTGCTGCGTGGCGGGATCAGCGAATACGGTCCGATGCTGCGCCTGCTGTTGTGGTCGGTCATTCCATTGGGAATTGCGGCAGCCATCATGGCGATGGGCTTTGGCATGAATGAAAAACTGCACGAGCACGCCGTTTTGGCCAGTGACGTGGACACCGGCCGCAATATCGCCACCGGCATCGGCGTACTGCTGTTGCTGCTGGCACATGCCGGCATCGAGGCTGGTCGTGGCTGGCTGGCCGCCGATGCACGCCTGCGTTCGGCACTGAAGGCATGGTGGCGTGGCATGGCCTTGCTGTGCAAGCGCCCACTTGCGGTGTTGGGCGCTTACCTGCTGCCCACTTTATGCAGCCTGTTGGCGGCGCTGCTGTTGTTGGCGCTGCGCCAGCATTTGCAAGGCGCGGGGTTTGCCGGCTTTGTACTGGCCATGCTGCTGGGCTGCATGATCTGCGCCGCAATAGCATGGGGCAAAATCGCACGGCTATTCGCTTTCCGGGCATTGGCCGAGGATGCCCACGGCCGCCGCTAACCGGTACGACGCAAGAGCAGGCACCAGATACACGCTTTGGATTGCCGAACCGGTGGCTGTTCGCGGTAATATGCGCCGGCAGTCCAATCGGGGAACAGGGACGTGGCCATTTTTGACCTATTCAAACGCAAACGACAGGCAGATCAGCCTGCACCAGCCGTGCGCCAGCTCTCGCCGGACGCGGATGGTCTTATCAGCGAAGTGGTTGAACCACATACCGGGCGCGAACGCCGCGATAGCGATCGCCGCAATGCCCAGCCCGGCACCCGGATTCTGGTGATTGACGACTCCCCCACCATCGTGGCCCTGCTCAAGCGCATGCTGCAGCAGAACCACTATGAAGTGCTGGTGGCCTATGATGGTGAGCAGTTCTATGTGCAGCGCATCGGTGCCGATGACTTCATGAAAAAGCCATTCTCGCGTCCGGAAGTGTTCAGCCGCATCGCTTCGGTGCTGGACGAGAACGGTGTGCCACGCCATACCACCCGCACTGGCAGCCGTATCGAAGCCGCCAAGGTATCCCCCACCGCACCCTAGAATCCATTGGCCCAGCATCCAGGCCATGACGTGAAGAAGGGGCCAACGCGGCCCCTTCTTTAGTATTCGATCCAAACGATCCGCAGGTTATTGCGGCGAGACATCCACCCGCACGCGCAGGCGATCGCCGGGGTTGTAGCTCATGCGCCGGGTATAGCGGCGGCCGTTGTATTCGTAAGTCACGTCATAGGCGGTGGCATTGCCGTAATCGCTGGCATAGCCGTTCGAATAGCTGCCCGAATAGCCATCGCGCACCGGTTGCGGATCACATACCCGCACCGTGCCGCCTCGCACAGGGCGATTGCGCTGATTCTGGTCATAAATCCCGCGCCCAGCCATGCCGCCCAGCATCGAACCTACGGCGGCGGCGGCATAAGTGCCACTACCACCACCGATCTTGCTACCCAAGACTGCGCCCACCACACCACCGGCAATGGTGGCCACGTTGCGCCCGGCTTCGCTGCCTTGCCCGCGCCCCCCGTAGCCGTTATGGCTGTCGTTGTTATAGCTGCCGTTACCGTAACTTCCATTGCCAGGATCGCTATTGCCGTTGTCGTAATAGCCCGCCGAGCTGCGGTCGTAGCAACGCATCCCCGCTTGGGTGTTGGTGTTGTAATTGCCATAGCTGCTGGCATTACTCTGCAACACCGGATCTACCCGAATGACCTGCGCATAGTCGTAGTACGACCCATCACTGTTGGCCGCGTTGTCGTAGCCGGTGTTGTACCCATTGTTGTCCTGATAGCCATCGTAATTGGACTGCGCAAATGCGCAGGCACTGGCGGAAGCAAGGCCCAGGGCAAGCAAGCTGGCAAGAAGGCGCTTCATGTTGAAATCCCCGTCGCCGGGAGTTGGAAGTGTCCGGCGTACGCCCACACTGCGACTGTACGCTTGACGCGAAGCTGAATGGAGCCGGCCGGTCTGAACTGTGTTTAGCGTGCCGACAGCAAGCCACCCGCGTTGTGTCAATGCTGCATTGCACGAGCGTGAGCGCGCCAGCTGCGCTAAGGTGGCAATGCCATGACCGCCCGTCGAACGCCCACGCGTCGGCGTGGGACGCGGACAGCCATGACGCTCTCTCCACGCACACCGAAAGGAGGAACGGGCTCATGTCCTACAGCACATCACAAATCCGCAATGTGGCCTTGGCAGGCCACCCTGGCGCCGGCAAGACCACGTTGTTCGAAGCCCTGCTGCATGCCGGCGGCGCACTGCAAACAGCAGGCAGCATCGAACGCGGCAGCACGGTCTCCGACTTCGATCCCATAGAAAAAGAACGCGGTCACTCGCTGGATGCCGCGATTGCCAGTACCGACCACTTGGCCAGTTCCGGCCAGCACATCCATCTCAACTTGATCGACACTCCCGGCTATCCCGATTTCCGTGGCCCCGCACTGGGTGCGCTGGCGGCAGTCGAAACGGTTGCGATTGTGGTGGATGCCGATACCGGTATCGCGCATGGCACCCGCCGCATGCTGGAGTACGCCAAACAGCGCAGTCTGTGCCGTGCCATCGTGATCAACAAGATTGAACATGCCGGTGCCGATCTTGCCGGATTGGTCAATGCCCTGCGTGAGGAATTCGGCCCCGAGTTGCTCCCGCTCAATTTGCCGGCAGGGGGCGGCAACCAAGTTGTGGATTGCTTTGGGTCAACCAGCGGTGACAGCGACCTCGGCGCGGTCGCCGACTGGCACCAAAAGATCATCGACCAGGTGGTGGAAATCAATGAAACCGTGATGGATCACTACCTGGATGTGGGCGAAACTGGCTTGTCTGGCACCGAGCTGCACGATGCCTTCGAGCAATGCCTGCGGGAAGGGCACTTGCTGCCAATCTGCTTTGTGTCGGCGCGTACCGGAGCCGGTGTCAAGGAATTGCTGGACATTGCCGAAACCTTGTTTCCGCACCCCGGCGAGGCCAACTCGCCACCCTTCATGAAAGGCAGTGACCCGATTGATGCCAAACCCGATCCATCGGCGCATGTGATTGCCGATGTATTCAAGATCGTCAACGACCCATTCGTTGGCAAGCTCGGCATTTTCCGCGTCTACCAAGGCACGGTGAAAAAAGACGCCCAATTATTTGTGGATGACGGCAAGAAGCCGTTCAAGGTCGGCCATTTGTTCAAACTCAAGGGTAAAGACCATATCGAAATCAGCCAGGCTATCCCGGGGGATATCGCGGCGGTGGCCAAGATCGACGAGCTGCATTTTGATGCCGTGCTGCACGACTCGCACGACGAAGAGCGGGCTGTCGGATTTGCATCTGCGGGTGATGTTGCAACGCCTGAAAGACCGCTTCACCGTAGAGGTGAAATCGCATCCTCCGCGGATTGCGTATCGCGAAACCATCAGCCTGCCGGCAGAAGGCCATCATCGGCATAAAAAGCAAACCGGTGGTGCCGGCCAGTTTGGTGAAGTCTTCCTGCGCATCGAACCGCTGCCACGTGGCGGCGGCTTCGAGTTTGTGGATGCGGTCAAGGGCGGCACCATTCCCGGCCAATTTTTACCGGCGGTGGAAAAAGGCGTGCGCCAGGTCCTCGGTGCCGGCGCATTGGCCGGCTACCCGATGCAAGACGTCAGGGTCACGGTGTACGACGGCAAACATCATCCGGTGGACAGCAAGGAAGTGGCGTTCATCGCGGCCGGCAAACGGGCGTTCCTGGACGCAATTTCCCACGCGCACCCGCAGGTACTGGAACCCATCGTGGACCTGGAAGTCAGCGCCCCCGAGCAGCATATGGGTGATGTCAGTGGCGGACTATCGTCCAAGCGTGCACGCATCAGTGGCACCGATGCCCTGCGCGGTGGCGAGATTGTGATTCGGGCGCAAGTGCCCTTGTCCGAATTGGAGGGCTATGCCGCCGAGCTGAAGTCGGCCACCGCCGGGCGCGGACGCTATGCACTGGATTTCAGCCATTACGAGCCGGTTCCAGCGGCAGTGCAGAAAAAGTTGGCAGACACCTACAAGCCACATCCCGAGGAAGATTGAGGTCACCACGCGCGCAGCGGATTGACACAGCATCACCGCTGCGCGCTAAGGTGCGCACTTTCCCCATGCCATCATCCTCATGCGCCGTAGCGTCGTCTTCCTGCTGATTGTCATTGCCTGCCTGCTCAGTGCCTGCTCCAGCTTGGGGGCCGACGTGCTGCTGGGCCGCGATATCCATTTCAGTGCACCACAATTGCAGGCGCAACTGGATCGCAAGTTCCCGCGCGATTACAAGAAGTTGGGAGGGCTACTCAACCTCAGCTTATTGAACCCGCGGTTGAGCCTGCCCGGTGGCGGCCGTCTGCGGCTGGAGCTGGATATCGGCATTGGTGGGCCGGGCACTGCCAGCCGTTCGCCGTCCGGCCATTTCGCGCTGGAAAGTGGATTGCGGTTTGATGCCGGCACGCATGGCCTGCATCTGGATAATCCCGAAATCGTGTCGGTGGATGTGCCGGCACTGGGTGGAATGATGAATGATTCCGCTCGTTCCATGCTCAATAGCTGGCTGCTCGACTACGCTCGTGAAGAGCCCGTGTATCGGCTGGATGACAGCACTTATGGGCGCATCGCCAGTCGCCGCATCGAGCGCGTGGACATTGACGCCAGCCAAATCACGCTACGGATGGATTGAACATGCCTACTCTTCGTTTTGCTGCCCGCTTGGGCAGCCTGCTGCTTGCAGGTATGTTGGCAAGCGCCTGCAGCAAGCCCACCCCCACCGACGGCAACCCAACCATCGGCAGCGAAGCCCTGCCCGCACCCGCCACCAAGGGCGGTTCGGTGACCGGTATGCCCGACCCCGGGGTAGCCATTCCACAACCGCCCCCGCTCGCCACCCCGCAAGTGCAAGCCGAGGACAGCGCGACGGCAGATGCCAACACGCCTGCCACAGCTGACAACAGCGACCCGACGATGCAACCTGGCAACCCCGCACCCGCACTGCCTGCGCCCCCCGCCGCAACCGCAAATGCCACGTCCACCGCAGAACCGGTACCCAGCAAATGAACTCATCCTCTGTGCGCATCTTCGCGCTGGGACTCAGCAGCCTTGTGGCAGCACTCAGTGCATGCACACCCACACCAACACCCGCCCCATCAGCTGCGCCCAACCCCGGCACGGCGGCATCCACCGCGCCTGCGGCCACTGCAGCACCGGCAACCGCAGCACACGCGGCACCGGCAGCGACAGAAACCTGGGAACTGCCCGGCAGTCTGGGCCCACTCACCACCCGCGCTGAACTTGAAGCCCGGTTTGGTAAAACCAATGTGCGCGATGACCGCCTGCCCGGTGCCGAGGGTGAAGGCGCAGTGCCGGTGCTGACCGTGTTCCCCGACGATGCCAAACAGCGGCTGCAGTTGGTGCTCGACCCCGAACAACCCAACAACCAGGATGCACCGATTCAGGAATTGCGCATCACCGATCCTGATTCACGCTGGCACGATGTCAATGGCCTGCACCCGGGAATGACGTTGGCCGAGTTAGTCAAACGCAATGGCGCACCGATCAGTTTTTATGGACTGGATTGGGATTACGGCGGCAGCGTGCAGGACTGGCACGGTGGCAAGCTGGCCAACGCGGTAGGCGACAAGCTGTTTCATCGGGTCACCTTGGCTGCACGCACCCGCACCACTGCCACGGCGCTGCCCACTGGCGATACCGTCTTTCGCAGCGACGACCCGCGCTGGCCAGCCATCGGCAACGCGCTGGTGGTCAGTGAGCTTGGCATCAGTTGGCCGCACGAAGGCGAGTGAACGCTATCGCTTCGACTTCAGCATCGTGCCCGTGCATTTTTTCGAGCCGCAGCGGCAAGCCCAGATTTTCTTCAGCCGCCCGGTGTGGCGTTCGGCCAAGGTGATGCCGTAGTCGTAGGTCAATTCTTCGCCGGGTTTGATGGCACGAATTGCCTCGATGAACACCCGCGACTTTGCCGGCGCGCCTGCATCCTCCACGAGCACTGCCTCGCAATTGGGCGCGCAGCTGTGGTTGATCCAACGCGCCGCATTGCCTTCGATGTTGGCGTCGATCACCCACGCATCGTTGAGCGTGAACAAGAAGGTATGGCCGCTTTCGATGTCGCCACTCTCACCGGCATCCACCTCCTCATGGGTGCGCCGCTGGCCCTTGTATTCGATCAATCGCTCGCCTTTGGCAATTGCGGCAACTGCGAACATGCCATTGCCGTGGATGGTGGATTTACGGGTCGCGATTTTTTTCGGCATCGTGGCAACAAGTGCTCTGGGATGGCGCCATTCTGGCGCAAGATCAGCCATCCGTCATCGCCCCATCGTGGTTAGTTGACGTGCCGGAAAAACCACACCGCACCGCCGCTCCACCACAGCGCCATGCCGATCCCGAACAGGCTCCAGAACAGTTTCTTCGCGCCGCGCCCGATACGCCACAACACAAACACGGCAACCGCCAGCAACAGCCAGCGCAACAGGCGCGAACGCTCTGCGCCGGGCGCCTCGCTGGTGACACGATCCATCAGCTCACCCACTTTCCCCTGTAGCTGCTCTGCAAACACTGGGCGGGATTGGGTCTGGGTATTCATGGGGGTTCTCCTGCGTCCGGATTGGACGCTGTGCATTGTCCGCAAGCAGGATTCTCATGCCACGTGCAAGCGTCAGTGGTCGTCGATGACAGCTGTCACTCAGGGCCACAGGTCAACCACTTGTCCGTGCCGTGCGTTGTCGCCATCAACCTCCCAATGGATTGCCGGCCATGCGCGTTGCTGCCCCAACTCTGGTTTGCCTGCTTGCACTGGGTTTGCTTGCCACTGCAAGTAGCCCGGTTCCCGCCCAACAACGCATTCGCGAGCGCATCCTGCAACACATGCAGGACGGCCTGCAAAGCGATGCAGAAGGCCATGAACGGGCATTGCTGGCCAGTGTGCCGCCAGGTGCGAACGTTGAGCGTGATATCGCCTATGGCCAAGACCCCAAGCAGCGCTACGACGTGTATCTGCCCGCCCAGCTGCACGCTAACGCGCCCGTGCTGTTCATGGTGCACGGTGGCGGCTGGCGGCGTGGCGACAAGGCCTATGCCAGTGTGGTCGACAACAAAGCGACGTACTGGCTGGGCAAAGGCTTTGTATTTGTTTCGGTCAACAACCGGCTGGAGCCAGCGGCCGACCCCATGACCCAAGCCCGCGATGTGGCTGCCGCCTTGGCTTCTGTGCAACAGCATGCGCGGCAATGGCGGGCGGATCCGGAGCGCGTGGTGCTGATGGGGCATTCGGCCGGTGCCCATCTGGTGGCCCTGCTGGGCAGTGCACCTGCATTGCTGCGCCAAGCCGGTGCACGCCGTCCACTGGGCGTGGTGTCACTGGACAGCGGCGCACTGGATGTGCCGGCCTTGATGGGGCAGGCGCGCGTACCTCAGCTGTATCACGACGCCTTCGGCAGTGACCCGGCCTACTGGGCATCGGTGTCGCCACTGCAACAACTCAACCGCAACGCGCTGCCGATGCTGCTGGTGTGCTCCAGCACCCGCCACTTTCCCACCGCACCCTGTGATGAAGCACGCAAACTCGAGCAACGCGCGCGCGCGCTTGGCGTGTCCATGCAGGTGCTACCGGAGGCCATGCAACACGGCGCAATCAACCAGCAGCTGGGCCTGGCTTCGAACTACACCCGTGCGGTAGCGGACTGGATTGACCGTGCGGTGGGGCAAGTCCGGCGCTGACATCCAGGACATTGCGGGGGGGGATTTCGCAAAACTATTGCTGCACTGCAGCAATTTATGTGACTTCACCCTACCAGACCACTTGTTAATTTTCGAATACTTAACCCTCACACGGCAACAACTGACCTCCCGTGTCACTTTTTAGCTCAAACGCACATTACGAAAAAAAAATAAAGATGCTCTTTCCGTTTGTGTGACGCCCATCTGGTTACAATGCCGCCACTTTGTTGGCATGCCAGATTCGACTTCAGGGGGACATCTATGCGTTACACCAATTCGCTTGCGCTTGCGTGCGCAATGGGTCTTTGCGGACTGTCATCCGCGCATGCAACGGACAAGCAAACAGACCCCGGCAATATCCCTGCAGTCACGGATTGGAGCAGCCGCTCCGTGGTGTACAGCAAACCCATGACGCCGGATGAATTTGCCGCCGCTGGCCGCAATGCAGACATGGGCCGGCTGTACAACGACCCGCGCTATCTTGCCCAGTTGCTGCGGCGCATTGATGCCGAAATGCCTGCGCCTGCCGCGCCGCGCACCAACACGCTGCAACCCGGTGCCGGCTCCGCCCTTGCCGCCACGGCAAAGGCCACCCTTGCACCTTGCCCCACCAAGCGTGGCCCGGACCCCCGCCGGCCAAGTACCGGTTTGATATTACCCAGCCGGTCAGCGCAGCCAACTGCCCTACCGACTTTATCGTGTACCCCACCAATGCTGCGGGTGCCACCCAAGTGGCTGGCACCAACGAAACTTGGGTATACACGTTCAGCGCTGTCCCCAACAACCTGCAAACCTTCACGATTGGTCCGGCAGGCCCACGCCAAGTGGTTCTCACCGCCAGCAGCACCAGCAATACCCAACAGAATTTCCGCATCAATGGTGTGGCTAACACGATTCAGAACCTGCGTGATGCGGTGAATCGCTGGAGCGGCCAAACCGGCTATATCGCCACCGCCATCACGTCGTCCACCATCACCATCACTGCCAACACGCTGGGGGACATCCCCGACGGCCATATCAGCAATGGCTTGAGCAATGTGACTGGCCCTGGCGGCGTCAACGGCAGCGGCA
>APMI01047816.1_pt1 | contig 16046 bp, 12 predicted proteins | sample 667938 | NCBI WGS metagenome assembly APMI01 (sample SAMN01084076, study PRJNA167559) | wastewater metagenome | biome: Wastewater | place: Denmark: Ejby Moelle, Odense | collected 2011-11-28 | reverse complement strand
TATGTGCGGCTCAAGAACGCCCAATATCTCCAACTGAACTAACCCGTTTCGGCACGTCTGCGCTTTCTATCGCCGAAGAGTTGGATCGTAGCGGTGAACTGAAATTCAGTGCAGGTCTGTTCTTCTACCCAGGCGCGGACTCGCCAGCAGCAAGAGTGAGCATCCGAGGGGCGGGTGATCAAATAAGGCTGCTCGTTGGAGGCGAGGAGCTTGGGACGATGGATTACGGACGCGCCTTTACTCAAGCCCATGAGGGAGCGATCTATCTCCATCGGGGCAATACATTTGTTGTCAAGCACCTCGACCTCAACATGAAGATTGCTCAACTGGAGCCGATCACCTGTGACTACTACACCCTCGCGCAAGGCACGTCAGTCATCCAGCAGAGGGTTGAGATCACAAAAGGGCCGGGCGTTTCGCTCGTTGGCGTAACGGTCACAGATCAAGTTCAACTGTATAAACGGATGGCACAAGACGGCGACACCGTACTTGGCGTAGAGCCTCTAGATCTTCCTGCCCAGACCTTTGAAACTATCGCAGTTCGTATTGACTTCCCAGAGTTAAATCTCGAAGCAGACGTGATGTCTCAGATGGGTGCAGTTCACGGAGCAGAGCACGCACTTTTGTCGGTAGCGCCCTTACTAGCAGCTTGTGATCGGGGCGACCTAGGGCATGGTTGGTACGCCACTTTTCCCGACACGATGGCACCGGCCGTTTTTGTTTACGATGCCACACCTGGTGGCGTAGGGCTTTGCGAAAAGCTCGCCGAAGTCGCGCTTGAGTGGGTCCAGTCTGCCCTGAAACTCTTGACGAGTTGTGAATGCGAAATCGGCTGCCCAGCTTGCCTCTACTCAACTCAATGCGAATCGGAGAATGAAGTGCTGAACAAAGGCGGCGCAATCGAACTACTCGATCAACTTATTCGCCGATTTGACTCAACGAATCTAACAACTTAATATCCTCTCGGGTTAGTTCGGTTTTTGCTAACAGGTCTGGACGCCGAAGAATCGTTCTCTCTAGACCTTTTGTGCGCCTCCATTTCTCGACGGCTTTGTGGTTTCCGCTTAGAAGTACGTCGGGAACTTTCCTGCCTCGCCATTCCTCTGGCCGCGTGAAGTTTGGCGCGCTTAACAAACCTGAGGCAAAACTGTCGGCTTCAAGACTTCCCTGGCAGCCAAGTACACCGGGAATCAGGCGCACCATTGCATCGGCCATGATCAGCGCTGGCAATTCACCATTAGTGAGAACGTAATCGCCGATGGAAAATGAGTGCGTGACATATTCCTCTTCGATGCGGTGGTCTATCCCTTCATAGTGTCCACACAGAAAAATAACATGATCTAGCTGGGCAAGTTCTTTGGCGTCTGACTGTTGGAAAACGGTACCTGCAGGGTCAGTCAATACAATCGATGTTTTAGCGGAACTAAGCTCGAGATGCTCGATCGCCTGGGCAATCGGCTCAGCTTTGATGAGCATTCCGGGTTCACCACCATACGGTGTGTCATCGACTTTGGCGTGTCTGTCGTAGCAGAAATCCCTCGGATTGGTTACGCTGAACTCAGCGGCGCCGGATTCTGTTGCCTTTCGCATCATGCTTGCCCGTAACGCGGGCCAGAGCATGTCTGGAAAAAGGGAAACAAAATCGATGCGCATAAGGGTGAAGTTACCCTTATGCCATCGATATTCCAAGATCCAGACCAACCATTAGCTGGCTCTTTGTCTTGGTATTGCGGTGCGGCCAATCGTTGAACACTTCGAGCACCACAGGGTAGGCACTGCGACTGGTTGAACTCTTCGGAAGCCAATTCTCGGCAATGTCAGTGAGTGCATCCCTTCGCTTGGTTTCGTCTACCAGCTCTCTTTGCATCGCAAAGACGCCGCCGGGCACCTGCAAAATCCTTAGACTCAACGGCATCGCCATGTCCTGTGGGATAGGAATCGCAATCTCGACGCGGGGTTTTCGCTTTCGATAAGCTCGGTGTGTCTCGAAATGCAACATCGTCGGTCTGAACGCCGGATTGTTTCGGAGTTCCTCGGGCAAACTAGCTTCGAGTGCCTGCCAAGCGTCGTACCAGCTAGCAGCTTCGCCGGCAAACCGAAGGGCTGCCATGGTCACGGCAGGGCGTTCGATGACAGAGTAACGACCCGAATCTGGTGAGGCAACGACAAATTCGCTGATTGTCCCACCTGAGTTCCAATGCACATTCGATGCGCACGGCAACTTCCAATCGGTGATTCGATCACTTCGAAATTCCGATGGCAACATTCCGTAAGCGGCACGGAAGGCACGACTAAATGCCTCGGGGGTGGCATATCCGGCATCACGAGAGGCTTCTAGAACACTAATTCCGGCTTCTCGGAGGTTGAAGGCGGACTTTTCTAGTCGTAAACGTCGCTCCAGATCTGCAGGCGATTCGGCCAGCAATGAGTGAAAAACTCGCGTCAAATGCGCACGAGAAAAACCTGCGGCTTCGGCTAAAGTCCGAACGCGCATCGGCGATTGTTCGCTGGCAACAACATCTTGTAGCAGTCTAAGAAGACAGCGATGATGGCTATGTCGAGTGCCGATCAGCACAGCTTCTCCCGTTAATAAGCTTATTCAAAAATCCCCCAAACGTCGCACGTGTTCGTGACAACTGCAACTACCGAATATGACGGGTTATGGATTCCAATTCAATCGGTCTTTTTATCTCCATTTTCATAGTTTGGGTACTGTGGCCCACACAGGTATCCTCGTAGGAGAGAGAAAGCTATGGCGAATACTCCGACCGAACTCAAATATGCGGCCTCACACGAGTGGGTCCGACTCGACGGCGATGTTGCTACCATCGGAATCACCGATTTCGCGCAATCCGAGCTAGGAGACGTTGTCTACGTCGACCTTCCGACTCCAGGTCGCGCACTTGTGGCCGGAGATACGTTCGGCAGCGTCGAATCAGTCAAAACCGTGAGCGATGTTTACGCTCCGATTTCGGGTCAAGTGATCGAAGTAAATGAAGCACTTGGCGCCCAAAGCGAACTAATCAACAGCGACCCTTACGGAGCTGGCTTCTTGGTCAAGGTCAAGGTTTCAAACACAGAAGAAGTTGCAAACCTATTGGACGCTGCCGCATATATCGCCTCGATAGCCTAACAGAGTAATGCCCTATATCCCACATACCGACGCTGACCGGAAGGAAATGCTCGATGCCATTGGTGCATCGTCCATTGACGAACTTTTTCGAGAGATTCCTGAGAACCTTAGGGTTGCGCAGGGTGCGCTCGATCTTCCTCCTGCGCTTGACGAACATCGGTTACTTGCGCATTTGAGGGAACTCGCACTCAAGAACAAGAACATGATGGATTACGCCTGCTTTTTAGGAGCAGGAATCTATGACCGGTACATTCCAGCGTCGGTCGGTGCGGTTATCTCGCGAGGAGAGTTCCTTACCGCATATACGCCTTACCAGCCCGAGGCATCGCAAGGTTATCTTCAGACCATTTACGAATATCAAACGATGGTTGCGGAGATTTACGGCATGGATCTCGCAAATGCGTCGATGTACGACGGCGCGACTTCGATGGCTGAGGCAGCCATTCTCGCGACCGGGTTCAATGGTCGCCAAAAAGTTGTCGTCAGTGATGCTGTCCATCCAAATTATCGCCAAGTTCTCAAAACCTACTGCTGGTCAATGGGAATTGAGGTCGAGACGATAGAGAGCGTTAACGGCGAAACCACCGACTATTCAAAGGTCGATGGTGGCGCCTGTGTCATCGTTCAGTATCCGAATTTCTTCGGCATTATCGAAGATCTAGGAAAGGCTAGAGATGCTGCCCGCGCCGCAGGTGCGATGTTCATCGTCGTTGCTGACCCGGTAGCGTGCGCCTTGATCCCACCCCCTGGCCAATTCGATGCAGATATCGTCGTTGGCGAGGGGCAATCCCTTGGCGTGGCTATGGGATTAGGCGGTCCGGTCGTTGGACACTTTGCCTGTAAACAGGAGCACGTGCGTCGCATTCCTGGGCGAGTCGTTGGAAAAACGAAAGAAGCCCACGGCGACCGTACCGGTTTTGTCATGACACTTCGAACTCGAGAACAAGATATTCGGCGCGAAAAGGCGACCTCGAATATCTGTACGAACGAAGCATTGATGGCTCTCTGCAACGCCGTGTATCTGACTGCCGTCGGCAAGAACGGACTTCAGCAAATCGCCGAAGATAGCGTTCGAAACACCCAGTATGCAATCCAGGAATTAACGAAAGCAGGTGCGAAGGTTAAGTTCAGCGGCAGAGTGTTCCAAGAGTTCGTTTTGGAACTTCCAAAGAGTGCTTCTGAGGTTCGCAATCAACTTTTAGAAAAGCACATTCTTGCCGGATTACCGCTAGGCGGCTACTACACAGGAATGGACAACTGTCTTCTCGTTGCCTGCACTGAGCTTCGAATGAAAGATCAAATCGATCATTTTGCTACCGAACTTCGCGCCGCACTAGCGTAGATCACATCAGGACATAGGGGTCTACGTCGATAACGACTTGGACCCCTTTCGCTTGTAATGGCTCAACAACCTTGCCAATTTCGCTCGTTGGCATCTCATTTGGCATCTTGACAAGCACGTGTCTACGCCACCGGTTTTGTATCTTTTCTACAGGGCAATCGACCGGGCCGAGCACGGTGACTGACGGATGAGCGTTCCGAATCGCTGTGCCAATTTCGTCTGAGAGTTTGGTCACCGCGTTTCGATCTTCACCACTTAAAACAATATTGATCAGTCGACAGAATGGCGGGTAACTCGCGTCTCGTCGCTCGCTTTGAAGAACTTCATACATCCGATGAAAGTCGTGGTTCTGCGCAGCCTGAACAGCAATATGCGTTGGATTGAAAGTCTGAATGACGACGCGGCCAGGAGAAGTTCCTCGCCCCGCTCTACCGGCCACCTGAGAAAGCAACTGGAATGTCCGTTCACCTGCCCTAAAGTCAGGAATGTTGAGCGAAATATCTGCCGCGATGACACCCACAAGCGTTACGTTTGGAAAGTCCAGCCCCTTAGCTACCATCTGTGTTCCAACCAAGACACTGATCTCGCCCGATCGGAATGCCGCAAGCGTTTCTTCGACATAGCCTTTGAGTCTTGCGACGTCCCGATCAAGCCTCGCGACTCGAATGTCTGGAAAGTCTTGAGCGACGGCTTCCTCGACTTTTTCAGTCCCAATTCCCAAGGGCTGAATTCTTGCTCCCCCGCACTTGGGACAGATATCAGGTGGCGTCGTCTGATAGCCACAGTGGTGACATTTGATCTTTCTATCTCGCCGATGAAAACTCAATGAAACTGAGCAGTGTGGGCACTTGGTTTGCTCTCCACAGTCGCGGCAAACCAAAAACGGAGCATAAGCTCGGCGATTGAGAAAGAGAATTGCTTGCTCTCCTCTCTCAATCGTCTGACTCAGTTCTGCTTTCATGCGCTCGGTAAGGATGGAGGGCTGACCCCGCTTGTACCCTTCCGAAAGATCGTGGATTTCTACGGTTGGCAACTGGGCCGACGCTGCTCGATGAGGCAGCGAAAGCAAGGTGAGCGGCGTTTTTCCTGCACCTGATTCGTGTTGTTCAGCTTCGTAAAATGACTCGACCGAAGGAGTAGCCGATCCAAGAACAACTGCGCAACCGTGCAGTTCGGCCAGCTTGAGCGCAACCGATTTGGTGTGATATCTTGGTGCTGACTCTTGTTTGTAAGCGCCTTCGTGTTCCTCGTCAATGATAATCAAACCGATATTACTGATCGGGGCAAACAGAGCAGAGCGGGCACCTAGCACGACTGGAACTTCGCCGTCTCGAACTCGCAGCCAGTTGTGCAAACGCTCGGTTGGTGCCAAATCTGAGTGCAATACGGCTACGGACTTGCCAAATCGATCTCGAAGCTGAGCGATTGCCTGCGCTGCGAGGGCAATTTCGGGAACGATGTAAAGGATCTTTCTCCCTGATCGCAAAGCTTCGGCTGCCGCGTTCAGATAGACCTCAGTTTTTCCGCTACCCGTGACTCCAAACAGTAAGAATGAAGCCGGCACCTTGTTACGGATCGCTTCGGTAATCGCGTCAACGGCTAATTGCTGAGCAGGGTTAAGGGTTGGTGCTTTGGAGGTCCTTGTCGTTTCGAGATCGACTTTTTCAAGAAGCTGGCTAGCTGTCAGAGCTTTGATAGTAGCATCAGTGACGCCAGCCAGCGCCTTGATCTCCAGCGACGTAAACGCACCCTGTTCGGCAGACTGAAGGCACATTAATGTCAATGCCTGAGCCGGTTTCCGTTTCCCTTCCTTCTTGAGAAATTCATCTACTGCGCCTGCATTGAGTGTCAAACGGTAAAGTACTTCACGCGATCTTTGCTCTTGAATCGCAGCGACGGTGTAGGTGGATTCAACTTTGCCTAAGGAGCGTAGTTGCTGAAGAGTTTTTAAGACTCCTGGTTCAATCTTCTTCGTTTTCGACTGAATGATCTCCCCTTCACTAAGAACCCGTAGCGTTTCAACTTGAAGTGAACTGCCACTGATTTCTGCCCCGGGAATGATCCTCCACGCGGTCACAAGTCGGTCACGAACGCTGGGCGGAGTTGAAACCGAAAGGGCGACCGGCAAAGAACACAACGTTTCTTCCGCGACCGCTTTTGATAGTTCGACCAACTCTGCCGGAAGGGATAATCCATCGATTTTGCTCTGAACCGGCCTTAACTGACTAAATTTGAAGCCGAGAGATTCTTCAGTTGATTCGTAACTTCTAACAACAAATCCAAGAGCGGATCTGGGGCCGAGCGGAACGAGTACAGCATCACCGACACTCAGATTCGGCTGGTATTGGTATGTCCACACGGCCTCTGAACCGCCGTTCCTCGGGTCCAGAGCAACATCTATGACCCTCATGACTTCCACAACAAGAGGTTATCCGATTCTGGTACAGATTCTGTTAATCCCGTCTTAACAGGGGTTCAGTAGCCTGCCCTGAAATGAGTAGCATTAGCCAAGTAAAACGAATTCTCGACCTGAGATTCTCCATGGCATTTCTTGCCGGGGTTCTTGGGCTTGCGGTTGTTGGATGCGGCAGCGGCGAATCTTCTGCCATGCACGGAGCTGCTCACGACGGATTTTCGATTGATGGTAGCAGTACCGTTTTCCCTATCGTGAATAAGCTCGGCGAAGATTTCGGAGCTGAAAACAGCGGTCTTAAGGTGGACGTGAACAAGTCGGGAACTGGCCCCGGCATGCAAAAATTCAGTCGTGGCGATGTTCAGATTGCCACAGCTTCTCGCCCAATCCAGCCAAAGGAACTCGAAGCACTGAAAAAAGAACATGTCGAGTTTATCGAGGTTCCCATCGCTTACGACGGAGTCTGCGTTATCCTCGCTCATTCAAATTCATTTGTCGACAAACTCACGCCGAAAGAACTTCAGAAGATGTGGTCAAGCGTAAGCAAAGTGAAGACCTGGTCTGATGTTCGTCCAAATTGGCCTGCCCAATCGATCAACTTCTATGGACCCAGCGAAATTCACGGAACTTATGAGTACTTTACCGATGCGGTTAATTCAAAGGTTGGGGATATCCGTAAGGACTACCAAGCGAACCAGGATTATAACGTCATTGTAAACGCAGTTGCATCCGACAAGAACGGCATCGGCTACGTTGGCTTGAACTACTACATCAATAATAAAGAGAAACTCAAAGTAGTTCCGATTGATCTTGGTAAGGGCGGAGTTGTGCCGTCAGATACGACTGTTCAGGATGGCAGATATGGCTTGCTAAGTCGTCCGCTGTTTTTGTATATCAATAAAAAAGCGCTAGACTCGGACCCCGCCATTCAAAAATTCCTTGACTTCCTGTTCAGCGAAAAAGGGCAAGCAGACATCGTCGAAGCAGGCTACGTCACCTTGCCTGATGATGCTATCAAAACCATTAAGGACCGTATCTCGGCGAGAAAAACTGGAACGGTTTTTCAAGGCGTGCAACCTGGATTGGCGATTTCCGATGTTCTGAAGAAGGAATCTGAATCAAAATAGGTCCAATGTCGGACTTGCCGCTTCGCCCAGATCGAAAGATCCGGACATATTGGCGATTATTAAGTGAAGGGACTATTCGGTGGTTCGCGTTTTTGTGCGCGTTCATGTCTGTCGTCACGACCTTCGGCATTGTCGCGATCTTGCTTGGCGAATCAATCCCTTTCTTCAAAGCTGTGCCTATTGGATCTTTTCTTTTTGGCACTGAATGGAGACCAGCGGCAAGTCCACCACTGTTTGGCGTGTTGCCGTTGGTCATGGGCACGTTTGTTATTACGATCGGTGCCGGATTGATCGCGATTCCCGTTGGATTGTTGAGCGCTATCTATCTCAGTGAATATGCACGGTCAGGCGTGAAGTCATTCCTCAAACCCTGTATGGAGCTATTGGCTGGTGTTCCGACCGTAGTGTACGGATACTTAGGACTCTATATGGTGACTCCCTTGTTACAGAAGCTGAGTCCGGAGTTCCAAGCCAATAACGCAGCAAGCGGCGCAATCGTTGTAGCGATCATGATTCTGCCGATTGTCTCCTCTTTGTGCGAAGATGCGATTAGTGCTGTCCCGAACACGCTCCGCGACGCTGCCTATGGCCTTGGGGCCACAAAGGCCGAAGTAACCATAAAAATTGTTCTCCCTGCGGCCCTTTCGGGCATCATGGCGTCGTTTATCCTTGCTTTATCAAGGGCATTGGGTGAAACAATGGCGGTCACTTTGGCTGTTGGCTCAAATCCAATTATGAGTCTGAATCCAGCTAAGAGCATGGAAACGATGACAACCTATATTGTGTCCACTGCTCAAGGTGACATCGCAGTTGGCACTCGTTCCTACGAATCCGTTTTTGCAGTCGGGGTGGCTCTGTTTGCGATGACAATGGCCATGAACGTCTTGGCAAACAAAGTTGTTCAACGATTCAGGAGGTCGCTTCCATAGTGTTTCTGGAACAGCTATCCTTGCGCCGACGACTGCTCAACCAGTCACTTTCTATCCTTGCTTTTTGCGCCGCAGCTTTTACAGTGTCACTCCTTTTGATCGTCCTCGTGAAGATCACAGCTGACGGCATCGACCGAGTTTCTTGGGAATTCATTACCGGAAAATTGTCTTCGCGTCCAAAACAAACTGGTATTTGGTCAGCCATTGTCGGAACGACCTTCGTCATCGGTCTCACCGCTTGTATCGCGATTCCGATTGGAGTGAGCGCCGCAGTCTATCTCGACGAGTTTAGTCGTAAAGACAACAAGTTCAAACAATTCATACACCTAAACATCGCAAACCTATCGAGTGTTCCTTCCATCGTTTATGGGCTACTTGGACGGGCTCTCTTTTGGCATTGGTTTATGTTTGCAGGATCGATTTTGACCGGTGCATTGACGATGACCACTCTCGTTTTGCCAACGATTATCATCGTGACGAGAGAAGCTCTAAAGTCGGTCCCTAATTCTTATCGAGAGGCATCCATCGGTCTTGGGGCCACTAAGTGGCAAACAATCATCTTTCAGGTCCTTCCTGCTGCTTCACCCGGTATTCTTACTGGCATCATTTTATCTCTTAGTCGCGCAATTGGGGAAACCGCGCCGCTTATAGTCGTGGGGGCTTCAGCGACTACCTTTTACGTGCCCAACAAGGTCACTGACAAGTACACTGTTCTTCCTTTGCAGATATTCAACTGGGCTCAACAGCCCGAAGCAGAGTTTCATCGCGCATCGGCAGCCGCTATTCTCGTATTGATGGCAGGTGTGCTTCTGATGAATTCGGTGGCGATCATCATACGCAACCGGCAGAAGGCTAGGTTGTCGAAGTGAAGACGATCCGATCAAAAACCGGCGTAAGACTACTCAAAAAGGAACTTGCCTCTGCCTTTAAGCCTGACATTCAGTTAGCGATCCTTTTGCAAGATTGGACTGACGCTTATAACGTTGGAGGAATGTTCAGGGTCGCCGATGCCTGCGGCGCCACGGAAATCATCTGTTCGGGTAGAACCCCGGTTCCGCCTGATCCACAAATCAGCGTGACCTCGCTTGGCAATCATCGAAGGGTAAAGTGGCGACAAATCGAAAGATACGAAGAGGCTGCCCAACAACTCCGATCTGAGGGATATCACCTTGTTGCTGTGGAAATAGCAGAGGGTGCAGTCCATTACAAAGAATACAATTATCCAGAGAAAACTTGCATAGTTCTGGGCAACGAAGTAAACGGAGTTTACGATAAGGTTCTTCGATTTTGTGATGGCGCCGTCCTGATTCCAATGGCAGGAAAAGGCCGATCACTGAATGTTCATGTAGCCGCCGCTATCGTCGCGTTTGAGGCGATGCTATCCGATCCGTCCTCAAGTTCAAGCGAACCTGAGAACGGATAGTAAACGGATTAATTTCCGGCCTTTTCTTCCATACCCAGTTCACAACCTGAAGTGATTGCCGCTGGTGCGGGACGAGTCTCCATCTTCCTATCTGCGATGCCGCTTAGCTTGGCAATCGTCGCCGTCAACTCGCGAAGCATCGATGCCGAGTATCCAGCATAACTCAACTTAATCTTCCCTTTCTTGTCGATTAACCGGGTCGCCAAAGCGGATTTCGCGCCGAAGGAAGCAGCGATCTTCCCTTTTGGATCCGCGATAACTTGAAACTGCGGTCCAGCGGTCTTCTTCCAGGCAGCCGCATCCTTAACATCGCCATAAACGACTCCGACAACATTGGCAACGTCTCCGTATCGGTTCTGGACTCGGTCGATGTAGGGTCGACCGCTCTTGCAGCAGGGACACCCTTTTTCGATGAAAACCAAGACAGTCGGCTTTTGCAGGAGCTGTTTCAACGAAACAGGTTTCCCTTCCCAATTGACCGTGCTGAACGAAGGAGCGTTCTTTCCATCGAGGCTCTTTGCCTTGGCGATGTCTGCCTTCGCGGTGACATGTCCGGCTTGTTTTCCGTTCGCATCCAAAGTGTGCTCATGGTTTTCTTGAGCAGTTGCAGCGCCGACTGCGATAGCGACCATGATGGTCGTGATGATGTGTAATCTCATAATGTGTTAAGCATTGAAACCGGGGGCTACACGAAAAACTCGCGCAGCCAGACTCGAAATTCAGTAGGTTCAACACATAGACGGAGGCGGAGTCGGGGGCTCCTGTAAGATCAGTAGGTGGAAGGAATCGCTCCAAAAATGGCTAGACCAGACCGCCGGTTGACAGCAAAAAGCTATCTGAACAGCCTCTGGTAGCCATAAACAAAGTTCCGTAAAACTCTGCATGCACTCAAAGTGAGCCTTGCCTTCTTTCCGCTCAGCACATCGACATTGCATGAACTCGGCTTCACCGAGTTTTGGTTTGCGATGTTCGATGACGGAGATCGTTCTTCCACAGCAATCTGTGACCGTGTGATTTTCACTCACAACTTGAACTACAGCAGTCGGGCAATGGACACCTTTTGGCGTTACTGGAATTTGAAAAAACGTCATTGTAAGCAGCAAGCCCAAAGCCGTGCTGACCAAAATGCCCCCTCTCAAATTCCAAATGCATGTTAACAAGAACAGATATCAGTCTACATGAATTGAATCTGAACAAGATGTAACATCGCGTTAACAATAAGGAGTCAGACTATTGCCATGACCTTGCTCTGCGGTCTTTTACTGCTTTCCAATTCATCTTCGCCATTTTTGGTGCCTGCGGGAAATCAGCCGGCGCGAGTGATCGCGGGAGGCACGACAATCCTGCCCAACGGTCGCTATCTGACTCCTGTGGGTGACCGCATTTACACAGGCTCGGATCTTTGGAAGGTCATCGCCTCTCCTGATGGAAAGCAGATTCTTGCATTTCATGACGGCGGGTTTTCTGTTATTCCGGTTGACACAAAGGAGCGAACAGGCAAGTTCATTTCGATGAAGGAATCAGCTCCGGCTGCGGCATTTACGCCAGACGGTTCGAAACTGCTCGTTAGCGAAGGTGACGATGGCGAGATCAGTGTTCGAGATGGCAAAACCTTTGAACACGCCGCGACGATAAAGCTGAATGACGAGAAGAAAAAAGATAGCTACGCTGTCGATATCGTCTGCCTCTCGAATAGCAAAGCCCTAGCGCTCGACGTCGCCAACCAAGATTTGATCACGATTGACCTAACGAGCCTCAAAGTCGTTACAAGAACAAAGGCAGGTCGACAACCTTACGCGCTTGCGGTTAATTCGGATGGCACACGTGCCTATGTCGCCAATATCGGCTTATTCGATTACTCCCTGATTCCGAAACCCGCAGAAGGGAAAGGAAACTCAAGAGGGCTTACCCATCCCGCTTTTGGGTTCCCTTCGAAGGAAGCCACAGAAGGCGTTGAAGCAGAGGGCCGTAAGGTTCCCGGTCTTGGCGACCCAAGAGTGCCCGATTCGCAGTCGGTCTTTATGTACGACCTATCATCGGCTAACCCGAAGCTGATCAAGTCAATGAAGAGCGGCTTGCTCATTCACGCGATTTCTGACGGTGGAAAAGCGGTCGGGGGTAGTGCTCCAAACGCTTTGCTCCTTTCTGGCAAATCCCTCTACGTTTCAAACGCGAATAGCGATACGATTTCAATTTTCGACAGCAAGACTCTCGCGTTAACCAAGCAGATCAAGTTGGAAGTTTCCTCTCAAGCGAGTAAGCTTCGAGGCATCATTCCTTCGGCATTGGCTACCGATGGCAAGGGCAAATTATTCGTCTGTGAAAGCGGAGTAAACGCTGTCGCGGTCATCGACCAAAAGACCAACAAGGTGTTGGGACACTTTCCTACCGGCTGGTTCCCCAACAGCGTGGTTTTTGCCAATGGTCAGTTGTTCGTAGGAACTCAGAAGGGCCTCGGTCGCGGCCCACAAGGCGAGCTGGACCCACGTCCACAAACCGATGAGCGCTACGGACTATCTGCAATGCCTGGCATGATCGCACGAGTCACACCAAGTACGGTAGACCTTGTTGCGCAGTCGAAACAGGTTCGCATCAATAATGGTTTGGTCGCAATGGTCGCTACACCCGTTGTGCATCCACCGATCAAGCATATCGTTTTCATCACAAAGGAGAACCACACCTACGACGGCATCTTTGGCGCCCTTGCAAAGGGTAATGGTCAGCCGGCGTACGCTGAATTTGGCTTAAACGGTTGGATTCGAGAAAAAGGAAAGGCAGAACGAGCGTCGGTCATGCCAAACCACATTAAGCTGGCAGAACAGTTTGCGATCAGCGACAACTTCTACATGGAACCGCAAGCTAGCGGCGACGGTCACAGGTGGCTGGTTGGCGTCTACCCATCCCTTTGGACAACCCGACTTTTTTACGCTGGGTGGGGTTTCCGACGATCAAACGACGCTAAGGGAAGGCTCGTTAGCTTCGGTTCAAACGGATCGCAAATTCCGGAAGACTATCTTGAAAACGGTTCACTCTGGGAACATCTGAACCGAGGCGGAATCGAGTTTCGTAACTACGGCGAAGGGTTTGAGTTCCCCGAAGTTGACGAGGGACCCGCTAACAGCCGAACCGGTGCAAACGAGGTAGCGAACTACCCAATGCCCAAAGTGCTTTATGATCGCACTTGCTTCGAGTATCCAATATTCAACATGAACATCCCGGATATCGCTCGTGCCGATTGGTTTTTTGATGACATCAAAAAGACTTTCCGTGATAAAGGAAAGTCGCTTCCACCTTTCATCAATATCGCCATCTGCAACGACCACGGTACCGGAGCGAGACCGAAAGACGGATACCCTTACTTCTCCTCCTTCTTGGCCGATAACGATCTGGCGCTCGGACGCATCGTCGAGTATCTCTCGCATACGCCAGAGTGGAAGAACATGGCCATCTTTGTAACGCAAGATGACTCAGGAGGCGATAACGACCACGTCGATCGACATCGAAGCTTCGTTCTCTGCATCAGCCCCTACGCCAAAAAGAGCTACGTATCGCACGTTCACACCAGCATCATGAGCGTGATCCGCACCATTTACGAAAACTTTGGCTTAGGGCCAAACAACATGTTTGACGCAGTTGCGGCTCCGCTGTGGGACATGCTACAAAACAAGCCCGACTTCACACCGTACGTTGCTGTTCCCGCCGATCCGAAAATCTTTATCCCTGAAGCTACCCTTGATCCGAACGATCCTGGGTTCAAGAAGAGAAGACTAAGGCCTAACGTTAGAATGGATGACCCCGGCTTTATCGAAAGGATACGAACTGGTTCAAGCGGCTAGTTTGGCCACTTGCGATTTTAGTATCACAATCACATCACAAACAGACTGTCGTGATGTGATGTGGTTGGAACATCAACTTTTTGTTAAGAACCTGCCAACATTTCTTTGCTTTAACAATTCTCTAAAAAGCAACGAGTTATGATATTGAAGTAACGATAAAAGCTCTCGATAGTAGAGTAAAGAAGGTTCGATTGGGCGGTCGGCGTCGACTGCCCTCTTTTATTTCAAACTACGACCTATGTGGTTTCTACCAGTGCCGAGTTAAACGGCCAACTCCAACGTGGCAGAAACAGGATAGTGGTCGGATATCCAACCTTCACTATTAAGGTCAGTCTCGATCGAAGCCGATAAAACCTCCCAACTGACATCCGTGAGAATGTAGTCAATCTTTTCGTGCAAAGTGTCATTCCCGTAGTCAGGAAATGTCCCCTGGATCTTTGCGTCCGCGTTCACGATTCGGAATGTGTCTTTGAGAAGGGACTTGCTAAACGTTTTGAGGACATCATGGGACTCACCAACATTGAAATCGCCCGTGACGATTGCCGGATATTGCGGTAAATCTAGACTGACTCGGTCTCGAATTAGCCTCGCGCTTTCCAGCCTACTCTCTTCCGACTCATGGTCAAGATGAGTGTTGTAGATGCGGAAGCAATCGTTAGTCTCAATATCGTGCAAAAGACATGCCGTGCAAGTGCGGACACATCGATTTCCCCAGGTCGACGATCCAGGCAATTCTGGGGTGTCTGACAACCAAAAAGTGCGGGACTCCAATAGGTGAAACCGATTTTTCAGAAATCCAACTAGAGCGACTTCGCCATCCAAAGCACCATCGTCTCGGGCACTACCGACAAAAATGTAGTCGGACAACGAGTTCTCTAAATCTGCGCGTTGATCAAAGCAGACTTCTTGTAAGCCAATCACATCCGGAGCCAGCTTTCGGATTGCGTTAATGGAGCGTTCACGGCGATGAGCCCACGAATTGGGGCCATCATCAGCATGAGAGTTTCTGATGTTAAAAGAAACCACTTTGATAACAGACATCTTCGCCAAGTTTACGCCTAACGAAGATGCTGAATCATGATGCTCTACTGGAAAAGAATCTTATCGAGGCCCACAACGAATCCATTAAGACTTCGAACGTGTGAGACAGCGAGCTTTACACCGTGCATGAACGATTTGCGGTCCATTGAATCATGTCGAATGCTTAACACCTCGCCTGGCCCACCAAAGATGACTTCTTGATGGGCCAGATATCCAGGAAGGCGAATACTGTGGACAGGTACGTTTTCGACCTTTCCTCCACGGGCGCCTTCGGCTTTGATAAGTGGTCGGGGCAAACGAACTGGATCTGTGATTCGCGCAGCACCAATCATCTGGGCAGTGAGCATTGCCGTACCGCTCGGAGCATCTTCCTTACGGTCATGATGCATTTCGATGATTTCTGCGTCTGGTAACCACTTGGCCGCAAGCTGGGCGAACTTCATCATCAAGACAGCACCAACCGCAAAGTTTGGAATGTACATTCCTGGGACGCCCTTTTCTGCGCATAGCGATTTGATTTCGCGCATATCGGTCTCACTTAACCCAGTACAGCCGATTACAGGGCTCACTCCTCGTTTGATCGCCGAATCTGCATGAATCGCAGCCGCAGACTGATGTGAAAAGTCAACCAGAACATCCACCGGGCTAGCATCAAGGGAGGCGCCCAGCTTATCTTGAATCACAATATCGGGTCCAGAAGGTCCGATCAACTCCTGAACGTGCGTTCCCGCCATCGCTTTATCAATGGCGGCTTTGATCTCGAAACCTTGCGAAGGAGTTAGCGCTCGCAAAACTTCTTGCC
>APMI01002390.1_pt1 | contig 16053 bp, 12 predicted proteins | sample 667938 | NCBI WGS metagenome assembly APMI01 (sample SAMN01084076, study PRJNA167559) | wastewater metagenome | biome: Wastewater | place: Denmark: Ejby Moelle, Odense | collected 2011-11-28 | reverse complement strand
CCGCCGCCGCTGGGTCGCACAGGGCCCCGCGCCGCGGCGTCCGGAACGCTCGGCGCTCAGGCAGCACGGCGTGTACGTGATCTCCGGCGGCATGGGCGCGCTGGGCGGTCTGCTGGCCGACATGCTGGCGGGCCGCTGCCAGGCCCGCCTCGTGCTGCTGGGACGCTCGCAGCCGAACGCCGCGACCGAAGCGCGTCTGGCGACATTGCGGGCGCTCGGTGCCGAGGCGGTGTACATGCCGGCCGAAGTCGCCGATCGCGTGCAGGCCGAGGCTGCCATCGCCGAAGCACGGCAGCGGTTCGGTCGCATCGACGGCGTGTTCCATGCTGCCGGCATCCATCGCGATGCCTACCTGCTGAAGAAATCGCGTGAGGACCGTGCCGCGGTATATGCGGCGAAGGTGCCGGGTGCGCTGCATCTTGATCACGCGACCCGCGACGACGATCTGGACCTGTTCGTGCTGTTCTCGTCGGTCGCCGGTGCGCTGGGCAATGCAGGCCAGACCGACTACGCCTACGCCAACCATTTCCTCGATGCCTTCGCGCACGAGCGCCAGGCCCGCGTGCATGCAGGCACGCGTCATGGGCGGACGCTCTCCGTCGACTGGCCGCTGTGGGCAACGGACGGCATGCGTCCGCAGGACGACGTCGTCGCGCAGTCCAACGCCCGCGCCGGCATCGTCCCGCTGCCCGAAGCCGACGGCATCGACGTCTTCGAGCGCCTGCTCGACGGCGCCGAGGTGCAGACGCTGGTGCTGCACGGCGACGCGGGCCGGATCGAGGCAGCGCTGCGTGCGCTGGACGACAACGGCATCCCACGTCGGCCGGATCGAGGCAGCGCTGCGTGCGCTGGACGACAACGGCATCCCGCGCGTGGCGACGACTGCAACAACGGCAGGCGACGGCGATCTCGCCGCGAAGACCCGCGACTACCTGCGGGCGCGCATCGGCGAGGAGATCCGGCTCGACCCCGATCGCATCGACACGCACGAGCGTTTCGACGCCTTCGGCATCGATTCGATGATGGTCAGCCGCCTCAACGAACGCCTCGCCGCCGATCTCGGCGCGCTGTCGAAGACGCTGTTCTACGAATATTCGACGGTCGACGAACTGGCCACGCACCTCCTGCGCGAAGTCCCCGGCCCGCTGACGACGCTGCTGGGGGCTGCGCCGGCCGCCACCGAGGTCGTGGCGGTTCCGGAGATGGTCGTCCCGGTCGCGACCATCGACGCCACACCGGTCCCGGCACTGGCCGCGCTGCCCACCGTCCGCGAGGGCGCGCTGCATCGTGCGGGCGATGAGCCGATCGCCATCGTCGGCATGCACGGTTACTACCCGAAGTCGAACGACCTCGACGCGTTGTGGAAGCACCTCGGCGATGGCGACGACCTGATCGACGTGGTGCCCGCCGATCGCTGGGACGCCGAGGCGTTCCACGATCCCGACCCGGACAACGCCGCGCACGGCCGGATCTACTGCAAGTGGGGCGCGTTCATCGACGACCACGACAAGTTCGACGCCGCGTTCTTCCGCATCGGCGAGGCCGAGGCGGCCAGCATCGATCCGCAGGAGCGCCTGTTCCTGCAGTCGGTGTGGGGCGCGTTCGAGGACGCGGGCATGACCCGCGACGACCTGCGCCGCCGCTTCCCGAAGGGCAAGGGCGCGCACGTCGGCGTGTTCGTCGGCGTCACCAGCAACACCTATCACCTGCTCGACGCCGAGCATTGGCAGGACGGCGAGGGCGCCTCGCCCAGTTCGCTGCCGTGGTCGATCGCGAATCGCGTGTCGTACGTGTTCGACTTTCTCGGCGCCAGCCTGCCGGTCGACACCGCCTGCTCGTCGTCGCTGGTGGCGATCCATCTCGCCTGCGAAAGCCTGCGTCGTGACGAATGCAAGGTCGCGGTCGCCGGCGGCGTGAACCTCTACCTGCATCCGGCCAAGTACCACGGCCTGTGCCAGCGACGGATGCTTGCGCAGCATGGCAAGTGCTGCAGCTACGGCAGCGGCGACGACGGTTTCATTCCGGGCGAAGGCGTGGGCAGCCTCATCCTCAAGCCGCTGTCGCTGGCCGAACGCGATGGTGACCGCATCCACGGCGTCATCCTCGCCAGCGGGCAGGACCACAGCGGCCGATCGAACGGCTATTCGTCGCCGAATCCGAACTCGCAGGCGGCGCTGGTCGCCGAAGTGTTGAAGCGAGCCGACATCGACGCCGCGAGCATCGGCTACGTCGAGGGCCACGGTACCGGCACGCAACTGGGCGACAGCCTGGAAGTACGGGCGCTGACGCAGGCGTTCGGCGCGGTGCCGGCGCAGTCGTGCACGCTCGGCTCGATCAAGTCCAACTTGGGCCACACCGAGTCCGCCGCGGGCGTGCTGGGCGTGACCAAGGTGCTGCTGCAGATGCGGCACCGCCGGTTCGTGCCGTCGCTGCATGCCGACCCGGTAAACGAGAACATCGAGTTCGAACGTACGCCGTTCCGTCTTGTCCGCCAGGGCGAGGCCTGGGACGTGCCGGCGGGCCGTCGTCGTCGTGCGCTGGTGAATTCCTTCGGTGCCGGTGGCGTCAACGCCTGCGTGGTGCTGGAGGAATACGTGCCGGCGTCCGCAGCCGCCGCACCCCGGACTTCGTCGCCTGAGCTGTTCGTGCTCTCCGCCCGGACCGACGAGCGGCTGCGCGCCTATGCCGAGGCCTGGGTGGATGCCCTGCGTCGCAGCGATGCAGATCACGATCTGGCCGCCATCGCCCGTGTGTCGCGGACAGGTCGCGAAGCGATGGCGGAGCGTCTGGCTGTCGTCGCCGATGACGTTTCGACCCTTGCGGAAAAGCTCGAGGCGTGGTTGAAGGGAACGGACCCGGCCGTGTATCGTGGCACCGTCGGTGCGAGTCGCACGGGCAATGGACGACTCGGACAGGAAGAAGGGATGCTGACGGCGCTGGTGCAGGCGCGGGACCTGCATGGAATGGCCCAGGCATGGGTGGCGGGACGCGAAGTGCCATGGCACGGGCTCACCTCTGCCGCAGACGTTCTGCCGTTTGCCTCGTTGCCGACCTATCCCTTCGCCAAGGCCCGGTACTGGCCTGCTTTCACCGCGCTGCGGCCGAAGGTCGCCGATGCGGTGCCGGTCGAAGCGTTGCACCTGCATCCGCTGGTCTCGCACAACGCCTCGAACCTGTGGGAGACGCGCTACACCTCCGTGCTTTCGCGCGAGGCGTTCTACGCGAAGGATCATCGTGTCAACGGGCAACCGATGTTGCCGGGCAGCGCGTGGATCGAGATCGCCCGTGCCGCCGGCAGCCTTGCCGCGATGACCGAAGTGCGGCGCATCCGCGACATCGTGTTCGTGCGGCCGCTGGCCTTCGCCGATCCGGTGCAGGTGGCGGTGACCACACTGCAGACCATGGGCGACGAGGTGCTCTACAGCATCGCGTCGCACGATCCCGAACAGGGCACGATCGTCCATTCCGAGGGCTCGTTGCACTGCGGTGCGACGCATGCAAGTGTCGAGGTTGCAACCCGGGTGCCGCTCGCCGCGCTGATCGCGCAGGCCCGGCACTGCATCGATCGCGAGACATGCTACGCGCGCTTCAGCCGGTCGGGGATCGATTACGGCCCGAGCTTCCAAACGATCCAGGAGATACATGCCGGTGACGGCTTCGTGCTGGCGCGACTGGCGCTGCATCCCTCGCTGTGGGCCGAGGCCGACGAATTCGGCCTGCATCCCGCGCTCGTCGACGCCGCATTCCAGTCGTTGTCGGGCTTTGCCGAAGGCGAGGGCGGGGCGGGGCCGTTCCTGCCTTTCGCCATCGACGAAGTCGTCATCCACGGCATGCCGTCGCGACAGTGCTTCGCCCACGTGGTCGAAAGCACGCGACCCAGGCCCGGCAAGGAAGATCTGAGGAAATTCGACATCGAACTGGTCACCGAGGACGGTGTGCCGGCGGTGTCCCTCAAGGGATTGACCGTCCGTTCACTCAAACCTGTCGCCTCCAGCGCAACTCCCCTTACGAGCGAAAGCTTTTCATGAAGAAGATCCTGAGGTTCATCGAGAAATGCCTGGTCGCGACACCCGACCTGGTACTTCGTTTCCGTTATCTGATCCTGGCGGGCGTACTCGCCATGACCGCGCTGGCGTTCTACGGTGTCACCAAACTGAAGTTCGACTTCACCATCGAGCGCTGGCTGAAGCAGGACGACACCGCGTTCGTGGCTTTCGAGGCGTTCCGCGAGCAATTCGGCAGCGACGACGGCGTGGTGATCGTCTACAAGCCGAAGGATGGCGACGTCTTCTCCGCGCAGTCGCTGAAGCTGGTGCAGGGGATTCGCGAGGATCTGCTGAACTACCACCAGACGCTGAAGGAGGGTGAGCATTCGGCGCTCGAGCATATCGTCAAGGTCGAGACGCTGATCAACGCGCCGATCCTGACGGTGGATGCCGACACCATGCAGTCACGCTGGCTGGTCGGTGACACGGTGCCGACCGATCGCGCGGCGCTGGAAGCCATCCGCAACACGGCGCGCGCGGAGCGCGACCTGCCGCAGCGGTATTTCTCGAAGGACGAGAAGTACGGTGTGATCTTCATCAAGACCGATTTCGGCGCGATCCCGCTCGACGACGGTGCCGCCGTGAGTGCGACGGCACCGGGCGAACTGACGTTCGTCGACCCGGCGGAAGGGGCGACGGCCGAAGGCGGGCCGGCGAAAGCCGACGACGCACCGAAGTTCAAGTCGACCGACATGTCCGACTACGTGGCGCTCAACGCCGCGATCAACGGGGTGCTCAAGGCCGACAAGTACGCCGGTCACTTCGACTACTACAAGGTCGGCAACACCATCGACTCGGACAACCAGATCCGGATGGGCAAGGAGATGGGGACGCTGTACCTCATCGGCCTGCTGATCATGCTCGCCACGCTGTTCATGATCTTCCGTTCGCTGGCCGGCGCTGCCTGGCCGACCGTGATCATCGTACTCAGCACGATCTGGACACTCGGTATAGGGGGACTCGTCGGACTGTCGATTTCGCCGTTCGTGGTGTTGACGTTCCTGCTGATCCTGACCATCGGCATGGCCGACGTCACCCACATGATCTCGGGCTACCTGTTTTTCCGCGAAGCCGGGCACGACATGCGCGATGCGCTGCGCGAGACCTACGAAAAGGCCGGCATGGGCTGCTTCCTCACGGCGGTCACCACCATCGCGGGCGTGCTCGCGCTGATGTCGGGCAACCTCGTGCCGGTGATCAACTTCTCGTTGATGTCGGCGATGGGCGTGGCGCTGGTGTTCATCCTCACGATCCTGCTGCTGCCGATCATGCTGAAGGTCTGGTCGCCGGCGCCGCAGGATGCCTCGCGCCAGAGCGGCGGCTTCCTCTCGCGGATCATCCCGACCTTCATTCCGTGGTTGCAGCGGCAACTGGACAAACTCGTCCCGACCATCGAGAAGCGACCGGTCACCTTCATCATCCCGTTCGCGGTGGTGCTGGCGCTGTCGATCTACGGCGCCATCAACGTGAAGGTCGATTACAGCCTGTACGACCAGTACAAGCCGGAGTCGAATTTCTACCAGAGCATCCAGTTGCTGGACAAGGAGCTCTCCGGCGCATCGCAGATGTCGCTCTACGTCGACCTCGGCGAGGACGACGGCTTCCAGGATCCGGTCGTCCTGCGTGAGCTGGATACGCTTCAGCGCAAGCTCGAACGCGAGTACCCGCGCTACGTGATCCGCACTTCGTCGATCGTCGACGTGGTCAAGGACGCCTACCAGAAACAGAATGAGGGGCAGCCGGACAAGTACGTGATCCCGCCGAATCGGGAGGTGCTGTCGCAGACCTTGTTCACCTTCAATCTCGCCAGTCCGGAAGAACGCGAGAAGCTGGTCAGCGAGACGTACCGCAAGGCCAACATCACGATCAACCTGCGCAGCTACGGCTCGTACGAATACACGCAGGTGTTCGAGCGGATGACCCGCGACATCAATGCGACCGTCGCCAGGATCCAGGAGCACTATCCGAACGCGCGGCTCTCGATCACGGGCTTGTTCGCGATGGGCATGAAGGCGGCGAACTACCTGGTGCTCAACGAGCTGCAGAGTTTCGGCCTGAGCCTCTTGATCATCTCGCTCGCACTGCTGCTGATCTTCAGTTCGGTGAAGGGCGGCCTGATCTCGCTGATCCCGAACCTGGTGCCGTCGATGCTGGTACTGGGCCTGCTGGGTTTGTTCGGCATCCCGCTGGACTTCTACACGATGATGCTGGCGCCGATCGTCGTCGGCATCGCGGTCGACGACACGATCCACTTCATGTCGCTGTACCGGCTGGAAGTCTCCAGGCATGGCGACATCCGCCAGGCGTTGATCGACACGCTGAAGGAAAGCGGCCAGTCGGTGGTGTTCGCCTCGATGATCCTCGGCTTCGGCTTCGGGATCATGGCGCTGGCATCCACGCCCGGCCTGGCCAGCCTCGGCAAGTTCGGCTTCCTGGCCATCGCATCGGGCCTGATCTGCGAGCTGTTCCTGACGCCTGCACTGATCATGGTCTTCAAACTGAAATTCGACGCCAGACCCGATGCCGCCCCCGCGGCCTCGCACTGATCCCCACCTTCACGAGGAAGATGCCATGAACCCTGTCTTTTCCGTCGCACTGAGGCTCGCCCTCGGCGTCTGCCTGATCGCCCCGCTGACCCTGCACGCTGACGGGATGAGTGCCGACGACATCATGAAGGCCTCCGATCGCGCCTATCGCGGTTCCTTCACCACCGCGCTCATCAAGGTCCAGCTCACGACCTGCCGCTACGCCGTGAAGGGCGAGGCCATTTCCTGTCGGGAAAAGCCGCGCATCACCGTGCTGGAAGCGGTCGAGAAGAAGTGGGGCGCCGACCGCAAGGATTCGCATTCGATCGCGATGGTGCTGCAGCCGGCGACGGACAAGGGCGTTGGCATGCTGAGCTACGAGTACTACCAGGGCGACAAGGAGAACGACGTCCTGCTGTACCTGCCGGCGCTGGGCAAGACGCGGCGCGTCGTGTCGAGTGGCGGTGGCAACGAGGACGGTGGCAGCTTCTTCGGCACGGAGTTCTTCGTCGACGACACCCAGCTGAAGAAGATCGACCAGTACACCTTCAAGATGCTGCGTGACGACGTGTACGAAGGGCGCCCGGTGTGGGTGATCGAGGCCACGCCCAACGCCCGCCGCGCGCCGAAGACGCAGTACGGCAAGATCCAGATGTGGGTCGACAAGGAGCGCAAGCTCATCGTCCGCGAAGACATCTTCAACAAGGCCGGCAAGTTCTATCGCCAGCGCCTCAACACGCAGTACACCCAGGTCGACGGCGTGTGGCTGGCCAAGCGCCAGACGATGAAGAACCTGCTGACGCAGCGCGTCTCCGTGCTCGCGAACCTGTCGGCTGCCTACAACCGCGAAGTGTCGAACGAACTTGTCTCCGAGCGCAGCCTGACCGACGTGACGTTCCGCGAGCGCGAGCTGGCGGCGTTGCGTGCCAAGACGAAATGAGGCCGGGACATGAGCAGACACGACATGGCGGTCGAAGGGACAGGATGCGGCGGACGCTACGATGAGGACGACGTCGCGGTCATCGGCATGTCCTGCCGCTTTCCCGAGGCCGACGACCCGGACCAGTATTGGGACAACCTGATCCAGGGGCGCGTTTCCGTGCGCGAAGTGCCGCCCGATCGCTGGGACTGGCGCGAATACTACGGGGATCCTTCTGCGCCGAACCGCATCCAGAACAAATGGGGCGGCTTCATCGATGCGATCGACCAGTTCGACGGCGATTTCTTCCGCATCTCGCCGACCGAGGCGCGAGTGCTCGACCCGCAGCAGCGGTTGATCCTGCAGCTGACCTGGAGTTGCCTGGAAGACGCGGGTTACCTGCCGTCCGACCTCGCGGGCACCGATACCGGTGTCTATGTCGGCGTCTCCACCCTGGAATACCGCGAGTTGCTGACGCAGTACCAGCGGGTGGTCGAGGCGCATCGCTCCACCGGCAACTACCTGTCGCTGGTTGCGAATCGCATCTCGTACTACCTCGACCTGCGCGGACCGAGCCTGCCATTCGACACCGCGTGTTCAAGTTCCCTGTTCGCGATGCACTACGCATCGGAAGCGCTGCGCCGGCACGAGATCAGCATGGCGGTGGTCGGTGGCATCAACATCCTGGCATGCCCGATCACTGTGATCTCGTTCGCCAAGACCGGCATGCTCTCGCCGACCGGTCGCTGCCGCACCTTCGATGCCAGTGCGGATGGTTACGTCCGTGGCGAGGGCGGCGGCGTGCTGTTGCTGAAGCGGCTGGGCGACGCGCTCCGCGACGGTGACCGCATCTGCGGGATCATCAAGGGCTCGGCGCTCAACCACGGCGGCAAGGCGCAGACGCTGACTTCGCCCAATGCCTTCGCGCAGGCGCAGGTGATCCACGAGGCGTATGCGAAGGCCGGCATCCCGGTCGATCGGATCAGCTACATCGAGGCGCATGGCACCGCGACGCCGAAGGGAGACCCGCTGGAGATCACCGGTCTCAAGCGCGCCTGGCGCAACCTCGAGCGCACGTTCTCCGTCAAGGCCGCGCCGCAGAGCTGCGGCCTGGGTTCGGTGAAGACCAACATCGGCCACCTGGAATCCGCCTCCGGCATGGCCAGCGTCATCAAGGTGCTGCTGGCCTTCCGCCACCGGAAACTGCCGGCGCTCGCGAATTTCAAGCAGCTCAACCCGCAGATCCACCTCGACGAGACTTCGCCGTTCTACCTGATGACCGAACCGCGCGACTGGGAACCGACGACGCCCGACGGCGTGCTGACCGCGGGCGTGAGTGCCTTCGGTTTCGGCGGGACCAATGCGCATCTGGTCCTGCAGTCTCCCCCCGGGGACGGCTTTTGGATGGATTGAGCATCCCGCTTCAAGTAATGGCCTGGTGCCGCGATGCCGCGGTGAAGCAGGCGCTTCCCTTCCCACGAGAGTAAAGACCATGGCTACCAGCAAAGTCGAACGCTTCCACAAGTTGTATGGAACACAGAAGAGACGCACGAATTACCAGGAGAAGGATTTCCTCGACTACCTGTTCATGCTGGTCATCTGCCAGGTCCTGATCGTCATCGGCTTCGGGCCGATGCATCCGATGACGTGGGCGGGCGCCGCGGTGTGCGTGTTCATGGCCATCACGTTCCCGATCAACCATGGGCTCGGCTTCAAGGTGCCGGTGGTGCTGCACTCGCCGCAGGACGTCATCTTCCTGATCATCCACAAGATCCAGAACATCAAAGCGCCGTACTTCATGGCGATCGCGCTCCTCGTCGCCGAGAACGTGATCATCCACTACACGCCGGACTGGCCGCACCACGTCGACTGGATGCGCCGCCTCGCGATCGGCCTGTTCTGGCTGCACGTCACCATCATCACGGTCTACCGCACCACGATCTTCATCGCGCACATGCGCAAGCGCGAGCACATCCGCGAGATCCTGCTGCAGTCGGCGTGGAAGGGCCGCGTCGGCACTCCGGGCCGCACCACGCTGTCGGTGATCCACGCCTACATGACCGGCCTGCTCACGCACATGGTCTACCTGGTGCCGTGGTACCTCGTGCTGACCCACGTAAACTACTCGCTGGTGCTGGCGCCGGCCACCATCGCGCTGGCCTTCCTGATCCAGAAGATCAACGTGAAGACGCTGAACGACTGGTTCTACCGTGATCACTGGCTGTCGCACAATTCGGAGTTCGACTTCATCTACCTGCACGGCGTCCACCACGACGCGATCCCGAGCGGCATGATCGCGGTGGCCGGCAACGGCCCGCTGGAAGGCCTGGTCCGCAGTGCGATCGCGTTCCCGATCCCGTTCTACAACCCGCTGCCCGCAACGTTGTTCTACACGTTCGACGTGAAGTCGGACATCGACATGCACCAGTACATCCCGGGCGTGTTCCCCAAGCTGCCGAAGGACATGCTCGCTGTGATGCAGCACTCGCTGCACCATTTCGGCCGGCTCGAACCGTACGGCTTCGCGATCAATCTCGACCTGCCGATCACGGAGGAAGTGAAGAAGCGCACGAAGCTGCTGCCGGACGAGCTGAAGTATTCGATTCGCCTCGACCAGGAACTCAACGGCTACGTCTGGGACAACCCGAAGTTCCGCTGGTACATGGACCTGGTCGAGCGTTACCACGACCTGCCCGAAGGTGCGACCGCGGCGAAGGCCAAGGTCCAGGCGGAGGACGCCGGCCAGTGAGCGCCGGGCAGGACATCGAGTGGGTGGCGGAGATGTTCCGCGCCCTCCGCGATTGCGGCGAAGACATCTCGATCGTCTTCGGTCGCGTCGACGGGGGGCAGGACATCGCATGGCAGACGCTGCCGCACGACCAGTTCGACGGCGTCAGCGGTTTCGCGACCTTGCTGCGGCAACAGCACCTGTCGCCCGGGACGTTGCCGGTGCTGCGGGAAGGCTGGCCGTCGTGGTGGCGTCGCACCCGCGGCGTGCTGTCGGTGCTGCGCTACCTCGGTGTGCGCCACCAGCGGTGGACGGTCGATTACGACTGGGAGGATCCGACCAGTTTCGCCCCCGCGTCCGAGCAGGTGGCGTGGACGCTGTTCGACGCTGCGCAGACCCAGGCGTTGATCCGCGCTGCCAAGGCGGCCGGTGTCACCGTCAACACGCTCCTGCTGTCGCACCTCGACGCCGCCGTCGGTGGCGGTCGATGGGTGCCGGCAGGTGCACCGCGCCGCTGGATGCTGCCGGTGAACATGCGCGGTGGTGTGCCGAAGTCCGACGAGGCGCCACCGAAGATGTCGTTCCTGCCGATCGACGGCACCGACGGCCACGTCATGGCGTGACCGGGATGTTCTCGAACCTCGGCGTCTGGAACGTCGAGGGGGCCGGCCACTGGATCTTCTGTCCCGCCATCACCCGTGTCTATCCGATCGGCGCCGGCTGCATCACCGTCAACGGTCGCCTGGCGCTCACCGTGCAACTGCACCATGCCCTCGGCGGCACGCTGGAGAAATCCCGCGCCACGCTCGATGCCTGGGTGCAGGGCTGCCTCGCGGCGGCCGCTTCGCACGAGGTGCCGCCCGAGGTGGCCATCCCCCGTTCCGCTTCCCCGCTCGCGTCCGCGTAGCGCCATCCAGGCGTCCACGCGACCCGCGTACACGCTTTCGCAATCATCCGTTCAAAGGCGATATTCCCATGGTCAAAGTTGGCATCGAAGCAATGAATGTGTTCGCCGGCACGGCGTTCCTGGACGTCGAGAAACTGGCGGTCCACCGGGACCTCGACCGGACCCGTTTCGAAAACCTCATGATGAAGCAGAAGAGCGTCGCGCTTCCCTACGAGGATCCCATCACCTTCGCGGTCAACGCCGCCAAGCCGATCATCGACCGGCTCACCCCGGAGGAGAAGAACCGCATCGAGATGGTGGTGACCTGCACCGAGTCGGCGTTCGACTTCGGCAAGTCGATGAGCACCTACTGCCACGACCTGCTGGGACTCAATCGCAACTGCCGCCTGTTCGAGGTCAAGAACGCCTGCTTCTCGGGCGTGGCCGGCTTCCAGAATGCGGTCAACTTCATCCTCGCGCAGGTCTCGCCGGGGGCGAAGGCGCTGGTCATCGCCACCGACATCTCGCGCTTCATCCTCGAAGAGGGCGGCAATGCCTTCAAGATGGAGTGGGCCTTCGCCGAGCCCAGCGGCGGTGCCGGTGCGGTCGCGGTCCTGCTCAGCGAAACGCCGTACCTGTTCCAGGTCGATCCGGGTGCGAACGGCTCCTACGGCTACGAAGTGATGGACACCTGCCGTCCGTCGACCGACTCCGAGGCCGGTGACTCCGACCTGTCGCTGTTGTCCTACCTCGACTGCAGCGAGAACGCGTTCCTCGAATACAAGAACCGCGTCGAGGGCGCCGACTACGCCAAGAGTTTCGGCTACTTCGCCTACCACACGCCGTTCGGCGGCATGGTCAAGGGCGCGCACCGCAACCTGATGCGCAAGCACGCGCGTGGCACGTCGCCGGCGGACATCGAGGCCGACTTCTTCCGCCGCTTCGGCCCCAGCCTCACCTACTGCCAGCGCGTCGGCAACATCATGGGCGCGACCGCGATGATGTCGCTCGCCAGCACCATCGACAACGGCGACTTCAGCAAGCCCCAGCGCATCGGCGTGTTCTCGTACGGCTCCGGTTGCTGCTCGGAATTCTTCAGCGGCGTGGTCAACCAGCAGGGCCAGGACCGGCTGCGCGAGATGAACATCAAGGGGCAGCTCGACAACCGCTACGAACTGACCATGGACGAGTACGAAAGCCTGCTCGTCGGCAGCAAGGCGGTGCGTTTCGGCACCCGCAACGTGGTGCTGGACACGAACTTCATCCCGCAGGCCACGAAGACGCACGGCAAGCCGGTGCTGTTCCTCAAGGAAATCAAGGAATACCGGAGAATCTACGAATGGATGTCGTAGTCCCCGGCGACGGGTTCGACACCCTGAAGGTCCGGTTCCAGGACGATGTCTGCTTCGTGCAGATCCATCGTCCCGACGCGAACAACACGATCAACGACCCGTTGATCGCCGAGTTCAACCGGCTGCTCGACCGGCACGAGGCGCAGATCCGCATCCTCGTGCTGGAAGGGCTCCCGGAGGTGTTCTGCTTCGGCGCCGATTTCAAGTCGCTGGAACAGGATGTCGCACGCGGCGTGCAGGGGCCGTTGTTCGACCCGGCGCCGATGTACGACCTGTGGCTGCGACTCGCGATGGGATCGTTCGTCTCGGTGGCGCATGTGCGTGGCGCGGCCAATGCCGGCGGCATCGGCTTCGTGGCCGCGTGCGACATCGTGCTGTGCGACGAGAAGGCGACCTTCGGCCTGTCCGAACTGCTGTTCGGGCTGATGCCGGCCTGCGTGCTGCCGTTCCTGATCCGTCGCATCGGCCCGGCGAAGGCCAACACGATGACGCTGCTGACCGAACCGGTGTCGGCGCAGACCGCGCTCGACTGGGGCCTGGTGGACGACATGGGGGCGGACAGCGTCAATCTGCTGCGCAAGAAGCTGCTGCGCCTGCGTCGTCTTCCGGCGACGGGCATCCGTCGCTACAAGCGCTACATGGATGCCTGGGGCCAGGATCTGGTGCAGGCCCGTCCGCGCGCGATCGCGGCGAATGTCGAAGTGTTCTCCGATCCCGAGAACCAGGCCAAGATCGCCCGCTACGTGACGACCGGGGCCTTCCCGTGGGAGACCGCATGAGCATCGGCGATGTCGTCACCCTGCATGAGGTCGAGGCCGGCATCCTGCAGGTCACGATGCAGGACCGCGAGAACAAGAACACGTTCTCGCCCGCGCTGGTCGAAGGCCTGATCTCGGCTTTCGACTCGATCGCGCTGGACACGCGCTGCAAGGCGGTGATCCTCACCGGCTACGACAGCTATTTCGCCAGCGGCGGCACCAAGGCCGGGCTGCTGGAACTGTCCGAAGGCAAGTCGAAGTTCTCCGATCGCGACTTCTACAGTCTCGCGCTGAATTGCGAAGTGCCGGTGGTCGCCGCGATGCAGGGCCATGGTGTCGGGGGTGGTTTCGTACTCGGTCTCTTCTCCGACTTCCCGATCCTCAGCCGGGAAAGCGTCTACACCACCAACTTCATGAAGTACGGCTTCACCCCGGGCATGGGCTCGACCTTCGTGCTTCCGGCCAAGCTGGGCATCACCCTCGCCGAGGAAATGATGCTGACCGCGCGCACGTATCGCGGCGAGGAGCTGCAACGGCGCGGCGTGCCGTTCCCGGTGCTGCCGCGGAACGAAATCGCGGATTACGCGCTGGAACTGGCGCGCAGCCTCGCCGACAAGCCGCGGCCGTCGCTGGTCACGCTGAAGGATCACCTCGTCGCCGGCCTGCGGGCCGGCTTGCCGGCCGTCATCGCGCAGGAAGAGGCGATGCACGCGAAGACCTTCGGGCAACCGGAGGTGAAGGATCGCATCCGGGCCTTCTTCGACGGCTGATCGACAAGGCTCGCCCCGTATCGTGTCATTCTCCGGACACCCTTGCGCCACCGGACGCCAAAGGTCCGCCGCAACGCCGTCCACGCCCCTTTTCATCACAGGAGTCACCGCACCATGAGCATCAGCAAGCAGGAAATCCTCGAAGCCCTCCATCGCCATACCCGTGAAGTGCTGCCGGACCTGGCGAACCACGTGTTCCAGCCGGAAGATTCGCTGAAGGCGCTGGGCGCCAACTCGGTCGACCGCGCGGACATCATCATGCTCACGCTTGAAACGCTGTCGCTGCGGATCCCGATGGTGGATCTGGCGCGTGCAGAGAACATCGATGGCCTGGCCGACATCATCCATGCGAAGTCCTGACCGTTCCGACATCGCGATCACCGGCATCGGCGCGGTTTCCGCCATCGGTGCCGATTCGACCGCGCTGCAGACCGGCTTGCTGGAAGGTCGCGCCTCGTTCGGCGTGATGCAACGCCAGGGACGGCAGATCCCGGTGCGCGAAGGCGACACCGGCGGCAATACTTCCGCGTTCCTCGGTGCGGAGATCGCCGCGCCGAAGGTGCCGACGGAGCGTTCCAACATCGCCGCCAGGAACCTGTCGCTGACCGCGCAGGCTGCCCTGGCTGCGCTCGAAGAAGCCTGGCAGGATGCCGGGCTCGACGGCGTCGCGCCGGAGCGCATCGGCCTGGTGGTCGGCGGCTGCAACGTGCAGCAGCGCGAACTGGTCCTGCAGCAGGACCGCTATCGTGGACGCGAGACCTTCCTGCGCCCGACCTACGGCATGTCGTTCCTCGACACCGACCTCTGCGGCCTGTGCACGGAAGTGTTCGGCATCCGCGGACGTGCGTGGACGGTGGGCGGCGCGTCCGCCAGCGGCCAGCTGGCCGTGATCGAGGCCGCCGACGCGGTGGCCTCGGGTCGTGTCGATGTCTGCATCGCCGTCGGCGCCCTGATGGACCTGTCCTACTGGGAATGCCAGGGTCTGCGCACGCTGGGCGCGATGGGTTCCGACCGGCACGCGAAGGCGCCGGACCTGGCCTGTCGTCCGTTCGACACCAACCGCGACGGTTTCATCTTCGGTGAAGCCTGCGGCGCCGTGGTGCTCGAACGCTCGGATGCGCTCGGCCATCGCGATCGCCCACCGCACGCGAAGCTCGCGGGCTGGGGCGTGTGGATGGACGCGCATCGCAATCCGGACCCGTCGGTCGAGGGCGAGATGGCGGCCATCGCGCGCGCGCTCGCCGGTGCAGGCCTGTCGCCGGGCGACATCGATTACATCAACCCGCACGGCACCGGTTCGCCGCTCGGCGACATCGTGGAACTCGAGACCCTGCGCCGCTCTGGGCTGACGCATGCCTGGATCAACGCGACCAAGGCCCTCACCGGTCATGCGCTGACCGCCGCGGGTGCGCTGGAACTCGTCGCGATCCTGTTGCAGATGCGCGCCGGCCGGCTGCATCCCACGCGCAACCTCGACGAGCCGATCGACCAGGCGTTCCGCTGGACCGGCGCGCAGGGGCAGGACCACGAGATCCGCAACGCCCTCAACCTCAGCATGGGGTTCGGCGGTATCAACACCGCGGTGTGCGTCCAGCGCTGGAGCTGACGCACCGACGCAGACGCCACCGCGACTCCATGGAATCCGCATCGAGAACGACATCATGAAGATCTACATGTTCCCGGGCCAGGGCGCCCAATCCAAGGGCATGGGCGGCGAGCTCTTCGACCGCTTCCCCGAACACACCGCGCAGGCGGATGCCATCCTCGGCTATTCGATCCGGTCGCTGTGCCTGGACGATCCGCGCGAGGAGCTGGGCCAGACGCAGTTCACCCAGCCGGCGCTGTACGTCGTCAACGCGCTGTCGTACTTCGCGCGTCGCGAGGAGGACGGCGGCCGCGATCCCGACGCCGTGCTCGGCCACAGCCTCGGCGAATTCGATGCGCTGATGGCCGCCGGCGTGTTCGATTTCGAAACCGGCCTGCGTCTGGTGCAGAAGCGCGGCGAACTGATGAGCCACGCGAAGGGTGGCGGCATGGCCGCAGTGCTCAACGCCAGCCGCGAGGAGATC
>APMI01011376.1_pt1 | contig 16062 bp, 11 predicted proteins | sample 667938 | NCBI WGS metagenome assembly APMI01 (sample SAMN01084076, study PRJNA167559) | wastewater metagenome | biome: Wastewater | place: Denmark: Ejby Moelle, Odense | collected 2011-11-28 | reverse complement strand
TTTTATTAGAAATATTAAGAAGATATTAAAAATAAAAATATTGTTGATTTCAAAAAACAATAGTAAAGGGTTTAAAGAGAGTATAGAGTTAAGGAAGAATAATATGAAGGAAGTGTTGAAATTTTTGGGGAACTGATGGGCAGATTTAGGGAAATACAGAGAAATGCTTAAAATTTGGAGAAAATGAAGGAAATTTCTGGGAGGGTTGCGGCTATGCAGGGGTTGAAATTTAGGATTGATATGCAGAAATAACGGATATTGTTAAGAGTTAAAGATAGCTTAGTTAAATAGTTTAATCAAAATTTATCTATGTTAATTGGGAATTCAGCTTAACAGTAAAGAGCATTAAAACATTAATTATAAAAATTATACAAGGAAGGAACAAATAATTCATCATCCACAAATTATAATCCTAGGAAAAGAAAAATATTTGCTTAGTCACTTTCATCAACGATAAAAAACAATGTAGATAGTAATAAAAACATGCTTTAAATTTAACAACCTTAAAAAACTGACAAAATAAATGATAACAATAATTTTAATACAATTGCTCCTGATTTTTCTTATGAACAGTTAAAGAAATAAATAAAATAATTGAATTTGTGGAAGGGGTAATAGTAGAATCACATTTTAGGAAATTCTTATCAAGATTTTAAGAATATAAGTAACAGACATGGGTTAAACTTAAGATTGAGAATGAAAATCATATGAAATTTCAATATATATCCCTACTTAGTTAAATATACAAAAATATAAGAATTACGATAAAAATACAAAAAATCATTTACAAATTACAATTATTCAATTATTTTCAGTCATCTTAGTTATAATAAAATGAGGTTCCCACAGCGACACTATTCGTAATAATTTTATTTTTCTTAATTTCTAATTTTTGTTGATCATTTAAACCATTCCCGTTATTATTAAGACTATTTTTATTCAAATTTTTTAAATTTAGATCAAATCCTCCAAAAGAATGCTTCGAATTCATAAATTAATTTTTTTATGATAATTTTGTAAAGTCATATTTTGTCTAATGACCAGGTTTTACAATCTAAGATTGTGTACAATATCTTGTCTATGCTGCAAGATTGTTCCATTTTCGTAGCTAGGGTTGTTTATCGTCCAGTTTTGAGTGCTATTTTTGTTGAGGGCTTTTTTATTTTTATGCTTTTTTAGGTGAAAGGTCTTGCTTTTATTTTTATTAGGATTTCTTTGTGAATAAGTTTTTAAAGAAATCTGTAAATCCCACTTATTTTTTATTATCGGTATTTTTAACTGGACTCTTTTATTATATCTTTTATTTCTTACTGCTCAAAGTGACAACTTTGGATATTCTCTCTCTATCTTGTACAACATCAGACTAATCCCTGACTGCACTGGCTCGATTCTGCCAATTTTTCAACTCCTTCTATAGCAAATCCAAATCCTTCTATTTTTTTACTAATTGCTCTTTAACTTAAAAATACAATTTATCCAATCCCTAAATCTGTGGCCTCCATTTTTATTGCACAGTTTTACTTTTCTTTATTACTGCAATTCTTTAATGCTATATTTTTGTCAACTAAAATTAATACTAAGGATTGTTGATTGAAATTTTTTCATCTTTGTATTTTTTATGCATTTGTTGATATCTGTGTAATTTTCTAATTTATCTTTAAAGTTATACTATTTTTGTGCTCATATCTGCGTTTACTTTCTTTATTTTTAACAGTTAGTAATTTGTATCATTTTTATATTAATGCAAAGGGTTATTATACTGTAAAGCTTTGCTTTTATCCAAACATTTCAATATTATTGTTTTTTTCTCATTACACAGAATTTAATACTATTTCTTCATACATTTTAATTAATTTTCTTAATCGATAACCCCATGCATAACCCCAGTCATACTTACACTTTTTAACTGCTTAATTTTCGCTTTTAATTTCTTGATATAATTTTCTTGAACGACAATTTAGCTAAATTTTCCTTTCTTATTACTGCTCGCTTCATTATTTTTATTTTGTTAAGCCTGTACCGCTTGACTGACATCCATAGTGATCAATAAACTAATTTTCTCCTACAAAGAATGTATTTATTTATTTAATTTTGTATTCTGTTGGATTAATTTCTGTCTATTTGTGTGAGCATTGTACTGCGAACTTGCTTACTGTTTCATTATTATTATTTTTATATATATTTTAGGCACTTTTTTATTATATTGTAATCAAATAAATGTTAAGGATGCGATATATTTATTAATGATCTTTTGTTATTATATTGTAATGTACGGGTTTGTTATTAAGAAGTGAAAATGTTTATTGATAAAATTATGAAGATGCTGGCAATAAGATAGAATGGTTGAAAAGGAGCGAATAAAAAATTAAAGACTATGTTGGTAAATGTACTGGGATTTATAAAGTATTTGCTAAAGAATGAAAGATCATATATGGTTGATGGCCATCGATATTAAATGAAGAGCGAGGTAACGAAACAAAGTGTTTAACTTGAGATAGATATACTATTGAAGCATTTGAAATTGGTAAAAAATTAAGATAAATCAGAATCTAGTTGAAATAAATGATGAAAGGCACATTTAAATAAATTATGGTTTAAAAGATTATTTCTAATTTCATAAGGGTACATATTGAGAATTGATAAAATTCACTCAATACTTTGTTTAGAAAAATCCAAAACGAATATTTAATTATAAAGATTTATTGTCTTCTATTTATAAATTATGACCAAAAACGGTTTAAATAAAATAAAAAGCTAAATTGATAGATAGTAATCTAGTATTAAACTTATTTTTTTCCAATAAGCGCATAAATCTAAAATAAATTTTGTTCATTTCATAAAATAATTAAATTATTCTTGAAAAATAAATCTGTATAATTATGTTCTTATTATAGTTCCTTAATAAAGATTTAATGCCCATATAAATATAGGTTTACAAATAAATTTAAATTGATATTTATATATTTATAAATTACATTTACTGAATATTATTTGATCTAAAAAGCTAGTGTAACGTGCAATCGAATATTTGTTTAAATTGCCGATTGCCTTAGTTTATTTATTACGAAATTGATCGCAAGGAAAGACTGTGTAAAATTATTTATTACTTGATGAGAATTTTGCAGATTAATATTTCCCACGCTGAAAAATTTTCTTAATTTGAGTTGCTAACGATTCAGTAATAATTAACTTATATCAAATAATGAACAAATTCTTCATCGCAATCGCCATATCATTACTGGTGGCTGCGGGCACTTCGATAGGAGTGTCGCCCTGCCCCGTTCAGTCCAACATCGGCTCGCTGATCTCAGGTACGCATCCACTCACGCAGCGCGCATCACCGTCGCACAGCAGCTGAGCCTCGTCACGCTCGTCGCCGGCACTGACACGCAGTGCTATAACTACTCGCTGCCCTACAGCTTCGCCTCGGTCCCTGAGGTCGCAATATGTATTTTTCGTCTAACGTAGCCGTCCATGATTTCGAAGCCAGAGCCTCCAGCGACCTGTTCTTCTCCATCAAGCCCGTGCAGAGCGACAGCCTGGTCTCGATCCCCTTCCTCATTCGCACGCACTGGCGCTACACTTACTGGACCAAGATCGCCTTTTCCTTCCTCGCTGAGGATCGAAGGGACTTCGAAAGCGGATACTACCAGGTCGATTCTGGCTCTCTCGGCAGCTGCGACTCCGGCAAGAGCATCCAGGTCATTCTGCCCTTCCGCAAGATGGGACTGCAGCCGGGATTCATCAACCACGCCGTGTTCCTTCACGGTTTCGAGATCAGCTCGCAGAAGTACACAGCCGACGCCATGTCGCCTTTTGAGCTGCAGATCGCTGATTCGGCAACTAACTCATCTGGTATCACTGTGCTTATCACTGTAACCACAGTTACGCAGGTGCATTCTCTGCATATCAGCTATATCGCCTGGATCTCAACTAAGCTGAACATCGTCGTTGGCAACTACACTTTCGACCCCTCACTCGGCACCGTCGACATCGGTCACACGCCCACCGCCAACATCGGCCGCAACTACGCGCGCATCTTCGGCCTGACTGGCTTCATCATCAACCAGAACCTGCAGAACATCAGCTTCGCCACCACCTGGACCGGCGGCAAGTTCCAGTTCGACCTGGCCGTGAGCCAGCGCCTTGTGCAGTACTTCTCCTTCCAGTACATCTTCTTCATCGGCTCCGAGTGCAGCTACTGCGCCGGCTACGAGTTCATCTCCAACGGCGCCTGCGTCGACGTCTGTCCTGCTGGCTCCTATCCCACTCCCGAGAAACAAAATGTGCGAGTGTCCTCCCGGTACTCGCTGGAACGGATACAACTGCGCACAAGCCAATCCCTGTGTCGGCGGAAAAGAGTGGAACGTGTTCACTTTCAACTGCGAGTGTCCTGCTGGCACTGTCTGGAACGGTACTTTCTGCCTGAGACTCAAGAACTGCATCAATGGTGCGCAACTGAACACTCTCACCAACGAGTGCGTGTGTCCCGATGGTACTATCAATCGCAATGGATACTGTCAAACTACCGGCTGTACAGGAGGCCAGAACTGGAACGGAGTGGCCTGTGTCTGTGATGATGGTTTCAACTGGAATGGTAGCATCTGCTTGCTATGTATCAACGGCCAAGTCTGGAACCGTGTATCAAAGTCATGCTTGTGCGAGGACAACTTCGTCTGGAACGGCAACTTCTGCGAAAGACAACAAAACTGCTCCGGCGGCAGAGTCTGGAACAAGGACTACAACGTGTGCATCTGCCCCGACGGCCAAACCTGGAACGGCGCTGGCTGCATTGTCAGGGAGACTTGCTGCTGCGGCAAACAGTGGAACGACGTGACCAACCAGTGCGACTGTCCGACTAACTTCAACTGGGATGGTCGCACTTGTGTTTACTGCACAAATGGAAAAGTCTGGGACGCTGCATCAAGAACATGTCTCTGTCAGACTGGCACTCAGTGGAACGGTCAGTTCTGCGCGGTGATCCAGAGCTGTCAAGGAGGAACAATCTGGAATCAAAACACCTGGGCCTGCGAGTGCCCTTCGACAACTGTGTGGACCAGCGTCTTCTGCATGGCCAATCCTTGCATCGGAGGCCAGATCTGGGACAACTCCATCAAAGCCTGTGTCTGCATGTCAAACAAGGTCTTCATCAACGGCACCTGCATGCCTCCACAAGCTGCCTGCACCAACGGTATGATCTGGGACACACGATCACTCTCCTGCATATGCCCTCCTGGCCAGTGGTACAACACAACCTGGTGCGAACCAATCCAAAGATGTGTCAACAACCAAATTTACAACCCACTTATCAATCGATGTGTCTGCCCACCCAACTTGGTTTTCTTGGCTGCTAAACAGATCTGCGGTGACCCCACATGTCCTGCCAACAAAAGATGGGACGGTCAATCCTGCGTTGATCTCGCCTGCCCTCCTAACTCTTTCTTCAACGGTACTGAGTGCGTGTGCCCCAACCCAAGCGACCGATGCCAACCCTGGTAACTATACGACGGAGAAAAGTGCGTTTACTTCCAGGACACCTGCCCCAAGGGCACAAGATGGAACGGAACCATGTGCAGTTCGATCGGCGGTGACTGTCCCAACGGATACTACAAAGATGGCGTTCAGTGCAAACCTCTCCCTCAGCGATGCCTGCCTTCCACAATCTGGACTAACGGAAGATGCGCAACCAATGGCACATGTCCCTACGGAACAGTGGGCAGAGGCGACAGCTGCCAGTCATACAGCGGATGCCAGAATGGACAAACATGGGATGCCAACTTGTTGCAGTGCACCTGCCCCAAGGGAACAGGATGGAGCGGAAAGGACTGCGTGGTGTGCGCAGGAGGACAGATCTGGAACATGGACGAGGGCTGCACATGTCCCGAGGGCTACTTCATGACCGGCGCCAGATGCGAGCGACCGGCTCCCAACATGTGCAGGCTGATTCCGAACGCCTACTTCGACAACGCGAGGCAGATGTGCCTGTGCAACCCCGGCTTCTCGGTCGTGGGCTACCAGTGCGTGTGCAAGGGAGTGCCATTCGAGAACTTCTGCGACCGCTGCGCTTTCAGACCCAACTCAGAGTTTAAGAACGGAATCTGCGCTTGTATCAGAGGATATACTTTACTAAATGGACAGTGCTTGCCTAACCTGAACAACGGCAACAACACTGCTGCTGACTGCAATGTGGGCACTTTCTTCGACACCCAGCAAAAGAAGTGTTTGTCCTGCCCTGACGGCTGCCTGCAGTGCACAGACTGCTACACCTGCGTGCAGTGCAACCCTGACTTCATTTTCAACCCCGACACTGGAAGATGTTCTGAGATCTGCGGTGACGGCAAGAGATACGTGCTGGAGTGCGATGACGGCAACCGCATTGACAACGACGGCTGCTCATCCAGCTGCAAGATCGAGGACACTTATACCTGCAGAGGTGGATCACCAAACTCACCCGACAACTGCATTGTGCTGATTCCAGCTGCAGTGAGCTTCCAGATGATCGGTCAAGTGCGCTACTCGACAAAGGTGGTGATCAACATCAAGATCGACTACTTGCCTAAGGAATTGTTACAATCAAGCGACTGCAACGACCGTTGCTCACAAGTGTTGGTGGCCACCGTACTCAGCGGTGACACACCCATCTCCGTGAAATCATACTACGTGTCAGGCAGTCGATACACCTTCTCCGTCGAGTTGGAGTTCGGCAAGCAGTACATCAACCGCTTCCGAGTTGAGATCAAGGTCAACCAGAGTCTCAGTCGCTACTACAAGACAGTCTCAATCGCAAACTCGTTCACCACCGATGTCAACCCTTCACAGTTAACTCTGGCGACGAAGGGTTCATAGACTCTTAAATGATTTATTATTTTTATTCTCATTTAATATTTTCAATTACTGTATAAAAATATTCTATTCTGGAACATTGATATTTATAGTAGTTTTTCTATAAAAAAGAAAGAAAATTGTAACAAATATAATAATCATTGAACTTTTTACATTCATTTATTCATTATTTGTCCGTAGAAATAAAATTTCTTCGAATAATTGTCGTTTTTTTAATTTTCGAGATCCGTTTCATATTTTAAACTTCAATAATTTCAGCCAGTGATGTAATTCTTCGAACATTTCTTTTATTTTTTCCTTATTTTTTTAGTCCTATCGCAATTTCCTTATAAATGCACGATCCCATTGTTTTTTAATGTTGAGATTATTTAATAATAACGATGATAATTAGTAATTATCATTAATCCGTATTATTGAATTATTAAAACACTTTTTTCATAAAAACCGAAATTAAAAAAATAGTATGGAAGATATTTTTTAATGATTGATTGATCATATCAATAAATTAACATAACAATTGACAAATAGAATGATTATGAAAAATAATTTATGGATGATTATTTATATTTTTGTATTTTAACATTTTAGAAGCTATGCTATGTTTGGTTTTTATTATTACATTTTTTAATCATATAAAACTTGTATCGATTAAATTAATATATAAAGGTACAATATTTTTATTAACTATCTTTAATCTTTCCAGCCTGCCCATTTCTTAAACTCGTATAACAAGCAAATAATTATGAACCGAAAAAACATTCAAAAAGCAAACAGCACATACGATCTCTACACCGATATCACCCAAGCAAAAGACAAGAAAAAAGTATTTCTAAAATAATTAAAAAACAACGTAGATAAATCTCAAAGTATAATAAAAAAGAGTCAATCATAGGCAGCATTAAAAATAAAACCAAATTCCTAAAAAATAGTTAATAAAAAATAGAAATCTTTAGATCAATTAGCACGTAGCTTGAACTAAAGGATTATTGTCGATCGGGAGACAAGTAAAAAATTTGATAATATGACTACTGAACAGCTAGAGAAAAAAATAGAAATTTAGAAGAGAATTGATGAAATTAAGAAAAGAAATTAAACTAGAGTTAGGGAATTGAAATAATTTTAAGAGAAATATTTGAAGAAATTGAATGATGATTATCAAAAAGATAAATAGAAATAGGAGAAATTATTAATGGAATATTAAAGTGTGATGAATCAGTAAGGTAAAATAAAATAGACGAAAAGTTATAGAAAAGCAATATAGAATTAAGACTGGAAAGCTATTCTAAAATAAAAACAGAAAATATAAAGAATGGTAAAAGATTATAAACGTAAACAATAATTACTATTAAAAGATCAAGACCCTGAAGCGCTTCGTAAATTAATTCAATAAAACTAAGTAAAAATAATCGTATAATAAAAATAATAAATAATTCAAGTGCGTAAACCCCGAGTTAAAGCCGATGCGAAATAAATCGGTAATGAGTATCTTCAATACGCTAAGAAACTAAAATAAATGCCAAAATAGAAACCAAAAGCAAGAATGTTAGATATTAATTTAAAATGTATTGATTATTAGAGTTAGATTATGAATAAAATTGCCAGAAATACTGGTGATCTGTCTAAGATTAAAATGGAACAAGCTGCTATTACTACAGTTACGGGGAAATAAGGGAAACTGGGAAATAATAGTTCGTTTAAAATGGTTAATCCGGAGATTAAGTAAGATGAGGAGACTAAGAAATATTTGAGGTAAATTAAAGGTAATTTGAAATAGTTGTCTAAACAAAATTGATATTTCATAATTTTTTATTTGTTAATAGATTTAGAAGCAGAAAAATGAAAAAAGTATTATTATAAATATGATCAGTCAAATTTCTCCTATTATATTCACTGTGGATGCTGATAGGGAATAATCTTAGCTCCAACATTTGAAAATTCTTGAAATTCTAAGTCATAAAATAAGAATTACTGTCAAACACAATAGTAGATGGTATATCTTTTTGAGCAAGAAAACTACAAGCCAATCTCGCCCGCATTCCAACTTGACAATTAACATAAATATTCTTTAAACCCTTCAATTATTGCCAGCGTGATTTTAACTAATCCAAATCAATAAGTTTAGCATTTTAAAGAATGCCAGTTTTTTACCATTAATCAAAACTACGAACATCAAGACTTATTTTTTATTTTACTTCAGTCGCAGTTTTAGCATTAACTGATTTTGGTTACCAAATAGGGAGACCTTTTGATTTCCATTAATCAATTGTAAAATTATTGAATCCTCGTACATTTGTATAGCCAATATTTGCTAATTTTTATATTATTACAGTTTATTTATCTTTGCCACAGATGAGTAATAAGGGAGTCTAAGCTGTAACGAAAGTGTTAATCCAAGAATATAGAACTCCAGTCTATGATAATAATAGACTATTTTTAATACTTTCTACATATAAATAATAAATTTACTTGATTAATAATCGTGCCTAGTTTCAATAATTGCACAACCTTTGCTGATTTATTTGTTGAATTATTATATCGATAGGGATTTTGCTAATGGAGCTATAGATTTTTATGATTATGTCGATATTGATTTCGATGAATTTTGAGGTGAGTTTGGCATATCGTTTAATATACTTTCTATGAATTTGTCTTATTCTTCTACTTTGAAATTCTAATTCTTCACGTACTGACTTTACAAAGTACAAAAACTACAATCCTAAATATTTCTCCCATCCACAGCCCCAAACCCATGCATAGGATAAACCCTAACCTCCCCTTTAACTTAATACTTAATTTTCCTTAAAGACTGGTGCAACATTTTCCCAAGCTCCTCCATACTCATCAACGCAGTCATCCTCAAATCAGGCCGTCCGACATCACCTGCATACAAAGTATCACCCGTAAAAACACAGATTTGTTTTTTATTTGCATCTTTAATCAAATAGCATGTGCTTTATAATGTATGACCAGGAGTATGTAAGACATTTATCCAGATTTAGCCTAAATTAAAAGCTGAACAGTTCTAGAATTCATATACGCGAATTTTTGATTATAGTCTTGAACTTTTTGGACCCATTATTATCGGCAGCTTGAATTAATGATATTTGGGAGTGTGATCGTCATGGAAATGGGTTAGCAGGATGGAAAGTAGTTGGGATTTTCGGGTGAAAGCGAGTTATTGGTAAGGGTGGGGGTCGTATATTGGGTCTATTATATATGCTTGGCCTTTCGATTAGAGATAATAAGAAAAAATTGAATTTTATTAAGTTTTAAATTGAGCGAGGTAAAATCCATCTCCTTGGTATTCATGGGAAATTGATATTTTTTGCTTTGGAAGACCTGTTATTTGAGACATTTCTTTATTTTCGAAAGTTATTTTTATATCTTAATTGAATTTATTCCATTTATATAGGCAAAATCTTTTTTCGTTTTATGCTCAACAACAAAATTATCGCTCAATTGCATTCAAAAGAGTTATAATTGATGTTATAGAGCCTTTTAAATACGACAGAAATACTTTACGAATATATTCAGAGTTATCGAAATGTTAATTAAAGTCTTATGAACTTAATTTTATCTTTTCTATGATTAGAATTTACGGAATATTGAGATATTTTTCGAAAAACAATATTTTTGCTGAGTGAATGTAAGGTATTATTAAAAAGGATATTCAATAATAGTTAATTTTTCAAAAATATCTCAAGGTCTTGTTAAAGTATTACAAAGATTTTATACAAATTTGTTAAAATAGTGGATTCCATATAGAAAATACACAAAATATTTTTGTCATCAACAATTGATTTGTATAAACTGTTTTATCATGATGTTCCGAATCAATAACAATAATCAGAGTATAAAACTACATAAATAGCAAATAATAATCATTGATTTTCATAAAATTTAGCTCAAGGACATGGGACAATTTTGGCTCCAGCTTTCTCAATATCTTAAAATTCTAAAAATAAATAATAAATTTACTTTAAGCTACTATGATTGACGGTATCCCTTTTTGGGCTAGCATGCTTGAAGCCAATCTTGCTCTTCCACCTGTTTTACAATTTATGTGGATATTTTATACACCTTTTAATTATTACCAACGGGATTGGATCTAGCCTAAGGCAATTAATTTTGCATTCTAGATTACGCCGGTGGATTTCCATTCTGGGGGATTACGGACATCGAGATTTACTCTAGGGTTAGTTTATAGCATTTTCTGAGCATTGGCAACTTTAGGCTACCAGATTTGCAGTCCTTTTTATTTCCATTCATCAAGAGTAAAGCCATTGAATCCTTTAATATTAAAATATCCGATTCTAAGTAATCTTTCAATAAGATCACTAACTTTCTCTTTATTACAAATCAACAATAAAGGAGTTTAAGGCGAAATAAATGAGCCGACCCAAGTAGCAAGCATACCATTCTAGGACATCATTAAGCTTCCTTTAATTGTTTCTAAATTAGAAAATAAAATTACTTCCTTGGAAATCATGTCTAGAATCAACAATTGTTGCACCTTTGTTTAATTCGGCTTAGAATTCTTAGATCGAAAGGGGTTTATGAGTAGATTTGGAAATTTATTAAAATCTAGTGACTTTTCCTGTCTGGTTCATTTTTGCGTCATGGAAAAAATATGATGGTGGTTTTGGCATTTCGGTTAAAATTTTGTTGACGAACTCGGCTTCATCATCGATTTTTAATGCGTAATTTTTAACGAGCTGATTTTCTAGAGTACAGAAATTACCTTATCCAATATTTTTACCACATGCAGAACCTGATCCATGAGTCGGATAAATTCTAACATCAGGTTTCACTTATTTCTTAATCTTCTCGATGGAATGGAACAACATTTTCGCAAGATCTTCTTTACTGACTGAAGAACTAACAGCCAAATCCGGCCTGCCCACTTCTCCTAAAAATATCGTATCGCCCGTAAACAAACAAATTTGTTTATGTTTGGCATCATTGAGCAAGAAACAAGTACTTTCTAATGTATGGCCAGGAGTATGTAAAACTTTAATCCAAACAGAACCAAGATTAAAAGTAGAATGATCCTCCATTTCGAATACCTTCAATTCCGACCCTTATCTTTTACTTTTGGGGCCCATAATAATAGGTAAATTAAACTAAGTATGCCCTGCAAGATAATCCGCGTGGTAATGCGTTAACAAAATTGAAATAATTTTAGCTTTTCTTTTATCAGCGAGATCTCTGTACGGGTATACGTCATACGTCGGGTCTATTAAATAAGCTTGTCCTGCGGATTAGAGATAATATGAGAAAATGGCTAGTTATGGAGTTTTGAACTGGGCTAAGTAGAAATTTTAGGTTTAGAATTCGTGGAACAGGGTTGTTTTGCTTTGAGGGGCTGGAGGTTGAGGCACTGGAGGCTGTTGTTGTGGGATTTGTGACATAATTTTATATTTTTTAGTATTTTTTATATATATCAGGAAATTATATTAAGGATTTATATCGAAGTTGTATCGGGAATATATGGCATTTTATAGTACGTCATCGGGGAATGCATGATGAATTTTGTATGAAAATTATAATTTACGCTAGAAATAGCTAGAATTATATGATTATTGAAGTTTTTGACTGACATATTGTTACATAGAATCAAAAGCGAAACAAATTAATAATTTTGTGAAGCATAAAAAAAAATAGATTTTTATGTATGATTAGGATAAAGATTTTTAAAAATTAATTATCTCAGGACTCAATCTACCCATGTAAAAAACAACATTTACTTTAAATACATTCATTATAATACTTAACAATAAGTTTAATTGACTCAAAGTACAATTGTTACATGCCTCAAAATCAAATTGTAATCGTAGGAGCGGCTGCTGTCGGTAAATCCTCCATTTTAGGAAAACTAGAAAAAGGAGATTATGTAGAAAAAAGATATGCACCAACTCTTGGCATAGTTGCACATAAATTAACTTTAGAAATTGATGGTAAAAATTATAGTTCAACAATTTATGATTCACAAGGTTTTGACAACAATCCTGGTGTTATGTTTATACCACTATTTAAAAGGTACTCTGCTTTCATAATTGTTTATGATATTACTGATTTAAAATCATTTAACAATGCTAAACAATGTGTTGATGAAATTCGAAAATTGTGCTCTTTGGAAAATCAATATATACTTGTCCTAGGCAATAAAGACGATTTAGAATAAAAGAGAAAAGTAACGACTAAATAGGCAATGAAATATTTTGATTCAGAAGGCATTCAATTTTCATAAATCAGCGCGAAATAAGATACACCATAATCTATACGAAAGATATTTAAAGATAAGTTGCGCTTGCTTTTAGCCAAACGAAATGCGGAGAATTAAATACTTCCAGTATAAACATTAATATAATCAAAGCCTTTGAAATTAAGTCCACCAATATAAGTAAAAAATAGTAGTAAGTGTTGTTGATAGTTATAGTAAGAGTACTTTTGCTTGTATGATTCTTCTACATGTCTGTATATCTACATACTTATATAACAAAATCACTGTATCTCAAAATCTCTATATTTTTCTATAATTTCTTAATACGAGCGGGAAGAATACTTGTGTAAGGTCTATTTGAGATGTACAAAGGATCATTGTTTTTTCTGTGGTTGCTGAAAAATCTTTTTAAGATATTTTATTCTATTAATTGACAATAAATTAACTCTTTAAATCCCCAATAATACCACTATTTCACTAAACAACACTTCATTGATTATAAAAATGATAGAAAATATAGGGTTTAAATATTGCCATACATAAATCTCAAATCATTCCAAGTTTCGAAGCAAAAGACACGGCATCATCTTCAGGTCTTAACCTAATATAGGCTTTCTTAGTTCCTTGAGGAGTAACTAAAGTATTGACAGCTCTAGGTTTAACATTGTAAATATCTTTAAAAGCTTTTTTAACTTGTATTTTATTAGCTCTAGGATGAATTGAAAATACAACAGTATTACGCTCAGTCATTGATTTGTTAGCTTTCTAAGTATTGATTGGGTTTATCAATACTGAGAATTTATCGAATTTTGCTGGAGCCTTCAATGCTGATGTTGAACGAATATATTTTGGTTTTGAAGCAACTTGAAGAGTTCTAGGCTTGTAGAATCGAAGTTTATTTCGGACTTGATATTTACGTCTGATTGCTCGCTTTTTGGTTGATTTGGCAACTTTGGTTGCTTGCTTCACCTGTTCGGCTTTTGAACTCATTGAATGGATATAATAATAAGAAAATATTAATTTATTATTTTTCTTATCTTACTATTTAATTAATATTTATATATCAAGTGTTGAGAATATTGAGAAAAGAATTAGATAAATATTTTGGCTCGGTTTAGGCGAATTTTTTGTAGCGGATATTAATAAGAGGAATCTATTTGATCGGTGATAGAATAAATTTTAAAGTTTTTGTAATTGTTATATATATAGTTTTTTCATTAAACTTAAAAACATTATGAAGGTAGGCAAAAGTATCGACAATAAACAAGACAAAAAGTTACAAAGTCCAAAAATAAACTAGGCAAGTTAGACACGTAGAGCCATATTATAAAAAATGTAAGCAAAGAGATTAAAAAATCAACAAGCTGAATATTACGCAGTTGGTCAAGGAAACACTTCAAATAATGAAAAAGGTACAAATTTACCAACATCGACAAAAAGTTAAGACTAACAACGAATAAATAATCAAAGATATTTTAGAAAATAGCGGGCGGATGTTAAGAATAATAAAGGAAGTACAAGTCAAGATGCTAAAATTGTTAAGACTTTGGGAAATTAGTAAGAACATAAAAATTAAATGGGTTTTTAAAGGGCTAACTCTTAATATTTGAAATTACATGATAAATTGAATTTCTTAGAATCTAAAATTTCATAAATGAAGAACAATCTTCAGAAAAAGAAAGAATAAAAGCTCAAAAAGAAAAAATAGTAATAAGATAAGAAACTAAAACTCTAATAATAAAAGAAAGCAAAAAAGAAGAAACCTGGTTTAGGCCTTGACGATCTCGTAACTCAAGTCCCTTAACGTAAATAATTACACACATTTGATAAAAATCCATATTCTCCTCGTCACAATATCTATTACGTTTCGGAAATAGTACGAGCGTACAAAGATCCAAAATCATTAGCTCGTTAACATGTGCATACTTCTTTACAAATTATGGCATATTTTGATAAATGTGAGAAACCTGGGGAATAAAAAATTGCTAGTAGAAAAGTTAAACTTCCAAGAAAAAAAGGATATTAAGGTAATTTTTCTTTAATTTAGATAAAAAATCTGTAGTTTTCGATCTAGATTAGACTTTAATCCATTGTAATTAGAATTTATAAGCTCCATATGATGTCCGCTTACCAATAACATTCCCAAATGGTTAGGTAATATAAGCAGGTATAAACATCCGCCCATTCGCAAAATAAATCCTGCGAAACTTATCAAAAAATTTCTAAATAATAGTCTTCACAGCAAGTCACTCATGCTACGCAAACGTAGTCCTAGACTATCTCGATCCATAAAAACAATACATCCATCACCGCCTATTCCGCTAACACTGCTACGCAACCCCTTAAGGCATGCATGTAAAAGATCTCCGTGTTATTGACCGTTAACTAACCGATATGGTCCTGGTCGATAATGCTGCATATTCATATATTTATCAGATGGATAATGGTATACCTATATTACCGTATTATCATGGTAGTAGTGATTTCTAGTTGAAAGCATTACAAGGTTATATTTAGAGTATGTTGTTGTTGAAGGATATGAGATCAGCAAATAGAAGAACTTTTAAATTATATATGTATAGGAATTATTATTATGATTTGGATAAATTGGTGGAATAACTGTATCTGGCTGAACATAATTCTTGAGATATGTATGGGAGGGTTAAAGGAGGAAGAATAGGGCATGTATGGATGATATATGTGAATTAATTTTCTTCATTATTCTTATATGATAAAAAATAGACAATAATATGAATAAATACGAAATTTCTACACATAAAAATAAAAAATATCACTTTGTCATCTACTTTCATATTATTACTCCTCCCTTCTCCCATAAAATATCATCTTTTGTATTTAATATTATTATTTTATTGATTGACTCCATTATTATTGCTATTATTATTATTATTGCTATTATTATTATTATTACTTTTACTATTTTCCCATCCCATAATCTGACTATTAGTAGGATTAAATACATTCAAAATAATAGT
>APMI01006763.1_pt1 | contig 16063 bp, 10 predicted proteins | sample 667938 | NCBI WGS metagenome assembly APMI01 (sample SAMN01084076, study PRJNA167559) | wastewater metagenome | biome: Wastewater | place: Denmark: Ejby Moelle, Odense | collected 2011-11-28 | reverse complement strand
CGACATTCGACGTGCCGTCCACGCCAGTGTCGCCCTTGGCAACACCGACAACGCCACCGGCCGCATCCTTCCCGTCAGCCCCGAACACATCCGGCGTGCCACCCGTCAGCACGTTGCCGCCAACCGTCGCACCCTCGATCACCGTCGCGACATCCGCATTCGCATGCGGCACGTCGTCAACGATGTTTATCACCAAGTTGCCTGGCGTCGCGCTGTCCCCGTCCGCGTCCTTCACCACTACCGCAAACGTCGCACTCGTGTCTTTGCCGTTCGTGTTGTCGGTCAACGTGAAGGTGTAGTGAATCGTGCCCTGACCCGTTCCGGCGTCAAAGGAGTACCATGCCGTGAGCCGGCCCTTTGTCCCATTCGCCAACGTCTCCTCGGCAAAGGTTTGGGAGGCCGTCGTCAGCACGTGCCCGCCCAGTGACACGACCTGCAGTCCGTCCTTCGAAACGAACCCGATATTGCCCGACGTCGCTTCACGCGGATCAGCGTTATTGCCCGTTTCGCTCGAACCGGCCGGCTCACCATTGCGCGCCGGAAGCGCCGCTTCGTGTACAACGGTACCATCGCCGCCTGCCTGCGGCAGCGATATTGTTGGCGTCGCATCTTCGATCTGGATCTTCACCGAGCCAAGCGAAACAGCATCGCCGTCCCCATCGACCGCGAGGATATATTTCCCGAAATCAAGCGTCGCGTTCTGGTTCGGCGCATGATCGATATTTTGATACAGCTTGAAGACGGCCTTCCCGTTGATGATTTCCAGCGTAAAGACCGGATTGCTCTCATTGCCGGTATGGCCAACCAGCTTACCGCCGATCGTTTCGATCCTGATCTGGGCACCCTGCGACTTGAAGGAACCGAAGTCCGTCTCAGCGACAGTCTTGAGCTGGAAGCCACCGGCCGCGTTCTTGCCGTCAGAGCCGAACTGCGCCGCCTGACTAAGATCGATCGTGACCTGATCAGGCTGTACCTGCGTATGCGTGATCTGGTTCAGCTGCAGATTATCGACATAGAGCCGTCCGGCAAAGCTCGCTGCAGCGGAGAACGTGACCTGCGTGAGTTCTACTCCCGCAATCCCAGCACCCGGCGTGTAGATCCCCGTTGGCGTTGCACCTTCAAACGACACCAGCCCGGCCGTAAAAGTACCAATATGCGTCACGCCATTCACATCTACCGCAGTGATAGTGATCGTCGTGCTCGACGGCACCCCCCAAACGCCAAGCGCAATGCTCTGGAGGGTAAAGGATGTGCCGGGATCAGCCGTAAAGATGAGCGGGCTGGAACCTGTGGGCGAATTTCCTGGCGCATCCGGGCCACGCAGAACGTGGTCGGCACCCATGACGACAATGCCATTGCCACCGCTTACGGTAAGGTGCGCGCTGCTGAGATTCGGCGGCTGCAGCAAGGTATCGGCCGTGAAGTTCACTGAGATCGGCTTTGAGACCGTTTGGGCAGGAACAATATCAACCTCCTGCACTGCCGCAGCAATCGAAACGTTCGTCGCCTTCGGCGAGTCGTCGTCGACATTGACGGTCAGGGTCGCCTTGGCGGTGTCATTATCGCCGTCGGTCACCTTGTATTCGAAAACGAGGCGCAGATTGTCTTCCCACGACGTTTCAACAGTCGAGGTCGCCGGGTTGTCGGTCAAAGGGTGGGAGAGCGGAGCATGCATCTCCAGCGTATAGGTTCCGTCCTCATTGACCGTGAGTGTGAATACCTTGAACGTCGGGCCGTCCGCGCCGTTGACGAAGGCGGTACCGGAAAGCGCTCCCCCGATACCGTTCTGTGTCCACTCCACCGTTACATCGCGCGGGTGACCGACGCCCTCCGCATCGAGCCAGATCGCCTTCAGCGAGTCCAGGGGAACGCTATTGCTGGCCGAGCCGAATACCTTCACCTCAGCCGAAACTTCCAGTTTCTTAAGACCGTCCATACCCGCGTTGAACGGCAGCAAGCCGGAAAGCTTCGTACCGTTGCCGTCATCGCCCGGGCCGCCATTGACACCTGGAGAAACAGGATTTTGAAGGCTTTCGTCGTCGAGTGAACCTATCAGGAGACTCGGCCGGCCCACGGCGTCATATGCCGATGGCGCGTCGTCGCGGAAGCCGATCTTGCTGGAAACATCCACCGTGGTGGTAGCGGTATCGCCGTCGCCGTCCTGAGCGGTCACCACGACGGACAGGCTGCCCTCCGCGAGCGTATCCAACTCGTTGCGGCTTTCCGCGTCGCTGTTGGCAATAGAGAGCCACTGCACCATGCTGACGACACCGTTGGCGTCAATATGCAGCGCGAAAGCGGCTTCTCCGTCGTGATCGCCACCGACCACACGGCCAACGACATAGTCGACCCCACCATGGGTCTCCGCATAGAGGCGGATATCTTGTCCTTCCGTGATTTTCAGGCCGGACAGCCCGCCGTTCCCGACCGAAAGCGCATAGGCTAGCGACGGGCCCGGTCCGTCCGCGCCATAATTGACGGTGACATCGACGACCGAACCGGCACTGCGAGCGAAACCGAGAGGCAGGCCTAGGGACTGCGGATCCATACCCTTGTCAGAAACCGGAGCGAACAGCAGCGCAGCCTTCAGGTTTGGAATAATGCCGCTGATATCGTCGGCTTCGACGGACTGCCAACCGGGAGTTTCATCATGAATGACGCCGGCCACTGCGCTGGCAGAAACAAAAGCCGGCACGTCATCCACGATATCGATACGCAAATTCCCTGATGCGCTCAGCCCCCCTTTGTCCGTGACAGTCAGGGTAAAGATATCCTTGTCATTCTCGGTATTCGCAGCAGGAACGATCGTACCGTTGTCCGTGCTGTGGAAAGGCTTCGTCAGCGTATAGACATACGTTGCCTCACCCGTAGCCTGGTTGAAGCTGAGGATCGTCAGTTTGCCGTACTCTCCGACAATGGTCTGGTTGACCAGGTCGCCAAGCGCAAAAGTCTTGCCATTGATGGTAAGGCTGACGATATCGCTCAGGCCGTCCGGGTCCGAAACGGTGAACGTACCCATCGCCATCGATGGGTTCATTTCCCCCTGCCCCGGCCCCTCGCCCTCGCCCTCGCTGAGTGGCATCATGTTGCCGGGGAACTGCGCCGACCCGATATTCGGAAGGTACGCTTCATAGACGAGCAGATCGCTGATGGCGATACCGCCAGCGGCGCCGCTTGTGCCGCCGCCGAAGCTGATCGAAGGCCCGCGGTTCGCGAAACCGGGCAGCAGGATTTCCTCATCCAGCGTACCGAACTGCAGCGCGGTCGGGTCGAGGAGGTCGATGGCCGGGCCGGCGTCGCCGATGCCGGGGATGGCTTCGCTGAAGTTGCCGCCGGCGCTGGCATTGCCCGCAGCCGAGGCCGTCAGCGTGCCGTCGGGGCCGGCCGCGACGTTGATATTGCTCGCTTCGAGCGCGGCGACCAGGGCTTCCTGCGGGATCTCGACGTCGTCGATGACGAAGGTCGGCACGTGCAGGGCGGCGTGCTCGATGACGACGCGGCTGCCGTCGGGCTGGACGAGGACGAGGTTATCGCCGTCGATCTCGACCTTTTCGATGGACGTTCCGGCCGGCAGCTTGACGACGTTGCCTTCCGCCTCGACCGTCTGCACGCCGGGCTGGGTGCCGGCGGCTGCGCCGAGCGCCTGACCGCCCTGCTGCGTTTCGGCCTGGGCCACATGCTCGAGCCGAGCCCCGCGGAACTGTTCCGCCGCCTCGCCGGGGAACGCCGCCTGGCGCTCGCCATCTTCATGCGAAGCGTTGGAAACAGACAGATTTTCGATAAAGCCCTCGGTAGTCATAGCCGAACCCCTTCTACAATTGCGCTAGTCAAGCCACGGAATTTTGGGCCGATCAATAGCGGGGCACGGGGTGCCATATATCGGGCTATATCGGCCTATTCGCTTTTTTACGCTTGGTTAACTTGCGGGCCGCACTGGCCCATGGCGGCAGGTCTGACTGCCGCCCTTGTCCACAACCCACTCGGGAAAGAATGTTACTGGAGTCTCGCCGCGCCGGCCTGAGGCCATCCGCCCATCGAGGTGTAGCGAATCCAGTCCTCGCCCTGCCCCCTGGTCATTTCCAGGGTGCCGACCGCCGCCTTCAGGAGGTCGTCGAATTTCGCCCGGTCGGCGAGAATGACCGCGCCGGCCCGGATCGAAAGCGGATAGCGCGCACCGGCGGGGAAGAAGTCGAGACCGGTGACGCTCTCATGGATACGGTCGGCCACGCCCTTGGCATTCGTTTCATCCGCGCCCGGCAGGAAGACGCCGAACTGGTTGCCGGAGACGCGGCCCACGATATCGCCCTGACGCACGGTTCCGCGGATGGCGGCGGCGATGCGGGTGAGAGCCTCGTTGCCCCAGCTATAGCCGAAGCGGTCGTTGAGGATCGGCAGGTCGTCGACATGGATGAGGAGGACCGTGCCGCGGCTGGAGCCGTCCGGCGCGGCGCGGCGATCGGCATAGGTATCGACGAGCGCCGAGAAGGTCGGCTCGTTGAGGCAGGCCGTCAGTCCGTCGCGCTGGCCCAGATGCTGGACCTCCTTGCGCAGGGCCGCGATCCGCTTCGCCATGCGGCTGCATGTATAAAGAAGCGGCAGGGAGGTTGCGAGGGCGACCGACCCGGCAAGCACCGCGCTTCCCGTCACGGGCAAGGCAGGCGAGACCGCGGTTGCCACGAGCGCTCCGGCAAGCCCCAGCCCGAGCGCGGCCGCGCCGCCTCCCGCCAGCCAGCCGCCCGTCGTCCCGCGAAGGAAAAAGATATCCCGCAAATCCCGCATGCCCATCGTCCCCATATGTCCCGTATCGGTATGACAGGCGTTATAAAGCAAGCGTGTAAAATCGCCGTTTCCGACATCTGTCGGATTCTACCGATAGGCGATATAAATTGGTCATAACTACCAGGAGCCTTTTCATGCGGATACTTCGGCCCGTCGTTTCACGCAGCCGCATCGCGGCATTTTCCGCGCTGTCGGCCCTGCTCGTCGCGGCCCCTGCCCTTGCCGATCAGGCGGTGCGCCAGTTCGACGCCAGAACCGGCACCTGGACCGTGAAGCGCGTCGATACCCGCAAGCTTTCCGGACGGCTGAGCGCATCGCCGATCCCCGTCCAGACGGTCGCCTATGATGGTGAATTCAAGCGCGGCACGATCATCGTCGATACAGGCGCACGGCGGTTGCTCTATATCAACGGAGACGGCACCGCGCGCCAGTACGCGATCGGCGTCGGCCGCGAGGGCTTTGCCTGGAAGGGCAGGCAGAAGATCAGCCGCAAGGCGGAATGGCCAAGCTGGACGCCCCCGGCCGAAATGTTGAGCCGGGAAGCCCTGAAGGGAAGAATATTGCCGGCGACGATGGAGGGCGGCCTCGACAATCCGCTCGGCGCACGCGCGCTTTATCTCGGGGACACGCTTTATCGCATCCACGGAACCAATGAGCCCTGGACCCTGGGCAAGGCCGTTTCTTCCGGTTGCATCCGCATGGCGAACGACGACGTCGTCGAGCTTTTCGACAAGGTGAAGGTCGGAACTGTGGTCGTCGTGCGGTGATTCCAAGGGAAATGTGGCGGAATCGCCACATAGTTGCATATAATATTGCTTGTTAAGTATGTTTGCGCATCGTCCGATTGCTGAGCGCCCCCCGACGTGCCTAAAAATGGGTGAATGAGAGTGAATCTGCGCTGCCGATTGCGCATCGGCGCGGGTCAAAATGGGTTGGGGGCAATAATGCACAGGTCGTTTCTAGGCGCCATCTCGGCTGCTTTGCTGGTAGGGGCGGCCTTTGCGCCGGTTGGCGCGCATGCCCTGACCCTGAAAGAGGCAATGGCGGTCACGCTGGAGTCCAATCCCGAAATCGGGCAGGCGCTGGAAAACCGCGAAGCCATCGAGTTCGAGCTTCGCCAGGCGCGCGGCCTCTACCTGCCGAGCATCGACCTGGAAGCCGGCGCCGGCATTCAGGATCTCGACAATCCTTCCCGCCGCCTCGGCGGCCTCGATGACGACCCGCTCTATCCCGCCGATGTCGGCCTCACCATCACCCAAAAGCTGATCGACGGCGGTGGCCGCCGGGCGGAGCTGGAACGGCAGGCGGCACGCGTCGACAGCGCCTCCTTCCGCGTGCTCGAGCGCTCCGAGACGATCGCGCTCCAGGTCGTGCGTGAATATCTCGAAATCATGCTCCAGGGCGAAATCGTCCAGGAATCGCGCCGCAACGCGGCTGTCCATCAGGCCATGCTCGGCGATATCAGCTCGCTGATCTCCGGCGGCACGCTGACGGACGCCGACAGCCAGCAGGCGCAGGAACGCCTGCTTGCCGCCAAGGCGCGCCAGAAGGAAGCCGAGGAAGAGCTGGAATCGGCGAAGATCCGCTTCCAGCGTCTCGTCGGCAAGCCCTTCTCCAACCCCACCATGCCGGGCTCCATGGCTTCGGCCCTGCCAAAGTCGCTCGACGAGGCGATCGGCCTTGCCCGCACCAACAATGCGCGCATCAAGGTCGCCAATGCCGACATCGATGCGGCCGACGCCATGGTCAAGGGCGCCCGCTCCGACATGTTCCCGACCGTCTCGCTCGAAGGCCGCGCCCGCACGGGCATGGATATCGACGGCAGTGAAGGCCGCAGCACCAGCCTGCAGGCCCGCGTCGTGGCCAAGTGGAACCTTTATCGCGGCGGCATCGACATCGCCAACGAGCAGGAGCAGATCCGTCGCGCCAGCGAGCAGCGCCTCGTGCTGCACCAAAGCTACCGTGAAGTCGAGGAAGCCGTCCGCATTTCCTGGGATCGCCGCATTCGCCAGACCGAACTGGCCGCAACGCTGAAGCAGCAGGCCGGCGTCAACGGCAGCCTGGTGGAGTCCTACCGCGAGCAGCTTTCGGTCGGTCGGCGCTCGCTGCTCGACGTGCTCGGCGCGCAGAACTCGCGCTATACCGTGAACGTCCTGTCGCGCACGGCCGTCTACGCCGCCCGCTTCGCCGAATACCGCATTCTTGCCGCCAGCGGCATGCTGCTCAGCAGCATGAACCTCACGCCGGCCAAACAGTCCGACGCCTATGCGCGCACGGAGTTCAACGTTCCGGAAACCGCGCCCACCGAAACCTATCGTCGCATGCCCTCCAAGCAGGTGAACGATCTGCCGCTGGATCTGCTGGCAAACATGAAGTAACGAGCGGAAAGCAATACGCATGCTTTGTCGCGAAACGATTGGCTTGCGCGGGGGCGATCCATCGCTCTTCGCGACAAGCGTGACGCTGACGCCCCGCCGCGGGCGCTGGCTATGACGCTGGCCGCCGAAGCGGCCGGCATTGCACATTCCTCCCCTCAGCCGGCCCCGATCGGCGGAGAAACCTTCCGGACCGCTTTCCAACGGGTCGCCGTCTTTCTCGGCCGCCCGGGTTCCGATGTCGTCCTGTTTTCCGGCGTCCCCTTCGACGAGGCCACACCCTCCTTCGAGGATGTGCAGCGCCTGAGCGACCGTATCGGCCTCGAGGTCCGCGCCTTCGGCTGGCGCGACCTCGCCGCCAACAACTTCGACCTTCCCGCAATCATCCTCTTCCACGATGGATCCGCGGTCTCGCTGCTGGAAATTCATGGCGCGGGCAACACCTCCTATGTCGAGGCGATGCGCAGCCAGTTGCAGGGCCGCCTGCCGAGCAAGGAAAGCATCCGGGCCGTTCTGTCCTTCAGCGCCGTCAGCGCGGACACGATGAAATCCGCCATCGAAGGCATGGACGGCGCCATCGTCCGCCAGCACTGGCTGGTGGGTGCGCTGATGCCTTTCTGGCGCTCCTACGTACAGGTCGCGGTCGCTGCATTGTTCATCAACCTGCTGGCGCTCACCTCGCCGCTCTTCACGATGAACGTCTACGACCGCATCCTGCCGAACGACGCCAAGGCGACGCTCTGGGTGCTCGCGCTCGGCGTCTCGGGTGCGATCCTCTTCGATCTCGTGCTGAAAACAGCCCGGTCCGCATTGATCGACTATGCCGGCCGCCGCGCCGACCTCAGGCTTTCCTACCTGCTCTTCGAAAAGGTGCTGAACGCCAGCATGTCGGCCCGGCCCATGCAGACCGGCGAATATGCAAGCCGCATCACGCAATACGAATTCGTCCGCGAATTCTTCACGTCCAATACGATCAGCGTGCTGATCGACACCTTCTTCGTCTTCGTCTTCCTGATCGTCATCTATCTCGTCTCGGGCTGGATCGTCATCGTTCCCGCCGGCGCCTTCCTTCTGGCGCTCGCCATCGGCCTCATCGCGCAGCACCGCATCGGCCGGCGCGTCGCGGCGGCGACGAACGAATCCTCGATGAAGCAGTCGCTGCTGGTCGAGACGATCTCGACCATCGAGACCGTCAAGTCGCTGAAGGCCGAGCGCAACCTGCTGCGCAAATGGCACGAGCTTTCCAAGAAAGCGGCGCTGACGTCGGAAGAGATCAAGCAGCTCTCCTCCTCGGCGGCAAACTGGACGCAGTTCGTCTCGCAGCTCGTCTCTGTCGTCATCATTCTCGCCGGCGCCTATCAGTTCTCGCAGGGCAAGATGTCCTCGGGCGCCATCATCGCGGCGGTCATGCTGTCAGGTCGTGCGGTCGCCCCGATGGGGCAGATCGCCATGACGCTCGCACGGCTGCGCCAGGCCCTTCTGTCGCTGCGCATCCTCAATTCGATCATGGAAATGCCGGAGGACCTGCCGACAGGCACCGGCTTCGTCAACCGCGATATCGCCAGGGGCGGCTTTTCCTTCAACCAGGTGGAATTCGCCTATCCCGGTTCCGACCAGAAGGTGCTGAACGGCCTGACCTTCTCCGTCCGGCCCGGCGAGCGTGTCGGCGTGATCGGCCGCATCGGCTCGGGCAAGACGACGATCGGCCGCCTGCTCGGCGCGCTTTATCCGCCAACCGCCGGCAGCCTGATGATCGACGGCATCGATATCCGCCAGTATCACCCGGCCGTCGTGCGCACCGCCGTCGCCGTCGCCTCGCAGTCCGCCGACCTGTTTTCCGGCTCCGTGAAGGACAACCTCCTCATGGCCAATCCGGAGGCGACCGACGAGGAGATCATCGAAGTCGCGCGCCGCACCGGTGTCGACGAGTTCGTCTCCCGCCACCCCCGCGGCTACGACATGCCGGTCGGCGAACGCGGCGGCAATCTTTCCGGCGGCCAGCGGCAATCGGTGGCGATCGCCCGGCTGCTGCTTGCCCAGCCGAAGATCATTTTCCTCGACGAGCCGTCCGGCGCGATGGACCTTGCGTCCGAGCGCCGCCTGATCAACAACCTTTCCACCGCCTTCGGGCCGGATACCACCATCATCATCTCCACCCATCGCTACAGCATGCTCGAACTCGTCGATCGCCTGATCGTTCTGGAAGCCGGGCGCGTCATCGCCGACGGCCCCAAGGGCGCCGTCATCGAGGAACTTCAGAAGAAAGCGGGACGCCCCTCATGACGGATTCCCCTCCCTTCTGGGCGCGGATGAGCCTCGTTTCCGTCGGCCTGCTGATCGTGTTCTTCGTCATCTGGGCGGCGATCACCGAGGTGGACGAGATCGCCCGCGGGCAGGGCAAGGTCGTGCCGGTCTCCCGCACGCAGCTTATCCAGGCAAGCGAAGCGAGCGTGGTGCAGACAATCGCCGTCAAGCTCGGCCAGATCGTCAAGAAGGGCGACCTTATCGTCCAGCTCGACGACACCGCCACGACCTCCACGCTCGGCGAGCTTGAGGCCCGGGCGCGGGCATTGAGCGTTCAGATCGCCCGGCTCGAGGTCGAACAGGCCGGCGACATGCTTTCGCCGATGACCTGCCCACAGGATGTCGCCAAGTCGAGCCCGGAAATCTGCGCCAACGAATCCCAGCTTCTGAAAGCCCGGCGCGACGCCTTCCAGAACAAGCTCTCCGTGCTGCAGGAACGCCACCTGCAACGGCGCAAGGAACTGGACGAGGCCCTCGTCAATATCGACCGTCTCCAGGAGAACATCGCCGTCTCGCAGAAGGAGGCCGGCCTGCTGGAGCCGCTCGTCAAGCGCAAGCTCGCACCGCAGACGGATCTCTTGCGCGTGCAGAAGGAACTGACCGACTCCACCGGCCAGCTCAAGCTGCTGAAAGAGTCGCTCGAGCGCATTCGCGGCGCCATCAAGGAAGCTTCGCTTCAGGTGGACGAACTGATGCTGGCCTTCCAGCAGGAGGCGCTGGCGGAAAAGACCAAGGCTCTCGCCGACCTTTCCGTTGTCACCGAAACCGTGCGCGGCGCATCCGACCGGGTGCAGCGCACCGATCTGCGCTCGCCGGTGGACGGCGTCGTCAACCGGCTGGAGATCACCACCATCGGCGGCTATGTGCAGCCCGGCACTGTGGTCGCCGAAGTGGTGCCGACATCGGATACGTTGCTCGTGGAAGCGCGCATATCGCCCAACGACATCGCCTTCATCCGGGTCGGCCAGCCGGCGCTGGTAAAGATCACCGCCTTCGACTTCTCCATCTATGGGGGCCTGCAGGGCGAGGTTTCCAACGTTTCCGCCGACTCCATGTTCGACGAGAAATCCAACGAGACGTATTATCTGGCGCAGGTGAAGACGGACAAATCCGAGATCGTCCGCAACGGCAAGTCCCATGCCATCATCCCCGGCATGGTGGCCTCCGTGGACATCATGACCGGCCGCAAGACCATCCTTCAATATCTCCTGAAGCCGATCAACAAGGCGCGCACCGAGGCCATGCAGGAACGATAGCCATGGCGCAACCTTCCGACAAGGCGGTCGACCGCCCGCCCATGCGGGACGCCGAACTTGTCTTCCGCGTGGTGGAGGATGGCGGGGTTCGCCGCGGCATCCGTCTGGAGGCGATCTACTGGCAGGTGCTGCGCGAAATTGCCGATGCGCGACAGAAGAAGATCGGCGCCCTGGTCGGCGCCCTTCTTGCGGACGTTCCGGAACCGGTCAATACGACGGCATTCCTGCGGGTCTATTGCCTGCGCTGGTCGCTCGACATGCTGGCCAGCGAGCGCGCGATCACCGATCCGTCCGGCGTCGGCAATCTGGTGCGGGCATCGCCCGGCCCGGCTTTCGCCCTCGGGCTGGACAAGCGGCTCATCGCCTACAACCAGTCTTTCCTGAATTATATACAGGCTCGCTTCTCCTATGCGGAAGCGGAACCGGTCAACCGCGACCTTCGCCTTGCGCTCGACGTGCAGCTTTCGGCTCTTGTCGCAACCCTGAAGGCGAATGGCAATCGGCCGCTCGAAGCGGGATTCACGGTGGGTCTCGGGGGGCGTCGCTTGCGAGGCTTGCTCAACGCCTTGCTGGCGCCGGCCTCGGGGCAGAGCATCATGCTCTGTTACGTGCTGCCCTGACCGGGCCGCAACCTTTCGTCAGAATGTAGCCGGGATACCTTCGCCGGGTTGTACAGTATCGAGCGAGGCCGGACGCTTCTGCATGGCGAATTCCGAACCGCGCTTGTAACCATGAACAAAGGCCCGCTCGGTCCCGAGCGAATAAAGCGCCTGATATGCGGGTAGCTGACGGTCCGTCAGAACTGCGTCGCGCATGTTGTCGAGCACATAGTTCTTGCCCTCGACCGCGACCGTCAGGACGGCGTGGTAGAAGTTGCGTCGCGATTCCCGCAGCACGACCAGCGTCATGCTCTCGGGCTTGATACCTGCCTGCCGCAGGGCCGCAAGCTTGAGGATCGCATAATCCTCGCAGTCGCCCTTGCCCAGGGTGAGGATTTCGGCCGGCGTCGCCCAGTAGTCGAGCTGACCGTGTGCGTCGATATCCTTGGTATAGCGGACCAGCCGGTTGACCGAGACGTTGACCGCCTCGATCTTGCGAAGAAGCGGCTCGTCGGCCGAGGCGTCGACCGTTTCACGCAGCAATTTCAGACGGGTCCGGCATGTCGCCTGCTCGCCGCAGGCTTCCGGCGAAAGGCCGGCGGCTGCCGCCTCGATCTGCTTCCAGCGCATGAGAGCGCCGGGCTTGAAGGGGAAGGCCACCGAGCCGAAGAGGCCCGAGGTGACGGTGCTGGTCGTCGTCATGTCGAGGCCGAGATCGTTCGCGGCGACAGTGCCCGAACTCTGCCGGAACGCCTTGCCGGCGTCTGCCTCGCCGTTCGTAATGCCATTTGCAAAAAGGAGCCCGCCGAGGACGATGCCGCCCATCGCTGCGAGATAACGTCGTCCTGCCGGGAATGCCAGTCTTCTTGCCATCGGTTAGCCCTCCAAGGTTGAGAGCAAATCTATCCGATGGCCTTGTATATCCCACTAAGATACACAGTGAACGCGAGTTTTATTTCAAAATATAATTCAATTAAAATTCTAAACGAAAAAATAACACGAAATTAACTACGTATTTCCCGGGTAAATATGGAAATCCCCCTGACGTTACTGGATGTATAGTCTCATCATCACCAAACAGTCAACGTATCGGCAGGATTATTTCCACTGCGAACAGCAGTATCAAAACGGCACAGCGCGTCCCGGAAAGCGACGCCCACCTCGTGAGTGAATTGCCCGCATTACCGGCCCGCCGCCCCCAATCGAGGCGAAAGCGGCGTGCCGGCGATGGAAGGGATTCGGCAGAACCGACGAAGGGCGTCTCTAGAGCGCGTTGAACTGCGGGAAGGTCTTGCGGTCGATATGGTAGATCGCAAGATAGTCATTCGCCCGGAAGAAGCCGGGGGCCTGCGCGTAGGCATAGGCGTTCGTCCAGCGCACGGGGCCGATATCGCGGTGAACCGTGGCCACCACGCCCGCATTGCTGAATTCCAGCGAATGCGCGAGGCTATCCACCCGCTTGATCTCGAAGCCGCAATGGAGTGCGGTGTAGAACTGGTAGGTGATGTGATCGAAGATACTGTGCCCCAGCCGCTCGACGAACTGGAGACTCGGGCTCCAGCCGATCCAGTCGAGGAAACCGGGAACACTCTTCGCCTCGTAGACCGGAATATCCCACCACCAGGTATAAAGCCCCCAGTCGTGCGAAAGCACGCGGATCTTCTCATGCTCGGCGGCCGGCGCCAGCCCCAGCGAAGAGGCATGCATGATCTGGCGCTCGGCCATATGGCTCTCGTTGAGCGCGCCGCCATACCAGCGAGCTTCCGACACGATCTTCCCGGCCGCCTCGGTCCAGCCGGTCGGGCGCAGGATGAAGGTCTCCGCATCCACGCACAGGATATAGTCGTAGGAGGCATGCACCAGCGAGATCGCCAAGAATTTCTTGACCGTCGGCCACACATTGCGCTCGGCGACGACCCGCAGGGCGCTGCCACTGAAATGGTCGTCGAGCACGATCGAGTGGTAATCGAGGAAGAAGGACGCCTGATGCATCGCCGCAAAGGCGCGGCGGTCTGCATCCGTGGAGAAGACGAAGACGATATCGTAGTCGGAACCCATGCTCTGGTAGAGCAGGTTGATGCCATAGGTGAAGTAGGCATCGTGGATGGGAACGACGAGCGCCGTGCGGTTCTTCGGCCGCTCCAGGTCTTCGGCCTCCTTGAGATAGTGAGTGTGGCCCGGCCCGCCCAGACGGAACGCGCCCTCGACCTCGTAGCGGCCATCGACGATTCTCGTCTGGTTGAAACGGGTCGAGACCAGCCCATCCTGCGTCACGAACTCGATCGCGCCGCCCTTGACCCGCCATGCGCTTTCATTGGGATGGGCATAGCCGGCGATCCGGCCGCCGCTCGTCAATGTCAAAGCCGGAGAGAAGACGTCGCCGGTCGATGCGTTCCCGAACGTCCAGGTACGGCCTTTCGCCAGCTTCTCCAGCGAAAAGTCGTTGATTTCGACACTCATTCATCCGTTCCTTGTTCAAGCAGCCAACCCGCGGCACCGGGACCGCCGCGACCTGCCTCATGCTAGGCAGCCCCTCTTGTCTCAGGCTTGTGGAGACGAGGGAGCCGCCCGGAGTTCAAAGCGGCTGGGGCACGAGCTTCGGGAGAACGAACTTCTCGCCGAAGAGATGCAGCCACAGGCGCTCGAGAATATAGCCGTATACGGCGATGCCGGAGACGGAGAGGTCGCGAAGAGTCTCGATAGCTTCCGCAGGAACCGCGGCCACGTGCCTGTTGCGGACGGCGAAGATGGCGCCATAGGAGAAGACGCCCAGCGTGTGCCGTGCCGCCTCGTCCGCCAGCGCATCGAGCTTGGCGAGGCGCAGGAAATGGCTGGCGATATTGATGCCCTCGGGCAGGCCACCATGGATGGCGCGATAGACATTGCCCATGCCCCAGGCGCCCTGGTCGATGAAATCGATCGGCCCCCAGGTCAGCAGCGAGAAATGTTCGAGCCGGACGCGCGGACGCCCGAACAGGCCGCGCTCATACTCAGAAAGGAGAAGCGGCGGGGGCACCTTCTTTTCCGCAATCCATTGCCAGGACATCGGCTGCAGGTCGCCCCAGGTCTTCCAGGTATGCAGCAGGCTGATGAAATCCGGGCTATGCTCGAAGGGACCGGCCTGGGCATAGACGGTGAAGTCGTCGTCATCCCGCCGCTCGGTGAGCATGTGGTGCAGATAGGTCTCCGACTCCCGCCCTTCGTTCGGCCGGTCTATGATGGCCGAGGCGCGACGGATGACATCCGGGGACTCGATCCGGTCACCCTTGTTGTAGACGATGACCTCGAAATCCTCGGGAATGAGCTTGATCCACTCCAGCGGTTCGGAATAACGCGCAAGCACGACACGGTTCATAAAAGCCTCCAGCGACAGGGCACCTGAAAGGAGGCTCGTCGTAAGCTTGGGGCTCGGCCGCATCCATCAGTTCCGGCTCAGCCTATGGCACGAAAATCTTGCTCGTGGCTGGAAGCCCACGGCACCGCCCCGCACGCATCTTGACCGCACCGCCGGATCGCCTATTCCTCCACACGAACATGATCCTGCAGGAACCCGACATGGACGCGATCATCTACCACAACGCACGATGCGGCACGTCGCGCAACACGCTGGCCCTCATCCGCAATGCAGGCATCGAGCCGACGGTCGTCGACTACCTCGCCTCACCACCGACGAAGGAGGAGCTACGTGCACTGATCGCCGCCGCGGGCCTCACCGTGCGGACGGCCTTGCGCGAGAAGGATACGCCCTATGCCGCGCTCGGCCTCGACAACCCGGCCCTTTCGGACGAAACCCTGCTCGACCACATGGTCGCCGAGCCGATCCTCATCAATCGCCCCTTCGTGACCACACCGCTCGGCACACGCCTCTGCCGCCCCTCCGAAACGGTTCTGGAGATCCTGCCGGATACGCACGGAGGACCATTTGCCAAGGAAGATGGGGAGAAGGTAATCGGCGACGACGGCAAGCGTCTCCTCTAAAACACCGCCTCCAAGCCGTGACCGGCGAAGCTCAAAGGCCGAGGGCACGACGAAGCGTCGCTTCACTCTGCGCGGCGAAGCGCAGGGCGGCCAGACGGCCGCGTTCGGCATCGCGCGGCGGCAGCGGACCGGCGAGGCGCGTCGCGACCATGTCGGCACTGGCGGCGACATGCGGGAGATTTTCGGTCGTGCACAGACGATGCGCAAGCGAGCCCTGCCGCACGATGACGGGGATGCCGAGCTGTACCGCCCGCCCGAGAATGCCGGTCGCATGATCCCCGACCGGAGGATAGAGGCACCAGACGGCATCGCTCGCGGCATAGGTGCCGAGCAGCTCGGCATCGGAAAGAGCCTTGTCGACCAAGACGCCGCCCGCCTCCTCCAGAACAGCGGCGTGTTCCCCTGCCGCCGGCATGACCTTGCCGCAGGCGATGAACTGATAGCTCCAACGCAAGAGAGCCGACCTGGCATAGATGTCGACGAAGAGCTCAAAACCTTTCCAGGCATTCTGCGTGCCGATAGCCGTCAGTACCCGGCGCTCACCGGTTCGCCGTTCGTCACGCAGCACATCGACGGCCTTGCGCTCCTCCTCCGTCAAATCCCAGAGCTGGAAATCATGGATCCAGCCATCCGCGACAGACGAGAATGCCGGAAAGACGTCGAAAGGAAGAAGGGTGAGTGTCTGGATGGCGCGCCACCGCTTCAGGCGGCGCAGAACGGCTCGCCTCCAGACATAGCGCCAGCGATGTGACGCCGCGAGCGGGCGGGGCCG
>APMI01018014.1_pt1 | contig 16070 bp, 12 predicted proteins | sample 667938 | NCBI WGS metagenome assembly APMI01 (sample SAMN01084076, study PRJNA167559) | wastewater metagenome | biome: Wastewater | place: Denmark: Ejby Moelle, Odense | collected 2011-11-28 | reverse complement strand
CGGAAACCGGTAAATCCCCGATACCCAATAAGCCGCCAAATGAAGTGATGCGAATACCGGATAAAGCTATCAGGGCTGCTAAGCCCAACTGGATAATAAACTTGTATTTAGCGGAAAGATCTTTCAGATCATCCATGATGCCAAGGCCAAAAAGAACAGATATGGCAAAGAAAAAGCTTACCTGAGGCACTTCATTCGTAAAGGGAAACCAGAGGAAGAGAGCCGTCATCATGCCTGCCAGTATTGCAATGCCTCCCATTGTCGGGATAGGGGTTTTATGTTCCTTTCTTGCATTAGGCGTATCGTACAGTCTGTACTTATTAATAAGACTGATGATCGGGGGAATAGTGATTAATGTAATAACAAAGGCGGTGATAAAGCAGAGCAGGGCAAACTTATAATCACGGAAATAGATATCAAGCTGTAACAGGTGGAACTGGCTTTTCATCTTATTAGTTCGGTTTTTCTTAAGGTGGTACCTGAATTGGAAACTAAATATAGACGTATTTTTTAGCACCCGCAAGCCCTTTTTTATTGTGCTTGAACAAAAATTTTCCCTTGTACTGTTTCTTAAATCTTCTCAGGGAATATTTGTTACTTTCCCCTGTGTTTTACAAATAAGTGTCCTGCCCGGATGCTAAAGAATGAACAGAACAAGCTGGCAAGAGCTATTTTTGTAAAAAGCTTTTTATCCCCGGCATCTCTCAAATATTAACTAACCCTATCGGATATCTGAAAGGAGCGGGCCCGCAACGGGCCGAATTGCTCAAAAAAGAGCTTGGCATTTTTACATTTTATGATCTGCTGAATCATTTTCCTTACCGGCATATCGACCGGAGAAAAGTCGATTCCATCAGCAGCATCACCCCGGCTACGGAATTTGCACAGATTGCAGCTGTACTGGTGAGTTATGAGATCGTTGGGCTAAAAGCCGGGAGAAGGCTGGTGGCACAGGTTAAAGACAAAACCGGCTTTTTGGAACTGACCTGGTTCCAGGGGGTGAACTGGATACAGAAAACGTTGCAACAGGGGCAAGCCTACCTTATTTATGGACGGGTTACATTCTTCAATGGAAAAACCCAGATTATTCACCCGGAGATGGAGGTGCTGACTGCGGAAAAAAAAGATGGTAAAGATTTTCTTGAACCGGTTTATCCCACCACCGAAAAATTAAAAGCAAGAGGCCTTGGAGGAAAACAGCTTGGTAGGTTGTCAGAGCATTTACTTAGCCTGCTAAAGGAGAAAGATATCCCGGAAAATTTACCGGCGGGTATTTTGCGGCGATTAAAACTTGTTAGCCGGTATGAAGCCTACAGAGCAATACATTTTCCACCAGCAGCAGATTCATATGAACAGGCGGTAAAGCGGCTGAAGTTTGAAGAACTGTTTATTGCCCAACTCCGGATGGCCATGTTAAGGTCAGAGCGGCATCGTTATTCCGAAGGGGTGGTGTTTGATAAAGTGGGTGATTACTTCAATGGATTTTATAAACATCACTTACCATTTGCGTTGACCAATGCACAAAAAAGAGTGATCAAAGAGATTCGGGCTGACACGGCAAAAGGCAAACAAATGAACCGGTTGTTGCAGGGAGATGTGGGCAGCGGGAAAACAATCGTGGCTGTTCTTATTATGCTCCTCGCGGCTGATAACAACTACCAGGCCTGCCTGATGGCGCCTACTGAAATCCTGGCTCAGCAACACTATGCCGGTATTTCATCACTCCTTGGAAAAACAGGAGTTTCTGTCGGCTTACTGACAGGGTCTGCCAGACCCGCCCAGCGTAAAAGAATAGTAAAAGAGCTGGCAGAAGGTAGTTTGCAAATCCTGATTGGCACTCATGCCGTAATTGAAGATGTGGTGCAATTCAAAAACCTGGGCATGGTGGTAATTGATGAACAACACCGATTTGGTGTTGCTCAAAGAGCAAAACTATGGGCCAAAGCAACGATTCCTCCACATATTCTTGTCATGACGGCAACACCTATTCCAAGAACACTGGCCATGACTGCTTATGGCGATCTTGATTACAGTGTACTGGATGAGTTGCCTCCGGGACGGCAACCCATTACTACAGTTCACCGTTATGAGTCGCAACGCAGCAAGGTCATGGATTTTTTAAAGGCTGAGATAGAAAAGGGGCGGCAGGTATATATCATTTTTCCACTCATTGAAGAAAGCGAGAAATTAGATTATGAGAACCTGATGCAGGGATACGAAAGTGTTAAGACCTATTTCCCGGAGCCTAAGTACTGGATCAGGATGGTGCATGGCCGGCAACCCGCGGAACAAAAAGAACTAAATATGAAACGGTTTGTGGAAGGAGATACACAGATTATGGTTTCGACTACAGTAATTGAAGTAGGGGTAAATGTGCCGAATGCATCGGTGATGGTGATTGAAAGCACGGAAAAATTTGGCCTTTCCCAATTACACCAGTTGAGGGGGCGTGTGGGCAGGGGTGCGGAAAAAAGTTATTGTGTATTAATGACCGGAGCTAAATTAGGTAATGATGCCCGGGAGCGCATCAGGATAATGACGGCGACAAATAATGGTTTCGAAATAGCAGAAAAGGACCTGGAATTACGGGGGCCCGGGGAAATAGCGGGGACAAGACAAAGCGGTGCATTAAACTTTAAGCTGGCCAGTATTGTCCAAGACCGGCAATTACTGGAGACGACCCGGTCTTTGGCGGCGGAGGTATTAGAAAATGACCCCGACCTTGTTTCGGCCGAAAATTTGCGGTTAAAGAACTTTTTGCTGTCACAAAAAAGTAAAACAGCCTGGAGTCGTATTTCTTAACAGAAGATTGTCACAACAGTTCTCATGAATTTTAGTTATTTTAAAGAAAATAAATTGAACCTGAAACACCCTGTAATCCTTGCCATTTCCCTGCTTTCGGTCCTGTCTCTGTGGTCACAGGATTACAATAATATTGAGTTTATCGAAAACAAAGGGCAGTGGGACAGCCGGGTGAAATTTAAAGGCGATGTGAATGCGGGAGCCTTCTTCCTTCGTTCAGGTGGATTTACAGTGCTACAGCATAATCAACAAGATCTTATAGCATTAGAAGAGGCCTGGCATGGTCAGCAGCATGGTGTTGTTGCAAAGACGGGAAATATGGTGCTGCGCTCACATGCCTGGAATGTAGATTTCCTGGGAGCTGACCCGGTAATGGAGATTGCTCCCGATAAAGGCATATCAACCTATAATAATTACTTTCTCGGCAATGACCCATCCAAATGGGCCTCCGGTTGCCGTATTTTCCAGGCAGTGACCCTGAGAAATGTTTATCCTAATATAGATGTTCGTTATTATACCAGCAATGGTATACTGAAATATGATATCATTGTAAGACCGGGTGGTAATGTCAGCAGGATTGCATTACAGTATGAAGGCGTTGATAAATTACAGGTGAAAAATAAAGAGCTTATTGTAGGTACATCAGTCGGGGAAAGAAAAGAATCTGCGCCTTATACCTACCAGTCAACCGCAAAAGGAAGAGCCGAGGTTGACTGCCGCTATAAAATAAGCGGCAATATTGTAAGATTTGATATAAAGGATTACGATCCTTCTTCAACACTTATTATAGACCCTACCATGGTCTTTTGTTCTTTTACCGGGAGCACAACGGATAACTGGGGATATACAGCAACTTATGGCCCCGATGGGAGTATGTTCGGCGGCGGTATTGTAAGAAATGCAAACGGATTTCCTGCATCGCCCGGGGCTTTTCAGACAACTTACCAGGGGGGTAGCTCCGGCACACAGGAAGGGCCTTGTGATATTGGCATTATCAAGCTTTCACCAACCGGTAATGCCAGAGTCTATGCAACTTATATCGGGGGAACTGCCAATGAACAACCGCATAGCCTTATCGTAGATAACCAGGGCAACCTGATTATGGCAGGCCGATCTAACTCGGCGAATTATCCCACTACAAGTGCAGGTCAGATTGGTACAGGAGGTGCATTTGATATTGTCGTTACAAAATTCAATCCCACAGGTACTGCATTGCTGGGGTCCAAAAAAATTGGGGGTACCGCTAACGATGGAGTAAATATTACTCCCGGAAGAGGTGGCGTTAACTCTTTGCAGCAGAACTATGGAGATGATGGCAGGAGTGAAGTAATCATAGATGGGGGCGGCAATATTTATGTGGCATCCTGCACACAGTCGGCAACAGATTTCCCGGTTACAGCCGGGACATTTCAGGGAACTTATGGCGGAGGGACACAGGATGGTGTTTTAATGAAATTTAGCTCTGCATTAGCTCCTCTGTTTATCAGCTATCTTGGTGGCAGCAGTAATGATGCAGCTTATGTGCTTTCGCTTGGGGCCAATGGGAATATTTTCGTTGCCGGGGGTACAGAGAGTGCCAATTTCCCTGGAAATAAATCGGGTACGATTGGGCAAACATTCAATGGTAATATTGATGGTTTTGTAGCCGAGATTACTAATAACGGTTCGGGTATTATCCGGTCAACATTTATTGGAACGACTGGTATTGACCAGGTCTTCGGTATCCAGTTTGACCGTAACGGGTTTCCCTATATCATGGGGCAAACAACAGGTACCTGGGTGGCGCAAAATGCAACTTTCAGCAGCCCGGGTGGCAAACAGTTTATCGGAAAGCTAAGACCTGATTTGTCTGCTTATGTCTATACAACTATGTTCGGAACTAATTCTTCAATTCCTAATATTTCACCTGTTGCTTTCCTTGTTGACCGTTGTGAAAATGTATATGTATCGGGCTGGGGCGGATTGATTAATCCGGGAATACCCAGTCTTTATCCTAATGCGGGAACAACGGGAATGCCTGTTACAACTGATGCCCTTGATCCATCAACCGATGGTTCTGATATGTATTTTTTTGTATTGGCCAGGGATGCCACAAGCCAGTTATATGGTAGTTTCTTTGGCCAGACTGGTGGATTAGTAGATCATGTGGATGGCGGTACCAGCCGCTTTGATCAAAATGGGGTTATCTACCAGGGAATCTGTGCGAATTGTGGCAGAGGAGCTACTTTCCCAACTACTGCCGGAGTATGGGCGCCCACCAACGGTTCGCAGAACTGTAATATGGCAATGGTCAAGATTGCTTTTAACCTGTCGGGGGTTGGTTCAGATGTAGAATCAGCTATTAATGGTGTTCCCAGGGATACTTCGGGTTGTGTGCCATTGACTGTTGATTTTACTGACCAGATAAGAAATGCCCAAAGTTATATCTGGAATTTTGGTGACGGATCTCCACAAGTTGGACCTTTACCCGCAGCCACAGGATTTACTCAATCGCATACCTATACGGCTGTTGGCACCTACCAGGTTATGCTGATTGCTATTGATCCGGCTAGTTGTAATATCAGGGACACTTCATATATACATATCCGTGTGGGAGACCTTCGTGCGAATGTTGATTTTAATGCTGTGAAAACCGGGCCCTGTACTTCTTTCCAATACCAGTTCAATAATCTGTCTGTTGCACCACCTTCCACACCATTTCAACCCACATCTTTTACCTGGGATTTTGGTGATGGCAGCCCAACCGTTGTGGCAGGTTTAAATGCAGTCACTCATACTTACGCAGCTCCGGGAACCTATAATGTGATATTACGGCTAACTGATACTTCATATTGTAACTCACCTGATGCTGATACCCTGCAATTAAGTGTGGATGAAAATGTGGATGCAAGATTTACAACACCGGCAACAGGTTGTGTACCTTATACAGCTGTATTCGATAATACATCTATTGCAGGGCAAACCTGGGAATGGGATTTTGGAGATGGGAATACGTCTGTTGCGTTTGAACCCACGCATCTGTACAGTACTCCCGGCACCTATAATGTTGTGCTGGTGGCTACAAATCCTAATACCTGTAATATAACTGATACTGCAAGATTCACAATTACGGTGGTTGCTATTCCAACGTCAAATTTCAGCTATACGCCAACAACACCAGTAGAAAATACACCTAACATTTTCACTAATCTTTCTTCACCGGATGCGGTCAGGTTTAAATGGCTATTTGGTGACGGGGATTCATTAGTAACAACATCAAGGGCTGACGTTCAGCATCAGTATAATGCCACCGGTACATTTACTGCCTGTCTTATTGCATATAATGCAGCAGGATGCCCGGATACCAGTTGCCAGGATGTCCAGACAAGGGTGGTACCTGTTGTTGATGTGCCCAATGCCTTTACACCGCAAAGCGGGGATGTGAATAGTAAGATTTTTGTCAGGGGGTTTGGTATCTCTAAAATGCGTTTCATCATCTGGAATCGCTGGGGCCAGAAAGTATTTGAGACCAGTAACCGCTCAGATGGATGGGATGGCAAATTCAAAGGGCAATTACAGCCAATGGATGTATATGCCTACACACTGGATATAGAGTTTTTTGACGGGGTTAAAACAACCAGAAAAGGGGATATAACGTTAATAAGATAGAAAAAGAGGAGCTGTTTATGAAGCAACGAAAAATTATAACAGGATTATGGCTGGCATGCATGCTTTGCCTCAGTACTTCAGCACAGGATCTTCATTTTTCACAGTTCATGAATTCGCCGCTGGTAACTAATCCGGCTAATACAGGTTTTATACCTGATGGAGATTACAGGCTTGGGGTCAATTACCGTAACCAATGGTCATCCATTATGACCATTCCTTACAAAACAATGAGCGTTTTTGGTGATTTTCAAACCATGAACAATGAGGATAATACAGGCTGGCTGGGTGTGGGCGGACTTATACTGAGAGATGTGGCTGGAAGCGGAAATCTTACTTCAACAAAAATATATGGCTCTGTTGCCTATCACCAGATGATTGACCAGGGCAGTTTGCTTAGCCTCGGCTTTAATGTGGGTTGGGCCAATAAAAATATCAATGCTACCAACCTGAAATTTCCTGACCAGTTTGATGGGAAATTCTTTGATAATAAGCTTCCCACTTCCGTTACGCTGGATAGAAATAATATCAATTACCTTGATATGCAGGCCGGGGTTAATTATGCTTATTTCCCCAATAGTATGACCTATCTCAATGTTGGATTTTCAACAATGCATATTAACCGGCCAAGGGAATCATTTTTTAATGCCGTCTCGGGTATTGACAACAGGATATCTATGCGGCACAATGCTTTTATCAACGGAAGTTTTAAGCTGAATGAGCAATGGATCATCAACCCCAATGTCTATTTTTCTTACCAGGCTAAATCGACTGAATTGGTGGGTGGCATAAATGCACATTATAATCTTTCAGGCGACGGGGAGAAGATACTGATAGCAGGCTTATACTACCGCCACCAGGATGCGGTGATACCCATGATCGGTTTTGGACTAAAGGATTACAACTTTACTTTTACCTATGATGCCACGATGTCCACACTTCGCAATTATAACAATACAAGGGGTGCTTTTGAGTTCTCACTGATCAAGCAGGGTGCTTTTGATCACTATAACGGGAACCGGCGGGAATCCATGTGTCCTTCTTTCCGTTATTAACAAAGCATAATTTTCACTTTACCAATTCGCTGATAAGTACGATTTTTACAGCCTCAAGCCTGTAAAACAAACGAATGGAGACATTAGCTAATCCTGCACTCACATCACATCATATTGAAGCCTTCAAAAAGATCGTTGGCGAGAGCTATGTTTTTGTAGATGAAGAATCTCTTGAAACGTATGCTCACGATGAGACAGAGAATCTGCATTATCCTCCTGAAGCCGTTCTTAAACCCCGGACTACGGATGAGATTAGTGCAATCATGAAAATCTGTAACAAAGAAGGGATACGCGTAACGCCCAGGGGCGGTGGTACGGGGCTTAGCGGCGGTGCTTTAGCGCACCTGGGTGGCGTTGTTCTTTCCATGGAAAGAATGAATTCGATTATTGAAATCGATGAACGTAACCTGCAGGTTACAACAGAACCGGGGGTTATTACAGAGGTTTTACAGGATGCCGTGAAAGAGAAAAAACTTTTTTACCCTCCTGATCCCAGCAGCCGGGGGTCTTGTTTTATTGGCGGTAACATTGCGGAGAATAGCGGTGGTCCCAAAGCGGTTAAGTATGGTGTGGTAAAAGACTATGTACTAAACCTGGAAATGGTATTACCTAATGGAGATATCATCTGGACGGGAGCCAACGTATTGAAAAACTCAACAGGCTATAATCTTACACAACTGGTAGTAGGCAGCGAAGGAACATTGGGTATTGTCACAAAGATTGTCCTGCGGCTCATTCCGCTTCCTGAATTTGATATCCTGATGCTTGTTCCTTTCAGGAACCTGGAGCAGGCGGGGGAAGCGGTGAGCGCCATTTTCCGGGCCGGTTTTATACCCAGCGCTATGGAGTTGATAGAGATTAATGCACTGAATATAGTCAGCAAATTTGTGGATAGTAATGCAGTGCAGGTTACACCCGATACTGCAGCTCACCTTATCATTGAAGTGGATGGTAATAATATGGATGTACTGATGCAGGAAATGGAGGCAATTGGAACTTTATTATCTCAATATGATACCGGTGATATTTATTTTGCGGATGATGCTCAGCAGAAAGCAGAATTATGGAAATTAAGAAGAAGAGCTGCTGAAGCTGTTAAACAGATTGGGTACACGATTGAAGAAGACACGGTCGTTCCCAGGGCCGAATTGCCTGCGTTAATCCGGGGTGTGAAAGAGCTGGGGAAAAAACATGACTTTGAGGTGGTATGCTATGGGCATGCAGGCGATGGTAACCTGCATATCCGTATCAAGAAAGAAGGAATACCGAACAGCTATGGTAGTGAGGAAATGAACAGGGTATTAAGGGAATTATTTCAATTGGTTAACGGCCTTGGAGGAACTATCAGCGGCGAACATGGCATCGGGCTGATTCAGAAAACATATATGGATATTGTTTGCAGGGAAGCAAATCTTCAGCTGATGAGGGGGATAAAAAAAGTTTTTGATCCTAATAATATCCTGAATGCTGGTAAAATCTTTGATGCATACTGAAAGTGTTTTACAATAAACCCATAATATGAAAAGAGTAATCATGATCTTGTGTGTGCTGTTGTCCGGGATTGTTTCCATCCACGCACAGGATAAGGAGGAAAGAGAAAAAGGAGGATTCAAAAAAGAAAATCTCTTTACCGGGGGCAGCATCTCGGCAGGATTTTCGAATAATTCGGTACTACTGGGAGGAAATCCTGTTTTTGGCTACAGTCTTACTGACTGGGTTGATGCCGGGCTTGTTTTAAATTATACCTACACGACCTACAGGGATTATAATTTTGTCTATAATGATAAACTCAGGCAGACAGTATGGGGTGGCGGGGCTTTTCTGAAACTGTACCCGGTCCGTTTTCTTTTTGTGCAGGGGCAATTTGAGCATAATTTTCTGAAACAAAAATTCATCCCTTCTGCAGGGGTAACACAAGTCTACAATTCAGATGCCAGTAGTTTTTTACTGGGGGCGGGGTATGCCACGGGAAGATTTGGAAAAGGCGGCCCTCCATTTTTCTATTTGTCAGTCATGTTTGATCTTATTGGGGATATCAATTCGCCCTATACAGATGGCTATGGCCGGGTTATCCCGATTGTAAGAGGTGGGATACAGGTACCATTGTTTCAGGGAAGTAAAACCAACTAGTTACTACTTATAAGTGGGGAATTAATCCGGCAGGGCTGTTGATGACACTGATTCTCCGGGCAGCTTTTTCATAGAGAAATTTCTCCTGCTGCATCAATTCAATATGTTTGATGAGATGATCGTAAAACCCGTTACTGTTCAGGATAAATATTTCCTTGTCGTGAATGGAAAGCTGGTTCCAGGTCAGCATTTCAAATAATTCATCCAGGGTGCCAAACCCGCCGGGTAATACAACCGCAGCATCGCACATGCTGTAAATAGTTCTTTTTCTTTCATGCATATCTTCTGTTATGATCAGCTGGCTGATTCCCGTATGCTGCCGTTCCCATTCCACCAATACTTTGGGGATGATGCCAATCACTTTCCCGCCGTTATCCATTACCGTATTGGCAATGGCTCCCATGATGCCAACATTGCCACCACCATAGATCAGGGTGATATTTCTTTCCGCCATCAGTTTACCCAGCTCTGCAGCCTGTTCCATATATAGTGGGTTATTACCGGTATGTGAGCCGCAAAAAACTGCAAGTGATTGTATTGCCATAGTTCTGCTAAATTGCGGCAAAGGGATAACAAATTTGTTTATCTTCAAAATTCAGTATTGCACATTTTTATAATAAATATTCATTAACAGAAACCCGGTTGTATGTCACCTGTTCTTCTTTTCTCCTTCGTTATCGGATACTTTTTATTGTTACTGGTAGTGGCCTGGTACACATCACGTAATTCTGATAATGAGTCTTTCTTTATTGGTAACCGCAATAGTAACTGGATGCTGGTGGCATTTGGTATGATCGGTACTTCATTATCCGGGGTAACCTTTGTCAGTGTACCGGGTGGTGTGGGTAAAGAATCATTTGCTTACTTCCAGATTGTTTTGGGATACCTGGTTGGATATGTTGTTATCGCATATGTTTTATTGCCATTGTATTACCGGTTAAACCTTACTTCTATTTATAATTATCTAAGCAAGAGGCTTGGGGTTAATTCTTATAAAACAGGAGCTTCCTTTTTTATTCTTTCCCGTACGTTAGGTGCTACCGCGAGGCTCTACCTGGTAGTTAAAATTTTACAAGATGCTATCCTCTCCAGTTTCGGAGTCCCGTTTTGGGTCACAACGCTGATTATTCTGGGTATGATCCTGATTTATACCTATGAAGGAGGTGTAAAAACAATTGTATTTACAGATACTTTGCAGACCACGTTTATGCTTGCAGGTTTGGTGGTATGTGTTATATATATGCTGCAGGCCATGGATATCGGCGTGGGCTCTGCACTTTCATCTATGGCTGATAAAGGATATTCAAAAATATTCTTCACTAACCCGGAAAGTAAACTATTCTTCCTGAAGCAGATACTGGCCGGGGCTTTTATAACCATTACCATGACGGGAATGGACCAGGAGATGATGCAGAAAACTATATCTGTAAAGACGCTCAAGGACTCACAGAAGAATATCCTGACCTTAGGGGTGATCATGATGGTTGTGATATTTTTATTCCTGTTCCTTGGTGGCCTGTTGCATCTGTATAGTGCACAGCAAAATGTTGCCGCAACAGGTGATAAACTGTTCCCGGAAATAGCCTTGCAGCATATGCCGTCCATCGTGTCAGTGATTTTTATTATAGCACTGATCTCTGCTTTATTTCCGAGTGCAGACGGTGCTATTACAGCACTGACCTCTTCCTTTTGTATTGATATATTGGGAATGCAGCGGCGTTCAGACTGGTCGGACCAGCAAAAAAAGAAAGTCCGCCAACGGGTGCACCTTATTGTAGCATTTATTTTCCTTTTATTTGTTATGGTGTTTTACCAGGTTAATAACCCGAGTATGATTGGAGTGATACTCAAGGTGGCGGCTTACACATATGGCCCCTTACTCGGCCTTTTTACATTTGGAATTCTTTCAAGAAGGCCTGTAAATGATAAACTGGTTCCGCTTATTTGCGTGGCTTCTCCTGTTATCTGTTTCTTTCTCGACAAATTTCAGAAGCAGATTTTCGGCTCTTTTGAATTGGGCCTCGAATTGCTTGTTATTAACGGACTCCTGACTTTTACCGGCCTGTTCCTGATTTCCCGTAAAGGGGATGCCTCAGCGAGTATGCAGGCTAACACATAGACCTTAGGAACAGGTAAGCTATCTTTGCAAAAAAAGAAGGAATTGGAGTTAATAAATCCGTTAGCAGAAACATATGCTGAAAAATATTCTTCAGCAGAAGATATGTTACTCAAAGAGGTACATGACTATACTCAGCAATACCACAAAGAGTATATCATGCTTAGCGGTCACTTGCAGGGGAAGGTGCTGGAGATGATCAGTTGTATGATCCGGCCGGCGCGGGTACTGGAGATAGGTACTTTTACAGGGTATAGTGCATTGTGCCTGGCCAAAGGGCTTTCAGAAGATGGAATATTACATACTATAGAACTAAGGCAGACAGATGCAGATAAAGCAAGATATTTTTTTGATAAATCTCCTTATGCCGGGCGGATAATATCGCATACTGGTAATGCGTCAGATATCATCCCCGGGCTCAACGAAACCTGGGATCTGGTATTTATAGACGCAGATAAACCGTCTTATATTGAATATTTTAACCTCGTTTTGCCCCGTCTTCGGCCAAAGGGTTTTATTTTAGCAGATAATATCTTTTTCCATGGCCAGGTGCTGGAAGAAGCGGTAAAAGGAAAAAGTGCCAGGGGTATCCAGGCGTTTAACGATTTTATTAATAAAAGAACTGATATAGAGAAAGTGATCTTAACAATCCGTGATGGTTTGTACCTTATCAGGAAATTATAAAAGTGTATGATGCGACCGGGTAAACAGTTGATTGGTGTTTTTTGTTTTCTTGTTCTCTCGTTCTCTGCAGGAGCACAACAAAGCCCTGTTGTTCTTGAATACATTAATACGTATAAGGAACTGGCAATTGCTGAAATGAAAAGAACAGGAGTGCCTGCTTCTGTCAAGCTTGCACAGGGTATACATGAAACAATGGCCGGGACCAGTAACCTGGTATTGAAATCAAATAATCATTTTGGGATAAAATGTAAGTCAAACTGGACGGGCGAATCCGTTTCTCATGATGACGATGCGAGAGGAGAGTGTTTCAGAAAATATACATCTGCAGAAGATTCATACCGGGATCATTCAGACTTCTTGAAAAACAGCCAGCGTTACGCTTCCTTATTCCTGTTGGAGCCTACTGATTATCAGGGATGGGCTAACGGGTTGAAGAAAGCCGGATATGCGACAAATCCCAGGTACCCGGCTATTATTATTAAGCTGATTGAAGATTATCATCTGCAGGATTACACACTGATTGCGTTGGGAAAAATGGAAATGCCTTCTCAAACAACAGCATCAGATAAAAAAGAAGAAAATGATAATAGCTATGCTATTAATACAAAAGAAGGGCAAAAAGAACCCGGGGAGATAGTTACTCCTCCAAAAAAAATATCTGCATACCCCGATGGTGAATTTAAGATCAATGAAACAAAAGTGATCTTTGTTACACAAGGAACATCTTATCTTAGTGTTGCACAGCAGTTTGATATTCCACTGGCTAAATTATTTGAATTTAATGAAATGGCTCCGGGTGAAACTGCTGATACTGACCAGTTACTGTATCTTCAACGTAAAAGGAAGGCAGGTAAAGCCGGTTATCATATTGTACAACCCGGTGAAACTATGCATGATATTGCTCAGGAAGAAGCCTTGCGGCTGGAGTCATTGCTGGAGTACAACTGGCTCAGCAAAGGTCAGCAGCCTGCTGTAGGGGAGAGATTATCATTGCGGGCAAAGGCAGGCTCTATGCCCAGGCTTGCAGGCAAAGAAAATTATTCAACCAGTCCGGCAGCTCCTAAATGGAGCCGTAACTAAAACTGCAAATAAACTATGTCTGTCATTAAAGTACACGATAAATCTTTTGACACCTATCTTTCAGAAGAAGTCATCCAGAAACGAATCAAAGAAATGGCAGCTGATATTAACCGGGATTATGCCGGTAAGAAACCTCTTTTTATCGCAATTCTGAACGGTTCTTTTATGTTTGCCTCGGATCTTTTTAAACATCTGTCTATTGATGCAGAAATATGTTTTATCAAACTGGCATCTTATAAGGGAATGAAATCATCCGGGAATGTGGTCACTTCAATCGGGCTTGAAGATGATCTTTTTGGGAAGGAAGTGGTGATTGTGGAAGATATCGTGGATACCGGGAAGACCCTTCATAATTTTTTACCCAAACTGCTTCACCAGCAACCCAAATCTCTAAAGATCGCCTCCTTATTGCATAAATCAGAAGCGACAGAATACCCGTTGCAACTGGATTATATTGGGTTTGATATCCCGAATAAGTTTGTTGTAGGTTATGGACTGGATTATGACGGGTTGGGCAGGAATCTGGAAGAGATCTATCAACTTGTGTAAATACTTAGACGTCTCAGGGTTTTTTTGTATTTTTTCCCGCCAATATACCCGTTTGAAGGCCGCTTGCCACATATTGTTGTTACTATTGACCTGTTTATCTGCCCGATCCCAGCAATTCTATCTCAGGGGTGAAGTAAAGGATGAGACAGGAAACCTGTTACAGAATGTACTCACAGCCGTAGCGGCTATTTGTACCGCACTGGTTCATACGGAACATTCGGGATTGTTACTAATCAGCTGGTGGACACCCTTGTCTTCTCCCTGCATGGATATAGCCCGGAACGGGTGGTTGCCAACGCAGAGAATTTTATTAATGTCAGGCTTAAACTTCAACCTATTAATACAGCCCTGGGGAGAAGAGACAAACTGGCTTCATTGACCAGGGATATGACCCGTGATGAACAGAAGCAATGGTTCGCAGGAGATGAGACTTATGCCAGTATTATTGAAAACAGGCTGATCAATGCAAAGAAATTTCCCAGTACGGGTATGTCATTGAATGTGGACAGGGCTTCGTACAGTAATATCAGGAGATTCATAACTCTTAAAACCTTTGTTCCCCCGGATGCGGTTCGTATTGAAGAAATGCTGAATTACTTCAACCTGAATTATGAAGAGCCTCCGGGTAAGGATATTTTTTCTATCAGGACTAAATTGACAGATTGTCCCTGGAATGAGGGTAACCAACTTTTTTATGTAAATCTTTTTTCCAAAAAAATAGATATTGATACGCTTCCTCCCAGCAATCTTGTTTTCCTGATCGATGTGTCCGGGTCAATGGATATGACCAACCGGCTCCCGTTATTAAAATCTGCTTTCCGTTTATTAGTAAATAATCTGCGGGATAAGGACTCGGTTGCCATTGTGGTCTATGGTGGTATAACAGGTATCATGCTGAACAGCACCAGCGGAGGTGAAAAGGAAAAGATATTAAAAGCCATAGATGAACTGACGCCCGGTGGCTCCACACCCGGTGAATCAGGAATACGGGTAGCCTACAGCGTGGCAAAAAATCATTTTATCAAAGGTGGAAATAACAGGGTGATCCTGGCAACTGATGGCGATTTTAATGTGGGACTTAAAACGGAGACAGAACTGGATGAACTGATTTCCCTGCACAGGGAATCGGGAATATATCTTACCTGTCTTGGAGTCGGGATGGGGAATTATAAAGACTCTAAAATACAGACGCTGGCAAGAAAGGGGAACGGTAATTTTGCATACCTGGATAATTTTAAAGAAGCAGAAAAAGTCCTGCTGAAAGAATTTACACAAACACTCTATGCAGTGGCGGACGATGTTTACATGAATGTAGGATTCAATCCTGAATATGTAAAAGAGTACAGGCTGATCGGCTTTGATAATAAAGTAGGAGCTATCAAGGATTCAATGTCAGTGGTGGAGGGAGGGGAGATAGGGTCGGGTCATTCTATGATCGGTGTTTTTGAGATTGTTCCAACAGACATCAATAAAGGGGCGGTTAAGGATAATTTCACTACAGGCAAATTTGCTGATATTGATCTGCAATACCGTCCTTCCCGTGATACAATGCATTGTCATAAGACATACAGCAGCAAATTTGAATATACTCCCTTCAATGAGGTGGAAAAGTCATACCAGTTTTATACTTCTGTAGTAATGTTCGGTTCTTTACTGAGATCATCACAGTATGCAAAAGATATTGAATGGAACCAGATAACCGACATCGCTACCCAGTCATCCAGCCAGGATGATTTGTTGCAAAAGGAATTTATCAACCTGGTGCAACAGGCAAAAATACTTTACTCAAAGATCAGGAAAAAGAAAGGAGGTCTGTTGTTTACGCAATAGGGATGATCAGGAAAACATTTCCCTGATCTTATCAAAGAACCCCTTATCATTTTTGTCCGGGTGTGGTTTGAAATTTTGAGAATGACTGAGTTTCTCCAGCATGGCTTTTTCCTCTGCACTTACCTGCTGGGGTGTCCATACATTGATATGGATCAGCTGGTCACCTTTTTCATAAGAAT
>APMI01001441.1_pt1 | contig 16070 bp, 16 predicted proteins | sample 667938 | NCBI WGS metagenome assembly APMI01 (sample SAMN01084076, study PRJNA167559) | wastewater metagenome | biome: Wastewater | place: Denmark: Ejby Moelle, Odense | collected 2011-11-28 | reverse complement strand
TGGTCCAAGGTTGTCGTGCCTACTTCACCGCTTCCTGCAGGGGAAATCGCATGGGGTCTTGCGGCGACATTATCGCGAATAGGGCGATATACACGCCTTGCGCGGACCGTCGTTCGGCTGGAACGTGTTGTCATAGGCGCGATAGGAACGGTAGCGATTGGCACACCAGCTGACGTGGGAGCCCCCTGCGTCCCGGTCGCTGGAGATAGCCCCGCCGATTGCAGCGCCGAGGCCGAAGGCCGCCAGCGGATACCACCAGCCGTCCGAATGGCGTCGATAACCCGGGCGGCGTTCACGATAGCCGCGGTGTCCATGCCAGCGGCGTTCCGCATGATGCGGCCGGCGGTCATAACGATACTGAACCTTCTCGACTGCTGATGCTTCAGGAACGGGAACTCTCGCAAAGGTCACCGCTTGCGCTGGAACGATGGAGGTGAAGGCGAGAGCGATGGAGAGTGCGCCTGCGGTGAGGCCGGTCCTGAGTTTCAACATGGTGAGACCTTTCTGCTTGTTTGCAGCGACAACGCGCAGAAGCGATGGGGGTTCCCGGTCCCGCAGTGAATGCAGACCAAAAAAAACGGGCTGGTCAGCCCTTCGGCGCGCCAGCCCGTTCCGAAAGATACGGATCAGGGTGTTCGGGGTACAGGGGCTCTCACCTCAAATCCGGCTGCATCTCCGGATCACCTGCAAGGCCGATCATGCCGGAACGGATTTTTCCAGATTGACATAGTTCGCACCTTTTTTAACAATTTCCGCATGATCAGGAAAGCGCTGCGGCAGGGGCCGCTCGACGTCACGATCGTTCTTTTGCCGGAGTCGTCGATCATGTCGCTGGCTTCCGTGCTCGACCCCATGCGGGCGGCCAACCGCGTGATGCCGGAGCCGGCCTTCCGCTGGACCATCCTGTCGCCGCAGGGCAGGCCGGTGACGCTGAGCTGCGGGGTGGAGGTGCGCGTCGATGGCGCCTTTGCGGATGTGACGAGCGGCGACGCGCTGCTCGTCATCGCCGGCTTCAACCAGGATCGCCATGCCGACCGCGGTTTCGTTGCCCGGCTCAAGAAGATCGCGTCGCGTTTCGGCGTCGTTGCGGGCATCGAATCCGGCTGCTGGCTGCTGGCCCGTTCCGGACTTCTGGACGGACGCAACGCGACGTCGCACTGGGAGGAACTGGAGGATTTTTCGACGGCCTTTCCGGCGCTCAACATACGCGCCGACCGTTTCGTGACCGATGGCCCGCTCTGGACCTCCGGCGGTGCATCGCCCACCTTCGACATGATGCTGCATCTGGTGCGTGAGCAGTTCGGTTCGGCCGTGGCGCTCGATGTGGCGAGCGTCTTCGTCTATGACGAGACCCATGCCTCAACGGACGCGCAGCCGCTCGTGTCGCTCGGCCGGCTCGGCCAGCGCCAGCCGGAACTCGCTGCCGCTATCCGCCTGATGGAGCGCACCATCGACAGGCCGCTGACCATCTCCGCCCTTGCCCGCCGCCTCGGCTTTTCGACGCGCAAGCTTGAGACGCTCTTCACCACCGACCTCGGCGTCGGTCCGGGGAAATATTACCTGCATCTGCGGCTGACGGCGGCGCAGCGGCTGGTGCGCGATACACCGCTGTCGATGCGGGACGTGGCGCTGCGCAGCGGCTTCGACAGTCTCTCGGCCTTTTCTCGCGCCTTCCGCAACCATTTCGGGGCAAGCCCGCTCAAACTGCGCGCAGAACTCCGCGCCAAATAAAAAGGCGAGCCGCAAAGCCCGCCTTTCGTGTCTCGATACCGATCCGCTCAGTGCAGGATCTGGCTGAGGAAGAGTTTCGTGCGCTCGTGCTGCGGATTGTCGAAGAACTCGGCCGGCGAGTTCTGCTCGACGATCTGGCCCTGGTCCATGAAGATGACGCGGTTGGCGACCTGGCGGGCAAAACCCATTTCGTGCGTTACGCACAGCATGGTCATGCCCTCTTCGGCCAGCGACACCATCGTGTCGAGCACTTCCTTCACCATTTCCGGGTCGAGCGCCGAGGTCGGCTCGTCGAACAGCATGATCTTCGGCTTCATGCACAGGGAGCGGGCGATTGCCACGCGCTGCTGCTGGCCGCCGGAAAGCTGGCCCGGATATTTGTGGGCCTGTTCCGGGATCTTGACGCGCTTGAGGTAGTGCATCGCCACTTCCTCGGCATCCTTCTTCGGCATCTTGCGCACCCAGATCGGGGCGAGCGTGCAGTTTTCGAGGATCGTCAGGTGCGGGAAGAGGTTGAAGTGCTGGAACACCATGCCCACTTCGCGGCGCACCTCGTCGATCTTCTTCAGATCGTTGGTCAGCTCGATGCCGTCGACGACGATCTGGCCCTTCTGGTGTTCTTCCAGACGGTTGATGCAGCGGATCATCGTCGACTTGCCGGAACCCGAGGGGCCGGCGATGACGATACGCTCGCCCTTCATGACCTTCAGATTGATGTCGCGCAGAACGTGGAACTCGCCATACCACTTGTTCATGTTGGTGATCTCGACGGCGACGTCCGTCGCGGAGACCGTCATCTTTTGCGCCTGGGCTTGGTTGGCCATTGGTGTTTCCTCTCAGTTATCTTTTATGGCTCGTGTCGAGCCGGCGTTCCACGAAGGCCGAGTAGCGCGACATGCCGAAGCAGAAAATCCAGAACGTGAAACCTGCGAAGATCAGGCCCGTCAAGGGCGTGACCGGCGTGATCCATCCCGAATCCCCAAAACTCGCCTTCACGATGCCAAGCAGGTCGTACATCGAGATGATCGTGACGAGCGAGGTATCCTTGAACATGCCGATGAAGGTGTTCACGATGCCGGGGATCACGAGCTTGATGGCCTGCGGAAGCACGACGAAGGTCATTTTGTGGAAGTAGTTTAGACCAAGTGCGTCGGCCGCTTCATATTGCCCTTTCGGAATGGCTTGAAGACCGCCGCGAATAACCTCCGCCATGTAGGCGGATGCGAAGATCGACACGCCGATGAGCGCACGCAGGAACTTGTCGATATTGTTGCCCGGCTCCAGGAACAGCGGCAGGAGCACGCTTGCCATGAAAAGGACGGTGATGAGCGGCACGCCGCGGATCAGTTCGATGAAGACGATGCAGACCGTTTTCATCACCGGCATGCTCGACCGGCGCCCGAGCGCCAGCAGGATGCCCGCCGGCAGCGAGACGACGATGCCGACGAAGGAAAGCACGAGCGTCACCAGAAGGCCGCCCCAGAGCGACGTTTCCACATGTCGGAGGCCGAACCAGCCGCCGAGCAGCAGGATGTAGGAGACGATGGGGAAGGCCACCAGCAGCAGGAGGGCGTTCAGCCCCTTGCGCGGCACTTTCGGCATCAGGAAGGGAATGAGCAGTGCCACGAACATGGCAACGACCAGAAGCGGCCGCCACAGTTCGTCACGCGGATAGGAGCCGAACATGAACTGCACGAAGCGGTCGTTCACATAGGCCCAGCACGCGCCGCTCCAGCCGGAGGGCAACTGGCCGCCCTGATCGACCGTGAGGCAGGCGGTGCGGTCCGTCCCGCTCCAGACGGCGGAGAAGAACAGCCAGTTGAGCGCCTTCGGCACGTAATAGACCACCGCCGCGATGGCGAGGACGGTCAGAATCCCGTCCTTCCAGGAGGCGAAGAGGTTGTTGCGGATCCAGGCCATGGCCGACTTTTCCGAAGCCGGCGGCTTTTCGGCGTCGAGGAAGCGGTCGCGCAGATAGGTAATGTTCTCGGTCATCTCAGCGCTCCACCAGGGCCATCTTGGCGTTGAACCAGTTCATGAGCAATGAGGTGATGAGGCTGATCGACACATAGATCAGCATCCAGATCGAGATGATCTCGATCGACTTGCCCGACTGGTTGAGAATGGTGCCGCCGACCGCAACGAGATCGGCATAACCGACGGCCACCGCGAGCGAGGAGTTCTTGATGAGGTTGAGATATTGCGAGGTGAGGGGCGGAATGATGATCCGGAGCGCCTGCGGCAGCACGACGAGGCGCGTTGCCTGACCGGGGCGAAGACCGAGCGCGTATGAGGCTTCGGACTGACCTTTAGGGACGCCGCGAATGCCCGCGCGCACGATCTCGGCGATGAACGAGGCCGTGTAGAGCGACAGGGCGAGATAGAGCGCCAGGAACTCCGGCCCTATGACCATGCCGCCCTTCATGTTGAAGGAGCCGGGGACGGGATAGTCGAGCGTCAGCGGCTGGCCCATTGCGATGAAGACACCGAGCGGGAAGAGCAGGATGAGCGCGAGATTGACCCACAGCACCGGCGGGCGCTGGCCCGTGGCGCGCTGGCGGGCGTTGGCCCAGATCGTGAAGGCGATGGCGGCGATGATGCCGAGTACGAAGGCTGCCAACACGATCCCGAAGCCTTCACCGAAGACCGGCGCGGGCATGTAGATGCCGCGGTTGGAAATGAAGAACACCGCGTCGGGATTTTCCTGCACGTGCTGGAAGATGGTGCGGATCGACGGCAGCAGGGCGAGAACGCCGAGATACCAGAAGAAGATGACCAGCAGCGGCGGAATGTTGCGGAAGACCTCGACATAGACCGTGCAGAGCTTGGCGATCAGCCAGTTGTGCGACAGGCGCCCGATGCCGACCAGGAGGCCGACGATCGTCGCCGTGACGATGCCGGCGGCGGCTACGACCAGCGTGTTGATGAGGGCGACCTGTAACGCGCGGAAATAGGTCGAATCGCTCGAATAGGCGATCAGCGTCTGCGCGATGTCGAAACCGGCCCGGCTGTTCAGAAAGCTGAAGCCTGCGGTCATGTTGGCGCGGGCGAGGTTCTGGACGACGTTGTTCCAGGCGTACCAGACGGCCGCAACGATCACGACGAACGTCACGACCTGATAAACGACGCTTCTCAGGACGGGATTGTAGAGAAGAGATACCTTCGGCGGTTCGCCGGACCCTGTTCGGGCATCCGCAAGAGCCATGCATTTCCCCTGACGTTGTTTCGCCCTGTTTTCCGGGCGTTAGCTGAAAAGGGAGGGCAATGGCTTGCCCTCCCGGATTTGCTCGAAGCCGCTTAGCGGATCGGCGGTGCGTATTGCAGGCCGCCCTTCGTCCACAGCGCATTCAGGCCGCGGGCGATCTTGAGCGGGGAACCTTCGCCGACATTGCGCTCGAAGGATTCGCCGTAGTTGCCGACGGCCTTGATGATCTGCACGGCCCAGTCCTTCGGCAGGCCGAGGTCGGCGCCGATGGTCGAGTCAGCCTCTTCGCCGAGGAAGCGCTTGATGTCCGGGTTGGCGGACTTCTTCATTTCCTCGACATTCGCCTGGGTGATGCCGAACTCTTCTGCAGCCACCATCGCGTAGTGCGACCAGGTCACGATGTCGAACCACTTGGAGTCGTTCTGGCGAACGGCCGGGCCGAGGGGCTCCTTGGAGATGATTTCCGGCAGAACCATGTGGTCGTCCGGGTTGGTCATCTTCAGGCGGATGGAGTAGAGGCCGGAAGCATCCGTCGTGTAGGCGTCGCAGCGGCCGGCATTGTAGGCGGCGTCCGCTTCGTCCTGTGCTTCGAAGACGACCGGCTTGAAGTCCATGTTGTTGGCGCGGAAGTAGTCCGCAAGGTTCAGTTCCGTCGTCGTGCCGGACTGTACGCAGACCGAGGCGCCGGACAGTTCCAGCGCGGACTTCACGCCGAGTTCCTTCTTCACCATGAAGCCTTGGCCGTCATAGTAGTTCACGGCGCGAAAATCGAAGCCGAGCTGCGAATCGCGGCTGATGCTCCAGGTGGTGTTGCGGGCAAGAATATCGATTTCGCCGGACTGCAGGGCCGGGAAGCGGTCCTTGGCCGAGAGCGGTGTGTACTTCACCTTGGTCGCATCGCCGAAGACGGCGGCGGCCACGGCCTTGCAGAGATCGATGTCGAGACCGGCCCAGTTGCCCGCCGAATCCTGCGCGCCGAAACCGGCGAGGTTCGAGCCGTTCACGCCGCACTGTACGAAGCCCTTGGCCTTCACGTCAGAGAGCGTGTCTGCCTGTGCTGCCGTTGCGCCAAGCCCCAGCACGGCGGCGCCGACGAGCGCCGTCACGATTTTTTTTGCCATTTTTTACAACCCTTTTTCGTTGTCTTTATTTGTCCGCGGCTCTTGTGCCCTTGTTGGGCCGACCGAGGAACTCGCCACCCTCCCGGCGCGAGGTCACTTATCTCATGCTCAAAATCCCGCAGGGTCAAGGGACGGTCGCCATTTTCCGGCGACGAACCCGAATTTGGTGGCAACTGACCGGTTTTTGGGCGGAAGATCGGGGATTTGTGCAGTAAACCGCTCAAAAAATCGTCTTCCCGAACGGTTGAAGCGCTTTGGATGCGGCATCATCCTTTCGTATAGGGGTTGACCTCACCCGCCGGGTGGCGAAAAGTCGGCGTCTTCAAATCCCTCGCATTTCCCCGGAACGACACCATGAAGAACAGAGACGAAATCCTCGCCGGCGCCGGCGTGAACACCCGCCTTGCCCATGTCGGCAACGACCCGGCCGACTACTATGGTTTCGTCAACCCGCCCGTCGTGCATGCCTCCACCGTGCTCTTCCCGAATGCCGCGACCATGGAAAACCGCGGGCAGAAATATACCTACGGCACGCGCGGCACGCCTACGACAGACGCACTCTGCGCCGCCATCGACGAGCTGGAAGGCTCGGCCGGCACCATCCTCGTTCCCTCGGGCCTTGCCGCCGTCACCGTGCCGTTCCTGGCCTATCTTTCGGCCGGCGACCATGCGCTGGTCGTCGATTCGGTCTATCATCCGACGCGTCATTTCTGCGACACGATGCTGAAACGCCTCGGCGTGACGGTCGACTATTACGATCCGATGATCGGAGCGGGCATCGAGACACTGATCAAGCCGAACACGAAGCTGGTGCATACCGAGGCGCCGGGCTCCAACACCTTCGAGATGCAGGACATTCCGGCCATCGCCGCCGTCGCCCACAAGCACGGTGCGGTCGTGACCATGGACAATACATGGGCGACGCCGCTCTATTTCCGCCCGCTGGATTTCGGGGTGGACGTCTCCATTCATGCGGCGACGAAATATCCGGCCGGCCATTCGGACGTGCTCTTCGGCACCGTCTCGGCCAATGCGGCCCATTGGGAGCAGCTTCACGACACGCAGATCACGCTCGGCACCTGCGCCGCGCCGGACGATGCCTACCAGGTGCTGCGCGGCCTGCGCACCATGGGCGTGCGGCTGGAACGCCACCAGCAGAGCGCGCTGGAACTGGCGCGCTGGCTGGAGGGCGTCGAGGGCGTCTCGCGCGTGCTGCATCCGGCGCTGCCGAGCTTCCCCGGCCATGAGCTGTGGAAGCGCGACTTCAAGGGCGCGAGCGGTATCTTCTCCATCGTCCTCGATGGCGGCGCGCCGGATCGCCATAAGGCGAAGGCCCATGCCTTCCTCGATGCGCTCGGCATCTTCGGCCTCGGCTACTCCTGGGGCGGCTTCGAGTGCCTTGCCGTGCATGTGAATCTCTCGGACCGCCGTGTGGCGAAGGGACCGACGGAAGGGCCGGTGTTGCGCTTGCAGATTGGTCTGGAGGATGTGAAGGACATCCAGGCGGATATCGAGCGCGGGCTTGCGGCGGCGCGGGCGGTCTAAGGCAGAACAGCTTGCCGGCCGCCTTCTCTCCGCTTGTGGGGAAAAGGGGCCGGCAGGCGAATGAGAGTTTCTATTCCGGCGTGCGATAGCCGTAGAGCCAGTCGAAGTCGGCGGCGAGATCGTCCGGTTTTCGCAGCGACAGCACCAGATTGCGGGCGAGCGCGACGGGCCCCCGCGCGTGATAGGCGAAGCGGTTGAAGGCACCGCGGCTGCGCACGCGGGCGACGCGCTCGCGCCGGGTCTTTTCGAAGGTGCGAAGGGCGTGCGCCGGGTCGACCGCCTTGGCAAGCATTTCGGCCAGCAGGGCGGCATCCTCGATTGCCATTGCCGCGCCCTGCGCCGCAAAGGGCGTCATGGCATGGGCGGCGTCGCCGATCAGCACCGTTTTCCCATCCGTCCATGCGCCGTCCGGGCAGCCGAAGAGCGGCCACATCAGCGGATCGCGCGCTTCATTCAGCAGCCGGCGGATATCGGCGTGCCAGCCGGCAAAAGCGCTTGCGAGACGTGTTCGGGCCGGGGTGTCGCCCGTGCGTGACCAGCCTTCCGGGGGTGCCTCGCTCCGGGCGTGGATCGCGACGATGTTGAAGGCCTCGGCTTCTGCGAGCGGATAGGCGACGAGATGGGCATGCGGCCCGAGGAAGGCCGTGACGGTGCGCGGGTTCAGGAAAGGCGGCGCGGCCGTGTAGGGCACGAGGAAACGCCAGGCGATGTTACCGGAATAGCGGGCGGGCAGGGCGCCGGGCACCGTCTGCCTGAGCCGCGACCAGACGCCGTCGGCGGCGATCAGGACATCCGCCGGCGCAGTGGCGAGGGCGGCTTCGGCATTGTCGATTCGGATCCCGGTCGCCAGCGTGCAGAGCGGCTGCGTGCGGACCGCATCCAGAAGGACGGTTTGCAGCGAGGCCCGGTGGAGTACGCCGTAGGGTGCGCCCCAGCGGCGGCGGGCGGCCGCGCCGGCCGGGACCGAGGCGAGGGGGGAGAGGGTGCTTCCCGAGGTGAGGAGAATATGGTCCGGCTCCGTCCAGCGCGCGCTGAGGGCATCCAGCAGACCGAGGTCGGCGAGGATGCGCGAGGCATTGGGCGAAAGCTGGAGGCCGGCGCCGACCTCTTCGAGGGCCGGGGCCTGTTCGATGACGTGGGAGGCGATGCCCTTGCGGGCGAGCGCAAGCGCCGTCGTCAGCCCGGCAATGCCGGCGCCGACGATGGTCGTGGTCTTGATGGTGGACATGGAGAAACCGGCCTTCCGGCCGTTACGCCGCGACCTGGTTGGTGAAGACGCAGCCGGCCGGTTCCGTCTGGGTGGCCTTCAGGGCCGGGTTGTAGCGGTAGAGCGTCGAGCAGTAGGGGCAGACCTTCTCGTTGTCGTCGCCCATGTCGAGGAAGACGTGCGGATGGTCGTAGGGCACGGAAGCGCCGACGCACATGAATTCCTTCACGCCGATCTCGATCGAGCTATGGCCGCCGTCGTTCTGGAAATGGGGAATGCTGTGGCCAGCCATGTCATGCTCCGTGCAAATGCTCTTTTCTGGCGCGGACCATAGTCGCCTTCGGGGCAAATGTGTAGATGCAAAACCGTCGCGCCTTGCGAGATTTCGGCCGGTTTGCGGTTTTCTCGGCGGCGGAACGGCATTATGTGCAAGGCGAGAAAACGAAAGACGGCCCCGCGATGAACCTCGATAACCCGCCCTTTTCCCGCTTCGCCCATGACGGCCTGGAGCTTGCCTTCTTCGACGAGGGCGATCCGTCCGGCGAGCCGGTGCTGCTGATCCACGGCTTTGCCTCCAGCGCGAATGTCAACTGGGTGTTTCCCGGATGGCTCAAAACACTGGGTGATGCCGGCTACCGGGTGATCGCCATCGACAATCGCGGTCATGGCGCAAGCGACAAGCCGCACGACCCGGCGCTCTACACGCCGCCGCTGATGGCGGGCGACGCCGCCGCGCTGCTCGACCATCTCGGCATTTCCGAAGCGCATGTCTTCGGTTACTCCATGGGCGCGCGCATCACCGCCTTCATGGCGCTCGCCCATCCGCATCGCGTCCGCTCCGTCGTCTTCGGCGGCCTCGGCATCGGCATGGTGGAGGGGGTCGGTGACTGGGACCCCATCGCCGATGCGCTGCTGGCGCCATCACTCGACGTCGTGACGCATGAGCGCGGCCGCATGTTCCGCGCCTTCGCCGACCAGACGAAATCCGACCGGCAGGCGCTCGCCGCCTGCATCATGACCTCGCGCGACCTGCTGACGCCGGCGGACATGGCGCGCATCGACGTTCCGGCGCTGATCGGCGTCGGCACGAAGGACGACATTGCCGGTGCGCCGCAGCCGCTCGCCGCGCTGATGCCGGACGCAAGGGCGCTCGACATTCCCGGCCGCGACCACATGCTCGCCGTCGGCGACAAGGTGTTCAAGCGCGCCGTGCTGGACTTCTATGCGGAAATCGACGGGCGCTGACGGCGCGTTTACGACAACCTCCGGGCGGCCATTCCGCTCGGGCGCGCTTTGCATTATATTCAGAGCGAAAAGACACCAAGGAGTGCGGCGATGGTCGCGACGAATGAACTGAGGGCCAGCGAGAAGCTGAAGGCCATGGATCCGATCTGGGACAGCCTGCGCGAGGAAGCGCGCGTGGCGGCCGAGGTCGAGCCGCTCTTGGCGGCATTCCTCTATTCGACGGTGCTGAACCACCGCTCGCTTGAGGAAAGCGTGATCCACCGGGTCTGCGAACGCCTCGACCATCCGGACCTGCAGGCCAACCTCTTGCACCAGATCTTCGACGAGATGCTGGACGACTGGCCAGAATGGGGCGGCATCCTGCGTGTCGATATCCAGGCCGTCTACGACCGCGACCCCGCATGCCTGCGGTTCCTCGACGCCGTGCTCTATTTCAAGGGTTTTCACGCCATCCAGACCCACCGCCTCGCGCACTGGCTGCATCAGAAGGGCCGGCGCGACCTCTCCCTCTATGTGCAGAGCCGGTCCTCCAGCGTGTTCCAGACGGATATCAATCCGGCCGCGCGCATCGGCAAGGGCTTCTTCCTCGACCATGCGACGGGCTTCGTCGTCGGCGAGACGGCGGTGATCGGCGACAACGTGTCGATCCTCCACAACGTCACGCTCGGCGGCACCGGCAAGGAGGGCGGCGACCGCCATCCGAAGATCGGCGACGGCGTGATGATCGGGGCGGGCGCGAAAATCCTCGGTAACATCCATATCGGCCATTGCTCGCGCATCGCCGCCGGCTCCGTGGTGCTGAAGCCCGTTCCGCCGAAATCGACGGTTGCGGGCGTTCCGGCGCGGGTCGTGGGCGAGGCGGGCTGCAACGAGCCGTCGCGCGCGATGGACCAGCTTCTTGCCGCCTTCGACTACGATGTGTGAGCGGGAAAAGTCCCCTTCATAAGGAATTCGAGGGTTTACACGCCCAAAGGCAGGTGCGAGAAGCGCCGCACATCAACCGTTGACGGAGACATAACGTGAAGCCGGAAGAAATCAGAAAGCTCGAGGCCTACTTCAAGCGCAATCTCAACAAGGAGATCGTCGTGAAGGCCCGCCCGCGCAAGGATGAATCGGCCGAAGTCTACCTTGCCGACGAATTCCTGGGCGTCATCTTCCGCGATGACGAGGACGGCGAACTGTCCTACAACTTCTCCATGGCGATCCTCGACATCGATCTGTGATCTGTCGGAACGCTTGAGAAAAGATCGAGGCCCGGCCGCCCTTGGCGCCGGGCCTTTTGATTATAATTTTGCGACAGATTGCGTTTTGGCAGCATCAAAAATCATACCTATCGCGCAAGGTCTTGCTTTGGTTGTGAAATATTGCACCGCAGCATCGCGATTGACTTTTTTGTGCATTGCATATAGTTTCCGGGTCAATCACCGGGATCCAAAGGAGACTTCGATGTTCAATTTCGATGATGCCAACAAGAAGGGCAAGGAAGCCGTGGACACGTTCGTCAAGAGCTACACGAGCGTCGCGCAGGGCTGGCAGGCAATCGCCACCGAAGCCGCCGACTATTCCAAGAAGTCTTTCGAGAACGGCCTTGCCCATTTCGAGAAGCTGTCCGGCGTCAAGAGCGTCGAAGCTGCCGTCGAGCTGCAGAGCGCCTTCGTGAAGACCTCCTATGAAGGTTTTGTCGCCGAAGCCACCAAGCTTGGCGAAATGTATGCGGACCTCGCAAAGGGCGCCTACAAGACCTACGAAGCGCCGGTCGCCAAGGCTACCGCTGCCGCCAAGGCCGCTGTCGCAGCCTGATAATCCTACGCGCATTGCGTTCAAAGGCCGGTCGCGGGCAACCGCGGCCGGCCTTTGCGCGTTCCGGGGATTGCGCGAGGCTGACGCAGCGGCAGCAATTTCGGGTATTTCCTTCGGATGGCCGGCGATTATGATTGCAGTGCGAAGCGAGGGTCTTACAATCGTGTGTCGAGACATTAGATAACAGTTCCAGATGGCAGCCTCGGGCCGAGCGCACCGATGCAAGCGACTGTAATCAAGGGAATGAACACGCATGAATGTGAGATGGGTTCGGATGCAGGATGGCGATGAGGGCGGCGACACTCCCGGTCGCAGCACCTCGGTCATTACCCGCACGAAACCTAAGACGAAGAAGCCGAGCCTGTACCGCGTCCTGCTTCTCAATGACGACTATACGCCCATGGAGTTCGTGATCCACATTCTGGAACGTTTCTTCCAGAAGGACCGGGAAGCGGCCACGCGGATCATGCTGCATGTGCACAATCATGGCGTAGGCGAGTGTGGCGTGTTCACCTACGAGGTTGCCGAAACCAAAGTGACACAGGTGATGGATTTCTCCCGCCAGCACCAGCATCCGCTGCAATGTGTCATGGAAAAGAAATGAGGAACGACCGTGCCAACATTTTCTGCAAGCCTTGAAAAGGCCCTCCATCAGGCACTGACCTACGCGAACGAGCGCCACCACGAATATGCGACGCTCGAACATCTCCTCCTGGCGCTGATCGACGACGCCGACGCGGCCGCCGTCATGGGGGCCTGCAACGTGAACCTCGACGTCCTGCGCAAGACGCTGACCGAATATGTCGACGACGAGCTGGCGAACCTCGTCACCGGCTACGAGGAGGACTCCAAGCCGACCTCCAGCTTCCAGCGCGTCATCCAGCGCGCGGTGATCCATGTCCAGTCGTCCGGCCGCGAGGAAGTGACCGGCGCGAACGTGCTCGTCGCGATCTTCGCCGAGCGCGAGAGCCATGCCGCCTATTTCCTGCAGGAGCAGGAGATGACGCGCTACGACGCCGTCAACTTCATCTCGCATGGCATCGGCAAGCGGCCGGGTTCCTCCGAGCAGCGTTCGGTGCGCGGATCGGATGATGCCGAGAACGAACAGAAGCAGCAGCGCGGCAGCGCCGAGCAGGAAGAGCCCGCCAAGAAGCAGGACGCGCTCACGGCTTACTGCGTGAACCTCAACGAAAAGGCGAAGGGTGGCAAGATCGACCCGCTGATCGGCCGTCATGCCGAGGTCAACCGCACGATTCAGGTTCTCTGCCGCCGTTCCAAGAACAACCCGCTCTATGTGGGCGATCCGGGCGTCGGCAAGACGGCCATCGCCGAGGGCCTTGCCAAGCGCATCGTCGAGGGCAAGGTGCCGGAAGCGCTGGCGGACGCCACGATCTTCTCGCTCGACATGGGCACGCTGCTTGCCGGCACCCGCTATCGCGGCGACTTCGAAGAGCGGCTGAAGCAGGTCGTCAAGGAGCTCGAAGAGTATCCGGGCGCCGTGCTGTTCATCGACGAGATCCATACGGTCATCGGCGCCGGGGCGACCTCGGGCGGCGCGATGGATGCCTCCAACCTCCTGAAGCCGGCGCTGTCCTCCGGCGCGATCCGTTGCATCGGCTCGACGACCTACAAGGAATATCGCCAGTTCTTCGAGAAGGATCGGGCGCTCGTCCGTCGCTTCCAGAAGATCGACGTGAACGAGCCGACCATCGACGATACGATCGAGATCATGAAGGGCCTCAAGCCCTACTTCGAGGAGTATCACAAGCTGAAATACTCCAACGAGGCGATCAAGACGGCCGTGGAGCTTTCGGCGCGCTACATCAACGACCGCAAGCTGCCGGACAAGGCGATCGACGTGATCGACGAGACCGGCGCGGCCCAGATGCTGCTGCCCGCGGGAAAACGCCGCAAGCTGATCACCGAGAAGGAGATCGAGGCCACCATCGCCACCATGGCCCGCATTCCGCCGAAGACCGTTTCGAAGGACGACGAGCAGGTGCTCGCCAACCTCGAAAAGGAACTGCGCTCGGTCGTCTACGGTCAGGACCTCGCCATCGAGGCGCTGGCGTCGGCGATCAAGCTGTCGCGCGCCGGCCTTCGCGAGCCGAACAAGCCGATCGGCTGCTACCTGTTCTCCGGCCCCACGGGCGTCGGCAAGACGGAAGTCGCCAAGCAGCTTGCAAGCTCGCTCGGCGTGGAGCTGCTGCGCTTCGACATGTCGGAATATATGGAGCGGCACACGGTCTCGCGCCTGCTCGGCGCGCCTCCCGGCTATGTCGGCTTCGACCAGGGCGGCCTCTTGACCGATGGCGTCGACCAGCATCCGCATTGCGTGCTGCTGCTCGACGAGATCGAGAAGGCGCATCCGGACCTCTACAACATCCTGTTGCAGGTCATGGACCATGGCTCGCTGACCGACCATAACGGCAAGAAGATCGACTTCCGCAACGTCATCCTGATCATGACGACCAATGCGGGCGCATCCGACATGGCGAAGGCCGCCATCGGCTTTGGCTCGTCCAAGCGCGAGGGCGAGGACATGGAGGCGATCAACCGCCTGTTCACGCCGGAGTTCCGCAACCGTCTCGATGCGATCATCCCGTTCGGCTCGCTGCCGACGCCGGTCATCCATCAGGTCGTGCAGAAGTTCGTCATGCAGCTCGAAACGCAGCTTGCCGAGCGCAATGTCACCTTCGACCTGCAGCCCGAGGCGATCTCGTGGCTGGCGGACAAGGGCTACGACGAGAAGATGGGCGCCCGCCCGCTGGCGCGCGTCATCCAGGAGAACATCAAGAAGAAGCTCGCCGACGAATTCCTCTTCGGCAAGCTCAAGAAGGGCGGCGTCGTGCGCGTCTCCGTCGGCATCAAGGAAGACGGCTCGAAGGGCCTGATCCTCGACGCCGTGCCGGAAACCGCGCCGATCAAGCCGAAGGCCGAGATCGCGGAGCGCCCCGCCAAGCAGGCAAAGCCCCGCAAGGCCAAGGAAACCGTCGCCGCAGAGGCAGCACCGGCCAAGGCGAAGTCGTCGAAGAAGGCGGCTGAGGTCAAGGCCGAGGAGCCGAAGGACGAGCCGCCGCGCAAGTCCTCCGGTGCGGTTCCGAAAGTGCCGCGCAAGAAGTAACGGCTTTATGCATCATACCGGCCGGGCAGGAGACTGCCCGGCTTTCTTTTGTCGCAAGAGATGTTCATGACCGCCGAGCCGGAACCCCATTCGCAGATCCATTGGTTCCTTCTCGGCATGCGCGGCCTTTTCAGCCTGCCGGCCATCATCCTGATGCTCTCCTTCGTCGGTTTCGCCGCCTTCACGGCGGAGGCGAAGATTCCCGTCGGGCAGGTCATGTTCATGACGGGCATCGTCTGGGCGCTGCCCGCCAAGGTGATCCTCGTCGGCTCCATGCTGTCGGGCGCGCATATCGCCGCCGCCTTCATCGCCGTGACACTTTCCTCCGTGCGCATGATGCCGATGGTCGCGGCGCTGGTGCCGGAAATCCGTGATCGCCGCACGCCGACCTGGCTGCTGCTGGTCATCTCGCATTTCGTCGCCATCACGGCCTGGGTCTTCGCCATGGAGCGGGTGCGGGATGTGCCGCGTTATGGGCGCGTCGCCTTTTTCGCCGGGTTCGGCATTACGCTGACGAGCATCAACATCGCGCTTGTCGGTCTCGTCTATGGCGCGGTCTCGGAGTTCCCGCCCATCGTCTCGGGCTGCCTGTTCTTCCTGACGCCGGTCTATTTCCTTACCTCGATCTGGATTTCCGCCCGCCATCGCGTGATCTATTTCGCGCTCGGCATCGGTCTTGCGCTCGGCTGGCTCTTCGCGGTGATCGCGCCGCAATACGATATTCTTCTGGCCGGGTTGATCGGCGGCACATTGGCATGGTGGGGGGAGCGCGTCCTGCGCTTGCGGGAGGTGCGCCGATGAGTTTCGATGGCTTCTGGCCCTATATCTACATCGCTGTTGCCGGCTGGCTGGCGACGGATTTCTGGCGCTGGGCCGGCGTGCTTGCCGGCAACCGCATCGATGAGCGGTCCGAACTGTTGAACTGGGTGAGGGCGGTCGCCACGGCGCTGGTGGCGGCGGTCATCGCCAAGATGATCTTCTTCCCGACGGGGACGCTGGAGACCTCGCCGCTCTGGCTGCGGCTCGGGGCGGTCGTTTTCGGGGCGCTCTGCTTCTTTTTCGGCGGGCGTTTCCGGCAGATCCTCGGCATCG
>APMI01009272.1_pt1 | contig 16076 bp, 10 predicted proteins | sample 667938 | NCBI WGS metagenome assembly APMI01 (sample SAMN01084076, study PRJNA167559) | wastewater metagenome | biome: Wastewater | place: Denmark: Ejby Moelle, Odense | collected 2011-11-28 | reverse complement strand
GCGGCGATGCCCTTGCCCAGAGAGGACACGACACCACCGGTAACAAAGACGTATTTGGTCATGACACAGGGGACTTCAGGAAAGATGAATGATAGCCGATCCGACCCCCTTTCTTCAACGGGCAGACCGGCGTCAAAGCACATCCGCCCCCTCTTTGACGCCGGATTGATCGCCGAGGCGCTATCCACCGCGACTGAAAAGCCCCTAGTTGTCGCGAATGAAGTCCCGGTTCACCTCGCGAAAAAGATCCGTTGCACTGCGCTGCAACCACTCGAAGGCAACCATCTCGCGGGTGACGATCTCGACGCCATGCGCACGCATCCGAGCCAGCGCCGCCTCCTTGTCGAGCCCCTTGCGAGAGCCGACCGCATCGGCGACGACAAAAACCTCCTTGCCCTGCCAGCGCAGCTCAAGGACGGTCTGCAGTACACAAACGTGGGCTTCGGTGCCGACCACCACCACCTGGCGCCGCTCGTCGACGGGCGTGCCGACGAGACAGCCGTCGGACACGCAAGAGAAATGCGTCTTGTCGACAATGCGGGCATCGCCAACCGCCTCCAGCAGCGCCTCTGCCGTGCGCCCAAGCCCTTCCGGATATTGCTCGGAGACAAGCACCGGCACCGACAGCCGGCGCGCCACGCCGGCCAGCCAGACGCAGTTCCGCAGCACTGTCTGGCCATCGTCGATGGCGGGCAACAATCGGGTTTGCACATCGACAATCAGAAGACTGGCCTTGCCGGCATTCATCAGCATGTTCACCTCCTCAGGACTTCAGCTCGGGCCGGGCCCTGAAATTATCCAGTGCGCCCGGATTGGCCAGCGCCTCGACGTTCTTCACCGGCTGTTCATGGACGACCGCACGCACCGCCAGTTCGACGATCTTGCCACTCTTGGTGCGGGGAATGTCATCCACTTGCACAACCCGGGCCGGCACATGCCGCGGCGTCGTGCCGTCGCGGATGGTCTGGCGGATACGGGCTGTCAACGCCTCATCGAGCGCAAGCCCTGCGCGCAGCCGCACAAAGAGCACCACTCGCACATCGCTGGCATCCCCCGGCGGCCACTGCTGGCCGATGACGAGCGCCTCCATCACCTCCTCGAGCTTCTCGACCTGGCGATAGATCTCGGACGTGCCGATGCGCACCCCACCTGGATTGAGGGTCGCGTCTGAGCGGCCGTAGATGATCAGACCGTCATGACACGTGATCTCGCTGTAATCACCGTGACACCACACATCATCGAAACGGGCGAAGTAAGCCGCCCGATACTTGCTGCCGTCAGGATCGTTCCAGAAGCCTAGGGGCATCACCGGGAAAGGCCGGGTACACACCAGCTCGCCCTTCTCGCCGCGCACGGGTGCGCCGGTATCGTCGAAGACATCCACCGCCATGCCGAGCCCCTTGCACTGGATCTCGCCTGGCCACACGGGCAGGGCCGGATTGCCGAGCACGAAGCATGAAATGATGTCGGTGCCACCCGAAATCGACGACAGACACAGGTCCGACTTGATCTCCCGATAAACATATTCGAAACCCTCGGGCACCAAGGGGCTACCGGTGGAAAAGACCGCACGCAAGGCCGACAGATCATGCGTGGAGCGAGGCCGCAACCCGGCCTTGGCAATGCCATCGATGAACTTGGCGGATGTACCCAAATGGGTCATGCCTTCGGCCTGGGCGTAGTCAAACAGAATCGCCCCCTGCCCGATCATCGGCGAGCCATCGTAAAGCAGCAGCGTGGCGCCCGATGCCAGCCCCGACACCAGCCAGTTCCACATCATCCAGCCGCAGGTCGTGAAGTAGAAGACCTTGTCGCCAGGCTTCACGTCGCCATGCAGGCGATGCTCCTTGAGATGCTGAAGCAGCGCACCACCTGCGCCGTGCACAATGCACTTGGGCACGCCCGTCGTACCCGACGAGAACATGATGAAAAGTGGCTGATCGAACGGCAGCCGGGCAAACGGAATCTCGGTGCGTGCCAGGAATGGCTTCACAAACTCCGCCAGCATCCGCGCATGGTGCACGTGCGAAATATCGTGGCTAGCGTGCACGTAGGGCACCACCACGACCCGCTTCAGCGATGGCAGACCTTCCGTGATCGCCGCCAGGCGGTCCAGACAGTCGACGATCTTGCCGTTGTAGTAATAGCCGTCGACCGCCACCAGCACCTTGGGCTCGATCTGCCCGAAGCGGTCGAGGACGCCCTGCACCCCGAAGTCCGGCGAGGCCGACGAGAAGATCGCCCCGATGCTCGCCGCCGCCAGCATGGCAACGATGGTTTCCGGCAGATTGGGCATCCACGCCGCCACCCGGTCACCGGCGACAACGCCCGCTTCCTGCAGTGCTGCCGCAAAATGAGCGACCTGGCGGTACAGATCGCCATGTGAGAGCCGGTTCTTGACCCGGTCTTCACCCCAGAACACCAGCGCGTCACTATCGTCGCGGCTACGCAGCAGGTTCTCGGCGAAGTTCAGACGCGCTTCGGGAAACCAGCGGGCACCGGGCATTTTGTCGGCCTTGTCGAGAACGACAGCTCCCTTCGCTCCGCGCACTTCGCCGTATTCCCAGATCGACGTCCAGAATTCGGTCGGCTCATTCACCGACCAGGCATGCAGTGCTGCGTAATCGGGCAACTGGCGCCCCCAACGGATTTCAGCCTGACGGGCGAAAGCGGTGATATTGGCCCCGGCAACCCGATCAGTGTCGGGCACCCACAGGGGGGATTCGGCTACGGCATAACTCATTGATCCATCTCCACGGACTGTTTTCTTATTCGCCGGATCTGCGCCCGGCCTCGTTTCGGATATTGCCTGCGACTAGCTTACCTTGGCCCGCAACTCGTCGGGGAGAGGGACCGACCTGCCGGTCTGCGGATCCATCCAGACGACCTTGGCGGCGCCTTCCGCGAAGACCCGGTCATCGCCCTCGACACCCAGTTCGTACCACGTCATCACGCTGCTGCGGCCCGGCTCGCCGGCATACAGCCGCACGATGACGGTGGCCGGATAATTCACCGGAATCATGAAGGTGCAGCTGGCGTTGACGATCACGGCCCCGCTCTCCGACCGGGGACTGACGACGTAACCATACTCCTCCAGCCATTCGACGCGGGCCTGCTCGAAGTAGCGGAAATATATGGTGTTATTGACATGCCCGTAAAAATCCATATCTCCCCAGCGAACAGGAATTTTCGTGGTCAGCAGAAGCTTGCGGGTCGGGGTCTGCCCCGCTTCGGACGTGCTCATGATTTGTGCTCTCCTCGGTCGATTATTATTTGCTTGACAAGAACCCGGAAACGCCACTTTAAGCGCCCTCGAGCCTTCGAGGCAATGTAACATACGCCTACGTATGTTGAGCGGGATCACTCCGCCAAGACCCTGTCGGGATTGCCCTGCGCCGGCCTCAGGGTTACGCTTCGACAGTTACGCCGTAAACAAAAAAACAAGTCCAATAGATATCAGGAGGAGGCAGCAATGGAACGTGATTCCATGGAATTTGATGTGCTGATCGTCGGCGGAGGCCCGGCCGGCCTGTCCGCGGCGATCCGGCTCAAACAACTCGCAGCAGAAAAGGGCCAGGACTTCACCGTCTGCCTGATCGAGAAGGCTGCCGAAGTCGGCGCCCACATTCTTTCCGGCGCAGTGCTCGACCCTCGCGCCCTCAACGAGCTTTTCCCCGACTGGAAGGAACGCGGCGCACCGCTCAACACACCGGTCACCGAAGACCGGGTGATCTTCCTGTCGGAAACCGGCGGCAAACAGATTCCCAATGGCCTCCTTCCCGACGCCTTCCACAACGACGGCAACTACATCGTCCGGCTCGGCAACCTCGCCAAATGGCTTGGCGAACAGGCCGAAGCGATGGGAGTAGAGGTCTACCCGGGCTTTTCCGGCGCCCAGCTGCTGTTCGCCGAAAACGGCGCCGTGGCCGGCGTGATCACCGGCGACATGGGCGTGCTCAAGGACGGCACCCAGGGGCCCAACTTTCAGCCCGGCATGGAGTTGCGCGCCAAGTACACGCTGTTCGCCGAAGGCTGCCGCGGCCACCTTGGCAAACAGCTCGAAGCACGTTACGACTTGCGCGACGGGGTCGATCCGCAAACCTACGGTCTCGGTATCAAGGAATTGTGGGAAATCCCCGCAGCCCAGCACCAGCAAGGTCTGGTGGTGCACACCGCCGGCTGGCCGATGGACGCCGCCACCTACGGCGGCGGTTTCGCCTACCACCTCGAAGACAATCTGGTTTCGGTCGGCTACGTGGTCGGGCTCAACTACACCAACCCCTACCTGTCGCCCTTCGAAGAATTCCAGCGCTACAAGACGCACCCGGAAATCAGCAAGTTCCTCGCCGGCGGCAAGCGCATCGCCTACGGCGCCCGGGCCATTGCCGCCGGTGGCCTGCAGAGCCAGCCGAAGCTGGTCTTCCCGGGCGGTGCGCTGATCGGCGACGATGCGGGCTTCCTCAACGCCGCCCGCATCAAGGGCAGCCACGCCGCGATGAAGTCCGGCATGCTGGCCGCTGAAGCCGCCTACGACGCCCTCGTGGCCGAACGCGCCCAGGATGAACTATCTGCGTTCCCGGAAGCTTTCAAGGCCAGCTGGCTGCACGCCGAACTGCACAAGACCCGCAACTTCAAGCCCTACATGAAAAAGGGCCTGTGGCTGGGCTCCCTGCTCTTCGGCATCGACCAGAAAGTGTTCGGCGGCAACGTCCCCTGGACCTTGCACAACCACGCCGACCACACGACCCTCAAGCCAGCTGCCGAATGTGCGCCCATCGCCTATCCCAAGCCCGACGGCAAGCTCACCTTCGACCGCCTCTCGTCGGTGTTCCTTTCCAATACGAATCACGAAGAAGACGAGCCCTGCCACCTGCAGCTGAAGGACGCTTCCGTACCGATCTCGATCAATCTGGCCCGCTACGATGCCCCCGAGCAGCGCTACTGCCCGGCCGGCGTCTATGAGATCGTGCGCAGCCCGGAAGGCGATAATCCGCATCTGCAGATCAACGCGCAGAACTGCGTGCACTGCAAGACCTGCGACATCAAGGACCCCACCCAGAACATCAACTGGGTAACGCCACAAGGCGGCGAAGGGCCGATCTACCAGGGGATGTGATCGCTCTGCCAGTGTTGTCGGACTGCAGTCCGACCCGCAAGACAAAACGGCCGTCGCGCAATGCGACGGCCGTTTCTGTTCTGGCGCTTCAGATTATCAACCGACCCACTTGCGCGCGTTGCGGAACATGCGCAGCCACGGTGAATCCTCGCCCAGATCGGCCGGGTGCCAGCTCATCTGCACGGTGCGGGCGGTACGCTCCGGGTGCGGCATCATGATCGTGAAACGGCCATCCGGCGTGGTCAGACCGGTGATGCCGGCGGGTGAACCGTTCGGATTGAACGGGTAACGCTCGGCGACGGCGCCGGTGTTATCCACATAGCGCAGCGCGACATTCGCATTGTCCTGAGCATCGACGCCCTGGAACACGGCGCGACCTTCACCGTGGGAAACGACGATCGGCATGCGGCTGCCTGCCATGCCGGCCAGCAGGATGGACGGGCTTTCCTGCACTTCCACCATCACGAAACGGGCCTCGAACTGCTCGCTGCGGTTGCGCTGGAAGCGCGGCCAGGTTTCGGCACCGGGGATGATCTCGGCCAGATTGGACATCATCTGGCAACCGTTGCAAACCCCCAGCGCGAAGGTGTCGGTGCGCAGGAAGAAAGCCTCGAACTGCTCGCGCAGCATCGGGTTGAACAGGATCGACTTGGCCCAACCCTGCCCCGCCCCGAGCACGTCACCGTAAGAGAAACCCCCACAGGCCGCGAGACCCTTGAAGTCGGACAGGTGTACACGGCCGGCCTGCAGGTCGGACATGTGCACATCGAAGGGCGCGAAACCGGCGCGTTCGAAGGCCGCCGCCATCTCGGCCTGGGAGTTGACACCCTGCTCGCGCAGGATCGCCACCTTGGGACGGACACCGGTGGCGATGAAGGGCGCGGCGACGTCGTCCGCGGCATCGTAGCTCAGGGCCACCGACAGACCGGGGTTGGCAAGTTCGGCTAGCGCGTCGAACTCCTCCTTCGCACAGTCAGCATCGTCACGCAGGCGGGCGATCCGGTAGCTGGTCTCCGACCACAGCTGCAGCAACTCTGCGCGAGGCGCCTGATAGACCAGCTTGGCATTGCGCCAGAAGCGCATCTCGTCGCGGTCGTTGGGCTCGCCGACGAAGTGGTAGCTCAGGCGTGCCTCGCGCAGCGCTTCGGTGAAGCGGCTGCGGTCGGCACGGCGAATCTGAATCACGGCCCCCAGCTCTTCGGCAAACAGCGCCTTGAATAGCATGTCGTTGAAACGTCCCTTGAGCGAATCCGGACGCTTGTCGAGACCATCCACATCATTCATGTACAGGTCGTAGGCGACGGTATCAAGCATCACCGACAGACCGCACTTCGAAGCGAAGGCCATCTCGCACAGGGTGGCAAAGAGGCCGCCGTCGGAGCGGTCGTGGTAAGCCAGAATCAGGTCGTCCTGACGCCACTTCTGGATCAGCTCGAAGAAAGCCTTGAGCTGTGTGGCGTCCACATCCGGGGCATGTTCGGCGACGGAGTTATAGGCCTGCGCCAGCACCGAGCCGCCGAGGCGGTTAGCGTTGTTGCCGAGGTCGATCAGGAGCAGCTCGGTTTCAACCCCCTCCGGGAACTGCAGTTGCGGCGTGAGGGTGCGGCGCACGTCCTGTACCGCCGCAAAGCCGGTGACGATGAGCGACAGCGGCGACACGACCTGCTTGTCTTCGCCCGCGTCGTTCCAGGCGGTGCGCATCGACAGGGAATCCTTGCCGACCGGAATCGAAATACCCGCGGCCTGACAGAAATTCGACACAGCCTCCACGGTCTTGAACAGCTTGACGTCCTCGCCGCGGTGGCCGGCGGCAGCCATCCAGTTGGCGGAGAGCTTCACGTCGCCCAGCGCACGGATGTCGGCAGCAGCAATGTTGGTGATCGCTTCGCCAATCGCCATGCGACCCGAAGCCGGTGCGTCGATGGTCGCCAGCGGCGTGCGCTCGCCCATGGCGAAGGCCTCGCCCAGATAGCCGTGATAACTCATGGTCGTCACGGCGACGTCGGCAACCGGAATCTGCCAGGGGCCAACCATCTGGTCGCGGGCGGTCATGCCGCCGACGGAACGGTCGCCGATGGTGATCAGGAAGTTCTTGCTGGCCACAGCCGGCATGCACAGCACGCGCTTGCAGGCGTCGGCCAGATCGATGTCGGTGACGTCGAAGGGCGGTACGAAAACCTGGCGGGTAGACACGTTGCGGGTCATCTTCGGCGGCTTGCCGAGGAGAACCTGCATTTCCATGTCGACCGCGTCGTTGCCGAAATGACGGTCGGAAACCACCAGGCGACCGTCGTCGGAGGCGGTGCCGACCACCGCGAACGGGCACCGCTCGCGCTCGCACAGGGCGCGGAAGACCTCGAGGTTTTCCGGAGCGATGGCGATGACGTAGCGCTCTTGCGATTCGTTCGACCAGATTTCCCGCGGGCTCATCCCCGGCTCTTCGATGTGCACCTCGCGCAACTCGAAGTGCGCGCCAAGACTGGCGGAATCGGCCAGCTCAGGGAAGGCATTGGAGAGGCCGCCGGCGCCCACGTCGTGAATGGCGAGAATGGGGTTGTCGCTACCCTTCTGCCAGCACGCGTCGATGACTTCCTGACAGCGGCGTTCGATTTCCGGATTGCCGCGCTGTACGGAAGCAAAGTCCAGATCGGCGGTGTTGGTGCCGGTCGCCATGGACGACGCGGCGCCGCCACCGAGGCCGATCAGCATGCCAGGCCCGCCCAGTTGGATCAGCAGGGTACCGGGGCCGAACTTGACCTTGAAGGACTGCTCGGCCTGAATGCAGCCAAGTCCACCGGCGATCATGATCGGCTTGTGATAGCCGCGCACTTCATCCTGCACGCTCTGCTGGAAGGTACGGAAGTAACCGGTCAGGTTGGGACGGCCGAATTCATTGTTGAAGGCCGCTGCACCCAGCGGACCTTCGATCATGATGTCGAGGGCCGAGGCGATGCGCTCGGGCTTGCCGTAGTGCTCCTCCCAGGCCTGCTCGAAGCCGGGGATCTCGAGATTCGACACCGAGAAGCCGGACAGGCCGGCCTTGGGCTTGGAGCCGCGGCCGGTGGCACCTTCGTCGCGAATCTCGCCGCCGGAGCCGGTGGACGCGCCCGGAAAGGGCGAGATGGCAGTCGGGTGGTTGTGGGTTTCGACCTTGGCGAGGATATGGGTCAGTTCCTCGCGGTACTGCCAGGCGCCGCTGGCGTCCGGGTAGAGCTTGTCGACCGTCGCGCCTTCGATCACCGAGGCGTTATCGGAATAGGCGACGACAGTGCCTTCCGGATGCGCCTTGTGGGTGTCGCGGATCATGCCGAAGAGGGTCTTCGCTTCCGGCCGGCCATCAATGACCCAATCGGCGTTGAAGATCTTGTGGCGACAGTGCTCGGAGTTCGCCTGGGCGAACATCATCAGCTCGACGTCGGTGGGGTTGCGACCAACGCGGGTGAAGTTGTCCACCAGGTAATCGATCTCGTCGTCCGACAGGGCCAGACCCAGCTCGCTGTTGGCGATCACCAGCGCATCGCGGCCACGGGCAAGGATATCCACCGTGGTCAGGGGCTGCGGGGCGTAGTGCTGGAACAGGGCGTGGGAAGCGTCGGGATTGTCGAGCACCGACTCGGTCATGCGGTCGTGGATTGCCGGCAGCACTGCCTCACGGTCGCGGGCGTCGAGACCACCACGCAGATCGAAACTCAGCGCAGTGCCGCGCTCGACGCGAACAATCTTGTCGAAGCCGCATTGGTGGGCGATGTCGGTGGCCTTTGACGACCAGGGCGAGATCGTACCCAGGCGCGGCGTCACCATCAGCGTGCCACCAGCCGGCGACGCACCTTCCGGATGCGCGCCCAGCAGGTCCACCAGGCGGGCCAGCTCGTCAGCAGACAGCGGTGCAGTGATTTCCGCGAAATACCAGTGCTCGACAGCCAGGCCCTTGAGACGGGGCAGGACTGTCTTGACCGAATCGGTCAGCCGGGCAAGACGGGAACTGGAAAGGGCGGGCGCACCGCGCAGCTTGAGGATTTCGGACATGGCAGGGATGGGCGTCGAGGGTGGCAAAACCCGGGTCGGACACGAAAAGGACTCGGGATTATACCCGAGCGCAAACCCTGCTCCGATCACGCTTTTCAAGTCAGCGGGCCAGAGCTCGAACACGCAGCCCGCCCGGCCGTGCCTCCGTCATTTATGGCAAACGCACCGGAAAGCGTTGCCAGGCACCATATTCAGGACAAACGTATGAGAGAATCAACGCACTTTAGCGTTTGCGCTCAGCCCCTGATGCCCCCCTCTCGTGCTCCATCAACCTCTCCGCTTTCCTCACGTGTCTTCTGGTTGATCACGCTGGTTTTCTGCGCCATCGAAGTCGGGATCCTGATTCAGGCGTACTGGCGGGATCAGGAGCAAAACCACCTGGCCGGGCAGGTTGCAATGGTGCATCAAGGTACGGCGATCACCTGGAACATGGCTGCCGACCCCATCCAGCCGGATACGCGCCACCGCTGGCTCGACTCCGTCCTGCGCGCACTGCGCAGCGGTGGAACCGTGATGACGCTGGAAAACACCCAGGTTTACCTGCCCCCGGTGGACGGCGCCGAAGCCCGCCAGGCGCTCACCGAGATCCTCGCCCGATGGGGTAGCTTTAACCGACTCGAAACCCTCGGCCCGAACTCGCAGGCGGCAAACCACGAACTTCGGGCTCTTGCTCCGGCCATGACCGAACTCGGCAGCCAGCTGACCAGGCAAAGGGACGATGCCGCCCGGGCCGCCACCTGGGCAGTACCGACAAAATCGCCGACGCCAATCGCGCCGCCTGCCGGATGCTCGGACGCCCACGCAAGAGCCTGCGTGGCAAGCGCCTCGACGAAATCCTCACCGAAAACGACGGCGTGTGGACCGGCGAGCGGCCGGACGGCATGCCCATCGCCGTCGAACGCATTCCCGGCACCATCGAAGGCTACAAGGGCCCGTTGCGCATCATGACGCTCCTCGACGTGACGGCACGCCACCTGACCGCCGAATGCCTGCAACACCTGGCCCACCACGATTCGCTTACCGGCCTGCCGAACCGCAGCTTCCTGGAAAGTCATTTCAGGAAGGAACTCACTCTCAGCCAGGAAACCGGCACGATCCTCGGCGTGGCGGTAATCGACCTGGACGGTTTCAAACCGGTTAACGACACCTACGGACACGCAGTGGGCGATGCGCTTCTCGTACAGATCGGCCAGCGCCTGGGCACCGCCCTGCGCATCAGCGACGTAATCGCCCGAACGGGCGGCGACGAATTCGTCGGTGTATTTCCGGACGTCAACAATCGTGACAGCCTGTCCTTTCTGGGCGAGCGCCTGCTCGGCGTGTTCGCCCACCCCTTCGAGATCCGGGAACACACGATCACCATGAGCGGCAGCATCGGTCTGGCCATCGCTCCCGAGGACGGCGCTGACCAGGACAGCCTGCTGCGCGCCGCCGATGCTGCCATGTACCGGGCCAAGCAGGCTGGCAAGCGCGGCATGCAGCTATCTGCGGTCGACACCCGCGGACGGGCGGCCTGAGGCCGGCAGGCAATCAATCGGTTAAAATGTCGGGCTTTGCTGCATCAGGCCTACTTTGCGTCCCTCCCCCCTGCCCGACTTTCCCCCATCGCCGGAGCCTTCTGGATCAACGGCGCTCCCACGTCTGTGGGCGGCGCTGCCCGCGCTGCTGCTGATCGCCCTCGCAGCAACGCTGGCACCTGGCGGACGCAACCAGGAGATTTTCATCATCCTGAACGACGCCGCCGCCGGCTGGCTGTCGCCGACACTCTGGTCGGCCATCACGCTGGGCGGATCGGTCACTGGAACAATCGCCCTCTTCGCACCTACCCTCAAGACACAAGCCCGCTGGCTGGCCTCCGCCTTCCTCGCGGCACCCTTTGCCATCCTTTTCAGCGAGGGCGGCAAGCGCTACTTTGACGTGATGCGCCCGGCCGGCGTGCTGCAACCAGAGAGCTTCACCCTCATCGGCCAGAAGCTCTACCTGCATGCCTTCCCGTCCGGCCATGCCACCACGGCCTTCCTCGCCGCAGCCGTTGTCATCCTCGCCTGGCCGAAGGCGGCCACTCGCGGTCGGGCAGCCACTGCGCTCCTCGGCGCTGCCGCTCTGGTAGCCTTCTCGCGCATCGCCGTCGGTGCCCACTGGCCACTCGACGTACTCACTGGCGCGGCCGGTGGGTGGCTGGCCGGAGTGCTCGGCACCTGGCTATCGGCACGCCTGCGCTTCTGGCAGAAGCCCGGCGGCGTTCGCGCCATGGCGGCAGTTTCGCTCGCGGTAAGCCTGGCCCTGTTATTCCTGGACCTGGGCTATCCCCTCGCCCACATTTACCAGATCGGCCTCGCCGCCTGGGGGATCGGCGGCGCCGCAGCCGCCCTCATGAAAACCCCGGAAGAATACGCATGAACCTCAAACGCCTACTCGCCCTTGCCGTATCGGCCGGCCTTCTCGTCTGGCTGATGGCAGACGGACGCTGGCGCGGCCTCAGCGAAGTATTCGCCCGGCTCGACGCACTCACGCTGGGCCTCTCGGCCGCCGGCTTCGCGCTGTCATACGGGCTGCGTGCGCTGCGCATCTTCGACGAATTTCGCAACCAGGCCGGCGGGCGCTTCGGCACCTGCCTGCGCATCGTGCTGATCCATAACGCGATGATCAATGTGGTGCCCTTCCGCGGCGGCGAGGCAGCCTTCCCGCTGCTGCTGCGCCAGAATTTCGGCGTTCCCGTGCCGCGCGCCATCGCCTCATTGTTCTGGTTCCGCCTGCAGGACGCCTTCGTGGTAATGGCGCTGGCCGCTATCGTGTGGCCGGGCGTGCATCCGGTCCTCAAGGCAGCAGCCGTCACTGGCGTGGTTCTCATGGCCTGGTGGCTGCCGCGCTGGGCGCGCGCGCCGCACAACTGGGCCGAGGGCAAGGCCTTCACCGCCAAGCTCGCCAAGGTGCGTGACGCCTTTGCCGAAAGCACCCGCCACGCCCGCTACGGCTGGGTATGGACCATCGCCAACTGGACGGTGAAGCTCGCCGCCCAGGCCTGCCTGCTGGCCGCGCTGATCCCTGCCGCCCTGGCCGTTGGCGCCGCCGGTGCCCTCGGTGCCGAGCTCGCCGCCATCCTGCCCATCCAGGGCGTTGCCGGGTTCGGCACCTACGAAGCCGGCGCTGCCGCCGCGCTGCTGCCTAACGGCATTCCGCTGGCCATCGGCCTGCAGGCTGCCCTGGCCCTACACCTTTTTGTCATTGCCTGCTCGGTCACCTCCGGCGCCATCGCCTGGCTTTTCCCGGCCGCCAGGGTGCACGAAACGACCGATCACGCAGCGTCCGACATACAATCCGCCTCGTCCGCCACCGACGGGGCGCAAACCAGATCCACAGCCGAATAAGCCATCATGACCGAATCCGCCCAGCTCACATCGCTTCCCCCGGCCACGCCGGACATCCCGGCCGATCTGCCTCCTCATCGCCTGTCGGTGGTTGTCCCGCTGTACAACGAGGAAGACAACGTTGACCCGCTCCTCGAACGCGTCCACCTCGCCCTCAACCCCTACCCCTACCCGTGGGAAGTGGTGATCGTCGATGACGGCTCGTCCGACAACACCGTGCCCAATCTCGAGAAAGCCGCCAAGCGCTACGGTCCGCACGTGCGCATCGTGGCCTTGATGCGCAACTTCAAGCAGACCGCCGCCATGCAGGCCGGCCTCGACGCGGCGCGCGGCGACGTAATCGTCACCATGGACGGCGACCTGCAGAATGACCCTATCGACATTCCCCGCATGGTTGGCCGCCTGCTGCGCGAAGACCTCGACCTGGTCGCCGGCTGGCGCCGCAACCGCAAGGACGGGATGATCCTGCGCAAGATCCCGTCGAAGATCGCCAACCGCCTGATCGCCCGCATCACCGGCGTGCACCTGCAGGACTACGGCTGCTCGCTGAAGGCCTTCCGCGCCAGCGCCATCAAGAACGTGCGCCTGTACGGCGAGATGCACCGCTTCATTCCAGCCTGGCTGGCCACCGTCACCACGCCGCGCAAGATCGCCCAGGAAGAGGTCACTCACCACGCACGCATGTTCGGGGAGTCCAAGTACGGCATTTCGCGCACCTTCCGGGTCATCCTCGATCTGATCTTCGTTTACTTCTTCATGCGCTTCCGCACCCGTCCGGGCCACTTCTTCGGCGGTATCGGCCTCGCCCTCGGGGCGCTGGGCATGCTCATCCTGACTTATCTGACCGGCCTCAAGATTTTCACCGGCGCCTCCATCGGCACCCGGCCGCTGTTCTTCGGCGGCTTCTTCCTGATCATCGCCGGCGTGCAGATGGTGACTTCCGGCGTGCTCGCCGAACTGCTCACCCGGGTGTATTTCGAATCCGGCAACAGTCAGGCCTACGTGGCCCGCGAAACTGCGGCGCTGGATGACGGCCAGGGCTGGCACGCTGGCGACGCCAAGTAAGTCGGGCGCCTCATGAACGGATTTCAGTCTGCCGACGGGCGGCTCGCAGGAACGCTGCTCGGCCGCCTGATCCTCATCCTGCCCCTCTTCGCCTTTTTGTTCCGGCTGGGCGGTGCGCCGCTGTTCGATGTGGATGAAGGAGCCTTCTCCGAAGCCACCCGCGAGATGTTCGAGCGGGGAGACTTCCTGTTCACCTACCTCAACGGCGCACCGCGCTTCGACAAGCCCATCCTGATTTACTGGCTGCAGTCTGTCGGCTACCTGATCTTCGGCCCCACCGAGTGGGCCTTCCGCCTGCCCTCGGCGCTGGCCGCCATCGTGTGGAGTTACGCCACCTACTTCTTCGCCCGCCAACGCGTTGGTGCGGACGCGGCGCTGATCGCTCTGGCGGTGGCGTGCACGGCGCTCGGCCCCTTCGCCATCGGCCGCGCCGCCACGGCCGACGGGCTGCTCAACTGCCTGCTCGCCCTCACGCTGTTCGACGTCTGGCGCCATCTGGAAAGCGGCCGACGCGCGCCGCTGCTGCGCGCCTTCGTGTGGATCGGGCTCGGCGCGCTGACCAAGGGCCCGGTGGCCCTGATCGTGCCGGGCACCGTCAGCCTGCTTTACTGCGCCAGCCGTGGTGAATGGAAAACCTGGCTGCGAACGGTCTTCAACCCGCCCGGTCTGCTCATCCTGATCGCCATCGTCGCCCCCTGGTATGCCTACGCTTACCACCTCCACGGTCAGGATTTCATCAACGGCTTCATCATGAAACACAACGTCCAGCGTTTCTCGGGATCGCTGGAAGGCCACGGCGGCAGCGCCTTCTATTACCTGATTGCCGTGCCCTTGCTGCTCTTGCCGTGGAGCGGGCTGTTTGTCGTTGCCCTCACCAAACTGCGCACCGGCCTGAGCGACCCGCTGCAGCGCTTCCTGTGGATCTGGTTCGGCTTCGTGCTGGCCTTCTTCTCGCTGTCCGGCACCAAGCTGCCGCATTACGTGCTGTATGGCTGCACGCCACTCTTCATCCTGATCGGCATTCACGCCGGCAACGCCCGCCGGGCCTGGCCGCACCTCATCCTGCCGGGGCTGCTCTTGGTACTCTTCGCGGTGCTGCCCAACCTGTTCGACGCGCTGGCCCGCAGCACGCTGGGCGACGGTTTCTACCGGGCCCAGCTCGGGCGCGCCCTCGAAGTGGCCGACAGCACCTACATTGGCGCCACCGTTGGCGGGCTCATGGTGTGGCTGGCTTACGTGTTCTTCCCGCGGATATCGCTGATCAAGCGGCTCGTCGCGACCGCCATCATCCAGGTCGGCCTGCTGGCCGGCGTTGTCGTGCCTTACGCCGGCGACCTCGCCCAGGGCCCGGTAAAGCGCGCCGGTCTCAAGGCCGCGGAAGTCGGAGGCGAGGTGCTTTTCTGGCGCTTCACCACGGCACCGAGCTTCAGCGTCTATCGGCAAGCCGTCACCCTCAAGGGTGATCCACAAGCCGGCCAGATGGCCCTGACCCGCACCGACCGCCTGCCGCCCGACGCTCCCGTCGACTACCTGTTCCGCGAAGGCGGCGTCGCATTGATAAAAGTGAAACCGTGACCGACCATCGCTCCTGCGCCGCCACGCTGGCCGTCGTCGCCGCCATCCTGACCGCCTACCGGCTGTGGGTCATCAACCACCTGGGCATCGACCTTTACGTAGACGAGGCCTATTACTGGGGCTGGTCGCAAAACCTCGACTGGGGTTACTTCTCCAAGCCGCCAGTCATCGCCGCGCTGATCGCCGCCAGCACGGCCATCTTTGGCAACGGCATCATCGCCATCAAACTGCCGTCCCTGCTCATCTACCCGGCGACCGCCGCCGTGCTGTACCTCCTCGGCAAGCGCCTCTATGCCGAGCGGGTCGGCTTCTGGGCCGGGCTGGGTTTCATGTCGATGCCGCTGGTGTCGGCCCTCGGGCTGTTCGTATCCACCGATGCGCCGCTGCTGCTGTGCTGGGCGCTGGCCCTGCTCTTCCTGCTGCGGGCGCTCGACCGCGACGGCTGGCGCGACTGGCTGGCCTGCGGTGCGGCCATCGGCGTCGGCCTGATGTCCAAGTACACCATGGCCGCCTTCCTGCCCTCGGCCCTGCTGCTGCTCGCCCTCGATCCGCAACACCGGCGCTGGCTGGCCCGGCCGCAGCCGTGGGTGGCAGTGTTACTGGCCTTCGCCATCCTCAGCCCCAACCTGTACTGGAACTGGACTCACGACTTCCCCACCTTCCGCCACACCGCCGACATCACGCGCGTCGGCCACGGCGAGCGCGGCTGGCATCCGGCCCAGTTGGGTGAATTCATCGGCGCCCAATGGCTATCCCTCGGCCCGGTACTCGGCATCCTGCTGATCTGGGCGCTGCTCAAGGCACCCCGGCTGTGGCGCCAACCGGCCCATCGCACGCTGCTGATCTTCATCGTGCCGCTGCTGCTGCTGGTCAGCGCCCAGGCCCTCACCGGCCGGGCCAACGGCAACTGGGCCGCACCGATCTTC
>APMI01012890.1_pt1 | contig 16079 bp, 8 predicted proteins | sample 667938 | NCBI WGS metagenome assembly APMI01 (sample SAMN01084076, study PRJNA167559) | wastewater metagenome | biome: Wastewater | place: Denmark: Ejby Moelle, Odense | collected 2011-11-28 | reverse complement strand
ACCTGTTTGCCATCCTTAAAAATAACAAGGGTGGGAATGGCCTGTATGCCAAATTGCCTTGCCAGCAGACCGTTTTTATCTATATCTACTTTTCCCACTTTTATTTTACCGGTGGTTTGCGATGCAATTTCGTCGATAACCGGGGCCATGGCTTTACAAGGCATGCACCAGGTAGCCCAAAAATCGACCAGCACAACCCCTGTTGCGATTTGCTCGTTGAAATTATCGGTGGTGAGTGTTACAATATTTTCGTCAGCAGCATTCGATTTGCATGAAATTATGCCCAGAGCTACTGACACGACTAACAAAACCAGGTATATGCTCTTTTTCATTTCCGTACTTTTTATTTGGGTTAAACGATTGATTGTTTCTACTTTAAAGTAACCTGCGTAATACCCGATCCGCCGGTTTCGAGCGATGCATCTTCGTAGTGTTTTACTTCTGGTATCTGCGACAGGTAACTGCGGATGATGCTTCGTAACACCCCGTTGCCCTTACCATGCAGTATGCTGACTTCCGAAACATGGAGCATAATGGCTTCATCGATATACTTTTGGATGATGGCTTCGGTTTCGTCGGCCCGTTTTCCTCTTACATCAATGGTAATACGGAAATTGGCCATACGTGCATTCATATCATTAACCATGTTCTGGTACGAAACGCCGCGGTTCACGGCCTTTCGGGCGGGAGCTTTGCCCGAAACTACTTCCAGATTCCTGATTTTGGCCTTTACCATTACTGTATTAAATGCAACGGTAGCATCCTTGCCATGTATTTCAATTACTTCGCCCGATTCGTGCTGGCCTTTCATCCGAACGCGGCTGCCTATCACCAATGGTTTGCCGGGTTCGGCTTTCAATGGTTCAACTTCCGGTTCAGGTTCCGTTTCGCTAATAATTTCTGTGGCAGGCTGCTCAATTATTTTTGTTTCTAAAACTTTGATTTCGGACCGGAGTTGTTTGGTGCGTGCAGCATCAGCCTGCGATTGTTTTATTTCGCGGATGGTTTTTTCAATGAGCTGGTTCGACCGGTTCAGGATGGATTTAGCCTCAAGGTTAGCCTTTTCAATAATTTCTTTTTTGTTTTTATCCAGTTCTTCCTTTAACGAAGTATATCGCTGAATAAGCCCGGCAAGCATTTCGTCAGCTTGCTGCAGTTGTTTTTCTTTGCGGCTGAGTTCCAGTTTCTCGGCTTCCAGGTCCTGCATTTGTTTATCGAAATCGAGTTTGGCATGTCCTACTTTTTCCCCGGCTTTTTCGAGTACCTCTTTCGGAAATGAAATGTTGAGCGCAATTTCGAAAGCAAACGAGCTTCCGGGCCTTCCAGTTTTCAGGGTGAAAAGCGGTTTCATGTTTTTGGTGTCGTACAGCATAGCGCCGTTTACAAAACCGATGTGGTTCGAGGCAAGCAATTTTAGGTTGGCGTAATGCGTGGTAACCACACCCCAGGCCTTTTTGTCATTCAGGGTTTCGAGCACGGCCTCGGCAATAGCGCCGCCCGACTGTGGTTCGGTACCAGCACCAAATTCATCAATCAGGAACAGGGTTGCCGGGTTGGCAACCTGAAGCAGGTTTTTGATATTGTACAGGTGGCTGCTGTATGTACTCAAATCGTTTTCAATCGACTGCTGGTCGCCGATATCTATAAAAAGGTGATCGAAAATTCCAGCTTCCGAAGTATCAAGTACCGGGATCAACAGTCCACACTGAAGCATATATTGCAGCAGGCCTGTGGTTTTAAGCAGTACCGATTTGCCGCCGGCATTTGGCCCCGAAATTATAAGTATCCTGTTATTTTCGTCCAGCGAAATATCAGAAGGTACAATATCGCGTTTCTGTTTTTTTAGCGAAAGCATCAGCAACGGATGTCGTGCCTGCAGCCAGCTGAACGATTGTCTGTTGTGCAGTATTGGTTTCAGCGATCCTGTTTCGATGGCAAGCAAGGCTTTGGCACGCAGAAAATCGAGATGTCCCAGGAAATCAAGAGATTCTTTCAGTAGTTCAACATAAGGGCGAAGGTCATCTGCCAATTCAATCAGGATTTTAACAATTTCGCGACGCTCGGCCAATTCGAGTTCCCTGATGCTGTTGCGCAGTTCGAAAACCTCGGTAGGCTCGATGTACGAAGTTTGGCCCGTGGCTGATTCGTCGATAATTACACCGCTGATTTTACGTTTGTTCGATGCATTTACAGGAATAACAGCATGCCCGTCGCGCATCACAATTTCAGTTTCGGCCGGAACATATTTGTCGAGTTTAGCCTGGGTGAGCGCCTGTGCAATTTTTTTATCAATCATGTGTACCAGCCGCGACAAGCTTTTCCTGATATCGAGCAGTGCAGGCGAAGCATTATCGCGTACATTACCTTCCATATCAATAACCCGGTTGATACCGGCAACGATTGACGGTTCTGTAACCTGGCCTGCAAGTAAACTATGCATGTACGGAAAAGTCAGGGGAGATGTTTCGGAAATAAAATGGATACAACTGGTATAGCTGATGTAGGACGACCGCAGAAGCACCAATGTTTCGGTAGCCATAAAAGTTCCCGGCACCAGGATATGGGTGAGTTCCTCATCAAGGTTATGGTACTCCGAAGCCGGATAGCCAAAAACGGTAACCAGCAGGGTACGGAATTCATCTGTAATACTGAGCTGGTTATTTAAAGTTTCAGGCTGGTTGCTAAACGCTATTGCAGCAACCCGCGCTTTGCCGCCTTCGCCCAGGCAATAGCCAGTAAGCATCTGCCGGATGACATTAAAACCAGTTTTCTCTTCGAAAGTAGCGGGTAAAATCACGATGTTTTTTTTGCAAAAATAGATAAAATCGGCCTGGGGAATGTACCTGTTTATGATACGTGCTTTTTATACCTCCATGCAAAATACAACAGTACCGTTATAGCCAGCAACGAAGCAATGGTTCCGTAAGTGGAAAATGGTGTTTGCTTTTTTGCAAATCCTTCCAGCGGGCTTACATCGCCCACATTCATATAAGCTGCCCAATAGTGAGGGTGCGAGGTAAGTTTGTCGCAGTTATCGAGATACTCAATTTTTGCCAGGCGCAGGGCTTCGTGCCGGGGTTTGCCCTGTGCGATATATTTGTAGAAATAGTCCATTAATTTCACCCCCGATCGGTCTTCAACAGCCCAGGCGGTCATAATAATTCCGGGTACACCTGCGTAAAAGAAATCGCGCGAAAGGCTCATGATTCCTTCACCTTTCCTCATCTTTCCTGAGCCGGTATTACATGCACTGAGTACAGCCATATCGGCCTTTAGTTCCATATTGATCAGTTCGGAAGCATTCAACATGCCATCATCAATGGTGTCGCCTTTAGCCCTGAAGAATATAAGTTTGGAATATAAAGGGTTTTCGTTGTTGATAAGCGTGTGCATGGCCAGATGTAATACCCTGTAATTGCGCGCGTTTTGTTTAAATGCGGTCTCGGTAGCCTCGTTGCCCGTGAAAGATTTTACATTAAAATATTCGCTCAGGCTTTTAATTTCTTCCTTGGTATTGGTCAGGTTGGCAAGGGTGTTACGTAGCAGTTTCCCGTTTTCATCCTTCTGGTTCAGAACTTCATTGGACTCATTATATGCTGGGCCAAATGCAAGTATCCGGCTGTTTTTATTCGTTTTGCGAATGCTCATTTCATCGAAGAAAGTGGTTGCTGATGGGGCATAGGCGATTGCCGATTCGCGAATGAGGTAAGGCAGTTTCCGGTAGGTTGGCTTGTTGGTATCGGGCAGCCTGGTAAGCAGCACATCGAATGAAAGGTATCCCAGTTCGGCATCAGGTATAAGTATCAGTTCTTTCCCTTTAATAATCGGCTCAATAGGTTGCAACAGTTGTTTATAAACTGAATAGGATGCAAAAACAAATGTCTTGAAATCAGCAGCCGTGTAATTGTTGAATTCTTTTCCGGTTAGCTGGTCTCTGAGCGTAGCCATATTCCCTGCAAATGATTTATCGATAGGGGAGGTTACAAGTTTTTTGTCGCGGGCAGTTATTGCAAAAATGTATAAGGTCGAGTCGGCTAATGTAAACTCAATCATGGCTTGTCCTGGCGAAAGTTTTTTCTGTATGTCGGCAATGGAAATTACCGAATTATCGTATTTGAGGTTGTAATATGCGGGGTAATTTTTTTCGATTGATTTAATGAGTTCATCCTGTTTACGGTTCAGGTCAAAAAGCCTGCTGTTCCACATTTTAATTTTTGTTTCGTCCGGATCGGGCAGTAATTTCTGATCGTGAATCTGTTTATTGTAGAAATAGATTTCTGATTTCAGGCTGGCGTCCTGGTTCAGCAGGTTTTCGGGGATGCGTCCGATATTGCGTGCTTCCTTGTCGCGCAGGTGCGACAACAATACAGCTGATTTCCCTTTTTCGCACAGGCTGAAAGCTTCATCCATGGCCTCGGGGCGTTTGGTTTTGTTATACAGTGCCACCTGTGCCAGCAGTGCGTTCGAAAATGTGGTTTTTTCGTTCTCGGAAATAAACAATTTGCTGTTTTCGTCCTGGTAGGTTGAGCGCAGCATTTCAACCATTTTCAGGGCAAGGTTAAAAGTGGTTATGCTGTTCTTGAGTAAATCGGTACGTGTTGAGTCCGAAAGGTAGAGCCTGAGCAGTGCTGTGGCTTTGCTGATAAGCGGGTTTAAAAGGTTCTCGTTCAGGTTTTCGGCTGAAATGGCAGGGTTATCAGTAATGTTTTGCGAAGTAAATCCCGGGAAACCGGCTATCAGTGAAAACTGCATATACCGCAGGCTTTTGTTGTAATCGTTTACCCGGTCGTAATACCGGCCTATGTAATTATATGCGGTTGATACATCGATGTTAACATTCCCAAATGCTTTCTTATAGAGTTCCAGTGATTTATTGAGGTACACAATTGCTTTTTTATCACCAACATCTGATAAAAAATCGCCATATCTCAAATAGGTTAGTGCCGTTTCCGAATTTTCTTCGCCGTACATTTCAATACTTTTGGCCAATGCCTGTTTATAGTAAAGGTCGGCCATGGTTTTATCATTCATCCGGAAGTATACATTTGCCAGCCCTCTTAAAATTTTCACCGAGTTTGTCAGTTTGGTTCCGATGGATAATCCTTTGGAATAATAGCTTATAGCCGTGGTATAATTCCCTTTTTTTTCTGCTATAAATCCCATGTTATTGTACAGGGTCAGCAAGTCAGCCTGGTTTCCGGGTGTTTTCTCCAGTATTATTTCCAGGGATTTGTCGAGATAGCTTTGGGCTTTTTCGTAATCGGCAGTATAAATATACGTTACTCCCATATTGAGAAAAAGTGACCCTGCCAATATGGTATTGGATTGATTTTGTGAGATATAAAAAATTTCAGCTTTTTTCAGGTACTCGATAGCTTTCAGGTCATTACGGATAAGCTGGTAAAATCTTCCCATATTCACATACAACGAGGCCAGTTTAGGATCGTTGGGCTGAAGCACTTCCTGGTTAACTTTCAGCGATTTTAAGAAATACTGCTCAGCTTTTTCGTAGTTGCTGGTCATGGAATATACAATCCCGATGTTTTGCAATGAACTTGCATAATTCGAACTTTTTACCCGGTTTGCCTGCTGGTAAGTTTCAATTGCTTTCTGGTATTCGCCCAGGGCTTCTTCGAAACGGTTCTGGTACAGGAACACAGTTCCCATACCATTGTACGACAACGCCAGCCCGGTATCGGGTACTGACAAACGGCTTAAGTAAGTCCGGATGTTACGGTTGAAAAGCGCTGCAGCCTCGGCAAATTGCCGCTTATCGGAATATAGTAAGGCCTTTTTATGGATAAGCCCGTTATACAGGTTTCCGGCTGTATCAATTTTGGTCACAGCCAGGGCAAGCGATTGATCCGTAAGTTGCATGGCCTGGTCAAGGTCGCCTTTAGACCTGAAACAATCAATCATGCCTGAAATGCTCTCAACCCATGTAGCGTATTGTTTATTTTTCAGGTTATAATCAACGGATTTTCTGAAAAAAATGACAGCTGAATCGTAACTTCCCCGGTTTTTTAATTGTTCGGCAAATACTTGATCCGACAGATGTTGCTTTTGTGAACTATCTTTTGCAGAGTTATTACATGCAACCAGAACTACAAGTAATGAGAACAATAGAAACCGTAAGCAAAATAATGCCGGAGGCCTTTTCATAGGGCAAAATTTTGTGTGTATGTATGGGAGTTGATCGTGATTTGTGGTGGTAGGACAAAGATAACACAAAGTTGCCGGTAAGGCATAAAAAAAAGGAGCGTTTAGCTCCTTTTTTATGAACTATAAACGGTTAATAATTATTCAGCTTTGAGTAGGCGGATTGTGTTGTTATATTCCGATGTTTTTGCCTGTATCCGAACTTTACAGATGTAATAACCTTTTGCAAGTTGCGATGCTTCGAGGGTATATTCCTGGTAGCCTGCATTCAGTTGTCCGGTTGAAATCCGTTTTACTAATTGCCCGTTGGTGCCATAAACCTCGATGGTTGCATTGCCTGACTCGGGCGCATAGATGTTTAGTTTTGTCGAATTTTTAAACGGATTGGGGTAGTTGCTCAGCTTGAGCGAAGGTTTCCCAAATTTAATGAGCGGCGATGCAAAGTTGAGTTTGCTTTCGTTCTGGATAGCTGCATTTACAAGGCTTGTATTCTTGTCCATATTGAGGGTAGCCGTCATTCCTTCGCCAAAAGCAGAGGTGCTGGTACCGTGTATTGTAATAAAAGCTTCACCGGCGTTGAAATTAACAGGCTGGGTATTTGGATCACCCCATATTACCCTGATCTGGCCGTTTTCAATATTGTATTCGTATCCTGTGCCCTTAAATTCGACTGACTCAATATCGAGCAGTTCCGACGGATAGTTGATGATTAAACCTGCGCCTGTAATGGACAGCGGGTTACGGGTAATGATTTCGGTGGAAAACGATTCGCCGCTGCTTACCGAAATTTCACCTTCCTGTGCAACCGGGACTGCCGGGGTTGTATTAGCCGTTGGAACAAAAGTACCTCCAACATCACCAGAACAGGTTCCGCCAATACCTTTGGGATTGTATTCGGTACCTTTCATATTTGTTAAGGTAATGCTTTTTATTTCAAACCTCCATGGATCAACCGGGAAAGGTTTCCTCAGTAGCAGGTTTTTCAGAAAAAGAGTATAGTCCTGCCAGTTCACACTGCCCGATCCGTTAACATCGGAAGCCAGCATCTGCAGCGGTGTAAATTCGAGTCTGCCCGCCAGGTGCAAAAACAATAGCATAGCATCGTAATAAGTTGCGCCTTTGCTTGCAATGTTGGTTGTTCCTGTAATCGTGTAATTACCGGCAGCCAGGTTAGTGAATGTATAAATTCCATCGGCCCCCGTTTTATAAGTCAGCATTGAATTATTATCAATATTTTTAAGTGTTACCATAACATAACCTATAGGCCTGGCCGAATCGCCCTGGTAAAGAGCCTGTCCGCGAAGTTCTGCTGCTTTAAGAGTCTGAACTGAAACTAATGCTAACATAAGAAGCATTACGAAGGTAATTTTGTTTTTCATGGCGTTTTTCTTTAGTTGTAATTTTTTTTGGTTTTTGGATTTATGTAAATTTTTCTGAAGGTATGTGTCCGAGTAATCAGGTTAACTTACATACATAAAGTGACACTCCTCCTTTATACGTTACATGTCTTAATCCATGATTTCAAAAAAGGTAATATGAGTTTCGAAAAATATTTACTAATCAAATGTAAATTTGTGCCATCTTTGCAATAGAAATTGCCGGAAAGTGTTGTTGTTTTTGCAATTTTTGCCTAAGTGGATGTAAAATGTTGATAAGTTTAAATTGGTCTAATGAATTGAAAAACAGAGGTTAAGAAAAAAGTTTCAAAAAATATTGAAAAAAACTTTCGAAATGGTATTACCTTTTTTTAAAATCTGGATAATATAGCAAGTGATGATACATTATTCTGATGAAGCCATACAGGAAGGATTGAGGTTAAGGAGTGATTACATCATTAATTTCATCTACAAAGAGTATTTTCCACTGATCAGATTTCTGGTTACCGAGAATGGAGGGTCAGGTGAGGATGCTGAGGATGTATTTCAGGACGGGATTATCATCATTTATAATAAAATTAGCCTGAACCAATTAAAACTTACCAGTTCTTTTAAAACCTACATGTACTCTGTTTGCCGAAACCTCTGGCTGCAAAAGCTTAACAAGCGCAAAGCCATATTCGATAAACTCACCGATGTAGAAGAGTATATTGATCTGCCAAAAGACATGCTCCAGGAAGCAAGTTTAGAAGAGGCCGAATTGCACAGGATTATTCAGATACATTTTCTGTCGTTAGCTGATGACTGCCAGAAACTGTTGCGGTTATTTACCAAGAATATTCCTTTGCGGGAGATTGCTTCGATGCTTGGATATAAAACTGAAAAGTATGCCAAAACCAGGAAGTATCTTTGTAAAGAAGAGTTGAAAAAACGCATTGCTAGTGATCCACGAAGTCAAAAAATAATCAAAAATGACAACTAATTTCAAACACTCCGCCAGCATTGAGCAATACCTTGCCAATGAAATGACTGCCACCGAGAGAAACGCATTCAAAAAGGAGCTAAGCTCAAATCCGGGATTGGCCGAAGAGCTAAAACTTTCACAATTGATTGATTCAGCTATTGAAAGGGAAGATATTGTTGATTTGAGGAGCAAACTCATTGCTGTTATCAACGCAAACCGCGCAACGCGTTCCGAAGTGACGGTAGTGCGTATGCATACCCGCAAGTGGTGGTATGCTGCGGCTTCGTTACTGGTATTGTGCGCTGTTGCTGCTACGATGTACCTGCAAACCAGTCGGAATGTTTCGAATGATGCACTTTTCTCACAGTATTATAATTCCGATAATATTGTAGACCAAACACGTGGTGATCAGAATATACTTGAGGCTGTTATCAAATTCCAGCAAAAGGATTTTGCAACCGCATCTGTTCTGTTCAAAAACATCCTGAATAAGGACAATTCGAATATAGCCGTTTGGTTTTACTACGGAATTTCGAACATCGAAACTAAAAACTACGAGAACTCTATCAAGGCTTTCAATACCATTATCAACCAAAACGATAACCTGTATATTGAACATGCCGAATGGTACCTCGGACTTTGTTATCTGAAAAATAATCAGAAGGAAAAAGCCATCGACCAGTTTATGGTAGTAGCTTCAAACCCCGATAATTTCCACAGACAGGAAGCCAAAAATATTTTAGAGAAATTGCAGCTCAATTAATTACTTTCCCACAGCCCGTAAACCCAAAAAACCGGTTCCCGCCGGTTTTTTTTGTGCTTGCCGGCACCTGGTTGTTTCAAAAAAATAACCCTGGTTTTAGTACACAGGGTTATTTCTATATGTGTTGGTATGGCAGGTATTACTTGAGCAATTGCTCGGAGCCCAGCAATAAATCGATATACTGCCCGCGTTTGTAAACAAACGGGTCTTTCAGTTCTTTTTTCGAGAGCTTACCTTTAAAATCGGAGATGGAGGTATAGTTTTTCGATTCCATCCAGGCTTCAATTTCACCAAGCATGGTAGCAATGTACTCAGGCTTGTTTTTGTAAAGCGTACTAACCACCTGCACGCAATCGGCACCGGCAAGCAGCATTTTTATCACGTCTTTGCCCTGGTATATCCCGGTGTTGGCACAAACCTTTGTTTTTACATTACCATACAGCAAACCGGCATAACGCAACGCCAGCCTGTAATCGCCTTCATGGCTGAGGTAGAAAGGTGCAACATGTTTAACATCCTGCACGTTAATTTCAGGCTCAAACATACGGTTAAAAATTACAACTCCGTTTACGCCGGCTTTATCGAGACGTGAGATAAAATTGAGCGGGTTCGAATAAAATACACTCAACTTTACACTTACCGGAATCGTTATTTTTGATTTGATGGTTTTCACCAGGTCGAGGTGTACGTCTTCGATGGAGTGTCCGTCGGCTTCAAAATCGCCAGGTACAAAATAAAAGTTCAGTTCAAGTCCGTCGACACCCGTTTTTTCAATCAGCCGGGCATATTCAATCCAGGTGTTGTCGTACAGGCAGTTGAGGCTGGCAATAACCGGTATACCCAGTGTTTCTTTAGCTTTGCGCAGATTCACCAGGTGTGCCTCCGGACCAGCAAACTGAAGCTTGGGATACAGGCTTGTCATTTCAGCATGCAGGCCGCCCATCGAATTCAACTGATCATCAAATTGAGCCCCTTCGAGGTTAATCTGCTCTTCGAACAAGGTTTTATACACCACGGCAGCTGCCCCGGCTTCTTCGAGTTTTTTCAGCATACTTAGGTCCGACGACATGCTGCTTGCACCGGCAATGATCGGATTTTTAAGCTCAATTCCCATGTAATTTGTGGCAAGGTTGATCATATTGTTTCCCCCTAAGTTTTAATAGTATTAATTAATTATTTGTTTGGTTTTCTGTTTCAAAGCGGAAAATTAATAAATTTTTCAGATATAAGTATTGATATACTTAATTTTTTTACTGCTGCTAAATTCCGGACTGGCTTACTGTTATAGAGTTAAACCGTTGATTATGAAAAATGTTCTAATCTATAATCATTTTAAATTAGCCGAATATACTTAATTTTTTAGATTTACTACCGCGCAATTCCTTATAAAAAAGTAATTTTGCACCGCTTTTGTGAGAAATGCAGAATTCAATTATACCTTAGTCAATAATCTAATAACCAAACATATGAGTGAAAAAAAGAAGTATGTAACCTGTGACGGAAATTATGCTGCTGCGCACATAGCATATATGTTCAGCGAAGTGGCTGCCATATACCCGATCACACCATCATCTACCATGGCAGAATATGTTGATGAATGGGCTGCCTATGGCCGTAAGAACATTTTTGGCGAAACCGTACGCGTTGTTGAAATGCAAAGCGAAGGCGGTGCTGCCGGTGCGGTACATGGTTCATTGCAGGCTGGTGCGCTTACAACTACCTATACTGCATCGCAGGGATTATTGTTAATGATACCTAACATGTATAAAATGGCTGGTGAATTATTACCGGCTGTTTTTCACGTTTCAGCTCGTAGCCTTGCTGCACAGGCTCTTTCAATTTTTGGAGATCATAGCGACATTTATTCAACCCGCCAGACCGGTTTTGCTATGCTTGCAACCGGCAGCGTACAGGAAATAATGGATATAGCTGGTATTGCTCACCTTGCATCAATCCGTTCGAGGGTGCCTTTTATGCACTTCTTCGATGGCTTCCGTACTTCGCACGAAATTCAGAAAGTAGAATATCCTGAAACCGAAGACCTCGCCAAACTGCTGGATTACGATGCACTGAAAGAATTCCGCGATCGCGCGCTCAATCCTGAGCACCCCGTAACCCGCGGTACTGCCCAGAATCCCGATGTATATTTCCAGAGCCGCGAAGCTGCCAACCTTTTCTACGATGCAGTTCCTGATATCGTTGAAGAATATATGCAGGTAATCAGCAAACAAACCGGCCGCGAATACCATCCATTTACTTACTACGGTGCTAAAGATGCCGAAAACATCGTAATAGCTATGGGTTCAATTACCGAAACCCTTAAAGAAGTTATTGACCACCTGAATGCTAAAGGCGAAAAGCTGGGATTGATCAGCGTTCACCTCTATCGTCCGTTCTCACCCAAATATTTCTTTAATGTTCTTCCTGAATCAGTAAAACGCATCTGTGTACTCGACCGTACCAAAGAGCCCGGAGCAACCGGCGATCCTTTGTACCTCGATATTCGTGATATTTTCTACGACAGGGCTTACAAACCCCTCATCATCGGTGGCCGTTACGGACTCAGCTCCAAAGATACTACCCCTGCCATGATGATTTCGGTTTTCAACAACCTGAAAATGAATGAGCCTAAAAATCATTTCACAGTAGGTATTGTTGACGATGTATCCTTTACTTCGCTTCCTCTGCTTCCCGAAATTGATCTTTCCGACAGCGGAACTTTCCAGGCTAAATTCTTTGGTTTAGGATCCGACGGAACTGTTGGTGCCAACAAAAACTCAATTAAAATTATTGGCGACAACACCGATAAATATGCTCAGGCCTATTTTGCATACGATTCGAAGAAATCGGGCGGTATCACAACCTCTCACCTTCGTTTTGGCGATAAACCCATCCGTTCCCCATACCTGGTAAATACCCCCGACTTTGTGGCATGCCACGTTCCGGCATACCTCAATAAATACGATCTGCTCAAAGGATTGAAAAAAGGAGGTACATTCCTGCTTAACAGCATCTGGGATGCGGAAGAAAGCAAACACCGTTTGCCCGACACCATGAAAAAATACATGGCCGAAAACGAAATCAGGTTCTTCATTATCAATGCTACCAGCATTGCTGAAGAAATCGGATTGGGTAACCGTACCAACACCATACTGCAGGCTGCTTTCTTTAAAATTTCCGAAGTTATTCCGTACGAACTGGCGCTTACAGCAATGAAAACTGCTGTTAAAAAGACCTTCGGCCGTAAGGGTGAGGAAATTGTAGCCATGAATATTGCCGCTATCGAAAGAGGCGCTGCTGTTACTGAAGTGAGCATTCCGGCTGAGTGGAAAAATATCGTAATTAATCCTTCAAAGGATACACGCAATATTCCTGATTTCATCAAAAATGTTGTTGAGCCTATCAACAGCCAGAAAGGTGATGATTTACCGGTAAGTGCATTCCTGGGCCGTGAAGACGGTACTTTCCCGCAAGGCACCGCCGCTTACGAAAAACGTGGTATTGCCGTTAATGTTCCCGAATGGATTTCGGATAACTGTATACAGTGTAACCAGTGTGCATTTGTTTGTCCGCACGCTGTTATCCGCCCGTTCCTGCTTAACGAAGACGAACTGAAAGATTTACCGGAAGGTACAGCTACCCTGAAAGCAATTCCAAAAACTTTCGATGGTTTGCAGTTCCGCATCCAGATCAGCCCGCTCGATTGCACCGGTTGCGGTAACTGTGCTGATGTTTGCCCGGCCAAAACCAAGGCTTTGGTTATGAAACCGCTCGATTCGCAGATGCACCAGGCCGAAGTTTGGGATTATGTTGCTGCCAATGTAACGTATAAAGATACGCTTGCACCCAAGGAACAAAATGTTAAAAACAGCCAGTTTGCACAGCCGCTGTTCGAGTTCTCGGGCGCCTGTGCTGGTTGCGGCGAAACTCCGTATATCAAGCTTATTACCCAGCTTTACGGCGACAGGATGATGGTTGCCAATGCAACAGGATGTTCATCCATCTATGGCGGGTCGGCTCCTTCAACACCATATACTACCAACGCAAATGGTTGTGGTCCGTCGTGGGCAAACTCCCTGTTCGAAGACAATGCTGAATACGGCTTTGGTATGGCCATGGGCGTTAATAAACTGCGCACCCGCATTGCCGAGCGCATGCAGCTAATCATCAATGGCGATTTCAGCGCCGAGCTGAAAGAAGCCTGCACCGAATGGGTAGCCAATAAGGACAACGCGCAGCTCTCGAAAGAAGCAACTGCTAAAGTTCTTCCTTTACTCGAAGCCTCAACCTCCGATATCGCAAAAGAACTGGTGGCTTTAAAACAGTACTTTATCAAGAAATCGGTTTGGATGTTCGGTGGCGACGGTTGGGCTTACGACATCGGATACGGTGGACTCGACCATGTACTTGCATCAGGCGAAGATGTTAACATCCTGGTTCTTGATACCGAAGTGTATTCAAACACCGGAGGACAAGCTTCCAAATCGACCCCGGTAGGTGCCGTTGCCAAATTTGCCGCTTCAGGCAAACAGGTTCGCAAAAAAGACCTGGGTATGATGGCCATGAGCTATGGATATGTGTATGTGGCACAGGTTGCCATGGGCGCTAACCAGACCCAATACCTGAAAGCGCTCCGCGAAGCTGAAGCTTACCCGGGTCCATCACTGATTATTGCTTATTCAACCTGTATCAACCACGGTTTACATTCAGGAATGGAGAAAGCACAGCAGCAGCAGGACGATGCGGTTAAGGCAGGCTACTGGCACACCTATCGTTTCAATCCAATGCTCGAGGCCGAAGGAAAAAATCCTTTCCAACTCGATAGCAAAGAACCTGATTTCTCCCAGTTCCAGGACTTCCTGAAATCAGAAGTACGTTATACCTCGCTCATGAAGTCGTTCCCTGCCGAAGCTGTTGAATTGTTTGCAGCTGCACAGGCTAATGCCAAATGGCGTTACAATAACTACAAACGATTGGCCGAAATGGATTACAGCAAGTAATCGTTTCCCCATCGGGATATTACAACCGGGTTGCCGCAAGGCTGCCCGGTTTTTTTATCTCTATTCTGATTATGGTTGCCTGCAAGCGGAATCAAAATTCTGATCTTTTCCCGTTTAATAAAAATTAAATGGATTAAATTTGATAATTCATTTGCAATCATAAAAGCAGCAGATCATGAAAGTAAATAAATGGGTTAATATTATCCTTTGCCTTTTCGCTTTCGGCGGCATAGCCCGGGCTCAGCAAGTGCTTTCGCCTTCGGTTGTTTTTAAGGAAGATCCCCGGTCGCACAATATGCATATTACTTCCGACGGGAAATTTTTGTACACATGCAACGGGGGTAGGGCTGAACTCGGCCAGGTGAACAAATTGAAGCGGGATGGCACATTGGTTGCCGTGTTTCCGGTTAAACTCGATATGCGCTCCATCATGTATAATACTTCCGACAAGAAACTGTACGTGTATACCTACAACAAGAAGTTATACAGGATTGACGACCTCACACAGGGAACGTATACCGAAGTATGGAGTTTCCCGGAGCGGAGCGAACAAGCGGCACCCGCGATAAGCAGCAACGGGAAACTGATCTGTTTTATGGAATTTGGTGATGTTTTTATTTATAACCTGAAAAGTGGCAAACCCGAGACCACCCTGCATGGTCTGAAATGTGCCGACAATGCAGCCGATGGCGGCACAGCTATTGCCATGGACAAAAAACACCTGTATACCTGGGATGCCCGTGAGCAGGTAGTATATGTGTATGATTTAAAAGGAAAATTTGAAAAGTCAGTGAAACTAAACCAGGGCTTTTACGGATTTTCGCTCTCATGGGCCAATGGTTTGCTCTGGGTATCCGCCGACGGAAATTATGAAACCGGAACCTGGTATGGTTATGAAGTAAAATAGATGTTGCCAGATAATGATTTGTGATGCCTACCCCTGCAACCAACAGCAACACTCCCAATACTAATCGCTGAAATCCTTAAACCTTACACCTTACATCTTACACCTTACAACTCACATTCCACATTCCGCAATCCACAATCCACAATCCTACATCTCACGTCCCATTACCTCCATACATCCCTTCAATCAGCTCAGCATATTTCTGGTTCAGAAACCGCCGGCGAAGTTTCAGGGTAGGGGACAGTTCGCCCGAATCGTAAGTCCATTTCCCGCTGATAAATTTCCATTTTTTAATCTGCTCATGATGCCCGAAATGCTGGTTTATTTCAGCAATTTCATCTTCAATCCTTTTCAGGATGCGCGGGTGGCAGATCATTTCCTCGTCGGACAAGGGTGGCATTTCCTTTACCCTGCACCAGTTGCGCAGGTAATCAAAAGCAGGTACAATGAGGGCTGAAGGATGTTTGCGGTTTTCGCCCACTACCAGGATATGCTCAATAAATGCCGATTCTTTAAAGCGGTTTTCGATTACCTGCGGGGCGATGTATTTCCCACCCGAGGTTTTAAATATTTCTTTCTTCCGGTCAGTAATCTGCAGGTATTTGTTGTCGACCATTTGCCCGATATCGCCGGTATGGAACCACCCTTCGGCATCAATTACCTGTGCGTTACGTTCAGGACGGTTGTAGTAGCCCATCATTACCCCGGGGCCACGCACCAGTATTTCGCCATCGGCGGCAAACTTCAGTTCAACTCCCGGCAACACCGGCCCAACAGTACCAATGAGTACACCGCCGGGCAGAAAATTACTAACGGCAACCACAGGCGATGTTTCGGTAAGTCCGTATCCTTCCATCACTTTAAACCCCGCGGCCCACAAAATGCGTGCAATGCGCGGGTTAAGGGTGGC
>APMI01008099.1_pt1 | contig 16095 bp, 18 predicted proteins | sample 667938 | NCBI WGS metagenome assembly APMI01 (sample SAMN01084076, study PRJNA167559) | wastewater metagenome | biome: Wastewater | place: Denmark: Ejby Moelle, Odense | collected 2011-11-28 | reverse complement strand
GATCTTGTATTTTCTTTTCCGTCATCCAGTTTCTCTCGCAGCTGGCCATTAAAATAAGCACAATGGCAATGAAATGTGCAAATAGAAAGTTAAAGAATAGCACTTTCACCAGAGCCCAGTATTGCTCACGAAAGCAGTTGCTGATTAAGGCAATTTCTAAACCCGCAATTTTATTTAACACCAGCTTGAGTTTGAATAGTATGAAAATTTTGAGATAAACCATAATGCTGTATTCAAATATTAAGTCAAGTAAAACGATGACTGCTAGAATTCCATTTGTGATGAAAGAATAATCTATAGAAAGAAGAATGGCTTCTTTGTTGGATTTATATTTTCTCCTCTCTTGATTGATGCAGATTGAACTCTCAGACAGCAAACTTAATGCCATACTTAGTAAACAAAAAATAAAAGTAGTCATAAAGATTATTCTAGCTTGAGATGTGTTATTTATTTATGTAAAGGCTACAGATAATGTTGCCACGAGAGATGCTATTAAGGTTTGAAAAATTTCCAAAATAGTCCAGGCAATTTCGACATTTTGATTAAGATGAAATAATTTATCACCAGGGTGACTGCTCTAGCTGGTCCACTCGTTGAGTTAGCTATGGAATACATCCTTGAGTACTGTCATTTGCTTTAGTTTACGAATGAAGAGATTGACATACGTTTTTTTCTTTACTTCATGAAGCATTTATTGAAAGTAATTTCTCACCTTTGGGTGTTCGTTATGCTACTTTTCAGTTTTTATTATCCCTCGCTTGATTTTCTTAAATCGATGATGAACAGCTCCGTCTCGATCTCGATGGCAGGGGATTCTGACATTGGGATTGCATATGCCAGCCTCGCTCCAGTCAAAATCTGAGGGAGATTCTATCCGCATTTAGAATAAATTGATTAATATAGTTTAAATGAACACCCACTTTCCATCAGCTAGACCTCAAATAACACTCCCACACCATGTTCGCTTTTATATAGCATCTGCTTGAGCTTATCGGTTTAGGACGATGTTTTAATTGCTATTTAACTATTCCCCAAGTTTTAAATTAGAATTTCTTATTCTAAAGAGTTTGGTTATTGACAATCTCAAACATTGAACTTACAATATTACTAAATTTAGATGTAAATTTCATAGATAACTGGCAATCAAAATATCTTTGCTGGAACAATTGAACTATTCATACACGTCCATAGATGATAAAATTATACAATATTAACAATATTTGCTCATTTTCTTTTAAGTTTTCAGGAAATAAATACATCGTTCTCCCATATTCCTTCCTGTTTTACACCCTTAATCATACTAGAGGGATTCTTTGATTTTTTTAAGCTCTCGCTACGCTTTGATAAATCTCCAAAGCCGTTTCTCATTCCATTCTTAAAGAGTCCACAATAAATATATTTTTCGCATTAATACTTGCCTTTTCCGGAAAATTTTCCATTTTCAAATGACCCATTATAGCGGAATCGCTCTTTTCCATTTTTGTTATAGACTAATAGCTTTCCTTTGCCGTGGGGGATACTAGATTTTAGAATGCCCTCGTACTAGTACATGTAAATTTAGGCTTTATCCCCTGTGGACTGGGCTACTCCTTTCATACTGCCTTATTTCAGTTCTCCGTTACTCCATGTGCCTTCAAAACTGATTTTGCCTGATAAATCTGTAAACTTTCCTCTACCATGAGCACGACCGTCGACAAAATTGCCCTGATAATACCCGGCTTCACTGATGAGTAGACCTTGGTCTTCGGGAATATATGACCCTATTTTAGTCCACCCCTTGTAGAAGTATTTGTCCGTGATGATTACTGTGGTCCGATCACTCAAGTGGTTAGTGTAGAACCCCTGCTTCTGCATTCTCCAAGTTCGATAACTTTGGTTGGTCGGATTTTCGAAATCTTTCTAAAGCTGCCTTTATACTTTCTGAAGAATAGCGTATATTTTTGGTTTGATGATCAGCTTTATCACCTTATATGGTACTGATATGGCTCCTTCAGAAACAGCGGCTTCGCTTTCATCTGGTTTTGATTCAAGCTGATCGCTAGTGGGATATGGCTATTTTATATTACTAGCGACCGGAAGCATACTATCATCTCTATTGTTTAGCTGACTTTAGCTGTTCTCTTCACTAGCTTCAAACTGTCTCACAATGTCCGCGTTATCTAAATCAGGCTATTTAATTTTAGATTCAGTTGCCTCATCTCCTGCATGAGAGTCCTGCTATGAGAATTCGATTGGCTTAACCTACTTTTAATTGGCTGTCCCTTGAGAGTTGCGATACATTCCAAGAATATCGGGAGTCTGGCACGGTTTGCAGGTCTGTGTCCCCATTATCTATTAATAAACTCATAACTAATGTAGTTAAATCATATTTATCACTGTCCCTTGGTCTCTGGTTTAGGATTCATCTTTTTTTACTTGTTGGCATTGGCTTTACGTTGAAGGTAGTTGTCTACTTCCTGTTTATAGTCTGAATTGCTGCCGTACTTGAGCTATTCATCGTAGTCAAGATTTGGAGTAGTAGACCGTAAGAACAGGAATATGAGCAACACGATCAGGAATAAAATTACTATCATAATTACTGTGTTATTCTTACTACTGCTTTGACTCTCGTCCTTAAGTCGAAATATTCTAAGCTTTGAGTTTGAATCTGTAGGGCACTTCATCGTGAATATTCCCTTGCGATAATTGTTCTTCATTAATTGAAAATTGAAACTCGTTTGATCATTACATTAGTCTAATTTTGTTATTTTTTGTTGTCTTACATCTAATATGAGATTACCAATATACAGCTACCCGTTATACTCGGCCACATTGCTTAGACCTAAGGAGTCTAATGAGCTGTTTGAGAAATAAGATCTAGAAATAACCTCACAGGCTTTGTTGTTGTTTTTATATTCCACTTTTGTCACTATCTGATCTGAAATCGCATACAGTGAAGACTCGTAAGGGTGATTTACGATCACTCTTGAAATAGACTGATGCAAGTAGGGGCACTTGCTCAACGAAATAGTATATTTGTTGTTATCAAACACGTATATCCATCCTCTGCTCGTGATCAACAGTGGGAAAGGGTGGATATCCACTAATTGTATTATTTGTGAGTCAATTTATAGCGATACGGTGAGCTTGTGCTTACCCTTTTAATCCAATACTCTGAGTATTTTTGAACGTACATAATTTGGCCCTCGGACACTGCCAAGTAAGTTTACATATTGTTGTTGCCTTTGCCTCTGACGGCTCCTCCCACAATATTTCCCTTCTCGAATAGAGATCGGACTGAAACTAGCTCGCTACAATCAGTGAAATTTCTGGACTCAGAGCATGAGACAAGATAGTTGGAATCTGTCAGAAAAACAATAGAGCCATCATCACAAAGACCACGATCACAATATGTTTGAACGACATTGTGCTTCCATACAGTTGTCAGTTGATTACAGTTGGAATGATAAATGGAGAAGCTGTGTCTGCTTTTATCATTAACTATGACATAAGCAGAGCGTGGAGTCTGAAACACAAAATACTCAGCATCTTATTAAATATGTAATTCACAACCTAATTACATCTGCTTACTGATTTACAACTACTTGAAACGCACTTTTTGAGTTGAAAAAGAAGAATTACTTATTTATCTTTTGGCTATTTTGTTTGTATTAATGACGGTGGATCCGTACTTGCTCCACCATATTTCAGATGCCATTTATGCTACATTTATTTACTGTTATATTTTCAAAAGCTGCTCGCTTAGTAAAGTACAGTAAGAACCAGCAATAAGAAAATACATCCAAATCACGTTAAGTCGCACCAGACTGCTACAGAACATTTCGAATTATCTCTCTAAAACTATTATTATAAATCAAAATTATGCTTAAATAATATACTCAAATAATCAAAGTGTCAAATTTTTACAGTTCGTTATCAAAAACAACGAACTTAGCTGGATATCCAGGTTTGATAAATCCTATTTTTTCGCTCATGTGTATTGCTTTTGCCACACGACTTGTGCTCATTTATATTGCTTACTTTAGGGGTATTCCTACATGCGATACTGCATTTTTTACTGCTTCAGGCATCGAAATGGCGGCTCCTGCTAAATTACCATTACTGTCCCTAAAGAATCCATCTACTATTTTGATATTCCAGCCCTCCCAGCCGAACTAGTTCTGATGTCTGCCTAAAAATGAAGAGTCTGTAATTAGGATCAATTTGTCTTATTTTTGCTTATAAGCTATTCTAGCAGCTGCGTAATGACAGTGACCGCCATCTAATATTATAGAGGCATAGACTTCATGGTTATCGAAAATTGCGCCAACTGTTCCACACTCTCGTTGTCCCATTTGTGTCATTGCATTGTAGAGATGAGTTACTAAATGAATGCCCTTCTTGAAATACTTTTGAGTTTAATCGTATGTCATTTATGAATGCCCTACAGCCAGAACAATTTAGCTTGCCAGAAGCATATCCAGCTGCTAATCAGTAAACACTTCTGGAGCGATGGTCATAACTTTAATAATTCCTTTACCTTTTTCAATTATTTGTTTTAGTTACTAATTAGTTGGTTTTCTGATCTGATCTAAACTGTGAGCTCCTCTTTTTTTATGGTTGAAAAATGGACCTTATAAATGCATGCCAAGCACTCCTGGATGAGTTTATCTGAAAATGCGAACTTATTCAATAGCTTTAAGTATATTCTCAAGTGGTGATGAGATTATTGTGGGAAGCATAAAAGGAGTACCAAATTCACAACAAGTTTAATATATATCTTTTAGTGCATCTTGGTTTAATGATTGTGAAAAATAGTGCTCTTTGCCTCCGTTTATCTGAATATCAATAAATCCTGGAGCAATATTCTTTCCTTTCAAATCGATCTCATTACATTATCGTTACTTAAGTTAGTCATTATTAAGGATAGCTTTAATTTTGCCTTATTATACTAGAATACATTTGCCTTCAAGTACAGCATCCCCTGTGAAGATGGTGCAGTTTTTTATTATTGTGGGGATTGAATTGTGCATATCAATACAGTTTAATTTGGTTTATAATAATCAAATAATATATTTCATTACACTGGTTAAATATTTGATTTATCAATAGTAGATCATTTTTTGTTTTTGCTCGAGTGAAATGGCAATATTGTAGATTTCATCTTGCCAGTCCGCAGCCATTGACAAATAGTTGTCGAGGGACAATCTTCTTTACAGTATGACGGCATTGAAAAAACAGATGTTGGGATCGGGTCTGTATTGTACGAGCTCAAAATAAAATCTTATGTTTTCTTGCTATCATTATTAACTAGCCTTCTTGGAATTCTTTAGTCGGTCTTAGTAGCGTAATAGTAGTCAGTTTGCATGATGTCTAAGTTATTAATAGCTTACATTTAATGCTCCATTTGTAAAAGGATTGGCCATCAATGCTCTATTCTCCTTCAAAAATGAAATCTTGCAACCAGTTTCTATCCAGTACTCCACATCCATGATTTTCATCACAGCACATGCAGCATAATTTTTTCTCAGGATATTGAATCCATCTTCTTTTTTATCGGACAAGATGAATGCAGGGGGTTGTCACACCAGGTAATAGTGTGTCACAAAGTACATCGTTAGTCCCTACGCTGAAATCTATGCGCTCCATGTCGTGCTTGGAGTCATAGTGCAGGAGTATATTTACTCTGCTACCATCCACATGCGATGTCTCGACGGATGCTTGCGTGAAGGCTTCAGGCCAGACTGGCGGATCAACTTGGCTCAGTACGGCAGTCAAACCAATCAAGTAGACTAACAATTTGATCATTGCACTTATAATGTTTTAATAGATAACATCAGATATTTTTAATACTGTCTCATTATAATAAACCAAACATCAGAAAAAATGAACTATCTAAAAACAAGCCTGCGGGTAAAATTAGGCTTATCTAATCCATGTACATAATGTCTAAGATAGATAAGATAAAGCCATAGTTTAAGATGTTCCCTGAAGCTGAATCATGGCAGGCATCCTTCACTGCCAATCCCACTCACTTCAAATCGAAAATGTCTGATCGCAGTGTATTAAACAAGGATTATCATGTCCTCAGGTTCGAATTACCTCAGTAAGATAAGTGCGCAGGATTACATATCGGACAATACATTTGGATTGAACTGCCTGATGGAAGCAAGCGTCCGTACGTTCCCATCTCCAGAATTGACGAACTTGGCTATTTAGATATCTTATTGAGAGACCTCAGTCAAAAAAATGTCGGGTCTTTTACTGAGAAGCTACTACAACTTCCTGTAAGTCAATATTAACGCAGTTACAATCATAAGTCAAAATCGTCGGCCCGGGCACACAATTCCTGTATACGGGATATGGATAACTAGCATACTTGAATCAATAGTCACAGCCCACAATGAAACGTTTTAAAAATATCGGCATAATAACTCACTCATCAGCAATAACGACAACTTACTCGCTGATTGAATCCATAGCCATCAACCACGACAGCAACACAGGAGTTTCGTTGCTGTGGCTTGGTGATGAAGAAACTGATTTCATGCTTATAGATTAACTTGTTGCTTTCCAGTAGCAATATAAGCTCAACTTAAATCTCATGCTCATGGGCATGCAAAGCGGAATCAAGTACGGAGTTAAAATGAAAGATTCAGCTGAAATCAAGAGTCCATTGTCTTCTTAATCAGAAAAAGATACCAGTTAAAAACTAAAAAATAAGAAAAATGAAACTATCGGCTGGTTAGGACCATATGGTAGAGTCATGGACAAGCATATTAAATAGTTTATGCCATTTCCAAATTCTAATGAAATTATAATAATGTCAGGGCTTGATGGAGAATTATCGTACATTCCTGAGCTAATTAAGACCATGGGATATAAAGACTATTTGAAATTTTGATGTATTAATTACTCACTAACTTCACTCATTTTATATGTGAATTTAATATTATTATTCTGTTTATGAAAGATTCGTATCGGTCGGAGGGCGGGCTCAATCCTGAAATTGTACGAAAATTGCGGAGGGCTGATAGCTTAGTACAGTACTTCCAGCAAGCAAGTGAAAGGCGAACAAGCCTATAACTGACTGCACTGTTATCATCGAGTAATAAAACAATTTTCCTCGATTAGCAGAAGAAGTACGTCATTGTTGATCATCAATATCTTGAAAGTCTACAGAATGATTTGTCTAAAAGTAAAACAGATTTATAAAATCTAATGATGGCTATAAAGAAATAGCAATCGCATATAGCAGAGATGAACAAAATGATTGAATTAAAATAGAATGAAATTAAAAACATGAAAAATCAGCACTAAAAGGACACAGATAGAATTTTTAGATCAGGCCAAAAAGTCCTTGATAGCTAACTTGCTATTGACACAAAATAAATTGAATATTATCAACTCTCATAGAATTACCTGCGAGTGTTGGCTTAAAAATAGCAATTGGCAGCAAATCAATACTTCTATCATGATATTTTGACTCGACCTCGTGAGTAGAAGTAAGTTCAAACTGTTTATTAAGCATAGAATTATCAAGTAAGACCTTCTAATTTCAGTGCTCAACAAAGAAATTAAATAAAAGATGGATCATATAAATAAATAAGTAAATCAGATAAACTGAATTTTGAATTAGCACTAGCTTAAAAATACGAGCACTAAATTTAGCGTCTCAAAAAGAGTTTCGCTGAAGTGCTCGAAGATATTAAGAAGCAAACAAATCAGAAGTTGTTGACTATTGAAGAATAGAAAGTAGGTATTTAAACATGGAGCTCAGAAAACAGGAGACTACACGCTGAAAATGAAGAGCTTAAGAAGACCATTAAGCACATCAACGAAAAAGAAGAAAAGCTTAAAATATGGAAAAATACGCTCGAAAACTATGTTTAGGGAGTTTAAAGGGATCACAACTTTGAGCCTTAGCAATTAGCGCAAATGAGTGATCCTGTTTCGCCAGGAACGCAAAGCTTCGCAGCTGAAGAGAAGATTAAATTGTTATTGACAACGATCAGTCGCTTAAAGATGTAACGTGAATAGAGAAACAAACGATTTGCCGAGGTGAGGTTACTCTTGGAGTAGGTTATCGATCCGAGTGCAGTTTCCGAGGAAAATATTGTGGGGACATTGCTTAATCTTAGTACCAGAGTTAAGTAAGGTCTTAAGTGCTTGCTTGAAGAACTCTGAGTTCATAATTCCATATTTTATAATAGCAACTCAATTTATTACTTTTTGTTCAGCCTTATTTATTATTAATAATACAAACCGCCCAAATGCTTGTCGTTCATTAACAGTTTCCCTACCTGTTACCGAAAATACTAACCTCTATTGCTTACCTGTCTAAGGATCAACCTCAAAAATACTTGCAGATTCACTTTAGTCCTGAAGGCCTTTCCCTTAGCACTCTTGATAGTAGTCAGCAGATCTCGATTGGACTCAGCATACCCGCTCACCACTTCTCTGCTTATGTTTGCGAAAAGAAGGGTTCATTCTTTATATTGCTGCAGAGATTGTCGAAAGCATTATCAATAGCACAAGAAGACAGCGACACTATCACGCTTCGATATTAGTCAAGCCAACCAAGCATACTCTCTGCTAGAATATACTCATTAAGTAACTGCTATACCATGTAGAAAACTAAGACAAACTGACGCTGCAGTTCGAAATCAAGTCCAAATTTTCAGAATTTGGAGAAATGATCAGCGAGAAATATGAAGAGCCACCGAATCCCATCGAGTGGATAAGCACTGATAAATAGCGAGTTTAATTCACCCTTCCCAGAGTTTAATTTATTAAAGTATGCCAATAGTACGTATCTGTCTCTCCTAAAATTCAATTAAAATTTGAGTCTGAAATCAAAACAAACAAAAAATATTTAACATTCTCAGCTTTAACATCTTTAGGATGGAAAATACTCACACTAAGTGATGAGAAAAATCAGGAATAAATGCAAATTTAGTTAAAGCTATTATAGGAGCGAGAAGAAGGGAGCTCTCTCATTAACTTACTCGAAGGCGACAAGCTTACTTTAAATGAATAATTTTCTTCGGAAAGACTGCAGAGCATAGCTGTAATTGCCAATACTGAGAATATGTATGAGGAAACAGTCAAGGTGATCATAATTAAGGGTAAATGTGCAGGAATATCTCTGAAGTTGAAAAGTATACACACTCCGTGCATGTGTAAATAAAATGTAGTCGGCATGGTATTGCCTTTAGTTTACAATTGATTTCTTACATCTAGTCTGTGTTAATTTAGTATCTAACAGTATAAAAATTAAAATAATTGTAGTAATTTGAAGTTAAGTCTCAATTTACATTGTTCGTAAGCTCTCGAGTGAACTTGAGGACATCTTCTCTCTCTAGTGCAGCTTCTACTCGTTCCTTATCATTGATTTGCTTGCGTACATCTTCCTCATTTTTGTGAGTACCTTCGATGCAGGACACCTGTATTTTCATGACCTTTAGCCAACTTTCAGGTAGACTCTATTTGAGCTTGAGACGAATTGCCAGTCCGATCTGTTGAGTAAGATGACAATGGGGTACTGTCGGTCTTATCCTTATTCTAGTTAGCAATAGCGCATTATTTGCTGTTTCATGTCTTTCTTAATGCTGAGTATTTGATAATGGAAAAATAGGTTATACTAACACTGATTCATCATCAATTATGTTTAGATTTCTTAAATTAAAAGGCTTCTAAGGGTCTCGAATTGAACCAACGATGTCGACAATCTCTTCTTTAAATTATTTTATTGTGACTCGTGTGAGCTTTTCTACCCATTTTTCGCTTTCTAAATTTGACATAAAGACAAATATTTCTCCTAACAATTATTATAGCCGAATTTATAAACTTTATAGCCTGTCAATAATATTTATTTTTTAATTAATTTTTCTACTAAAACACAAAATTCTAATATTCCCTATAAGATAAATTCAAATCATTTTTACTTTTTCTTCAAAGCTGGGTTGCTGGGATTACGGCTAAAATCTGAAATATTTTCGTTAATTGTTATCCAATCATACACATAAGTTGGTAAGAAGTGGAGTACTTTAGCTATAAACGCATGCTTTCGGCCTATAAAACATACCTCCTTTTTATTAATAAACTCGCGGATGAGCCTCTCACCAACATAGTTTTGATCTAGAATAGGCAACAACTTGTCAAACCTTGTTTTGAATCCCTCAAACAATGTTGTGTTTATAGCGTATGGGCATCCGATGGATAAAGTTACTTTTCGTTGATACTTTTTCAATTATTGTCGGAATGTGCTTAGATATCCGTATATAGCGTGTTTGGAAGAAACGTATGAGCTGAGTTAAATACCACCATTAATTATAGAAACCACTGAAGCAACAACAGCGATATGACCATTTTACAGTCTTGGCAGCAGACCATTGATAATTTTTATAGGCGAGAAGAAATTAACATTCATGACTGCATGCAAGTCTTCTTCCTTAGCCTACCAGCTTACAATTGGTGAAAGAATGCCTGCATTGTATATTAAAAAATCTATTTTTCGTCTGCTTTATTTTATAGTATCAATAAGTTTATCCACTGCCTTTAAATCGGAAAGGTCACAGAGCAGACATTCGCAAATACCATTTTATTTTTTAATTTACTGTGAAACTGCTTCAAACAGTTCCTTTCGTCGGTCAACGAGGATTATTGTTGAGTGGTACAGCCTAGCTATTTCGACAGCCATTACTTTTCCGATTCCCATGCAGCCTCCAAATATCACTACAATGCTGTCAGATGTGAGCTTGAGAGGTTTCGGTCTCTTCCAACGGGAATACAAGTGGGAGATGATGATAGCCACAACGGCAACAAAGACGAGAGCTGAGAATATTGTGTAGAGAGTCGAGAAGCTGATATACAAAACGCCCATCAAGATATATATTATTATAAGTGTAGAGTTGACCAAATTATCCATTTTATAAGATAACAAACAGTAAAGATAATAAGTAAATTTATAAATTTATCATTACTGTTCAACTCAAGTATGAACTTCGATACTCAGCGAGACCCCGATCTTGACAACATTTAGTTGGATCCTAAAGACTTCTAAGAAAATTTCGAGTATCATATGAACTGTTTTGTAAGGCGCACCATCTTCTTGCATACTATCAAAACTCTCCACGAGGTCAGAAATAAAATGGTAGAAATGAAGGCCAAGAATCTGCAACCTAAATTGACTGAAAAAGATATTCCTAACATCAGTTATGAAGAATAGGTCGTCAATGTGGCAAAGGACGGATTAAATTGTTTAGGCTAAATTATCGAAGAGCAATAAGCAACTCAACTGACAGCTCATTTAATCTTTCGATTTCTTATCAGGCAATTCAAATCTCAAATTTTATTCATTGTTTTTCTCTATGGCATATAAATGGGATCAAGACTTGTGTTTTCAATCATGCTTCAAGAGTTATTTGTGAGAGTTACCCAAATCGATCAACCTAATAAAAAAAGCTAAGCGTATATAATCGCTGCGTTTGCTGGCCTTGTGTGGTTTATCGGTCAGTTGGGTAGGCATAATGCTTTCTATTAAGTTCCGCTTCTTGTTGGAAAGATAAGAAGCGAACTTGTCTTTATGATATTCGTTAAACTTTCAAAGATTTCTCAATACACAGCTAAAACTCAGTAACTAGGTAAGATAATAAACTTGTTGTCCAATGATTTCAACACAATATAAACAAAATCACCAATTTTCTTTGCGTCCTTGATTGCGCCTTTTGTGTTGGCCGGAATAGTTGCTATTTTGATTACGCGTTTTGGCTGGCCTGGAATATTAATCGCAGCAGTTATTCTTGTCATCATGCCTATTCAAGTTCTTGTGGGCAAGTATAACGGAGTCGTCACTCAGAGAGTCAATGTGAACAAAGACAAACGAATTAAAGTCTGCTCCTAAATTATTGAGGGCATCAAATTCATTAAACTATATGGGTGGGAAATTGCATTCAAACACATCATTCAGGCTCTTAGAAATAAATAAATTAGAGACTATGTTACATTAAGCTTTGGAAAAAGTCTTGAAAGAGTCATGGGAACAATTGCCGCCAATATCGCAGGATTTACATGCTTTATTGTTATGGATAGAACTGGGTAAGGTTCTGGACTTTCGACTGCCAAAATATTTGCTACCATGTAGCTTATGGTCACTTTGCGGCTCCTCATTTTTTTCATGGGTATTGCCATAGGCTTTTACTTTGAGCTAGTCATCATATTCGATAGAATTTGCACTATACTAAATATAGAAAATAAACGCATGATTAAAATTAACTAAGATACAAAAGAACCACTTAATTTGGTAGCAGTTAAGAATGACAACATTATCTATCCAGCGAATACAAATGAGGTAACTTTATAAATATTGTTGGATGTCAGCACAAACCCAGAAGATCAAAGAAAATTAAAGAATATGAGTTAAATAATGGAACGACAAAAACTAAATCCTACACTGCGACCAGGTGAAGTGCTATTACAAAATTTTAATGGGTATTGGAAATCGAATGAACTGAAAAAACCTACTCTGCAAAATATCAATCTTAAAATTGATCATGGAACTTTTTTAGGTATCACAGGTAAAATTGGATCTGGTAAATCTGGTATCTTAGGTGTTATTCTTGATGAAATTCCTTACTATTCAGGAATATACTAAAAAAATGGGTCCGTCGCTTACGTTGAACAAGAACCCATTATTTTCTCAGCTTCGATAAAAGAGAACATTCTTTTTGGCAGTCCACTTGACAAAAGCAAATACGATATGGCCTTGTAATTGTCGTGTTTGAATTCCGATCTTTAATTATTTGAAAATGGGGATGCAACTATTGTCGGAGAAAGAGGTATTACTCTGTCAGGTGGTCAAAAAGCGAGATTGTCATTTGCTCGAGCTCTTTATTTTGACGCAGACATTTATCTATTGGATGATCCAATCTCAGCAGTAGACTCCAAAGTCGCCAAAAAGCTATATGAAAATGCAATACTTAGCATGAGAAAAAGAAAAACAGTAATATTAGTAACACATCAAATTGCTTATCTAAGCGAGTGTGACTCTGTAATAATCATGTAATAAGGACGAATTGCTTATAGAGATACACCTGATAATCTCAGATAAAAGTTAAATTAAATATCAATGACTGAGAAAAAATAGGGAAATTAAGAAATTAATGATTAAGAGAAAATGCTATTAGACAAACTACAATAGGAGTAGAGAGAAAAGCAGAAGGCTCAGGTGAGGATAAGAAAATAATCTTTGGTTGTTGATGAAATCACTGAATAATTCAAAGCAGTTAGTTCAATTAATCAGTAAGAGAATGTTGAAGTAACATGGAGATCTTATACGAAGTACTTATTTTACACTAAAAAAAATTATTTAGTGTTTACTATATGTATTTTATTCTTTTTCATGACGGAGACTACCAATGTTCTCTATTTTAGATTTATCTCGCAGTATGACAACATGAAAAGTAATGATCCGCAAACCACTTTTAAAACAATGTAGAATTTTTGGATGGCATTGGGTCTACTACAACTTGGATTCTTTATTTTTAGCGTTATGAAGTTCTTCTTGCTGAACATTGTCGTGCTCAATTCAAACAAGCAAATTCACAAAGACATGATTCATGGATTGGTGAGAAGCCCTTCTTGGTATTTTGATGTAACTCCAACAGGGAGACTTAACAACAAATTTTCGAATGACATGGGCATTCTAGACAGCATGTTATCATTTGTACTAACCGATTCAATATAAGGCCCCATTGTAAGCATAGTTTTGTTAGCCAACATCTTCTCCATAAACCTATATTTTCTGATACCCGGAGTCATTAACATAGTATTCATTGTTATCTTCTTCATTTACTGCAAATAAGCAATTGTCGGGGCGAAACAACTCGATTTAGGATTGAAAAGTCCTGTGTTTAACATGGTGGGCGAAATGATATCAGGCTTGATTCAAATTCGTATATTCAACAGAAGAAGCTCCATGATCAAGTAATTTGCAACTAAGATCAATAGCTCGTTTAGAGGAAATCTCAGCTTTTGGAATCTGTCCAGGGCTTTTGGAGCAAACCTCAACTATTTTTCGATAATTATCATGTGGATTGGTTGGGTTATTGGTCTTGCTGTTGCCACGAAATAAACTGCTGGGCTTTACAGTGTCTCTGTTATTTTCTTAATTCAAATCAGCGATTATCTACAATGGTTTTTAAGACAAATTATTACTTTGGAAAGTATGATTGTTAGTGTATAAAGGACATTCATTGTAACAGATCTAAAACCTGAAAAATAATTAAGAACTGATTATGATGAAGAGCATCAAATTACTTGCGAAAATTTCGATAAATAAGCGGAAACCAAAAATCAAGCAGTAAGAGAAAATTTAACTCAGTGGCCAGACCGAGCTAGTATTCGATTTTAAAACTTTTCAATGAGATATCGAGCTTAGTTACCACTTGTGTTGAAGAATTTGAAATTCCATATCGAAGATAAAGAGAAAGTTGGAATTGTTGGTCGAACCGGAGCAGGAAAATCATCAATTATTCAGGCTATCTTTCGAATTTGTGAACCAGAGCTTGGATCAGTGTATTAAATTGGCGGATGTGATGCTTTAAAAATGGGCTTACATTCACTTCGTCAGAATATTTCTGTGATCCCTCAAACACCTTTTCTATTTAAGGGCACGATTAAAAAGAACTTAGATCCATTTTAAAGCAAATCATAATAATAACTTTGGCAGGTTCTCTAATAGTCCGATCTTAAAGAGACTGTTAATAAAGTAATTATATATTTTAATACAGCTGCCTGAAAAATTAGAGTCTGACGTAACAAACATATCTTAAATATTTTCAGTAGGTCAGAAGCAACTTCTTTGTTTAGCCAGAGCACTACTTCGTAAAAATAAATTTTTGGTATTGGACGAGGCAACCTCAAATGTCGATATGCAAACAGATCACTTCATTCAAAGTTGTATCAAGACAAAGTTTAAAGACACAACAGTGATCACCATTGCTCACAGACTCAATACAATCGCGGATTATGATAAAGTTATCGTAATGGATAGGGGCCGTATTATTGAGATTGGATCACCTTATGAGCTGCTTATCAAAGGTGGAACCTTTTCGGAAATGGTAGATCATACAGGTAAAAGCGCTTAGACTATCCGAAAAATTGCAAGAGAAAGTTATTAAAGCAAAAAATTGCGTTGATAATGTTTTAATATTTAACAATCTTATCATTATTAATAGATATCCAAATATGTTTATACATAATCACCATCCTTCTTCGCCCTCGGCAACGACAGGTTGCTTGACGTCAACCTTTGACTCATCAGCTTGTCTTTTTGACTCTTATTCTTCCTTCTTTGCTTCTTATTGTTGGTTTCGGATAGTTTCTAAATCTCTGGCAATGAAAAGATCAACCATTTCGTTCCATTCCTTATCCTTGGGGAGTTGACCTCTGAGGACGAGGACTTCTCTGGCGAGCAACCAGAACACCATGGCGATGGATTTGGCTTCTCTGTTTCCACAGGGAATCACAACATCGACGAAATCAAGGGGAGCATCAGTGTTGCACAAGGCAATTGTAGGAATGTTGACATATGATGCTTCAATAACGGCTTGTCTGTCAGACTTGGGGTCAGCAACGATTAACACGCGGGGCTCTTGGAATTTCTTGGTGATCTGATTGGTGAGGGTACCTGGGATCCACCTGGCAGATGCACTAGCTGTGCATCCTGTATACTGACCAAATTTGTAAACTGCTCTTTGGCCAAAGTCCTTGGCACACACCACAATAACGTCATTCAGATTAGGGATGGAGGCAATAACTCGTGCAGCCAGTTTAATTTTTTTGAGTATTTCATCAACTTTGAAGATGTAGTTGCCTGCGCTGTTCTTTCCTTCGACGTACTTTTCCATATTGTGGTTAATTTTAGCAGCTCCGAGATGAACCTACATCAGCAAAGGAGTACCTTGGCGGAGAGAAGTCTCAAAATGTCTTTTTGTTCTGTTTAGTTGCTCATGCCACAAAGATTGTAATATAAATATTAATATTTTAATTTATTAATATATGAAATATACTAATACGTGATAAAGATATTAAATCATGCAGTATGAGTCCCAA